>MDTC01051230.1_pt1 | contig 116126 bp, 100 predicted proteins | sample 811181 | NCBI WGS metagenome assembly MDTC01 (sample SAMN05326644, study PRJNA326480) | marine metagenome | isolation source: seawater | place: Pacific Ocean: North | collected 2011
ACCGAGGCCCGCTCGGCGGACTCGCCCATCTCCAGGTGGGTGAGGGTGTCTTCGCCCACCACGATGGCGTCATCCACGATGATACCCAGGGCCATGATCAGGGCAAACAGGCTGATCATATTGATGGTGCCACCGGTGAGATAGAGCACCGCCAGGGTGGCCAGAAACGAGACCGGGATCCCCACCGTAACCCAGAACGCCACCCGTACATTGAGAAACAGGAACAGGGTGGCGATCACCAGGATCAGTCCGCTGATGCCGTTTTCCAGCAGCAGGTTGATGCGATCACGCAGGTGCTTCCAGCGCTCGTTGTACACCTTAATGGACACCCCCTGCGGCAGACGCGGCCGCACATCCTCCAGCCATTGGGTGAATATGCGGGCGGTACGCAGGGTGTCCTCCGATTCGGTGCGCATCATCAGCATTTCAATGGCGGGCTGCCCGTTGACCGTGATGTAAGGCTCGTCTTCCTGCGGGCGGCGCTCCACCTCCGCCAGATCCCCTACCCGCAGCAGGCGGCCGCTGCTGTCGGTAAACAGGGGCATTTCTTCAAAGCCCTGCACGGTGCGTTGCTGGCTCAGGCTGCGCACCTGTTTGGAGACTTCATCCTTGGCGGCGGTGCCGGCCGGCAGGTCGGTGCTGTTCTGGCGCACCCGGTTGGCGATTTCGGTCAGCGACAGGCCGGTTTCATGGAGGGTGGACGACGGCACCTTGATGGCAATTTCTTCTGCCGGCATGCCCACAAAATTGATCTTACGGATGCCGCGGCCCAGCAGTTCATCCTCGAACTGGCGCGCCAACATGGCCAGCTCCGGCAGGGATTCCGACCCCATGATGACGATGTTGGCGATGGGGGAGAAGCGCTCGATCTGCTGGATCACCGGCCGCTCGGCTTCGTCCGGCAGGTTGCGGATGGATTCCACCCGTTGTTTCACCCGATCCAGTACATCACCTACGATCACCCCCTCCTCCAGTTCCAGCACAATGCTGCCGGAGCCGGACCGCGCAGTGGCGGTCATCTTTTTTACTTCGGTGAGGGTTTTCAGTTCCTGCTCCATGGGGATGATGATGGAGCGCTCCACATCCTCGGCGCTGGCACCACTCCAGGGCACGGCGATACTGATGTATTCCAGTTCGAAGTTGGGAAAGAACTGGGTGTTCATTTTCTTTAACGCCCACAACCCGGCCAGGATAAACAGAAACATGAGCAGATTGGACGCCACCCGGTGCGTGGCAAAGGTGGCGATGATGCCTTTGGGTTCACTCATCGCCGGCCCGCCCGGTATCGTCTTGCTGCTTCACCCGCAGGCCGCCCAGGGCGTTGGAGAGTTGCGTGATCAGGATGGGTTGGCCGGGCTCCACGTCGGCCTGAATCAGTTGCCAGCGGTCACCGTCTTCGGTCAGCACCTCTCCCAGGCGCTGAATCATAACCGTATTGAGAACGCCATCCTCCACCGTATAAATGCGCTGCTGGCCGTAGATGGCGGTGGGGGGCAGGGCGATGCTGTTGTCCACCGGGGGCATATGCAGGTACACCTCACCGGCGCGGCCGAGAGTGAGATTGCGTTGGCTTTCATCCAGGGCAAACAAGGCGTCCACGCCGCCCTGCCCACTTGCGATGGCCCCGGCCAACCGCTCCAGAACCAGGCCGATGCGTTTCTCATTCAGGGCGAAGGTGGCGTCCAGCTCAATGCCGTTTGCCAGTGCGGGTTCCACCTGGTTCAGGTAGCGCGAGGGAATCTGGGCGCGGACTTCCACGTGTTCTGAATCGAACAGGGTCGCCACTACGTCGCCGGGGCGCACCCGGTTGCCGGGTGAGGCGTTGATGGCGGTGACGCGGCCGTCAAAGGGCGCGGTGATGCGGGTCCGGGCCAGGTCCAGGGCAGCCTGATCCCGCACTGCCCGCGCTCGCTTCAGCTGCGCCTGCAGGCGTTTCACCCGATTGGGATGGTCGTTGACGGCGTATTCGCGGCTGTACAGGCTCAGGGCCTGGGCGCGGGCCTGCTGCAGGGCCTCATCCCGGCTCAGGTCAGAGCCCACATTGCGCTCCACCAGTTTTTCGTAGCGCTGGGCCGACTTCTGTGTCAGGGCCACCAGCTGCCGTTCCACCTGCAGGGCTTTGACGTCGGTCTCGTAGCGGGCCTGTTCAGATGCCAGCTGGGCTTCCAGGTCTTCCAGCTCCGCTTGTCTTTGTTCGTAAATCAGGCGCACATCGCTGTCTTCCAGCTCCACGATAATGTCGCCGGTGCGAACCCAGTGGCCCTCCTGTATCAGCACTTTTGCCACATAGGCATTAATGGTGCTGGACAGGTTGGATTCCCGCGGAGATTCCAGACGGCCATAGAGGGTCACCATGGGGCGGTGGCTTTGCGGCTTGGCGGGCAGGGTTTTCACCAGTGGCAGGATGTCGGCCACGGGTTTTTTCTCCGGCTCCGGTTGCAGCATGAACAGGGCAAGGATGATCAGTAGGGTGAAGGCTGCAATCAACAGGGGCAGCGGTGTTTTTCTGAGTATCGTATTGATGGCTGCGCGCAATGTGGTCATCCAGGTTGTCGCGTTATTGGAATGGTTTTGTGCATAATGAAGCTAAGCAACATTCTCATGCAATAGTTGATAATGTCGAAAAGCAGTGCAATTTTAGCACGTTAGTTGTCATAACACGGTTTGTAACACTTTCCGGACATGACTTTGCGCGGTGATCCCGCTACCTTAACCGGTTGTGCCCGTAACTGGTTTTGAGGCACGTTTATCCGGATGGTTCCATCCCCACGAGGTTTTAACAGGTAATTTCAATGGTAGACAGCCCCCGCGAGCAGGAACAGCAGCAGAAGGTTCTGGTAGTTGATGATGATTCCCGGTTGCGGGGATTGCTACAGCGTTATCTGGAAGAACAGGGGTTTCTGGTGAAGGCGGTGGCCGATGCCGAGCAAATGGATCGGGCCCTGTCACGGGAGATTTACTCCCTGATGGTGCTGGATCTGATGCTGCCCGGGGAAGACGGAATGTCCATTTGCAAACGCCTGCGGGGCGCGGACAACCAGATTCCGATCATCATGCTCACGGCCAAGGGTGATGATGCCGACCGTATCAATGGTCTGGAAGCCGGGGCGGACGATTATCTGCCCAAGCCATTCAACCCGCGGGAGCTGCTGGCCCGGGTCAAGGCTGTTCTGCGCCGCCAGGTGAAAGAATTGCCCGGCGCCCCGTCACAACAGGAAACGGTGGTGACCTTCGGGCCTTTCTCACTGGATCTGTCCACCCGTACGCTGACCAAGGACGGGCAGGCGGTGTCCCTCACCACCGGTGAGTTTGCCGTCATGAAAGCCCTGGTACAGCATCCCCGTGAACCGCTGACCCGGGATAAGCTGATGAATCTGGCCCGTGGGCGTGAATGGAGTGCCATGGAACGCAGTATCGATGTCCAGGTATCGCGGTTGCGGCGGCTGATCGAAGACGATCCCTCCAACTCCCGTTATATCCAGACCGTCTGGGGGGTGGGCTACGTATTTGTGCCCGACGGCAGCAGTGCCGGCTGACCGGCTTCCCCAAACCGTCATAAAGCTGCCTTAATCTGTCTCTCTGCCAACGCCGGTAGAGCAGGGGGGTTATGTGATTGCATCGAATATGGATTCGTTGCTGGATCTGCAAGCGGAGCTGATTCACTTGCGGGACGGCGCCATGGCCCTGGAGCGTCAACTGGAACCCGAGATCCGGCGCTGCAGTGAACAGTATCAGAGCAGTGCCCGCAATCTGGTGCATTATCTCAGCGTGCGGCAGGGTGACATTCGCCCCCTGCAACACCGGTTGTCACGTTTCGGCCTGTCCTCTCTGTCGGCCATGGAGCCTTATACCCTGGCCCATCTTAATGCTGTCATTAATTTGCTGCAGAGCATAACCGGCCGCCGGTGCGAGACGCCGCAAGCGCCGGTTGATTATCTCAGTGGCCCCCAATTATTGCGCCAACAGCGCCGGCGGTTGCTGGGTGAATTGCCGCCCAGTGTAAAGGTCGGTGCAGAGGCCGGTGCAGCAGCCGGTACAGAGGCCAGTGTGATGGTGACCATGCCATCCCAGGCGGCGGCTGAGCCACAGTTGGTGGCGGATTTGCTGGCCAGTGGCATGAACGTCATGCGCATCAATTGCGCCCACGATGATGCGAGTGCATGGCGGGCAATGGCCCGACACCTTCGCAGCGCGGTGGAAAACGGCGCTTCACCCGCCAGGATTCAGGTGGATCTGGCGGGCCCCAAACTGCGCACCGGCCCGATGCAAAGCAGTGGTCGCCTGCTGAAGTTGAAGCCCCGTCGCGATTTATACGGGCTGGTGCTGGAACCCTGCCGGGTATGGCTGCATGCGGAGGCGGACGCCCGTCTGCCGGCGGGTCTGCACAAGCCATTGTGTGTGGCGGCGGAATTTCTGCAGCAGTGTCAGGTGGGTGATCGCATACAGTTGGTGGACGGCCGGGGCCAGCGTCGCAAGATGAACGTGGTCCAGGTGCAAACCGGTAGCTGTATTGCCGAACTGAATCATACCGCCTATATCACCGACGCCACGCGGCTGGACCTGAAACGAGGGCAGAAAACGATGGCGTCGACGCTGGCGCTTGGGTTGCAGGACGTGGTGTTGCCCATCGTTCTGTTCCGTGGCGATACCCTCGTTCTGACCCGCAGCCTGCAACCCGGGGTGCAGGAACAACGGGACCAGTTGGGCGATCTGGTGCAGCCCGCACGTATTCATTGCTCATTGCCGCAGGCGTTTGACCAGGTTGAGGTGGGCCAGCGGGTATGGTTTGACGATGGCAAAATAGGTGCCCGGGTGGAAGCCTGCGATGGCCGGGAGATGTATTTGCGAATCACCCAGGCTGATCCCAAAGGCAGCAGGCTGCAGCCGGAAAAAGGCATCAATTTTCCGGATACGGTATTGGATCTGCCGGCGCTCACGGCCAAGGATCTGCTTGATCTGGAGCAGGTGGTGGAGTTTGCCGACATGATCGCACTGTCCTTTGTACGGGTGCCGGCAGATGTGGATGCCCTGCATCAGGCGTTGGACCGGCTGGACCGGCCCCAATTGGGGGTGGTGCTGAAAATCGAAAACCGGCAGGCGTTCGAGAATCTGCCCCGTATTCTGTTGGCCGGGTTGCGTCATGGCCGCCCGCTGGGGGTGATGATTGCCCGTGGCGACCTGGCGGTGGAGTTGGGGTTCGAGCGGCTTTCCGAGGTGCAGCAGGAAATTCTCTGGCTGTGCGAGGCCGCCCACATTCCGGTGATCTGGGCCACCCAGATTCTGGAGTCCATGGCCAAGAAGGGAGTGCCCTCCCGCGCCGAGGTGACGGACGCTGCTATGGCGGTGGTGGCGGAGTGCGTCATGCTCAACAAGGGGCCGTATATTGTGGAAACCGTGGTCATGCTGCGGGATATTCTGGCACGCATGGATCAGCACTACCATAAACGGCGCGCGACCTTACGGCCGTTGAGTGTGGCCCGGCTGGTCTGAGGGCGGCGGGCAAGGTCAGTGGCACCGGAGCCTGGAAATCTGGATAATGTGCCGTTGATGTCATTCTGGATTCTCTATGAAGCTGATTCCCCGCTCCTCGTTCTGGCGCACCATCTGGCTGGTGTGGCTGGTGATTTTGTTAAGTCAGATTTCCACACTGTTGTTTGCGGTGTACTACCTGTATTTGCCCGGCATCAAACAGAACGCTAAGCTGGTCGCGCTGGAGATGGATACCATTCGCTACCTGGTGGACAGCGAACGTAAAACCGAGCTGCTGCAGCGGCTGGAGGCACAGCATAATATTGTTATCACCGCCGATGACAGCCTGATTCCACCACCGGGTGCGGGCCTGTTCGACAACCTGTTCGTGGAACCCATGCGCAGCCGTATCGGGGAGGGCAGCGCTGTTCGGCTGGGCTTTGATCCTGCGCCGGGGTTATGGGTGAGTACCCGGCAACTGGGCAGACTGTGGGTGCGGTTTCCACTGGAAAATTTCGGTCGCTACGAAGTCATTGCCTTTCTGACCTGGTTGATCGGAACCCCGGCGCTGGCCTTTCTGCTGGGTACTTTTTTTGCCGGCCAGATTAATCGGCCACTGAAAAACCTGGCACTGGCAGCGCGTAGAATCGGTCGCGGTGAACCGGTCAAAGGTTACCTGCTGGAAAACACCTCCCGTGAGATTGCAGCGGTGAACCGGGCCTTTCTGCAGATGAGCGATAATCTGCAGCGGGTGGACCGGGAGCGGGCCTTGCTGCTGGCCGGCATTTCCCATGACCTGCGCACACCGCTCACCCGCATGCGGCTCACCGCTGAGTTGCTGGGTGAAACAGAATTCACCGACGGCATGATTCGGGATATTGAGGATATGAACGCGATCCTGGATCAGTTTATCCTGTTTGTGCGCGATGGCAGTGATGAACAAACCGAAGTGGGTGATCTCAACGAAGTGATTGTGGAGGTGGTCTCTCAATTCGAATCGGAAGGCTGCACCATTAAAACCGCGTTACATGAATTGCCGGGTATCTCTCTGAAGCGGCTTTCCCTGAAGCGCCTGTTTGCCAATTTGATCGGCAACGCCATTCGTCATGGGGGTGGCCAGGTTGATGTGCACAGCGGCATGGAAGATGGTGAAATCTGTGTGGTGGTGGCAGACCGCGGCCCCGGCTTGAGTGAAAAGGAAATGTTCGAACTGTTTCAACCCTTCGCCCGCGGTGATCAAAGCCGGACCAGTAAAGGTTCCGGCCTGGGGCTTGCCATTGTGAAGCGGATTGTGGATATGCACCATGGCCGGGTGCAATTGCGTAATCGCGACGGCGGGGGGCTGGAAGCCATCGTGCATTTTCCGGTAACCGGTGATCTGGTGCCACCGGATTCGATGATGGCCCGCCTGCGTTAACGTGCGCTACGCTATTGCCCGGCGTTACGATCCTGTTCGCGCTGGGCATTTTTCTGCTCCAGCTTCAGGCGGCGGCGCTCTTCGATCAGGGAGCGCTGATCGCCCCCCAGGTGCTGTTCGCCGCGCTTTTGCGCCAGTTTGATCTGTTTTTCCCGCTGCGCAAAACGCCGCTTTTGCTCCTGCGAATACTCGTCGTAGCAATGATGGCAACTGACCCCCGCCTGATAATGGGGCGAGCGTTTGTCCTGTTCCGTGATCGGTCGCCGGCAGGCGTGGCATTGGTCAAAGTTGCCCTTGCGCAACTGGTGATCCACGGTAACGCGATTATCAAAGACAAAACATTCCCCCTGCCACAGGGACTCTTCCTGGGGAACTTCTTCCAGGTATTTGAGGATACCGCCTTCCAGGTGATACACCTCTTCAAACCCCTGTTCCTTAAGGAACGCAGTGGATTTTTCGCAACGGATACCACCGGTACAGAACATGGCTACTTTTTTGTGCTTGTTCTTGTCCAGGTGTTCGGCAACGTAGGCGGGGAATTCCCGAAAGGTTTTGGTTTGTGGGTCAATGGCCCCTTTGAAGGTGCCGATTTCCACTTCGTAATCGTTGCGGGTATCCACCAATAGCACTTCAGGGTCGCTGATCAGAGCGTTCCACTGGCTGGGTTTGACGTAGGTGCCCACCACCCGCTTGGGATCAATGTCCGCAATGCCCATGGTTACGATTTCCTGCTTGAGCTTGACCTTGGTGCGGTAGAAGGGTTGCTCTTCATCAAAGGATTCTTTGCTGTCCAGCTGTGCCAGCCTGGGGTCGCTGCGCAAGTGCGCCAGCACTGCGTCGATGCCGGCACGGCTGCCGGCGATGGTGCCGTTGATGCCCTCTTTGGCCAGAAGCAGTGTGCCTTTTACATCCTGCTGCAGCATGACCTCCAGCAGGGGGCGGCGTAGCGCCTCGAAGTTTTCCAAAGTTACGAATTTATAGAGCGCGCAAACCACTATGGGTGCGCTGCCGGTGGGGTGGTGCATAGTGTCCTCGCTGTCTGGAGCGTAAATCCAGGGCGGTTAGTAAAGTAGAAATACGAGCGGCGGGATTCTAACGGATCTGGCGCTTGAATCAAGGGGGAGAGGCGTTGAGGGCAGGCAGTCAGACCAAACGCAATTAGTTTGCTTTTCGGAGTATACTGAAGCGCCTGCCGGATGATGAAGTGGTAAGTCGTGACCAGTACTGAAAATAATGACAACAAACAGATCGAGTTGACCCTGCCGGGGCGGGGCGGCAAAGCCATGTCTGCCCTGCAGGCGGTGGCGTTTGCCAAAATGCTGGGACAGCAGGGGCAGTGGTCCGTCGCCAAGGTCTTGTCCCAGCAGCTGACCGAGCAGCTGCCGGATTATCTGGATGGCTGGTTGGCGCTGTTTGAAGCCTGTGAGGCCTTGGAAGATTTCATCATGTTATCGCGAGCGGCCACCCGTTGCCTGGAGCACAAACCTCGCTGTGTGCCGGCGTTGATGGCATTGGCCACGGCGCTGGGCAAGCACCAACGCCACCTGGAAGCGCTGGAAATCATCGCCACGGCCATGGAGCTGGAACCGGAAAATCCCCGCTTGCGGCGTCAGCGCGAGCTGTTGCGCAGGGACAGTAAGCCGCTAGATACATGATTGCGGGTTCGTGCTAGCATGCAGTCTCTGCTGTCTACTATTTCCGCTGTATTGGCGACAACAATAACATGCAGTATGCAAAATCCGCCGTAACAGAATCCCAGATCGATTACGTTTTTGATCAATTGCGGGCCAATGCCTGGCCCCATACGGTGGCTGTCCTGGTCACCACCGGTGTGCTCTGGTTTACCAGTCATTCTTTCTATGCGCTGCTGTGGATGGCGTTGATGTTCATGAGTCATGTGGTCCGGCTGTATACGGTGGACAGTTTATGGCAGCACGCGCGGCAGCATGGGGATTACCGCCGTGTGAAACCGTTGCTGGTGGCGGGTATGTTGTACGCCGGAGCTATCTGGGGGTTGGTGCCGGTGTGGTTTATGAATCAGCCCCAGACGGAATCCGTTATTTTTATCTCCATCGCGCTGGCTGGTATGTGTGCTTCCACCTTGCCGGCGTTAGCTGCCTTCCTGCCAGCCTATATTGCTTTTATTCTGCCGGTTCTGAGCTTGCTTATCATCAAGTTGTTCCTGTTGGGGTTGAGTGCCACCGCCTTGTTGGGCGTGGCCTGTCTGACAGCTTTTGTGATGATCAGCAGTCGTATCAATCAGATTATCACCATGTCCATAACCATGGATTTTCAAAACCGTGAACTGCTGGAGCAGGTTACTGTAGCCAAAGAAAAAGCGGAGGCAGCCAATCAGGCAAAGTCGCGATTCCTGGCGGTGGCGAGCCATGATTTGCGCCAACCCCTGCAGGCGCTGGGGCTGATTCTGGAGAGCATGAAACTGAAACGCCAGCAGGATACGCCGGAACAGAAAATACTGGTGCAGCAGGGCGTGAATTGTCATGACGCCCTGACGGACATGTTCAATTCGTTAATGGATCTGTCCCGGCTGGAGGCCAACGATCTCAGCGTGTCTCCGGCGCACGTGGAACTGAGTGATTTGCTGTCCATGTTGGCACGGGAATTTGAGCCTGCGGCACAGGCGAAAAACCTGCAACTGAACTGCGTTACCGAGCCCTGTGTGGTGTGGACTGATCCGATGGTATTGGGGCGCATTATTCGCAACCTTTTGTCCAACGCCATCAAGTTTACCGACAGCGGTACAGTAGAGCTGCGTATACAGTGCCTGGCGGACAAAGTGCTGGTGCTGGTGCAGGACAGCGGTCGTGGCATTCCCCTGGATGAACAGTCCCGGGTATTTGAGGAATACCATCAGGTATTCACGCACCATCGTCAGCAGGGGGTTGGCTTGGGTTTATCTGTGGTTAAGCGCTTGGCGGTTTTGTTGCAGTTGGACCTGCAACTGGAATCGGTGCCCGGAGCCGGCACCACGTTCAGGTTGGTGTTGCCCAAGGGCGACCCGGCCCTGGTTGCACGGCAGGAGGAAGTCTCCGGATTTTCATTGCAGGGTTGCCGCGTGTTGGTGGTGGATGATGACCCGGCATTATTGGAAGCCACCTGCAGTCTGTTGGCGGAATGGGGGTGTGAAGTAATGGCAGCAGATGGCAAAGATGCGGCACTGGCCCACGCGGATGCCAGTGTCCCTCCGCAGATCATCGTTTCTGATTATCATCTGCAGGGGTGCACCGGGCTCTCGGTTATCCGCGCCGTGCAATCCTGCCTGGATCAACCGGTACCGGCAGTACTAATGAGTGGTGATACCAGCCCCCAGTTGGTACAGAACATGCGGGACAATGCGCTGTTTCTGTTAAAAAAACCGGTAAAGCCAGTGCACTTGAGAAAGGTGTTGCGACAACTTCTGCAGCAACCACCGGTTACTTGATGAGCCCCAATTTGCGTGCCTCTGCCACGCAGTGGTAGCGACTGTCGGCATCCAGAATGGACATCAGCGCAGAGACATGGGATTTGACAGTGGCTTCCGAAATCGACAGGGATGAAGCAATTTCCTGATTGGAATAACCTTCTGCCACCAGCAGCAACACATCCATGCGCCGCGTACTCAATTGCTTTTTGATGGCATCCGTATGTTTGCCGATGGTCTGCCGATAATGCTCCAGTCGTACCTGCGTGTCGGCGGGCAGATACACCTTGCCCTGTTCAATGGCTTGCAGACAGTCTTTGAATATCTGCTTGCCCCCGGATTTATGAATAAAGCCGCTGACACCGAGCTGCAACGCTTTTGCCACCAGTTCCAGTTCATCGACACCGGACATCATGACAATAGGCGCGGTGACCATGAGCCCGTTCAATTGCGCAATGATGGACAAACCATCGGAATCCGGTAACTGGTAGTCCACGAAAATCCAGTCCAGGTCGGGGCGGGCCTTGGCGTGTGCGATGGCAGTGTCGGCATTGAGGGCGGGAATGATTTCCACATCGGTCAACAATGCTTGCAGAATAACGGCGATGCCATCCTGAAAAACCGGATGATCATCAATCACCAGAATGCTGGTGGAAGGGGCGGAAGGCGAGGAATAGGGGGGAGAGCGAAATTCAGTCACATTAATTTGTCTATCAAAAAAACTTGAAGTGAGGCTTCGAGTTAAACCACAAGCCGGTAGGCAGTGTCAATGCAACTTAAGTACTAACGGCGGGGGCGGGTGCTATGCCAAGCTCCATGCTGCATCCTGGGGTGCAGCATAATAACGATTCAACTCTACAATGACAAAAATGAAGGACCTGACCATGACTTTTTTGTTTCCTGATGGAATAGGGGCCAACCGGTTGATCCGACTTTCCGGTTTAATGCTCGCTGCAACGCTGATGGCTGCTTGTGAAAAAGCACCCACCAATGAAGAAATATTTGTTAACCCACCCGCGAATACACAGTTTGAAGGCGATGCCGGCTCCGTGGTATTGAGTAAACTCAGTGGGCGTGCGGTGTGTTTTACTACCGATGGAAGCGACGTCAGCTATGCCGGTGGCGATTGCAGTGGCGGTACCACCGCCACCTATGGCGGCAGTATTGAGCTTGCCTGTAACAGCGGTGAAACCGGAACCGAAGTTCCCCGCCAGGTGAGCCTGGCGTTTGAATGGCAGGCGTCACCGTTGGGTGGGCCCACGCTGGAAAACCGCGACGCCTTGTTCTTTCTCAATTGTGATAATAGCGGCGGTGGTGTGGACACTGATGGCGATGGTGTCCTTGACCTGAATGACAACTGCCCGGCGGATTTCAACCCGGATCAGCTCGATAGTGATGATGACGGCCAGGGTGATGTGTGTGATGTGGATCTGGACAATGACGGCATCGAAGACGCTGTTGATAACTGTCCTGCGGTTCCCAATCTTGACCAGGCCGATGGCGATGCAGACGATATAGGCGATGCCTGTGATCCCGATCTGGATAACGACGGTATCGATAATGAACTGGATAACTGCCCGGTGGCGCCCAATGCGGATCAGGCCGATGGCGATGGAGATGGCCTCGGTGATGCCTGTGATTCGTTGTTCGATAGTGATGGCGACGGTATCGAAGATGACCTGGACAATTGCCCGGCGCTGCCCAACGCGGATCAGGCCGACAGTGACGGGGACGGTATCGGTGATGTCTGTGATGAGCCTGAGCTGGTGGGCACCGATAAATTCTTCAACGATTATCTGGATCTACTGCAACGGTTGATGGACATCATGCAGTGCCAGTTCAATGGCTGTCAGCAGCCTGATGGTACTTTCAACTGGACCATCACCGCGGACAACTCCGATCTGGAAGCCGGATCAGCCAACTGGAAGGCCACCATCAATACCTTCTTCCCGCCCACGGCCCTAATGACCTTTACCGCCAACAATGCGGTGCTGGATGGATGTCTGGGCAATGGCTCCGCCTCGGGCGTACTCAACAGCAGTGCCACGGGCCCGCTTAACACCGGTAACGCAATTGAATTCCAATGTGGTGGGCTCACCGGTTATATCGTCATGCGTTTGAATCTTACCAGTGGCTCCATTACCGGTGGTTATTACGATGCGTTCTGTCTGGAATCCGAGTGTGATGCCACCGCCGTACGTTATCGCATTACCGGTACGGATGCCGACGGTGAGCTGGTTTACTCCCGCGAAGTACTGGATACCCTACTGCCCTGAAGCCCTACTTTTTAACCACCAGTGTGTGGTTTAGGCGTGGCCCCGTGTCGTTATGACGCGGGGCTTTTTTATTGTGTGCAGGGGTGTGCAAGGGTATGCACGGGTGTGCGGCAGGGCTATTGCCGATGTGCTCTACAACATGGGAAAGCGGATACAGAATGCGGCACCCTGATCCGGCTGTTGAATCTCGATGCTGCCGCCCATGACGCTGACCAATTGTTGCACCAGCGCCAGGCCAATGCCGGTTCCCTGGGCCGATCGGGTAAGCTCATTACCAATACGGTAAAACAAATCAAAAATCCGCTTGCGCTCCTGATCGGGAATACCCGGGCCGTAATCCCGCAGCACAATCTCAAGCTGAGCATTGTTGTTACGGATGTGAAGATCGAGCTGTTTGTTGGATGCCTGCTTGGCGAATTTCAAGCTGTTGTCGACCAGGTTCATCAGGATTTGCATCATGGCATCGGTATCGACTTGGATTTGTTCATTGTTATCGAAATCTTCATGGCTAAAGCACAAAGTAAATTCAGTAGCGGCTACCTGTGATTCAAGCCGGGAGCGCAATAACTCGATCAATTGGTTGACCGGGCAGGGCTTTATATCCAGCTTCAGTTCCTGTCGTTCCATGCGGGCCAGCTGCAGAACATTGGTGATCAGCCGGCTCAGGCGATCACTTTCATCTGCAATGAAATGATAATACTCCTGTTGTTTGGCTGGCGTTGCCCAGCCTTCTTTCAGCATTTCGCTGAACATACGGATCGAGGTCAGTGGCGTCTTCAGTTCATGGCTGACGGAGGCAATAAAATTCTGTTGTTGCTGCAGCATGCGAATTTGCCGAACACCAAACCGGTACAGCAGTGTGAAAATGCTGATCAGCAACAGCATCAGGATCAGGCTGGCCCAGGTAATGATTGCCCCGCCGGGCCCATCCGGCAAGTGCCTGGCGCTGAAAATCAGCTCCAGCTCCGTGAGCGGTGATGACAAAGCCGTTTGCAGTATCAGTGTACCGGAGACATCCTGTACAGAAAGGGATGAGTAACCCAGGGCGTAGCGTTGATAGCCCATGGCGGGCAGAATGCGCAGAACATTGCCGTTGAAGGCAACCACCAGATTGGTGAAGTGCGACAGATTGCTTTGCTGGAATACCTGTTGAATGCTGTTATCAATAAAGGCCTGCTGATCCAGAAGCAACCCCTGCACCCAGCGTTGATCGTCGTACCAGGCATCACGAAACAGAAGCAGGTGCCCGCTTTCCAGTAGGGCCAGGCTGAAAGCGGACGCGGTATTGGAAAAAATGGTAATGGCGGATTGCGGATTGCCCTGTGTGGCTGCATCCAGGGCTGTGAAATCCTCGCCGATTGATGGCGCCGGCTTGGCGGCGGGCGCCAGTGACGCTTCCCTCGATTGGGGTGCCTGCCGGGCTTTTTCCTTAGGTGGGGATTGCTTTTGCAGAGCTGGCTCAGCATCGGCAAAACTGCGCTCCAGATCCAACTCCGCTATTTTGCCCAGAGATTGCACGCGGTTGCCGGCAATCTGATTCTGAGCCAGTTTTTCAAACGGTGCCTGAGCCTGAGCCTGAGCCTGAGTCTGAGTCTGAGTCTGCGCCAGAGCTGCGCTGCCATCGGAATCCGCCTGCGCTTCCTCTTCGGCAACACTAGCTGGCGTCACCAGTTGATTGGCGCTGAGAATTGAACGAATGTTGCGTTTTATTCTGCGGCGCTGTTCGATGTCGTCCGCTGCAAGCCCTGAGGCCATGGCGTTGGCTTCACTTTGCGGCAGCAGCGGTGTCTGCAGGTCGCCGGCATCATCAACCTGGAAATACCCCACCAGGCCAGGAGGGCTTTCACCATCCGGCAGCTTTGACAGGGGTGAGCGTTGCAGATAGTTGGTTTGGCCCTGGCTTGATTGCAATAGCAGATATCGATAGTGGGTAACCGGGCGTGATTGTTCCACTGCAATCCAGCGTTGCAGGTTTAGATCGATACTTTTGGTCAGCTCTTCCGCCAGCTGCCGTTGTTGATACAGGGCTTCCCATTTTAATTGCTGGCTTGCCTTCCACGCCAGCACCAGTGTAGGAATGATCAACAGCAGTAATGACAGCCCCAGTACCCAGCGTAATCGGGTGATGCTCCAGGTTGCCATCAGTGGATGCCTGATCCGGACAGTAATCGATAGCCACCACCGCGAACGGTGATTAAATGAATGGGGTGTTTGGGATTCGGTTCCAGCTTGCGTCGCAGTTTGGCGATATGAATGTCCACGGTGCGGGTTTCGATGTCCATGTCGCGGGCATAGCCCCATACTTTATGCAGCAGTTCCTCCCGTGGGACCGGGCGCTGGTTGTGCTGATGCAGGTACTGCAGCAGCTCCATCTCTCGGCGGGTAAAACTGACACCATTACCGTTTATCTGCGCCGCCAGGTTGTGCACGTCGATATCCGCCCCTTGCAGAGGGATGATATTCTTCTGCTCGGCATCGAGCCCCGATCGGCGCAGGACCGCCTGTACCCTTAACACCAGTTGTGTCACCGAAAACGGCTTGGCAACATAATCATCGGCACCCAGGGCCAAGCCGTGGATGATATCTTCATCCGTATTGCGCGCGGTAAGCATGATGATGGGTTGATTCCGGTCCTGCTCACGGATGGCTGCGCAGACGTCATAGCCATCGCGCAGCGGCAGCATGACATCCAACAGGATCATGTCGAACCGGCCGCTCAGCGCCTTGTCCAGCCCGCTTGCTCCATCCTCTGCAAAATCCACTTCAAACCCATGAAAGGTGAAAACATCCACCAGGCCGGTTCGAATGGCGGTTTCATCTTCCACCACCAGTAACGTTGGCTTGCCCTGCACCTGTATTCTCCTCGGTAACACCGTGATCATCCTAGCAAGTGGACCACCTGCCTGCACGTAAACTTTTTGTAAATTCCCGCATGGGTAATTTTACCAAACTGTGCCTCAACGGGCCGGCTCATGTTTTTTATCCTGTTATCGGGTTGCCGGTTCCCGTTGGGCCAGGCAGCGACGCAATAAAACTGAATGTGTTAAGGAGAGTTGCGATGACGATCATCAGCCGAATGGTGCGACTGATAAAAGCCGACGTGCATGGTGTGATGGATAGTATTGAAGAGCCTGCATTACTGTTGAAGCAGGCGCTGCGGGATATGGAGGCAGAACACCTGTTGCTGTGCCAGGAGCGGGATCGTCTGCTGCAGGAACAGCAGTGTTTGCAGAAACGGCGCCGGCGAATTCAGCAGGATCTCCTATCGCTACAGGAAGATCTCGATTTGTGCCTGGGCCAGGGAAACGATGATCTGGCCCGGTCTTTGTTGCGTAAGCAATTGCTGGCCCAGCGTGAAGCAGCATGGTGTGACGATCAGCTGCAAGCCAGTCAACAGGGTGCCGATGATCTGGAGAGGCAACTGCAAGTGCAGCGGCAGGAGCTGGAGCGGATTCGGCAGCGGGCCGGTTCACTGCCCCGTGACAGCGGCGCCGGCTGTCAACCCGCCACCGCGTATGCGGGCAGTGTTGATAGGGATGTCATAACCGAGGCGGATGTGGAGTTGGCCTTGTTGAAAGCCAAAGCGAATACACAACTCCGGCCAACGTCCGGCAATGGAGGGGTGGAATCATGAAGCGCGGTGAATTCAGTGCCCATGTTCTGGTGGCACTTGGTTTGAGCGGTGGCGGTGCGGGTGTGGTACTGCTTGCCGGATTTTGGCTGGCAACCAGCCTGGCATTGTCAATCACAATGCTGGTGCTGGCGGCTTTGTATCTACTGTGGCTGTACGCGTGTCATCACCAGCGCAGCGGGCTGTCGCTAATGATTTTGGGGTGGGTGCTGGTATCAGCCTGCGCGTTGTTGATGGGCTTTAAACTGGTTTCCATGCTGCTGCTGTTGACTGCCCTGATCTGGCTGGTACGCAGTGGTTTACGTTATCGCAAGGCCTGGTGGGTGCTGGCGGATGCGGCTCTGTGCTTGCTGTCAGTGGCGGTATCTGTGTGGATCGCCCAGGTAACGCACTCCGTTTTCTTGTCCCTGTGGGGTTTTTTCTTTGTGCAGGCGCTCAGCTTTTTCCTGCCTGATCGATCCGTTGCGGGCATGCGGGTTGGACATGCAAATGATCGTTTCAGTGTGGCCCGCAATCATGCCGAAGCCGCCTTAAAGCGCTTGTAAGTTATGTGTCTCATTCATTCTGTTTTACCTAAGAACATTCACAAGGAGCATTCAATATGAATATTGCAACCAAATCTTTACTGTTGGCCGGGGCGCTCACCGTTGCCACCGCCGCTGCAGTCGCCATGAGCTTGTCCGATGGTTTTCCAGGTGTACTCAGCGGTGATCCGCAGCGGGTCGGCGCGGTGGATTCACCGACGCCACGCTCACCCGCAACTCAGGTTCGTCCGCAAATCGAAGCAGTGTTTGTGCTGGATACCACCAGCAGCATGAGCGGACTGATCGATGCAGCCAAAAATAATATCTGGTCCATTGCCTCTTCCATGGCGTCCGCGCAGCCGGCACCGGATATGCGCATGGGGCTGGTGGCATTTCGTGACCGGGGGGATGCCTACGTCACCCGGGTGCTGGATCTGTCACAGGATCTGGATTCCATGTATGTTTCTCTGTCCGACTTCAAGGCGCAGGGTGGGGGCGATGGCCCGGAAAGTGTCAATGCGGCCTTACATGCAGCCGTAAATCAAGTGTCCTGGAGTCAGGATACCGATACCTATAAAGTGATCTTTTTGGTGGGGGATGCGCCACCGCACATGGATTATGCAGATGAGCCACAATACCCCGAGATCGTTCGGCAGGCACAGGCCAAAGGCATCGTCATTAATTGTATTCAGGCGGGAAACCAGCGCAATACCCGCCAGGTTTGGCAGCAAATTGCCAGCCTGAATCAGGGCGAGTTCTTTCAAGTGGAGCAAAGAGGCAGCGCTGTGGCCGTGCATACCCCTTTCGATGAAAAGATCGCCGCTTTATCCCGTGAGTTGGATGCCACCAAATTGTATTACGGCAGCAAGGAACGGCGGCAACAACTACAACAGAAAGAGAAAGCGTCACGGGAAGTGTTTGCGTCGGCGCCGGCGGCAGTGCAGGCCAAACGGGCCGAGTTTAATACCAAGGCAGCCGGAGCAGATAATCTGTTTGCCGATGGTGAACTGGTGGCGGATGTTGCCAGTGGCCGTCTGGATTTGGATGCCGTGCCGGCAGCGGAATTGCCCGCCCCTTTGCTGAATCTGAGCAAGGATGAGCAAAAGGCTAAAATAAACAAAACCGCTGCAAAGCGTGAGCAACTGCAGCAGGAGATCGCCAAGCTGGGTAAGCAGCGTCAGGACTACATTGCGGAAACACTGGAAGAGGAAGCAGTGGCCCAGTCGCTGGATGGTAAGATCTATGAAGCCATTCGCTCTCAGGCCGGCAATAAGGGCTTGATTTACGAGTCAAAGCCTTTGTTTTGAGGGGCGCTGTTCGCCCCCACTGCAACGCCCGCTGTGGTGCCTACTGCAGCGGGCGTATGGTCTGGCCGCCAGGCCGGGTGACGTCAGCCGGAAAAGAGGGCTTTGGATACCAGAACACTCAAGGCCAGTACCATCAGTGCGCCGAACATAAACACCTTGCGGCGCAAGGGCACGTAGTTGGTGCCGGTGTGGATGTAGGCATGCAGCATGCGGCTGATCACGAACAGCCAGGCGACGATCACTGCCACGCTGTTGACCCCGCCCAATTCCCACAGCATAAAAATCAGGATATAAAACAGTACCGGTAATTCAAACTGGTTACGAATGTTGTTGTTGATCTGAATCACCTTGTTGGGCCAGGCGTCATCGAACAGGCCGCGGCGATCCTCATTGACACCACCCTCCTGCAGGGCTTTTTTCTTGGCACTGGCCAGGGCAATAAACACCGATAACGTCAACAGGATATGAATCAGCACCGGCAGAAAGATCATTTTCTCGTTCATGATTGTGTTACCTGATAGATTGAGCGAAAGAAGCGAATGTGCAGCAGGGAAGATTAGCAAGACTCAGCCCTGCAATCCACGTATCCTGATGCGCACCCTGTAACAGAATGAACGTTTCCATGTCCGATATCAAAGCTTCCCGTTGGTTCAACCTGCACCGCAGTGATCAGCACATCTGGCTGGCGTTGCCCGCAGGCCCGCACCGGGTGCTCAGCTCCTGTGTGTTGAACGGTGGGCTGGTGCACGCCGACCATGTGTTAAACCTCAAGGTGCCCAGGCAGCTGGCGAAACAGGAACAACCGGCTCATACATTGCAGAGCTATGCCGATGGTCTGGGTGCCGGGGGGACCACAGTGGGTATGATGACGGCGGCCTCCATGGCCTCTCTGCGTTGCTATCGTCAGCAGGTGCAAGGGGTTGAATTGACGGTGTTGGTGACCTGTGGTCTGGATAATGCACGCCGGGTAGGGGATCCTGCCGAGTATCAGCAGATGATCACCTCACCGGTGGAAGTGGGCACCATCAATATCGTTTGTCTGAGTTCGGTTGGCCTGACTGAGGCGGCTATGGTGGAAGCCGTGCAGATGATCACCGAGGCCAAAACCGCCGCACTGGTAAACGCGGGTATTCGCAGCCCGTTGACCTGCGCACTGGCAACCGGCACCGGTACGGATGCCGTGGCGGTGGTGTCGGCAAAGGGCAGGGAACAGGTGCAATACTGCGGCAAGCATGTGCTGTTTGGTGAGATCCTGGGCCAGTTGGTATTAGGCGCTGTGCAGGATTCCATCGGCTGGTACCGGCAGGGGGAAACCGATTCACAGGTTGACACCTAACCGGCAAATCTCTATAACGTTCACCACGATCGCGGCTGATTGAGACGCTCCGTCCAATTCTGCCAAGGAACCCGGTGTAAATCCGGGGCTGTACCCGCAACTGTAAATACGCCATTAAACGCGTTGAAGCCAGATACTTGGGGCCGGATCAAGTGTGTTACATCACCGGGCGGGAAAACCTGGTACTGCACAGCCGTTGTTTCTGCTATCTCTTCTTCCGGCTCCAGTACAGCTTCTCCTTAAGGTCAACCTTTTTCCTTGAGGCCATTCAATGCGAACTCTTGTTACAACCTGTTTCCTGTGGTGCTGCGCCATGCTGTGCAGTACCAGTCTGTGGGCCGTGCCCCAATCAGCGGCTTCTGCCATGTCCAAGCCCACGCAACTGCTGTTTCTGGTGTCGCAGCGCAATGCCGAAACAGTGGCGGAGGCGGCGCGACGTGTGGCGCAGCTACACCCCGATATTCGGATTCAGGCCCGGACCGACACGCAATTGCTGGAGTTGCCCTCCGACCAACGGCGTGCCTTGCTGGCGGGGGCGGACTATGTTGCCGGGGCCGGTTTGTTTGGTGCCGTGGTCAACGAGTTGGCGAACGATTTACGGCAACAACCGATCGCGAATCTGTTGCTGTTCAACAGTGATCACCGTTTGGTTCTCCAAAGCAAAGTGGCAGGTAACGCGGTTTTCCCGGATAAAAACACGGTGGAATCCCTTTCGGCACAACGGCCGGATGGGGACTTTGATGGCTGGCTGACGGCCTTGCTGGCGCAATACCCCGGGCAGGCACCCTGGTTGCGGGCGCGCAGCTACTGGCAGGCCGGGGGGGCGGAAAACAGCATTCGGTTATTGACCTGGATGGCGCAGCAGTCCGGTGCCCGGATTCAGGCGCAACCAGCCCGGCCCCAACCCCGCTTACGCTGGTGGTATCAGCAGCAGTATTCCGCCCGCCTACCTAAACTCCAATCCCGGCGGCCAGTGGTGGTGATACTGGATCACGCCGGCGGTGAGCGGCCCAGTGACAGCAATCTGCTAAGCCGGATGTGCGCACAGGCGGCAACGGCGCACGATCTGGAATGTCTGGTGGGGCTGGCCACCTGGGGCGATGCCAGCGTTCAGGCCCTGGAGTCACTTCAATCCCTGGCGCCCCGGATCGCGTCGGTGGTGATGTTGCAGGATTTTGTGATGGGCGGCGGCGAGGGCCGCGAGCAGGCCACCGAACTGCTTATCAGGCTCAATGTCCCGGTGCTGAAGGCGATCAAACTGCGGGATCGTACACTGGCGCAATGGCAACTGTCGGCGGATGGGATTGCGGTGGATAAAGTCTACTACCAGGTTTCCATGCCGGAAATGCAGGGTGCCAGTCAACCGCTGGTGGTGGCCGCCGCCGGTGCCGTTCAGCAGGACGCGGTATCCGGGATCCGGATTCAACCCATTGAGGCCGTTGCCGACGGTGTGGCTACCCTGATGGCACGGGTGCAGCGTTGGCAGCGCCTGCAGCGTCTTGCCAATGGCGATAAACGGGTGGCGATTGTTTACTACAATCATCCCCCCGGGCGTCACAATATCGGTGCCGACAACCTGGATGTGCCTGCGACGCTGTGGCAGATCCTTAATGAACTGAAAAACAACGGCTATAACGTTGAGCAACTGCCCGGTTCGCAGGATGCCTTGCTGGATGCCATGCAGGCCCGCGGTGTCAACCTGCCCAACGACGTTGCGGCCCTGACCCAGATGAGCCCGCTGATTACCCGCCTGTCACCGCAACAGTATCAATCCTATTTTGCAACCCTGCCCACCGTCATACAGCAGGAAATGGTGCACGGACCATTTGGCCTGTTGCACGAGCAACTGCAGTGGGCATTGAATGCCGGGCAACCCAAGCTGGCCCAGGCGAAGCTGGATCACACCATGGAAGAGATGCTGCACCTGCTGGAAGGCGTGGACCATAAAGGCAGGGAGAGGGCGCTGGACCTGCTGGGGCAGCTGCAAACCTGTTATGAGCAGAGTATTGCCGCCACATCAACACCCTGTTGGGAACAAGCCGGCAAAATCATCACCGCATTGCGTAAAACCGGCATTGAGGGATTGGGTGGTTGGGGCCAACCGCCCGGCAAAGTCATGGTTCACGGTGGTGAGATTCTGATACCCGGGTTGCAGTTTGGTAACGTGTTTATCAGTCCGCAGCCACCCCGCGGATGGGAAATCAATGAAGAGTTGTTGCACGCCAACCTGGCGTTTCCGCCTCCGCATCAGTATCTGGCCTATTACCATTACTTGCGCGATGTTTTCAAAGCGGATGTGATTGTGCATGTGGGGCGCCACTCCACCTACGAATTTCTGCCGCGACGGTCTGTGGGCCTGGCCGGTGACGATTATTCCCGCCTGATTGCCGCCGATGTACCCGGTGTGTACCCCTATATTGTTGACGGTGTTGGTGAAGGCATTCAGGCCAAGCGGCGTGGCCTGGCGGTGATGGTGGATCACCTGACACCGCCGCTGCAAAGTACACCGCTGTATGATGAGTTGCTGCAGCTGCGGCAATTGATTGAGAGCTTTGAATCCCATCACGACAGTAATAACAAAGCACTGACCAGCAAACTGGTTCAGCAGATTCGCGAGAAAGTGGATGCCCTGGAACTGAAAGAGGAGCTGGCCGAGGCCATGTCGGCGGAATTATCGGTGATGGGCATTGGCTTTGACGAAGTGGACGACGATATGTTGGTGCACGAAGTCGGCCACTATCTCACGGATCTGCAGGAACGGTTTATGCCATTGGGTCTGCATGTGTTCGGCCGCGATTGGAAAGCCCCGGCGGTGGACATGATGTTGGATTCCATGGCACCGGAAGACCACCGGCAACGGCAGAGCTGGCAAACACTGCTGCAGCAGTCACCCGGCAGTGAAATGCAGGCACTGTTGAATGGCCTGGCCGGCCGGTTTGTGTCACCCGGCAAAGGCAATGACCCTATTCGCAGCCCTGAAAGCCTGCCCACCGGGCGCAACTTTTTTGCCCTGGATAACAGCCTGATACCCAGCCCGGTGGCCTGGGAGCTGGGGCAGGCGATGGCACAGGATGCCCGTGCCAACAACGCCCAGAATCCGGACAAGCGGGAAGCGCAGGTATTGTGGGCCTCGGACGTGGTGCGGGATGAAGGGGTGATGATTGCCTTTGCGCTGGATATGCTGGGGCTGGAACCGGTGTGGAACAGTCGCGGCCTGGTGAAAGGACTCAAACATCAGACTCTGGATAAAGAGCGGGTGCGGCGGGACATGGTGTTCACCACCTCCGGCTTGTTCCGGGATCTGTACGGTCAGCAGATGGTGATGCTGGATCGGGCGGTGTTGCTGGCACTGGATGCCTCTGCCGATCGTATTGTGGAGGAGCATCCGGCACTGGCGCAGACACTGCAGCATGCACTGCAACCGCTGGGCAAATTGCAACAAGGCGGTCGGGAATCCTTGCGGCAGAACCAGGTGGCGGCACACTGGGTGCAGGACAGCCGGGCGTTACTGGCGCAGGGGCGCACGCCGGAGCAGGCCGCCTTGCTGTCCACGCTGCGGGTATTCGGTGACGCACCGGGCAGTTATGGCGCCGGCGTCAATCGCCTGGTGGAGCGTTCCGGTGCCTGGCAACAGCGGGAGGAACTGGCCGATGTGTACTTGCGTCGACTGGGACACGGCTTCAATCAGCAGCACTTCGGCATGGCGGCACAGGGGGCGTTTCGGCATGTGCTGGCGGATGTGGAAAATACCTACCTGGGGCGCTCCAGTAACCTGTACGGCCTGATTGATAACAATGATGCCTTCGATTATCTCGGCGGCCTGAGCCTGGCGGTGGAATCCCTGACCGGCACGGCACCCCATAATTTTGTGATTAACCACGCCGATCCGGAGCGTGTGGTGACGCAACCATTGGGCCTGGCGTTGCGCCAGGAACTGCGGGGTCGTTTCCTGAATCCACAATGGCTCAGTGGGCTGATGGAGCATGGTTATGCCGGGGCCCGCACCATGGGCAGTGAGTTCCTGGAATACCTGTGGGGCTGGCAGGTGACCAACCCCAGCCTGGTGGGGGATTGGGCCTGGCAGGAAGTGAAAGAGGTCTACATGGATGATCGCTACGGGCTGGGCCTGGATGCATTTCTGGAGCAGGGGCACAACGCCCACGTGAAATCCAACATGCTGGCCATCATGCTGGTGGCCGTGCACAAGAAGTTCTGGAATGCGGATTCGGAAACCGTACGGCAACTGGCGCAGAACTTTGCCCAGCTGGTGGTGGCCAACGGTTTGCCCGGCAGTGGTCACACCGTGCCGGATCATCCCATGTTGCCCTGGTTGGAGGGATTTCTTGATCCTGCCCAATGGCAGCAGTTGAAAGCCGTCATCGATGCGGCCCGTGCCGAGGGGGACAGTGAGCCGGAAATTCATCGCGCCACCGAGATCCAGCTGAGCACGGCGACCGCGCAGAACAACGCCGAAGTGGCACCCCAGAAAACGGCCTCTGACAATGCGATCCAACCCAGTGACAAAGTGCAACTGGCGTATCTGGTGTTGGGTTTACTGATGGTGCTGGTGTTGGCCGGCGGTTTTCGTCGTGCCTGGCAAGCACGGCCCTATTGATTAACGAGGGTAATACTATGATTCATGGTTTGGTGTTGGGGATTCTGCATCATGTGGTGGGCTGGCTTCTTTATCCGGTGTTGATCGGCCTGGCATTGTGCGTGGTGGCCGTGCTGTGGGAAAGCGGCATCGCGCTGGCTGAAAAACTGGGGGCCTTGTCCCGTCAACAGGGGGCAGGCTTGCGGCCCTTTGAACACTATGCGGTGCGCCGTTTGGAACGGGTGGACCTGCTGGCCCGCAGCGGCCCCATACTGGGTTTGATGGGAACACTGATTCCCCTGGGGCCGGGATTGTCCGCCCTGGGCAGCGGCGATATTGAAATCCTTGCCACTGCCATGACGGTGGCGTTTGACACCACGGTGCTGGGTTTGTTGATCGGCCTGCTGGGATATGGGCTGGGCCGCGTCCGGCGCCGCTGGTATGAACAGGCCATGCAGACACTGGAACAGGGGCAGCAGCATGGATAACACCCCTTCCACCCCTGCGGCGAAACGTCAGTTGCTCAATGGCGGACGTTTTCAGCAAGAGGACACCGATCCCCTGTCCGGCTTCGCCAACATCATGGATGTGATGCTGGTGTTTGCTTTGGGTTTGTTGATCGCGCTGATTACGCAAAGTCAGGAATTACGTCAGCACTTTTCCCTGGAGCCGGTGGAAGTCACCACCGGCAAAGAATTGCTGGAGCTACCGGACACCCTTTCCGGGCAGGGCTCCGCGGCCCAGGGCATGGAAAGCGTGGGCACCGTGTACCGGGATGCAAAAACCGGGAAACTGATTCTCATCGATCAGTGATCGCGGGCAAAGCGCTCAGGCTCTGGCCGCTGGCGGCCGGCTGGGCGCGCCATTTTTCCAGTTGTTCAAGAATGGCGTTGCCGTGGGCGATTTGCGGATGGGAATGATCTTTTTGCTCCCGGGCTTCCCAATCTTTAATAATGCTTTCGGCCACACTAAAGGCCTCCACAAAACCAGTGCTTCTGGGCAGGGCTTCCTTGAAGTAGGCTTCGCCAAAGTAGGTGAAGTCGTTATTGTCGGCGCAACCAAAGGATGGCTTGTCGGCGGCAGCGGCCGTGATCACCAGGGTGTGATCATTCTGCAGGGCATCGATGAAACCACCGGAATAGCAGGCCGACAACACAATCACCCGCCATTTGATGCCGGACTGCTCCAGCATGGTGCTGAGGGCCTGTGCCGACAGATCTTCCATGGCAAGGCCGGGCTGTTCAAAGGCAATGGTTTTATCCGGTGAGCCGTGACTGCTGATGTACAGAAACAGAATGTCTTCTCCGGGATTCATATGGCCTGCCAAGGTGGACAGGCTCTTCTCTACGCTGGTGAGGGTGGCCAAGGGGTGTTGATCCAGTGTGCGCCGGCTGTTGCTTAAGAAAATGGAATGCTCTCCATTGCCGAAACGGGCGTGAAAATCCTGCTCGATATAATTGATTTCGCGGTTGAACACCTCTTCCGAACCATAGGGCGCGATGGCCAGGGTGAACAGTTCAATGCGATCATCCCGGCCTGCGGTGACCTTGGCGAGAGCAGCCTCCAGCATGGGAACCTGTTGATATAACGCGTGCTCAACAATGCTTTCGGGTTTGTGAATGGTGATGTCGCCTTGGGCCGAGATCAGTTGACCCCGGCGCCATTGCCCCTGATAGCGCTCCCCCTGCGCGGAGACCCATTCCCCCGTGCCATGTTGAGTGCCATAGGCGAACTCTCCCCGGTAGTGGTCCCCTGCCGCCGTCCACAGTTCACCCGCCCCGGAATATTGGCCATACTCAAAATGACCCTGATAACGTTCCCCGTCGGCGCCCACGTACTCGCCTTCGCCCTGCAGCATGCCGTTGGCAAATTGGCCGATATACTGATTGCCTTCGGGGTCGGTTTTGATACCGTTGCCGTGGGCCATCCAGTCTTTGACCTCGCCCACGTAAGTGGAACCGTCGGCAGAGGTGATGACCCCTTTGCCGCTAAAAACGTTGTTGCTGAACTCACCATCGTAGGCATCCCCCAGTGCCGTCACAAATCGGCCGGCGCCGTGGTAGCTGCCTTCGTGGAACTGCCCGGTGTAACGATCACCGGTGGTGTAGGTGATGTCGCCCCGACCATGGTACAGCGCGTTCTTCAGCTGGCCGCGATAGGTGTGGTTATTTTGCACTATCCAGGTGCCACTGCCATCCTGCACATTGAGTTTGAACTCCCCCTCGTAGAGGTTGCCGTTGGCGTAGGTCAGCGTGCCCTGGCCCTGCATGTTGCCCTGTTCCACCGCCCCGATGTAGATCGCACCGTCGGTAAACTCCATGGTGCCCCGGCCGTGTGGCTGGCCTTGCGCAAATTCCCCCTGGTAGCGAAAGCCATAGGGGGTGGTCAACCTGCCGTTGCCCTGCATCATGCCGCGATGGAACTCCCCTTCATAACGATCCCCATTGGGCCAGACCATGCTGCCGCTGCCGGTGGCCAGCCCGTCGGCGTCCAGGGGGCCGGCGTAGATACCACCGTCGGCAAAGCGTTGTACGGGGCGGTACTGCAGGCCCTCGGCGCCAAGCTGAAATTTTGTTGAGAGCAGCAGGCCGGCGGCTCCCCCCAGAGCAAGCAATAGCAAAGCAACCAACACACGCGACATACACATATCCTGCTGACAGACAAAGAGTTAACAAGTTCCAGAGTTGTACCAGATGGCGCCCCACGCCGTCTATCGGACAGGTTGTGTTGCGCCACATTGGGGGCGATACGACAAGCTGGTCACCGCCAGTAAGGCACCCAGCATCACCAGCCAGATGTAAACGCAGCTCAGGGATTGTTCTAACGCCAGGGCGGTAATGGACAGGCCCAGCAGGTGCCCGCTGATATGGGTGATGCCCAGTTGCCCGGCCACCAGATGCTGCTCGTGGGCGTGCAATGAAAGTTGTGTGCTGTAGAGGGGGGTTAACCAGGCCAGCGCCGTACTCATGATCAGTGTGATGGCGGCGAACCACCAGGGGTTGTGCGTACTGAGCAGGGCGATTGCACTGACCCCCAGCAGCAAGGCAATCCACAGTTGGCGAATCTGGGGGTTGTGGGGTGGTTGTCGGATTTGCAGCTTGTGTGCCGCCACCCCCAGCACCGCCGCCGCCAGCATGAGTGCGGCCAGCAGCAGGCTCAGCTGCTCCGGGTCGGCTGCGGTCAGCGCCTGTAGGGCCGGGCTCAGTTGAAACTGCAGGCTGCTGGCAAACGCAGTGGTCAGCAGTGCGATCAGGCCCAGCCAGGCCGGAGGCATCATGCCCAATACGGATCGTTGCCAGGGTAACCGCGGTTTTGTGCTGGCCGGGGCGGGATACGGAAACAACAGCAGGGCCAGCAGCAGGGGCCACAGGGCCAGCAGCAGGGGTAACAGAATCCAGTGCAGCCAACTCAACCCGGCGGCCAGCACCGGACCCAGGGCGCGGGATGCCGCCAGTTGCAGACTGATGCGGCTGAACGCCTGTAAACGCTGTTCCGGTGCGGTGATCTCAGCACTCCAACTTTGCACCACCGGCAACAGCGCCGAGGCGAAGGCACCATAGAGCAGGCGGCTCATGCTGAACCCCCAGTAGCCCTGGCTCTGATCGATCTGCTGGGTTGTGTGCAGCCACAGCACCAGGGTGAACAGCAGCGCACTGACGGCGTATCCCCCCAGACCCAGCAGCAGGCAACGGCGGTGACCCAGTATGGGCAACAGCAACGGCCAGGCCAGGCTGCCCATCACATAGGTGGCCATGCCCACTGCGAACAGTTGTGCCCACTGGCTGTAGCCAAGCGCCGTCAGTTCCACCAGCAGCGGAAGAAACACCAGCAGGGCGGATTGGCCCAGGCCCATGGGGCTCACCGCCCAACTGATCTTGTGGTTATTCAATGGATTCTTACACCGAAGTCTTTTGTAATGAGAATTGTTTGCATTTGCGAATGATACACGATATCTTAGCCCCGTAAAATATCACAGCGGGTCGATAGTCATGGATACTTCTATTTCCGAAGCGGCAGATTACCTTTCCACCAATTGCTTTTTGAATGCCTACGTCAGGGAGTTTGATGACTGGCGTGTGGGAACCAGCCCGGAACCGTGGCAGGCAGCGGGCTTCCCGGCCCAGGTACTGATTATTCCCATGGGGCGGCAGACATTGTGGGTGGGGGTGCAGTACTGGTCCCAGTGTGGCCGCCATCGGTTTAGTATGCCGGCCCGCTGCGAGTTTGTGGACAACGGCCATTGCCGCCACGTCAGGTTTCTGTGTCTGGCAAAAATGCTGGTGGAAAACGCCGCCCTGCAGACCAATGGCACCATCGGCGCCATGGCCCGGTTTCTGGAACGCATCATAGAGAGCCATCGCAATCTTGAGCTGCTGTTGGCGCTGCGTGACAAGGAAATCGACAAACTCTTTGCCTCGCCTCTGAGTTTTCGCGAGGCCGAGCAGGCGTTGCTGGTGGGGCATTCGGTGCACCCGGCCCCCAAAGTCCGCCAGCCCATGACGCTCACCGAAGCGGTGCAATATGGCCCTGAAGGGGGCAGTGGTTTTGCGTTGGCCTGGATGCTGGTGCGCAAACAATACCTTCACTATCACAGCGCAGACAGCGTGACGTTGCGGCAACGGGTGCAGCAACTGATTGATGCCGATCCATCACTCACCAGCGATTATGCCCAGGTGCCCGGTGGATATGCCCTGATCCCGGCTCACCCCTGGCAACTGCGTAAATTACAGAAGCTGCCGGCATTACGCCGGGCTTTTGCCGACAAGCACATTATTGCCCTGCCGCAACAGGGGCAGAGCTGGCATGCCACGTCATCCATGCGCTCCATCTATGCGGAACACGCACCCTACATGCTCAAGTTCTCTCTCAGTGTGCGCCTTACCAACTCGGTCAGACACCTGCAGCCAGCGGAAGCCGAGCGCGGTTGTCTGATCAGCAAAGTGCTGGCAACCGCCACCGGCAAGCAGTTTGTCAAACGTTTCAGCCAGTTCAGCATCATGCAGGAGCCGGCGTATTTGTGCCTGTTGGATGACGAGGGCAACCAGGTGCTGGAATCCATGATGGTGTTTCGGGATAACCCGATTCGCGAGCAGAGCGGTATGCAATACAACGTACTGGCCACCCTGACCCAGGATCATCCCCTGCAACAGGGCAGTCGTCTGGCGGAGCAGGTGCGGGCACTGGCGTTTCACCGGCGTTGGGATCTTGCGCAGGCGGCGCGCCGCTGGTTTGCCGCCTATCTTGATGTGGCGGTGAAGCCGTTGCTGTTGGCGCAGGCGGATTACGGCATGTTGTTTGGCGCCCATCAACAGAACATTGTGCTGGGATTGCAGAATGGTTTACCGGTGTGCGGCTATTTTCGTGATTGCCAGGGCACCGGATTCAGCGCGGTGGGCGCGCGCCTGTTCAAGCTCGATCACAACGCGCTGGGGGAATCGGCGGACAATCAGATCGATAATGACATGGCCAACAAATTGTTCGCCTACTACCTCATTATCAATTCAACCTTCGGTGTCATCGGTGCCATGGGGGCCGATGGTTTAATCGACGAGTCTGAACTCATTGCCCAGTTGCGTGATTTCTTCCAGCAGCACTTGACCCGGCAACGGCAGGATCAGAGTTTTATCCGCACCCTGCTGGAGGCGGATGCTTTGTGGCAAAAAGGGAATTTTATCTGCTCGTTGGCGGATATGAATGAGAACACCCTGGCAGACCCCGTTGCCCTTTATCGTGCGGTGCACAACCCGGTGGCCATCATGGATGCTGCACCGAAGCTGCAGGCCACCCTGGTGTGCTAGAGACCTTGGAGAACCAATAGGAATTATTATGACCAGCCAATTCATCAACACGGAAATCCAGACTGAAACCGGTTTTCAGGCCTGGCACTTCGATCTGCCCGCGCTGGGTAGAACCAGTATGTTACTGGAACACGGCGTTGCCGAACTGAGGGCGGTGCTGGATAGCGATCAGTTGTCTTTGGTGGTGGAGTTCAATCGTGACGGTGAGCAGGCGCTGCTGATGCGAAACTGGCATGTGGCGGCCCGCCGAGAGGATGCCCGGCGCAGCCGGTTGGCGTTGTTGTTGATTCTGGATCTGGTATTTGCCCGCCATCACAGCGTTCAGCGTATCGGTGTGGGGCAGCGCGATTGCGGTGCGCTGTTACCGGCAGGCATGTTGCGGGATGACTGGATTGAACGCGGGGTTTTTTATCAATGGCCGGAATTGTGGCTGGACAAAGGTTGCGTCTATCCGGAGCCTGCCTGCTGGCACGTTACCAATGCGGTGCGGCATCCCAGGCGTCCACCTCAGCCGGAACAGGGTGCGTTTTATCGTCGCTATATTCCCGAACTGAAACAAACCCTGAGCTTCAGAGTGGTGCATCCGGTGAACGATCTGGATCTGTTTCACGATTGGATGAATCAGCCGAGAGTCGCCCCGATCTGGGAGTTGGGCCTGCCCAAAGCGGAATTGCAACAGTATCTGCAACAGCGGCAGGCGGACCAACATATTTTTTCTGTCTTTGGTTGTTTCGATGATGTGCCGTTTGGTTATTTCGAGTTGTACTGGACCCGGGAGGACCGTCTGGGCCCCTATTACGACGCGGGGGATTTTGATCGCGGGCTGCATGTGCTGGTGGGCGACGTGAATTTTCTCGGCACCCGTTACTTTACCGCATGGGTTACCGGGCTGACCCATTTTCTGTTTTTGGATGACCCCCGCACACAGCGGGTGATGGGTGAGCCGCGGGCGGACAACAAGGCGCTGCTGAAACATCTGGCCACCATTCCGGCCTTCCACAATCTGAAGGAGTTCGATTTTCCCCATAAACGGGCTGCGTTACTGGAATGTACCCGGGAACGTTTTTTTGAGTTGATCCCTTTGCCATAAGGACGGAGGCAACATGATGATGACACAACAGGCCCTATGGCAGCACGTAAACCGCGTGCTGGTAGCGAAATGCATCAGTGAACTGCAGTATGAGGAATGCCTGGTACCGGAAGGCGGCGCCGACTGCTGGACTTTGAACCTGGCCTCCGGTGCCCGCTACCGCTTTTTTGCCTGGCAGAGTCTGTGGGGACAGTTGCGACTCAATGCGGAATCGCTCATGCGTAATGGTAAACCGGTGGACAGTGCAGCCCAGTTTTTTATTGATGCCCAGGGTGAACTGGGTATGGACGATATTGTGCTGGCCAATCTGCTGGAGGAATGCGCGCAAACCCTGCAGGGTGATCTGCAGTCCTGGTGGTTGCGCCAATCGGTCAGTGCCCGGCAGATGGCGCAGATGGATGTGGATGTCATGCAACCCTACCTGGATGGCCACCCTAAAGCGGTGTTGAATAAAGGCCGCCTGGGTTGGGGCGCCGATGAACTGGCGCGTTATGCACCAGAGTACAATCAGCCCCTGCGGTTGCGTTGGGTGGCGGTTGCCAGACCGCACTGCGTGGTGGGGCTGGAACAGGACAGCGACCTGGATGGGGTGATCAAAAGTGCCATGTCTGCGGCGGAGTATCAATCCCTGCGCAGCCGGGTGGACTGTCTGAATGGAGAGTGGATTTTGCTGCCGGTGCACCCATGGCAGTGGCAGCATAAAATTCGTATTCATTTCCAGGCGTGGATTGCCCGTGGTGAGCTGGTCGATCTGGGTGAAGCCGGCTGTCGCTATCTGCCGCTGCAATCCATAAGGACACTGGCCAATCTGGATTTTCCCCAGGCCCCCAATGTCAAGTTGCCGCTGACCATACTCAACACTTCCTGTTACCGGGGCATACCCGGCCACTACATTGCAGTGGGCGCCCGCTTGTCTGCGTGGTTGGACGAGCGCTGCCGGACTGATCCGTTGCTGTATGATCGCGGCACGCTGGTATTACGGGAGCCGGTGGGCATCACCTGTGCCCATCCTGACTATCGGCAGGTGCAAGGGGCTCCTTACCGTTATCAGGAAATGCTGGGTGTTATCTGGCGCGACAGCGTACAAAAAAACCTGCATGGTGACGAGCGCGCCATGTTAATGGCCGGCTTTTTACAGCAGGATAATCAGGGCGACGCCGTGGTAAAGCATGTGATCGCTGAATCCGGGCTGCCGCCGCGGCAATGGCTGCGGAAGTTGTTCGATGTGGTAGTGGTGCCACTGTATCACCTGATGTGTCAGTACGGAGTGGGCCTGGTTGCCCATGGTCAGAACCTGACGCTGATTACCGAAAACGGCGTACCGAAGCGGTTGGCCATCAAGGATCTGCAAGGGGATCTGCGGCTGGTGGATCAACCGTTTGCCGAGTTGCAATTGCTGCCGCAAGACGTGCGGGCAACCCTGACCCGATTGCCGCCCGAATACCTGATCCATGATTTACAGACCGGTCATTTTGTGACGGTGCTGCGCTACCTTTCCGCATTGCTGCAGGAGCAGAACCTGCTGTCGGAAACAGCGTTTTACGCAACGCTGGCGCTTTCGATTGCCGAATATCAGCGGGCGTACCCTCAGCTGCATGAGCGCTTTCGATTATTCGATCTGCTCACCCCCAACATCAAAAAGGTGTGTATAAACCGGGTGCGATTTATTGAAGGCTATGCCGATCGGGCACAACGGCCGCTACCCATTCTGGGAACCGACATAAGCAACCCTCTGCGCAGTGCAGTGCGGCAGGAACAACAGGAGATCGCCTGATGATTCAACAACACATTACGCTGGCGGGTATTGGCGCCGGACCTTTCAATCTGAGTGTGGCGGCGCTGATGCAAAAGGTGCCGGACGTGAGCTACGCCCTTTTCGACAAGAAGAAAAGCTTTCACTGGCATCCGGGGCTGATGCTGCAGGGGGCCCGCTTGCAGACTTCCTGGATGAAAGATCTGGTGACACCGGTGGATCCCACCAGCCCCTACAGTTTCCTCAAGTTTCTGGTGGATCATGGCCGTTTCTACGCGTTCATTAACGCCGAGCAGGCGGCAATCTCCCGCCAGGAATTTGCGCAATATCTCGAGTGGGTGGCGGCGCAACTGCCGCAGGTGAATTTCAATGCCCATGTACGAGAGATCGATTATAAGCAGGGTCGGTTCTGGCTGCGTTTCGATGATCGAATCCTGTCGGCGGATCACCTTTGCCTGGGCACCGGAACACAGCCATTTGTGCCGGAGTTTGCCGTCCCTCATTTGGGGCAACAGATTTTTCATGGTGGCAGTATTCTCAATAGCCAGCGGAACTTTGCCGGTAAGCGGGTGGTGGTGGTGGGTGGTGGCCAGACCGGTGCTGAAGTTTTTCTGGAATTGATCAGCGAGCGCTGGGGCGAGTGCGAATCCGTTGCCTGGTTGTCACGCCGCGGTAACTTTGACCAACTGGATGAAGCGCCGTTCACCAACGATTTGTTTACGCCGGGTTATGTGCAGCACTTTTTGTCGTTAAACCGGCAGCAGAAACGTGAATTGGTGGCCCGGCAAAAGCTGGCCAGTGATGGTATATCGCCATCTACCCTGCAGGAAATTTACCAGTCGTTGTATCAGATCCAGATTGTTCAGGGTCGCAACAAGGGCTATGCCCTGTTGCCTTCCCGTGAGCTGGTGGCCATGCAGAACCAGCATTCCCACTATGCATTGCAGGTGGTGCATCATCAGCAGGCCGATGAGTGGCTGGATGCGGATGTTGTGATTTTCTGCACCGGCTTCAAGACAGTGATTCCCGGCTGTCTCGAGCCCCTTTTGGATCGGGTTGGTTGGGAAGAAGATGGTCTGTTGGCCATGCAGGATAACTACCAGGTACGCTGGGAGCATGGTCAGCAAAATCACATCTACGCCGTGAACGCCAGCCGACACCATCATGGTATTGTTGATCCGCAAACCAGTCTAATGGCCTGGCGCTCAGCCAATATTGTCAATGATCTGCTGGGTTACCGTTTATATAACCTGGAGCAGAACAGCTTTGTGCAATGGGGCAAAGGTCAGGCGGAAAAGGAGCGATACGTTGCGTAACCTGCATGACACAGAGGCACCAATTTCAGTGCATGGCTGGCCGTTGGTGGAAGTATGCTTTAACGGGCCGGCATCAGCAGCGCAGGTCAATCAGTGGTTGGAAGTAATGAATGCCCTGTTTGAGCGTCAGCAGTCATTCGGACTGCTGACCATGACCTCAACACACAGTGACTTTTCCGATGCGGGGCGGCGCGCCATGGGGTTATGGTTTAAACAGAACCGTGAGCTTCTGGCGCAGTACTGCGTTGGGGTGGCGCGAGTGGCGGCGGAAGACAGTGCGGTGGAGCGGCTGGCCGGGCCAAAAATGCAGGCTGCCATGCCATGCCCCATTTTTGCCTCCGTGGATAAGGCGGTGGCCAGGGGTTGGCTGCAGGAAAAGTTAACACCTTAAGCGGGCATTGCGCGCCACCGGTAAAAACTCATTAGCAGCCACAAGCAAAAGGGAGCCGACATGATCGGCTCCCTTTTTTATTGCTGATGGGCCCGGTCGGCCTTTAATAATCGATACTGTAACTGAGGGTGAAGGTTCTACCCTGAGCCGGCAGATACGCCGATGCACCACCGGATGGATATCCGCGAACCTGGTTGTACACCGAGTAGTACTCTGCGTTGGTGAGGTTGCGCACAGCCGCGGTGAAATCCCCCACCGAGGTGTAAAAGTTGGTAATCAGGTCAAAGGTTCGGTAACCCTCAAACGGCACCACCTGTGCTTGCAGATCTTCGGGTGCTTCCTGATTGCCCTTCTTGTAATCACTCAGATGAGTCACTTGCAGGCGGGCGTCTGCGCTATCGGCCCAGGTGTAGCCCACATAGCCTGTGATTTTTTCCGGGGCCACCCGATCCACACCCAGTGCATACCATTGGCCATCATCGGATTTGGTTTCACCCACGGTACGGGCGTAGGTAAAGCCGGCCATCGTACCGTTATCAAAGCGGGCATCCAACAAAGCTTCGAAACCGTAGAAGCGTTCATCCTGATCCCGGATTACCACTACGCCGGTCTCACGATCGAACTCTACGTTCTGATCGGAGGTGTTGTAGAACAGGGAGGTTTGCGCCGTGATGGTATCGAAGCGGCCACGCCAGCCCAGATCCCAGGAATCGGTTTTGGTGGCATCGATGTTGGTGCCGTCCAGGATCGGCCCCTGATCACCGCCATCACTCAACACCGTCACCGAGCGCAGCAGGCGGGTCATGTCCGGTACGGTAAAGCCTTCTGAGTAGTTCAGGAAGGCTTCCTGTTGGGCATTGAACGCGTAAACCACACCGGCGTTGAACAGGGCTTCCGAATAGGTTTCCTTGCCGCCTTCACGTTCGTATGCGGTATCGCTGTAGGTGAGGTAGTTCTCATAGCCGTACAGGTTGGACGCCGTGTTGACAATGGTGCCGAGGAACGCGTTTGGTGTCATGCCCACCCCTCCGGCCAGGGCTTGCAGGAATGGGTCCTGCAACTCCGCCCGATAATATTCCGCGTTGGCGATGTCAATGCCAGAGACGGTGTCGTCCACGTCCACTGCAGCCCGTTCATAGCGCACACCGGCCTTGAAGGTCCAGTGTTCATCCAATGCCAGTTTGCCCTGCAGGAACAGGGCGGTGGTTTCGGTGGTGGCGGCAGGGCCGGCGTCATAGGTTGCGCCGGTGCGGTTGTAGTCGGTTTGTCCGCTGCCGATCCAGTCGTTGTAGGAGTATACGATGGAGCGCTGTTCGCTTTCGTCGTGGATGTAGTCCAGGCCGTAAGTCAGGTCCAGTGTGCTGCTGTCGAAGGCAAATTGCTTGTCCAGCGCCAGTTTGAAATCCAGAACTTCAGTGTTGACCTGACTTTGGAACAGGGTGCCGGTGGCGCCGTCAATGTTGGCGGCTACGGCGGCGAGCAGTTGGTTCATGTTGGTGGGGCCTGCTGCCACCACGCCGGACCAGTTGATGTCCAGAAACAGCGGACTGCTTGGATAGGGATAGTAAAAATACTCGTTCTCCCGATAACTTAATTGCGTCAGCAGGGTGTGGCCGAAAAAGTCCTGGTGATTAAAATCAAAGGTAATGCTGTCACGGCTGGTTTCCGGTTGCTGGCTGAGGCGAAGGCCATCCTGCGGCCGCGGCGTATAGTCACCGCCGGCGGCAAAAATCCCAGCGGGTAAACCAAGATAGGCGGCGCTGGGCTCACCAAAGTCCGCGGCATAATCCGTATCCTGCTGTTCCTTGAAGTGCTCCAGGCTGACGCGCAGTGATCTTTGCTCATCAATCTGCCAGCCCACATTGGCCAGAATATCCAGCGTATCACTGTTATCGCGGCTTACCTGGTTGGGATCGGTGGCAATCTGATCGCCTTCACTGTCGTAGAAATTGCCCCGCTGTTCGTAGTTGATGTTCAGTAGGTAATCCATGTCACCGACCATGCCGCTGACGGTTTGTGAGCCAAAATAGGTGAGGCCGTCGGAATCGGTATCCTGGGTGTTCATGGTGAAACCGACCTTGGTATTGAAACGGGTATCCTGATCGATGCCCCGTTTGGTGATGATATTGATCACCCCGCCGGTGGCACCGGCACCGTACACCGCGGTGGCACCGGATATGATTTCCACCCGTTCGATGTTCTGCGGTGAAATGGTGGTGAGCTGGCGCGAAATGTCACGGCTGGCCCGTTGCGCCACACCGTCAATCAGCACCAGCACTTTGCGTCCGCGCAGGGTTTGGTAGGCGCTGGTGGCTGAGTCGTCCCCCGGTGCCAGCCCCGGCACCATCTGGCCCAGGATCTGGCCCAGATTACGCCCCGGTTGCGCCTGCTCGGCGATGGCATCACCGCTTACGATTTGGGTGGTGTAAGGAATGGATGCCACACTTTCGGTTACCCGTGAGGCGCTGACCATGACAGTGTCCAGCTGTTCCGCCCCCCAGGCAGAACAGCTGGCCGCGGCGCTGAACGCGGCCACGGCACAGGCCAGCGGTTTGAGATTGGCCGGCTTCAGGTTAACCGATGTGTGTTTCATCGATGTGTCTTTCATGTTGTTACTCCCAATAAGAACTGCGATGGAAGCCTCTCTCTCCAAAGACTTGTGTTGATCTCTATTTCTGAATTCGAATGCCCACTGACATCAATCCGATGAAGTACAGCCCGCCCAGCAGGGATACCAGTAGCCCGGCGGGCAGTTCATAGGGGTGCATCAGGGTCTGGGCTGCCAGGTCCGCCCACACCATCAGGCAGGCACCCAGCAGTAAGGTAATGGGTATCAATTGTTGGTGGTTGGATAACCCCAACAGGCGTGCGGCATGGGGTGCCATCAAACCGATAAAGGTGATGCCGCCAACCAAGGCAACGGCTAACCCGCTGAATGCCGAGGCGATAAGCAACAGCAGCAGTCGCGCCCGTTGCAGGTTCAGGCCCAGGCTGATGGCCCATTGATTACCCAATTGCAGCAAATTCATAGCACGCCAGGTCAACCAGACCGTGGCCATCAGCAGCAGGCTTAGTAACGCATAACCCAGTGCCATTGGCAGGGTGGCGGTGTAGGTCGTGCCCGACAACCACATAAGGGCATCGGTGGATTGGTTGGCGCTCAGGGCAAACACGATGGGCGTGGCCGTGCTGGTGATGGCCGTAAGGGCGATGCCGGTGAGCGCCAGCCGCACCGGTGAGAAAAAGGCACCCCGGTTCAGCCACAGCATGATCATCAGCCCCGTGGTACTGCCCAGCAGGGACAAGGTGATGGTGGTTGCCTGGCTCATGCCGGAGAGGAACACCCCCGCCAGCACCACGCACAATACCCCGCTGTGGGTCAGGCCGGTGATGTCCGGGCTGGCCAATGGATTGCGCAAAAACAGCTGCAGTATAAGGCCGGCGGCGGCCAGACCGGCGCCGGCGCACACCGCGTAAAGCAGGCGCGGCAGGCGTAATGCAAAAGAGTCCGCCGTGGGGTCACCCTGATACAGGGTACAGGCGATTCCCGCGCTGGTGAGGGCCAGCAACACCACGGCGGCGTGGCCGGCATGCACCCGGAAGGGTGCGCTCAACGACAAGGTATGTTTGCTGGGGCTGTGAAATGCATGCTTGCTGCGGTGACGCAGGAAATACAGCAGGCAGGGCGCCCCCAGCAAGGTGGTTAACGCACCGGCCGGCACACTGATGTTGTCGCCTCCCAGCAGCCGTGCCAGCACATCGGCTCCCAGCAGAATCAGTGCGCCCCAGGCCATGCTCCAGAGTGCTTTTTGCGCGCTGGTACGGGCGCCACAGCCACTGGCCAGATGGGGGGCAATCAGCCCCACAAAACTGATCATGCCCACCACGCTGCAGACCAGTGCAGCCAACAGAACGGCCGCGCAAAGTGCGATGATCTGAATGGGTTTTACCGCCACCCCGAGACTGCTGGCACGTTCTTCACCCAGGGCGAACAGATCCAGGGAGCGGGCCAGCGGCACCATACCCAGAAAGATCAACAGCAATACCGTGCCGATCCACCACAACAGGGAATAATCATGCAGGTGCAGATTGCCGGCGCCCCAAATGTAGAGGCCATCCAGGGAGTTCTCAAAGAACAGCAACAGGATGGCCGCCAAACCATTCAGCCCCAGGTTGATGATCATGCCGATCAAGACCATGTGCACCGGCCCGCCCCCAAGGCGCCGGGCCAGCAGCAGGGTCAAACCACCGGCGAACAGGCCACCCAGCAATCCACCCACCGGCGAAAATCCCGGGTGGCTGCCGATGCTGGCGGTCAACGTAACCCCCAGCATGGCGCCGGCGTTGATGCCCAGGGTGGAGGGGCTGGCAAAGGGATTGCGGATAACCTGCTGAATCAGCAATCCCGCCAGGCCCATGGCGCCACCGCACAACAGCGCCAGGCTGAAGCGGGGCAATTCATACAGGCGCAGCAGTAATTTTTGTTGTTCATGCAAGGGCAGAGGGAGCTGCATCAGCAGCCACAACAGCACCACGGTGCAGGTCAAGCCGCTGAAGAGAAGATAGACCCGGCCTGGATTCAGCGGTGCGGCCGGGCTCATGGGGCACGCTCCAACAGAGCGTCGCTGATGCGTTGTGCCATGCGCGTGGCTGAGGCGGGGCCGCCAAAGCCCCAGCTGTTCGGTACACGGTAAACGCGATTACTTTGTACAAACTCCAGGTGGGGCCAGATGGCGGATTGCTGCATGATACGGGTTTCATCGGAATCGTCGCCAAAAATAATCAGGTGGCAATTGCCCAGGGCCAGCATTTGCGGTAACTGGATATGACTGAAATCCCGCCCCGGCAAAGCGTGATGCCATTGATTGCTGAGCCCCAATTGGTTGGCTACGTCGGCGGCCATGGCGGCATCGGTGAACACCCGCAGGCCCATGCCCATGCCTACAAACTTGCCCAGCACCACCGGTTGCCCCGCCAATCCTGCCGCGGCTATACGTGCCTCGGCATCGGCAATGGTGGTGAACAGGGATTCGATGGCCGCCTCCGCCGCGGCCTCCCGCTGCAGCAGTTTCCCTAACTCCCGGGTGATGCGCAGCATCTGCTGAAAGTAGCGAAAATCCGGGTCAGAGGCGCTGGGGTACTGACGATACAGTAAGGTGGGCGCGATGCCCTGCAGGCGTTCCAGTTGATTCTGGTGGCGGAAGTTATAACCCAGAATCAAATCCGGTTGCAGGCGTGCGATCACATCCAGATTGGGATTGCCACGGTGGCCAAGGTCCACCACGGAATCCGGCAAGGGTGGGTAGTTTGACTGCCATTTGCGATAACCGGGTACCGTGGCCACACCCACCGGGGTTATCCCCAGTGTCAACAGAATCTCCGCCTGTGACCAGGTCAGTGCCACAATGCGTTGCGGTGTGCCGTTGATGTCGGTGGTGCCGGCGTCGTGCACCACCGTGAGCGCCAGTGCGTCCGAGCAGGCAAACAAGAGGCTGCAAAATATCAGGATAAGCACGCTACGGTTCATGCTGCACCGTTTTCCATTCTATACAGGCTGGCTTGCAACACGGGTTTGTGGTTGCCGGGCACACGGACAAACTGGCAGGACAGGTTGAACACCTCTTTCAGTAGAAGCGGATCCTGCAGCAAGGTAATGGCGCCGGCGGCCTGTACTTGGCCCGCTTTCATGACCACCACCTCATCACACCACTGAATGGCCTGGTTCAGGTCATGAATGACCAGGGCAATGGTTTTATTCAGATCCTGGTTCAGGCGTTGGATCAGTTCCATCAGTTCCAGTTGGTGGGATAGATCCAGAAACGAGTTGGGTTCGTCCAGCAGCAGCAGGTCCGCACCCTGAGCCAGCACGGTGGCAAGCCACACCCGTTGCATTTCCCCGCCGGACAGATTGTCCACCACCACCTCCGCCTGGCTCAGCATCTCGGTTTGCTGCAGCGCTTGTGCAACAACGGCGCGGTCTTCTGCGTTCAGGTTGGCCCAGGGGGGGAGGTGAGCAAAGCGTCCGCAGGCGACTACTTCTTCCACCGTCATGCCATTGGGACGCTCGGAGCTTTGCGGCAGGTAGGCCAGTACTCTGGCCAGTTCCTTGCGCTTCCAGTCCGCCAGCGGCCGCCTGTCCACGCAGGCTGTCCCTTCGGTGGGCGCGATTGCCCCCACCATGACTTTCAGCAGGGAACTTTTGCCGGACCCGTTGGGCCCCACGATGGCGGTGATCTTCCCCGGTGTCAGCTGGATTGAGACGGAATCCAGGATGCGGCGCCCACCCCGCGACACGCAAACCTGATCTAGCGAAATCATACTCTCGGCCTTTAATTCCCCAAAACATTTCTAAATCATAATGCAAATAATTATTAATTGCACTATGTGCGAAAGCAGATCGGAGGGGCTAAGGACACCCGCCCCGGCATGTGTTCGGGAAGGCAGCCGGCGGTGACAGGTTCCGGAAGGGCATGCCGGCCACCCCCTGCGGGGGGTGGGGCATCAATGCAGATTATTGATATTTCAAAGAAACTTGGTGACAGCCGCTACGGTTTCGGTGGGGGCTTCTTCATGGGGAACATGGCCCAGCTCTGCAAACATCACCAGTTGGCCATTGGGAAGATCCTGCTCAAAACGCCGGGCGATACTGGGTGGAATCAGGCGATCCTGTGCGCCCCAGATCACCAGCGTGGGCTGTTGTATGGTTTGTACCAGCGCGCTCTGATCCTGATATTCCAGTTGCGCAAAGCGTTCGCGCAGGGCGCCACGGTTACCCTCCCGCAGGCTGAGATCGAAATAGCGGTCCACCAGCTCCGGGGTCACCCGTGACGGGTCGCCGTACACATCCCGTACACTGGATTCCACCGCCGAGCGCGGCAGGGTGAACTCCATAATCCGGTTCAGCAGGGGGGTTTGGGATATCACAAAGGCCAGGGGCATAGACTCTGCTTCAAAGGGATAACCACCGGAATCCACCAGGATCAGTTTCTCGATGCGCTGGGGGTGGGCCGCCGTGGTGCGCCAGGCGATGCTGCCGCCCAGGGAATTGCCCGCCAGCACGAAGCGCTCAATACCGAGGGTGTCCATCACGTCGATGACAAAGTCCACATAGGCTGCCAGGCTGTAGTTGCCGTCCGCCGCCGGGCCGGTGAGGCCGAAGCCGGGCAGATCAAAACGGATCACGCGGCGGGTCTGGCTTAATTCGGCAACCCAGCCATCCCAGGTGTGCAGGCTGGCTGAGGTGCCGTGCAGTAACACGATGGGGGTTGTATCCTGGCGCGGGCCCTCATCCCGCAAATGCACGAACTGGCCTCCAACCTCTATAAACTGGGAAGGGGGTGGCGCCCAGCGCTCGCGCAGTTCTTCCACACTGCGATCCGGTTCCCAGGTGGCGGCCACCATGCCCGCACTTAACAACAATACCACCGCGATCAATCCCGTGATCAGTTTCATAAGAAACGTTACCATCCTTAACTCCCTGTTCAGTCAATGAAAAACTAAAATAAATACGCTGGTTCAGCGCCGGTGCTCAGGCACCTTTCCACTCCTTGCCCCATTCAAGATCGGTAATGCGGTACTCGCCGGCCACTTTTTTCAGGGCCAGGGTGATGGCCTCCAGTTCGCCATCACCTTCCATGGGCACGTAAACCCATTGCCCGAATTCATCTTCATCCACCCACTGTAATGCTTCCGGTACCGGTGCCACGTCTTCCGTATCAAAGTGCACAATCATCTCATCGAATTCATGTTCCAGATCACCGGGGCTGATGTCGGCCGAGAGTTCCGGCGCCAGCAGGGCGTGAGCGGCAGCAAACTCGCGGGTGGCAATAAGGACACCAAATTTAATTGCGGTAAAGCGCAGTTCATCTTCCAGGTTTTCCATAACGACATCTCGGCTGAATGGATGGGCAGGTGCAGGTAACAATCGTTCCACTAATATAACGATTTCACCCCGCTGGCAATGAGGATTTGGCCGGTGGCACTTTTTTTTACAGATTCTTCTGCCAGAACAGGGCCTGGCCGGTATCGGGGGTCAGTTGATAATGCCGGAAGCCGAATTTTTCATAGGCCCCCTGGGCCGGGGTGTTGCCGGAGAGCACCTCCAGAGTGATCTTGCAGCAGCCACGACGGCGGGCGATGTCTTCAATGTTGCTCAGCAGGATCTGGCTCAGGCCCTGGCCGCGATAGCCCGTGCGCACCATCAAATCGTGGATGTTGAGCAATGGGCGGGCAGCGAAAGTGGAAAAGCCCTCCAGGCAGTTGGCCAGTGCAGCCGCTTCGCCGTTCACATAACAGAGCAGGCTGAACGCCTGGGGGCGCTTGGCCAACTCCTCCACCAGGGTGGCCTTGACCTGGGCCGACAGGGCGCTGCCGCCACCCATTGGATCATGGGCGTACTCATCCAGCAGCGTGATCAGATCCCGGGCCTGATCGGGGTTGCGATAGTCCACGGTGATGGTTTCAATGGCCATTGGGGTCAACGGGGAGTGGGTTGCAGTCGAATGATTTTACCGTTATCGCTGTCGGTGAGCAGGTACAGCAAACCGTCCGGCCCCTGCACCACATCGCGGATGCGTTCACCGACTTCTGCCTTTAACAGGCGCTCTTCCGCCACCACTTTTTCACCGTCCAGCTCCAGCCGCACCAGTTGTTGGAATTTGAGGGAGCCCACAAACAGGTCCCCCTGCCACTGGGGAAAGGCTGACCCGGTGTAAAACGCCATACCCGAGGGGGCAATGGATGGCACCCAGTAATGCAGCGGTTGTTCCATGCCGGCTTTGTGGGTGCCTTCCCCGATTTTACCGCCGCCGTACTCCTCACCGTAAGTAATCACCGGCCAGCCATAGTTTTTGCCGGCGGCCGGAACGTTGATTTCGTCACCCCCCTGGGGCCCGTGTTCGTGAATCCACAGGCGTCCGCTGCCTGGGTGGATGGCGGCCCCCTGGATGTTACGGTGGCCGATGGACCAGATCTCGGGCAGGGCCTGCGACGCTGCGCCTTGTTTGGCGCCGCCGGTTTTGGCATAGGGGTTATCCCCGGGCACCCGGCCATCGGGCCACAGCCGAATAACCTTGCCGTGGTGGTTGTCCAGGGTCTGGGCGTCATCCCGGGGCAGGTAACGCTCCCCCAGGGTGATAAACAGGTAACCGTCGTTGGAAAACGCAAGGCGGCTACCGAAGTGACCGCGGGATACGTATTTGGGTTGCTGGCGGAAGATCACCTCAAGATCGGTGAGTTGCCGCTGGTCCGGGCTCAGTTTGGCGCGGGCCACCGCGGTGGAGTTGGTCAGGGGCAGTGTGCCGGGCTCGGCATAGCTGAAGTAGATCCAGTCACCCTGCACCGTCACATCCAGCAATCCACCCTGGCCCCCAACCCAGATCTCCGGCAGGCCGGCGATGGGTTTGCCCACCCGGCCCTGTTTCACCAGGCGCAACTGGCCGGAGCGTTCGGTGACCAATAGTTGTCCGGAGTCCAGAAAGGCCAGCCCCCAGGGGTGATCCAGATTGCGTGCGATCACCTCGACGCGGAAGTTGGCCTGCTGCGATTCCACCGCCCATAGCAGCGGGGTTAACAGCAGGCCGAGCAACATCGTCAGCAGGGGTTTCATGATGACACCATCAGCCGAATTCGCAGATGAATTCGTCCAGCTTGTCCACCATGTTGGGCGAGCCCACAAACAGCGGGCAGCGCTGGTGCAATGAGGTGGGCTCGATATCCAGTATGCGCTGGCCGTTGCCGGCGGTGGCTTTGCCCCCGGCCTGCTCGATCAGGTAAGCCATGGGGTTGCATTCATATAACAGGCGCAATTTACCCTGCGGGTAGCGGCTGGAAGTGGGGTACAGGTAGATGCCACCCTTGATCAGGTTGCGGTGGAAGTCCGATACCAGGGAGCCTATATAGCGTGAGGTGTACGGGCGTTTGGTGTCGACATCTTCTTCCTGGCAGTATTTGATGTATTTCTTCACCCCTTCCGGGAAATGTACGTAGTTGCCTTCGTTGATGGAATAAATGGTGCCGTCTGTGGGGATTTCCAGGTTGGGATGGGACAGGCAGAATACGCCGATGGTGGGATCGTAGGTAAAGCCATTGACGCCATTGCCGGTGGAATACACCAGCATGGTGGATGAGCCGTAAATCACGTAGCCGGCGGCAATCTGCTTGTGGCCCGGTTGCAGGAAATCGGCTTCGGTGACCTGGGTACCCACCGGTGACACCCGTTGATAGACGCTGAAAATAGTACCCACGGACACGTTGACGTCGATGTTGGAGGAACCATCCAGGGGATCGATCAACACCACGTACTTGCCATCGCAGTTTTTGGTCTCCTCGAATTTGACGAATTCCTCTTCCTCTTCCGAGGCAATTCCGCACACCACGCCCCGTTGCGCCAGCGCATTCTTGAAGCGTTCATTGGCGTACACGTCCAGTTTTTGCTGTTCTTCGCCTTGCACATTCTCATCGCCGGCCGCACCGGTAATGTCGGCCAGGCCGGCCTTGTTGATTTCCCGGTGGAGAATTTTTGCCGCCAGCCGGATGGAGGAGAACAGCGAGCTCAGCTCACCGCTGGCATCCGGATATTCCATTTGCCGGTCTATGATGAATTCGCCCAGAGTCTTGATGATTTCCATGAATGCGGTCCCGTTACGTCTGAAGAGCGCCGAATGGCGTCGAAATAAATGAAAAAAGTGGCCCTGAATGGGTTTAGATCATACCGGTTTCAGCGGGGCTAAACCAGCGGCGGGAGTGGTGTCGGGTGTAAGGTGCGGGCCCGGGCAACCTGCCGTGAAGGGGTGAAGGCACCAGCGTTGATCAAACAGGAAAACCGGGCACTAAAAAAGTGCCGGTTTCAATCATAGGATCGAAACCGGCACGGGTAGGGCCTAATACAGGCTCAAAAAAGTCGCCAGGCGTTACAGAGGGTCAAACGGATAAGTAGGCCTTGTCGCCCACGTACCGGCTCAGCATTTCCAGGCCCTTGTCACGCAGCGCGCGGCTGTCCTTCTGGGAGGGGTGAAAATCCGGTTTGTAATAGGCCAGATAGTGTTTGCCCAACTCGGCCAGCACGTCGCGATGTTGCCACAGGCCCTTGAGCCGCTGGCCCACGCCCATACGGCGCTGACCGGGCTGTTGTTTGGCTGCTTGCAGCAGTTGCGCGGTGTGCAGGGTGGAAAAAAAGCTGAACATGATTGTGGTGACGGCCATTTCACTGACCCGGATCCAATAGCTGTCCACCTGCTCCTGGAACACATCATAGGCCACCGCCTTGTGTTCACTTTCCTCAATGGCATGCCAGACCCAGAGGGGTTTCAGTTGGTCGTCCACTTCATCAATGAGTTCCGGATGGGCCAGCAGCAGCTCAGCGAACAGAGCGGTAAAGTGCTCCAGGGCGCAGGTTTTGGCCAGCAGGCGCTGCGGTGAGTAGAACTTCTCGATGCGTTTCAGGCCTTCTTTGGTGTAGCGGTCAATAAAGTCCACCGGGATGCCTTTGCGGGTCATCATGTCGTTAAAGGTCTGGTGTTCCTTGCCGTGATGGGCCTCCTGACCGATGAAGGCCTTTACCTGCTTTTGCAGCTCCGGGTCTTTAATGGCCTTCTGGTAGTGGCGTACCGAGCGCATGAACATGCGCTCCCCCTCCGGGAAGGTGCCGGAAAGCGCGGTCAGGATCATGGTGCGCAGGGGATCGCCGGCAAACCAGAAGGTGGGAACTGAATCGTCGAACTCGAAATCCATGTGCCTGACAGGGATGGCATCGGTGCCGATGCGGTTGGCATTCTGATGGGCTGCTGCAGTCATGGTGTTCCTCCGAAAAAGGCGCCGTTGATGATTCTTGTCATGGTTATATGTCAATCGGTCCGGTAAAATTGGCGCTCACGTACCACTAATATAGCCAGTATAAGGAATGTCCGGGTGTAGAACGCAGTCAGGCTGTGCTAATTATTGGTCATTTTGGGCCAGTCGGCTGATCTGACCGATTATCTGACATCAATTGACGTCAGCTGTAACCGTGCTGGACAATAGTCGCCCCAGAGTTCCCAGGCTGGTTGTAAAGCAAGCCGGGATAATAAAAAGAACATTGCAGACCGACTGAATGCTATTCAATACGCCACTATTCCTGGGCTTTTTTGCCCTGTTTTTTGTCCTCTATTTCTTCGTGTTCACCCAGGCCCGCCTGCGGGCGCTGTTTCTGGTGGCAGCCAGCCTGGTGTTCTACGCCGGTTGGGACTACCGCTTTGTTCCCTTGCTGGTGTTCAGCGGGGTGGTGGATTTCTTTGTTGCCCAGCAAATTGAAGGGCACAGTCAGGCCCGGCAGCGCAAACAGTGGTTATTGGTGTCCATTGCCGTCAATCTGGGCATTCTCGGCATCTTCAAGTATTCCAATTTCATGATTGGCTCGGTGCAGGAAACCCTGAGCTTTTTCGGTATGCCGGTGTCGCTGGGTACGCTGGAAGTAGTGTTGCCGGTGGGAATCTCGTTTTATACGTTTCAAAGCATGAGTTACACCATTGATGTGTACCGCGGCGAAACCAGAGCGCGTAAGGATTTCGTGCCCTTCTTTGCCACCTTGTCCTTTTTTCCGCAACTGGTTGCCGGGCCCATCCTGCGGGCCAAGCAGATTCTGCCGCAGATCGAGCGCTTTCCCCAGGTAACCCCCGAGGATGTGAAATTCGGCTTCGTGCTCATCACCATGGGCCTGTTCAAGAAAACCATTGCCGATTTGCTGGCGGCGCCGGCACAGACCCTGTTCAATGGCGACGGGCCTCTCAGCTGGATTGAAACCGTCACCGGGGTGCTGGCCTTTGCCGGACAGATCTACGGCGACTTTTCCGGCTACAGCGATATTGCCATCGGCATCGCGTTGCTGCTGGGGATCAAGATTCCATTGAATTTCAATACGCCGTACTTTGCCTTGTCACCGGTGGATTTCTGGAAACGCTGGCATATTTCCCTGTCCAGTTGGCTGCGGGATTACCTGTATATTTCCCTGGGCGGCAATCGCAATGGACGCCAGATCCGCAATGTGTTCATCACCATGTTACTGGGTGGGTTGTGGCACGGTGCCGCCTGGACCTTCGTCTGGTGGGGGGCCTATCACGGCACCATTATTTCGCTGACGCATCTGCTGCGTGGAACCCGCGTCGGGCAATGGCTGGGCAGCATCAATCTGTCGGCCTTCCGCTGGTTGCAATGGCTGTTTACCTTTTATCTGGTGTGCATTGGCTGGGTGTTTTTCCGGGCGGAAAGCCTGGGGGATGCGTTCAGTATTATTGCTGCGCTGCACAGCCCGGCTTCCGGCGCAGACGCGCCGCCTTTTGCCGGTGGTGTACTGGCCATGGTGGCCCTGGTGATCCTGCTGATTCATTGCATTGATTACGGCATTGTGCACCGCCGGGAATTGATCACCCGTCGCTATCCACGCTTTGTGCCTCTGATGATTCTGGGGCTGACCTTTACCTTCCTGATCGGAGAACCGGGCCATGAGTTCATCTACTTCCAGTTCTAGCCGAAAAACGGCGCTGTACACCATTCTGATTGCCGCCGTTACCCTGCTGCCGGCCATGGGCCTGGTGAATTGGCTGACCCGTTCAGCGGAAAACAACGCCGGTGACATCTTCGGTATTCAGCGTATCCGCTCGGTGACCAACGCGTTGGATTACATGGCTGCCACGGAGGGCAATACTGCCTTGTTTATCGGCTCGTCGCTGGTGAAGGACGGCTTCTCGCCGCGTATTTTCGATCAGGCAGTGAAAGCAGCAAACGGTGCCCGGGTGACCAGCTTCAATGTGGGCATGGGCAACATGAAACCCACCTATCAAAAGTTACTGGTCCAGCGCATGGCGGAAGCCTATGCCGGACAGCACAGCAAAGCCCGCCTGACCCTGTTGGAGTTCAATCCGTTTCTGGTGACGGATGCCCGGCAGGCGTTTCGCCCGTTTATGACCGAACAGATTCAGGCGGTGTTGATGTCGCCGCGGCAGGTGACCAAAACCCTGTGGGAAGATCCGGAGCGCTTTGCCCGCCTGCTCAGCATCAAGTACCTGCGTCATGGTGTGTCGGCGGAGGCCATCACCGGTGGCATCCGTTTTCTGGTGAATCAGGCCCAGGCCCAGGCGCCCATGCTGGAACAGCTGACGGAGGATCAGCTGGATCATATCCAGCAACTGGCCGCGTTTCGCAACCAGTTAAACCAGTATATCCGGCAGCAACATCCGGTGACCTACAAATCCCACGTCTGGAATCCGGTGACTCAGGGCGGCCTCATTGACATGATGGATTTGTCCACAGAGGCCCGGGATCTGGTGGTGAAAATCTCCAGTCAGATGCGTCATCCCAAGGCCATGGAGATGGATTTGCAGGGCCGGATACAATGTTGTGATATTGAAAATCTGAGTTTCAATGACGAGCTTATCGGGGATTTTCTTGATACTGTTGAAACCGCCAAGCGGTTTTCGCAGCGGGTTGAGATCGTGCTGATGCCCCGTAACAGTGACTGGGTAAAGTTGTCGCCGGAGGGGCAGCGGCGGCTGCAGCAGATGCTGGCCCATCTGGCACAGCAAAGTGGTGTCGGTATTCGTAATTACCAGAATCATCCCGCCTTCGACGGGGATGATTTCTATGACGTGACCCATTTGTCCATGGATCAGGGCAGGCCACTGTTTTCCAGAGTGCTGGCCGGGGATCTGGCAGCGGTGTTTCAGGAATAAGCACCCTGCCGGAATACAACTAAGAACAAAAACGGTGAGATCACCGACAGGAGTGTGACATGAAAACCACCAGTGTACAGTTAAGGGGCAGCTTTGATGTGGCGCGTCTGAAAGCTGACCTGGACACCGCCACGGAGCATTTTAAATCGGCGCCGCAGGTGGGTAAGTACCATGATGGCAGCTGGACCGGCATAGGCTTGCGTAATTTTTCCGGTGATCACGGCAACACGCTGGCGGCCCATACCGGCCACAGCAAGGATACGGCGGTGCTGGAAAAGTGCCGCTACTTTAAGGAAGTACTGGATAACATCGGTTGCCCCGTGTACGTGGCGCGAATTCTGTTTTTACCTCCCGGTAAAGTCATTGGTGAGCACACCGACGCGGGCTTCGGCTGGAACTACGGCATGGTGCGCCTGCATATTCCCATCGTTACCGATCCCCGGGTGGAGTTCAGTATTGGTGATGAGGCGGTTTACTGGAAGCCGGGTGAATTCTGGTTTGGTGATTTCAGCAAGCCCCACTCCCTGCGCAACAAAAGCGATGTTACCCGGGTGCATCTGGTGATGGATTGCCCGATCACGGCGGAAACCCTTGAGCTGTTTCCCGATGCCTTCATCGAGCAGGTACGCAGTGAGTCAGACATTCTGCAATTGAATCCGGTGGCCATGGATGAGGAAACACTGCGGGCCTATTGTGGGACGTTGGTGGTGCGGGGGCCGTTGCTGGGTTTGCAGGTTCCCATTTCCGGCGATGTGTTTGTCAGTGACGGCATGCTGGCGGTCAAGATCCGCGGTCTGCCCATTGTTTATCACTTCACTCCCATCGGTGAACATCGTTTCCAATGCAACACCTATGAACTGAAATGGGCCAAGGATCCCCGACAACAGGATGCCAGCCTGGTGATCAGCAAGGATTATAAAACCGGTAAATCCCAGGAAGTGACGGTTTACCGCAAGCAACCCATGGGAGTGCGGTTATTCTCCTGGGTGCAGCGCGTGCTGGTGGGCAGTGTCTGGGCGGCCTACTTTGGCCTGTTGAAACTAAAGCGCCTTTTTTCCGGCAGCAAACATGTAACGGAGCAGGTGGGTTAACCTGCTCCGGTTGCGGCAGAACCGCTAGCGTGGACGGCTGGCGCTTATCACCACAAACTTGGGGTTGCTGGCACAGAGTTCCACCGCCTTGAAATGGGCGCGCAGGGTTTGGTGATAGTCCAGATGCCGGTTGCCCACCACCACCAGTTTGCCTTCGTCATTCAGGCAACGTTTGGCGCCCTTGAACATCCGTAGTGCAATATTGGAATCCAGCCGTGTACCTTCGTGAAACGGTGGATTACACAGAATCAGGTCGGCCTTGTCTTCAAATCCATCCAGCCCGTCACTGGCGATCAGCTCACAGGGGTTGGGTATCTTGTTCAGTTCAATGGTTTCCCGGGCGCTTTGCAGGGCCAGCCAGGAATCGTCCAGCAGGCTCAGGTGGGCGCCGGGGTTGTGGCGGGCCGCAAAGCAGGCCAGGGCGCCATTGCCGCAGCCCAGGTCAATGATGTGCTCGGCAGCGCTGGCATCGGGAAAATGTTCCAGCAAAAAGCGGGTGCCCAGATCCAGTTTCTGTTGTGAAAACACACCGGGGTAATTCACCAGTTCCAGCTCGGTACCGGGCACACTGTAGCGGGTCGGCTGGGGTGTCAGCGGGTTCAGCGTGGCATCAAATTGCGAGAACACCAGGCGGGCCTTGCGTGTGGCCAGTGAGGTGTGGGTGGGGCCGATGCACTGCTCGAAAACCTGCACCATGCTCTTGCTCAGGTGTTTGACCATGCCCGCGCCAATGATCCGGGTTTGCGCCGACAGCATCGGTCTTAAGCGTGTCAGTTGGTATTCCAGCAACGCCAATGTTTTGGGGATCTTGATCAGCACGGCGTCGAACAGATCCTTTGGCAGCTCGGTGGCATCCAGCCAGTGCTCAGGAGAAAACAGCAACTGGTTGCGGTGCAGGTTTTGCTGCAAGGACAGTTTGCTGCAGTAGCTGTCATTCCAGCTATAGGGGCGCCTGTGATGCAGACAGGTACCCAGCGCACCGTGGGCATCGTTCACGATCAGTATCCGCTGCGGCGCGGGTTCCAGGCTGGCCAGTTCTTTCAGCAGCAGGTCATCGGCGGCGCTCCAGGCCTGGAGCGGGGATTTGGGGTGGTGGTGCAGGGGTAATAATGTAAAACGGCCAAACGGGCTGTCGTATTCCATGGGGCTCTCACTGGATAAAAAAACCGCCCCCAACCGTAACAGAAGGGGGCGGCTTTTTAACGTTCTTAACGAACGGGGCGCTGGCGCAGATTACTCTGCTTTCGGGCCAGCATTGCGAATGTCGTCAGACACTTCAGCGTACTTTTTAAAGTTTTCGTTGAACAACTCGGCCAGGTGCTGGGCACGGGCTTCGTAGGCTTCCGGATGAGACCAGGTGTTTTTCGGAATCAACAGATTGGGATCAACACCGGGTACGTCAACGGGCACGTCCAGATTCAGGGTATCGATGTGCTGGGTTTCCACTTCATCCAGCGCGCCACTCAGGATGGCGGTGATGACACCCCGGGTGGTGGGGATGTCGAAGCGTTTGCCTTCACCATAAGGGCCACCGGTCCAGCCGGTGTTCACCAGATACACTTTGGAATCGAATTCCTTGATGCGCTTGATCAGCAGTTCGGCGTATTCGCCTGCCTGACGGGGGAAGAACGGGGCGCCAAAACAGGTTGAGAACGTGGTTTTGATGCCGGCATCGGAACCCATTTCGGTGGAGCCCACCAGCGCCGTGTAACCACTCAGGAAGTGATAGGCAGCGGCTTCGTTGCTGAGGCGGGAAACCGGCGGGATAACGCCGTTCAGGTCACAGGTGAGGAAGATCACGTGCTTGGGCTCGCCGGCACGGTTCTCCAGTACACGCTTTTCAATGTTTTCCAGCGGGTAGGCCGCACGGGTGTTCTGGGTCAGGGAGCAGTCGGTGTAATCCGGTACCCGTTGCTCGTCCATTACCACGTTTTCCAGAACCGCACCGAACCGAATGGCTTCCCAGATGACCGGCTCATTTTTCTTGCTGAGGTCGATACACTTGGCGTAGCAGCCGCCTTCCATGTTGAATACCGAGCCCTTGGCCCAGCCGTGCTCGTCGTCGCCAATCAGGTAACGATCGGGGTCTGCGGACAGGGTGGTTTTGCCGGTGCCGGACAGGCCGAAGAACAGGGCAACACCGCCGTCTTCACCCACGTTGGAGGAACAGTGCATGGGCAGTACGGATTTCTCAGGCAGCAGGAAGTTCTGTACCGAGAACATGGCTTTCTTCATTTCGCCTGCGTAGCGCATACCGGCGATCAGAACCTTACGTGCCGCAAAGTTCAGAATCACGCAGCCGTCGCTGTTGGTGCCGTCGCGCTCCGGGTCGCATGCAAACGTGGGGGCGTGGAGGATTTCCCAGGGCTCTTTGGTCTTGGGATTGAATTTCTCCGGAATGATGAACAGGCAGCGACCGAACAGGTTGTGCCAGGCAGTCTGGGTGGTGACTTTCACCGCGATGTAATGATCCGGATCGGCGCCCACGTGCAGGTTGGAAATGAACTGATCGCTCTGGGAAACATGCTCTGCCACCCGGCTCCACAGCGCGTCGAATTTGTCAGCAGGGAAGGGGCGGTTAACCGGTCCCCAGTGAATGGATTCACTGGTGCTGGGCTCGTCTACGATAAAACGGTCCATGGGGGAGCGGCCGGTGCGGGCGCCGGTTTTGGCGACAAAGGCACCGTTATGGGCCAGTTCACCTTCTCCACGCTTGATGGCTTCTTCAATCAATAACGTGCTGCTCGGATCGGTAAAAATCTGGGGAGCGTTTGACATGTTTCCTATGACCTCACTTTAAACGGCTTGTGACCGCGCTTACTAACAGTTTGAAATTAAAGCTGTTTTGGCTATCGTTATGAGATAGCGTTCCCGCAGGCAGTGCCTCGACGGTAGCTTCTCGCAAGCAGGTTTGATACTGGGCTGTACCCGTGACAGACCGATGAATTTCATGGTTGCTGCGGCGGTGACCTGCTCGGCTTAACGCCAGCCCGAATTCGAGCCGCGCATTATGGCAAATTTCATAGAAAAACGCTAAGCCTTTCCTGTTCGCCCCAAGCCGGGTAATCCGGGCCCCACTTCAGGGCAACATTGCCAAGTCTGATATGGATTGAAAGTGACCACTCACAAACAAAGCGTGTCGGATTGCTAAGTGCCCATGCCCCCAGCAATTTTGACTAATTTATAGTCTTGTCTTCTGAGGTGTCACCGGGGCTGGCCGCCGTGAACAACAGCGTCACATCCACGGCATCGAACCGGTATTGTTCATTGCAGAACTGGCAGGTGACCTCAATGTGGCCCTGTTCGGCGATGATCTCCTCCAGCTCTGCGCGGCTGACCTGGACCAGTGCATCGGCGGTCCGTTGGCGGCTGCAGCTGCATTCAAACACCACGGGCTCCGCCGGGTATAACTCCACCTGCTCTTCATGGAACAGGCGGTGGAGCACCGTGGCGCAGTCCAGATTGAGCAGTTCCTCTGCCGTCAAGGTGCTGGCCAGTGTGGTCATGCGTTCCCATTCTTCCTGCTGCTTTTCCTCAGCAATTTTAATGCCGGAATGGGTGGGCAGAACCTGCAGCAGCAGCCCTCCGGCCCGGTTGTTGCCGTGAAACAGCTTGATCTGGGTGCGTAACTGCTCGGAGCTGCCGAAGTATTCCTCCAGACATTCCGCCAGGGTGGCCCGATCCAGGGGCACGATGCCCTGATAGCGCTCACCCTGTTGCGGTGTGATGGTAATGGCCAGGGTGGATTGCCCCAGCATGCCCTGAAAGTCGAGGCCGCGGGTGTCCCCTTCCCAGCGGGCAATGGCGCGCAGTTTTTGATCGTGGGTACACTCCACCGACAGCAGGCTGACATTGCCCTTGCCCCGGGCCTGAATGGTCATGCTGCCTTCGAACTTGAGGGTGGCGGTCAGCAGGATGGAGGCCGCCATCATTTCCCCCAGTACCGATTGGATCTCCAGGGGGTAATCATGCTTTGCCAACACCGTCTGGTAGCTGGCATCTAACAGGGTCCATTGCCCCCGCACGCCGCTGTCGTTGATGATAAATCGATGGCTGATGTCGGATTCGCTCATGTTACTCGCTCTGCTGGTGTCGAAACTGAATGATCTGTCTGCGCTGCTTTTTATTGGGGCGGTTGGCGCTGCCGGGGGTGGCCGCGCTTATGGATTTGCGTTGGGCGGCGGCCAGCTCCCGTTTTTCGATGCTGTCCGGGGTTTCTTCATACAAGCTGGCCGCTGCGGTGGCGTTGCCCCGGCGTTCGCAGAGGGCTGTTACGATCACGGTTTTTTCGTCAAAGCCCTGCCGCAACCGGATCTGAGCCCCCACAGTCACTTCCTTGCTGGCTTTTACCCGGTGCCCCTCATAGTGCACCTTGCCACCCTCGATCATGTCTTTGGCGATGGAGCGGGTTTTGTAAAAACGCGCCGCCCACAACCACTTGTCCAGGCGGATTTTTGCTTCCGAGCCGGGCTTGGCGGGGGCTGAACTGTGGTTTGGCTTGTGGTGCTGACCCATGATGTTGTTAACCGTGAATGACTGCATGACCGGCCGAGTGCGCCGGTGGATAAGAACGTGACAGGAATATTGGATTATACCGGGAATCGAAGTGGGTTGCGCGGGTGAAAAAAAGGCGCCGGTGCGGCGCCAAAGTATCGACTACACAACTCAAATGCTTCATATAGATGATGGGCTTACTGCAACACTGTGTGCCTAGTGTTGAGCCAATGGTAGAAAACCGCTTGTCGGAAGCCCAGATGCCATGGCGCAAATGGTCAGATGTCCGCGCACGTTTGTCCTGATTGACCAACAACAGGAAACGGAGCCTGGGTCAGGCTTCCCCGGCGGTGTCCGGTGGGTAAATGCTGCTGAAACAATCCAGGCCGATGAATTCTTCTGTGTCCATGCTGCCTTGCTTGCTGTCCGGTTGCAGCACCCCCAGGGTGTAGGCAATACCGGCCTGTTGGGCGGAACGCAACACCGCCAGGCTGTCATCGATCAGCAGGGTGCGGGCCGGTTCATAGTGCATGACCTCCTGCAGACGGCTCCACAGTTGCGGATCCTCCTTGGGCAGCCCGAAGTCATGGGAGCTGAAAATGCCGTCGAAATGGGGGGCCATGGGAATCTGTTTCAGCTTCAGATCCAGGCTGCCGCGGTGGGCATTGGTGACCAGCACCGCCTTGCGGCCGGATTGCTGCACTTTCTCCAGAAAGGTGATGGCATTGGGGCGCAGGCCGATGAGGTCTTTCACTTCTTCTTTCATGGCCACGATATTGAGGCCGGTTTCCGCGCTCCAGAAATCCAGGCAGTACCAGTTCAGGGTGCCGCGGTGCTCCCCGAAACGGGCGAACAGTTGGGTTTTGGCGTCATCAAGGCTAATATGGTTCGCCTCGGCAAAGCGTTGGGGCACCAACTCCATCCAGAAAAAATTGTCGAAGTAGAGATCCAGCAGGGTTCCGTCCATGTCCAACAGCACGGTTTCGATGTGATCCCAGCAAATCATGATTGTCGTTACTCCTTGAATTGAGCCATTACCATGCCGCAAAAGCCTACCATACTCGATCATCAATTAGTGGCGGAAAGCCGCCTGTTTGGCATCGAGCGTTTACAACTGCGTTTTGCCAACGGCGAGGAGCGGGTGTACGAACGCCTGCGCACGCCGCGCATTCCGGCGGTTCTGGTGGTGGCAATAAAAGACAACGGCAACGTGTTGCTGATTCGGGAATACGCCTGCGGTACCCACAGTTATCAGCTGGCGCTGCCCAAAGGTGCCATGGACGGGCAGGAAACTGTGTTCGAAGCCGCCAACCGGGAATTAATGGAAGAGGCGGGCCACGGTGCCCACCGGTTTACCCAGTTGAAAGCCCTGTCTTTATCCCCGGGTTACATGGGGCACATGATTCACATTGTGATGGCGGAGGATCTTTATGAAAAATCACTGCCCGGCGATGAGCCGGAGCCACTGGAAGTGATTGAACACCCGCTGGAAGACATCGACAGTTTATTGGCCGCGGACGATTTTACCGAGGCGCGATCATTGGCCGCTTTGTACATGGCCCGCGACATAATCCGAAACAGGAAATAATAAATGAGTGATCTGGTAACCAAAGAATTGATGGAAAGCGTTTTGGCCATTGCCGAGCAGGCGGGGGAGGCCATTAAGGTGGTTTATGATCAGGCCGACCCGGTGACCGTGCACACCAAGTCCGATGACAGCCCGGTCACCGCGGCGGATCACGCCGCCCACCATGTCATCGTGGATAAGCTTACCGCCCTGACACCGGATATACCGGTGTTTTCCGAAGAGTCGGAAAACGTATCCTACGCCGAGCGGAAGACCTGGCCCCGTTACTGGCTGGTGGACCCGTTGGATGGCACCAAGGAATTCATCAATGGTACCGGGGAGTTTACCGTCAACATCGCCCTTATTGAAGATCACGAGCCGGTGCTGGGGGTGGTGACCGTGCCGCTGAAAAACCAGGCCTATTTGGGTGGCCAGGGTGTGGGTGCGTTCAAGGTGGATGCGGGCACATGGCGTAAAATATCGGTGCGCACGGTGGAAAACCGTCAATTGGTGGTGGTGGGCAGCCGCCGTCACGGCGCCGAAAAACTCAATGCATTGCTGGCCAAACTGGAAGCCGCAGGCTACCAGACCGACATGACCAGCATGGGCAGTTCCCTTAAATTCTGCCTGATCGCCGAAGGCAAAGCCGATCTGTATCCCCGCCTGGCCCCCACCAGTGAATGGGATACCGCGGCTGCCCAGGCGGTACTGATGGAAGCCGGAGGCCGGGTCATCAACACCGAGTTTGATCCACTCACCTACAACCGTGAAGAGAGTGTATTGAATCCGGAATTTTATGCCCTGGGCGATCCGGCCATTGAATGGGAAGCTTTGCTTAAATCCTGATCAAATCTCGTCAGAGCCCCCCGGGCTGGGCGAAACGCCCGGGAGCGGCTACTCTTATGGACATAACCGGGGGCACAGCCGGCGCAGTAGAATAACAACATTGCCCTCTGGATTTTCCGATGCACTTGCATCATCGACCAAGAGGAAACCGCGCTATGGATCTGTACTTTTCCTATCTCTCCACCTATTCACAGAAAGTTTTGCTCGGGCTTTACGAAAAAAATGTGCCCTTTACCGCGCACATGGTGGATCTAACGGACCCCGAGGATCGTGAGGCGTACCGCAAACTGTATCCGTTCGGCAAAGTGCCGCTGCTGGTGCGTGATGATGGCCGCATGATTCCCGAATCCACCATCATTCTGGAATACATCGATTCCACCTTTGAGCAGGGGCCGGTACTGATCCCGCGGGATGCCGAGCTGGGGCGCCGTACCCGCTTTATGGACCGTATGTGTGATCTCTACCTTAATGATCCGGTGGTGAGCCTGATTTTTGAAAGCTGGAAACCGGAATCGGAACGGGATCAGACGTTGATCAGTAACAGCAGCGAACGCATCGGTACCATGTATCGCTTTATGGATGATCAGTTGGCCAAAGGGGGTTATCTGGCGGGGGATACCTTCACCATGGCCGATTGCGCGGTGATGCCGGTGCTGTTTTACGCCAATTCCTTTGCGCCGTTTGGTGCCTTTGACAACATCTACCGGTATTGGGAAGAGGTCTCGCAACGGCCTTCCTTTATGCGGGTGAAGAAAGAGGCGGAGCCCTATGTGAACGCGGTGATGGGGGAGCGCGGGCAATAGAGCCCGAGCCACGCTTTAAAATGCCCTGCAGCGGCCCCATATAACGCAAAACCCGTTGATTGAGGCCCGGCATGATCCGCACCTGCTCCCATTGTCATACCAAAAACCGCATCCCCGCCCGCTATCTGGCAGCCCGGGGTAAGTGCGGGCAATGCAAACAACCTTTGCCTCCGCAATCCCAACCCATCGAAGCAGACGCCAGCACCTTTGATGATATTGTTCAAAACAGCCCGGTACCGGTACTGGTGGACTTCTGGGCCGAGTGGTGCGGCCCCTGCAAAATGACGGCGCCGGAATTCAGTAAGGCGGCCCAGGCCCTGGCAGGCAAAGCGGTACTGGTGAAAGTGAATACTGAATCACAACCGCAACTGGCGGCGCGTTTTGGTATTCGCAGTATTCCCAATTTTAAATTGTTCGTTGGGGGTGAGGTGAAATTTGACCAGGCTGGTGCCCTGTCGGCGGCGCAGATCGAACAATTAGTGAACCGGTTTCAATAACCTGGTGAACCACGAAAGATTGGTGTATACAAAACACATTGGGGCACATAAAAAGGGGAATACCATGAACAATAAAGCGCTGTTGATCTTTGCGTCGGTCTTATTGCTGTTTCCAACCCTCACCTGGAGTAAAGGGGGCATTATTCAGTTTAGCAAACCGCAGTCACTGGGTGACGGAGAGATCCGGGTGTTCGGCACCGTGATCGGCCGTTATCCGGTGAGTGTGGGTATCCTGTTTGATGGCGGTGTATTCAGCAATGCCCCCACCACGGAAAGTGACGGCAAGTGGGATATACTGGATGCCGCAGGTAATGTGACCTGGTACTGTTGCGGCCATGAACTGGATTTTGACGTGCCCGACAATGTGCGTCGTGCCACGGCGTTTGAGCACATCGTGGTGAACTGGAATCCGCAAGGCCATCCGCCGCCCACCGGGATTTACCGTCCGCCGCATTTTGATTTCCATTTCTACACCATCAGCCGCGAGGAGCGTTACGCCATCGAGGCCCCCACCGCCGAGGAAATGTGCGCGGTGGACATTCCCCTCAGTTGTGAAAACTTCGATCTGGCCATGCAGCCGTTACCCGCCGATATGATGCCGCCGCAACACACCAGCGTAGGCGCGGTGGAGCCGGCCATGGGCAACCATCTGCTGGATTTGTCGTCACCGGAATTCAATGGTGAACTGTTCACCCACACCTGGATTTTCGGCACCTGGAAGGGGGCGTTGTCATTCTGGGAGCCCATGATCACCCAAGATTTTCTGCTGTCAGCGCCCAATGCTTACTATGACGTGACCCTGCCTGCGGCTGCGCCGGAGGCAGGTTTTTACCCTTCAAAGTACGGGATTTTTTATCTGCAGCAACCGGATCTGTATATGGTGGTGCTGAGCGGGTTTGTCTGGTTGCCTGAATCCGCTGGGTTGTGATCACTGCCGAATGATGGGGGGTGTTTTCCATTCACTCTTCAGGATTGCGTCGCGTGGATCGTACAAACGGATGGTCACCTCAAATCTTCCCTCTGGCGTGGGCAACCAGTTTGCAAGCGGCGCACCAGCAGGCGGTTCAGCAGCCATATAGATCGTGATTGATCCATCCGCTGACGGCTCCAGCCCCGTGTTGCTGCCCACTGCATAAGAGCTCACACCCAGTTGTTCCGCGACGGGGTTGTCACGCAGGAATCCATCGCTGCCATACGCAGTGAGCGACCAGAATGCCTTTACCGGGGGTAATTGCTCGGCGGGGAAAGTCATCGTGTAAACCGATTTCCCGCCCAGCAATCGATGCCTGGAATCACGGCTGGCATTTTGGTACACCGCATATTCCCCGCGGTTGGCACCAAATCCAACCTGCGCCACCACAGCCCTGATCAGATAACGCTGGCCATACTCGCCCAGGGGAATCAGCGACGGATCCGGCCCCCACCCGGTCAGACCCAGTAACCGGGTAGCGAATACCAGACTGCTCTGGGCAGTGCGGCGTCCGATTTCCATGGCCAGCCTTTTTCTCCACGACAATGAATTTTGTGTTGAATACGCCTCTGGCCCCACACCAATTTGTCCAAGCGCTCTCACCATCGCGGCGTCTTCTTTTGGGGGTGGATTGAGGATCATCAAGTCAGACAAGCGGGAAAAGAATTCCTGGGTACTGAGTGATTTCACTACATCAATCGGTGGTGTTTTTTCTGAGGCGGGTATGCAACCTGCGATACCCGATGATTGGTATTCGTGGGCCCACGGCGTTAAGCGATATTGGGTCTGAATGGCATTTACCTGCGGAATATCCTCTTCTCCCCACACTTCAGTGCGGCCGACAATCCACACCAGATTCGTGGGAGCATCAATGCGCTCGTAGCCATCCGGCAGCGACCCTTCCCAATTGGGCCCGACAATCACATAGTGTCCTTCTCCTGCCCCATGGCTCTGGGTTCCAACCCCTGCAAAATTGTTGGACCATGCATCCAGCAGGGCCATCAATACATAGCGGTCCGGTACGGCAGGCATATCCAGCAACAAGGGACCCTGCGCAAGATCCAGCATGGCCGAGGAATAGAGGGTATCCACATTGGGTCGCACCACCGCCTTGAAGCTGGCGTCGGGGCGATCAAATACATGGGCAAAGGTATTCAGATCAGTGCCCAAACCACAGACACGCTCGGCCCCGGTCAGGCCCTGCATGGTTTCCCCCATCAATACCAGCGGAAAGCCATAGACATAGCCTTCAGCTGTGATGGCGGCAGTTGAAGCCCCCTGGGAAACCAACGGCAGTGTCGCCAACAGCAGACACGCAAGTGACCGCGTGCCAGGGCGCACTGTGTTCATGCGTACCTGGCAAATCACGTAGTTAAGCCATTTCATCGTTATCATCCAGCCTTTCTTGTTGGTGTGTATTTGGATTGTCGTCTCCGGATTCTAGCGATCTTGTAGCGGCGGATTTATGCCAATTTGAGACAAATTCTGTGGGGCCGAATCAGGCCCTTTAGCATTCCAGATCAGCATTTGGCTGGGTTATAGTGATGTCTGTTTTTACCATAAGTCAGACAATCCAGTGGCAGCAAGGCGTCAAACATCACGATGACAAAAGCGGGAAAGCAATATACGGTTTCAGTTGAAACCCTGGCATCCCACGGGGATGCATTGATTCAGTATCTGCAGAACAGAGGGGACTATGCATCGTTGCTCGCGCAATACGGTGAAGAGATTCAGAAGCTTGCCGTTTACCAGGCACGCGCTCGCGTTCCCATTGATGAGGTTGCCCGTAATCTGAATCTTATCGCCCAGTGGTTGCATGAACCCAATCTGGGGCTGAAGGTATCGCCTTATTCATCCCGCCAACAAAATCGTCTTGCTTATTTTTTTCAGGAATCCCGCCTATCGCTGCTGGATTATTTCCGCATGCTGGCGCGTTACCTCTGCATCAGTTCCGAAGTGGTCCGCATCGAAGTGGTTGCCACAGCGCAAAACGTTGCCCTCCATGTGCTGCCCAATTGCGCTGCCAGCATCAGCATCCATCAAACCGAAGGTTTTGTGGCATCCCTGTGTGACCTGGTTAAACAAGCGCGTAAACTAACCCCGGTTGCAATCGATCTGGCCCATGCCAATCCGGATACAACAGGGGATACCACGATCTATGAATCCGTTCTGGGTGTTGCGCCCGCGTTCAATCAACCACGCACCCGGATCCTGTTTGTTAATGATGCAGGTGATGTCAGTGCCACGCGCCATCATCCCAGTAAAGCCAGCGTCTCCCGGATTCAACTGATGGAGGCTGTCAAGCGTAAGGAGATCGGTGAAGAACGCTGGACAGATCGCTGCCGTTTTCTGCTTGAGATCCTCATGTATTACGGCGAGCCTCACAAGAACGTGTTGGCGGAGCTGCTTGCCGTCACGCCTCGGACACTGCAGCGCCGTCTGGGCGATGAGGGTGAAACGTATCGCCATTTACTAACAGAACTGCGCAAGGAGCTGGCATTGCAGCACTTGGCCGATAGCCGCCACACCTCCGACGAAGTGGCGTTCCTGCTTGGCTATCAGGATGTGAGTCACTTCAGTCGGGCATTCAAAACCTGGTTTGGCGTATCGCCGGGTCAATCAAAAAACGGCGTTACGCCTGCTCAGAAGCGCTGAGGGGCTGACGATCACCGTGTATTGCTATGATATGTGAATATAAACAATCAGTTATGGGGTGGTTTCGGTGCTGTGCCGCGTCTGTGAAGGGTAGCGTGGAGGAGTGTGGTTTAGTCCAGTAACGAAAAAGCCCGGAATTAACCGGGCTTTTGTGTAAGGTGCCAAAACTATTCTGTAGGCTTGGGCTTTATATGGTGCCCGGAGGCGGAATCGAACCACCGACACGGGGATTTTCAATCCCCTGCTCTACCGACTGAGCTATCCGGGCGTCAAGAGCGCGCTATTAAACCCGCTGAAGACATTTGAGTCAATACCTGAATATTCCAATTGGGAAAGTTTTTCCGAATCAGTCGCTTGGGGGCACATAGCCCTCTGGCTGCTCGTATTCTTCACCGGCAAGGAACTTGTCAAATTCCTGTTGCAGGAAGGTCTGGGTTTCCGGTTCCAACATGTTCAGGTGCTTTTCATTGATCAGCATGGTCTGGTGTTTCAGCCATTCCTGCCAGGCCTGTTTCGACACATGTTCATAAATGTCCTGACCTTTGGGGCCGGGGTAGGGCGCCCGCTCCAGGCCTTCCATCTCTTGTTGGTATTTGCGGCAAAAAACCGTTCTGCTCATGGGGTCACTCACTTGATAGGTTCGGCTTGATGGAGACTGTGAATCAGCTTCTTGATGGGGGCGGCCAGCCCCAGTTGGGTTATCTGGCCCTCGTTATACCAGACCTGCTCAGTGCCTTCCATGATTGCCCGGGGTTTTCGGTTCAGCACCACGTGCTGGGGATGAATGTCCAGGTGGTAGTGGGAGAAGGTATGGCGAAAGGGGGCCAGCGCGGCCTGATGCTGCACCTTGGTGCCGCTCAGTGCCAGGGCATCCTGCAGCGCGTCGGCATGTGGATACTCCGGAAAGCTCCACAGGCCACCCCAAATGCCCTGTTCCGGGCGGCGGTACAGCAGCAGTTCTTCCTTATGTTGTAGCATCAGCATCCAGGTTTGGCGCACCGGCTTGTCTTTTTTCGGTTTGGAATGGGGGTAGTCGGTGGCTTGGCCCTGGGCGGCGCCCCGGCAGCCATCCACCAGGGGGCATACGGTGCAGGCGGGCTTGCTGCGGGTGCACAGGGTGGCCCCCAGATCCATCATGGCCTGGGTGTACTCCCGGGTGTGGGTGGGGTGGGTGTAGTGTTCGGCGATGCGCCAGAGTTGATCGGCGACTTTTTTGTCACCGGGCCAGCCTGCCACCGCGTGCAGCCGGGTCAGCACCCGTTTTACGTTACCGTCCAGAATGGGGGCGGCAATGCCCATGCTGATGCTGGCGATGGCGCCGGCGGTGGAGCGTCCAATACCGGGCAGCTCGCTGAGTTCAGCCACCGAGCGGGGGAACGCCCCGCCGTGTTCTGCCCACACGGTTTGCGCACACTTGTGCAGGTTGCGGGCGCGGGCGTAATAGCCGAGGCCGGACCAGTGCTGCAGCACCTCATCCTGGGGGCTTTCAGCCAGCGCCTGCAGCGTGGGAAAGCGGCCCATAAAGCGTTCGAAATAGGGGATCACCGTGCTGACCTGGGTCTGTTGCAGCATGATCTCGGACACCCATACCCGGTAGGGGCTGATGTCCTGCTGCCAGGGCAGGTCCTTGCGGCCGAACTGGTGATACCAGTCCAGCACCCGGGCCCGCAAGCTGTCTGCGTTCTGTATAAGATCTGAGTTCAAATTTGCACTTTTTGTGACGGATTGTGGTTATAAATTCAGGGGCTTAGCGACAGGTTAGTAAAGCCTTACTGTTCTTGGGCAAATACGCTTTTTGTCCTCTATACTGATTGCTTATGGAGTAGTGAACCTGCCCCAGCCTCTCGGGCGAAGACCATGGATTGTGAAGCAAGGCTCCCTGACAAGTAAAGTATGGATAGACGCAAGGCGCGCTTCAGGCTCGCTCCCACCATTCAAAACAAGCTGTTGGCCGTCATGTTGATTGTAGCGTTGGCGCCCATCATGGTCTTCGGCACTCTTGCCTATTTTAAATCCCGCGAAACCATCATCAATCAGGTGGGCGAACGGCTGCAGGCCACGTCGTTGCTGGCCATGTCCCAGATCGACCGTACCTTTGGTTTCAGCCAGGAAAACATTCGTTCCTGGGCGGCGCTGGATGTGATGCAGGCGGTGGAGCGCGGCGATCCCGAAGGGGTGGTGTCGGAAATGCTGTTTGATTACCAGCGGGCCTACGGTGTCTACAACACCTTGGTGGCGGTGGATGTGGATGGTGTGGTGGTGGCGGCCGGGGATTCCGATCTGATCGGCATTTCCCTGGAACAGGTCGCCTGGTTTCAACGGGTTATGCAGGATCGCCAGCCGTTCTTGCTGCCGTTGCGATTGGATCCCGAGTTGGGCGGGTATGGGGTCAGTATCGTGGTGCCCATTTTCCGCAAGTACCAGCCGGACAAGCTGGTGGGGGTGTTGAAAGCGAGCCTGGACTGGCGTGAATTACTGTCGCAGGTGAGCGCCATTAATGTGGGGCCGGATGAGCAGGAGGAAAGCGGCTACGCGGTGTTGATTGACGTCGACGGCTATGTGCTGGCGGCACCGGATTTTATTCTGTTCGATGAGGACGCCTCGGGGGTGGATGGTTCGACCCGGGTGTACGGCAAGCGTTGGTGGGTGGTGGACAATCCCATGCTGCTGGATCGGCTGTTGAACCGGCCCGGTCACCGCTATATCCGCCGCGGCAAGCAGGAGCTGTTGTTGGTGAACATGCCGGCCAGGGAATTCAAATATATACGTGATACCGGTTGGAGCCTGGTGCTGGTGCGGGATGCCGAGGATGCGCTGAAAGACATCGCCTTTATCCGCGAGCGGGCGGTGCTGATCGGGTTGATTGCGGCGTTGCTGATTGGGGTGGTGGCCTACGTGATGTCGCGCCAGATCGGAGCGCCTATTGCCCGTTTGTCGTCCTGGGCCGAGGAGCTTACCCGCGGCAATCTGGATCGCCAGATCAGCCTGCGTTCCAACGATGAACTGGCCCAGCTGGCCACCTCCCTGGACAACATGCGCTGCAATCTGAAAAAGAATCTGGACGAGTTGTACGATTCGAAAGAGCGTTACCAGTCCATCATCAACTCCATTGATTGTGTGGTGTGGGAGGCGGAACTGAATCCCCCCAAGGTGAGCTTTATATCCGGCCAGGTGAAACATGTCCTGGGGTACAGCTCCGAACAGTTGAAGCAGGAACTGGTGTATTGGCGGCGGCATATTCACCCTGATCATCATGAGCAGGTGCTGGAAGCGTTCCGCTATGCCACCCAGGAAGGCAGTGATACCTACATTGAGTTCAAGGTGCGCCACGGTGATGGCGATTGGGTGTGGGTGAAGGCGCTGGTGAGTGTGGTAATTGAAGGCCTGAGCGTCGTGGGTCTGCGCGGCGTGGTGGTGGACATCAATGAGATCGTGCAGGCGTCGGAAGAGATGGAGGAGGCGCGTGACATGGCGGTGAAAACCGCCGAGAACAAGAGCCGCTTCATGGCCATCGTCAGCCACGAGATCCGCACCCCCATGAACGGGATGCTGGGTATGTTGGATATGTTCAATGAAAGCGGGCTGCGGGATGATCAGCAACAGATGCTGGAGTTGGCGAAACGCTCCGGCCGCAACCTGCTGGCATTGGTGGACGATGTGATGGATTTCACCCGCCTGGAAAGCGGGCAAATGCAATTCCATAACGAAGAAGTGAACATACACGACCTGTTCAATTCCGCGGTGAGCCTGGTGGCGGTGGATGCCTATCGGCGCGGGCTTGACCTGGGCATGGTGGCGGAGGCCGGCCTGCCCCAGCGGGTGGTGACGGATGTGACCAAGCTGCGCCAGGTGCTTACCAGCCTGTTGTCCAATGCGGCGAAATTCACCGAGCATGGTTCCATCATGCTGTGGGCGGAGTTGCTGCCGGAAAACCGGCTCTATGTTGAGATCAAGGACACCGGGGTGGGCATTGCCGCCGAGCGCCAGCGCGACTTGTTCCATCCCTTTGTGCAGGAGGATCTCTCCAATACCCGTAAATTCGGTGGCTCCGGCCTGGGGCTGGCCCTGTGTGAGGGGTTGCTCAGGGCCATGGGCGGCAGCATCGGGGTACGCTCCATAAAGGGAGTGGGTTCCTCCTTCTACTTTGAACTGCCGGTGGAGGTGCCTGCCAATCAGACGTCGCTGTCGGTTCGCATGCGCCATGATTTTCAGCAGCAATATCCGGAGGCTGCGGTGTTGCTGATCGGGGATCTGCCGGCTACCCAGATGGTGATGCAGATGGCCTGCCAGCAGTGGGCGCTGGGTTTTCACTGGGAGCCCAAGGAATCCCGTATCATCCGCCAGTTGGATGAGGTTTTGTACCGCCGCAATTACCGCTGGATATTCATCGCCCAGGAAATCAGTGACCGTTTCTGGGAAAAGCTCAACCCCTATCTGGATGAAAAAGACGGCCCTAAAATCATACAGTTAAGAGTGCCCACGGAGCGCTACGGGCAGCGTCCGCTACCCCATATGTATGTGCCGTTCTCACAGCGGCAACTGGCGGATTGCCTGTTGGGGCGGGGCGAAGAGATGGTCCAGGTGGTGCAGTCCAACGTACCCATCCAGTCGGCCTTGCCGCGGGTGCTGGTGGTGGATGATAACGAGGTGAATCGCCGTGTGGCCTGTGGTTACCTGCGTAAGCTGGGATTCAGCTGTGACATCGCCGAAGATGGCCAGCAGGCCCTGGATGCGGTGAAAACGAACCCCTACGGGATGGTGTTTATGGATTGCCAGATGCCGGTAATGGATGGCTACGAGTCTACCCGTGCCATCCGTGAGTACCTGCAGGGCAAGCCGCTGCCCATCATAGCCGTGACCGCCAATGCCATGGAAGGGGACCGGGAAAAGTGCCTGGACGCCGGTATGGATGATTATCTGGCCAAACCCCTGCGCAAGGACACTCTGTACAAGATGGTGGAGCACTGGCTCAACCCAGTGCAGGCCCAGGCCCTTGGAAACCGTCCATCGGCTTAGGAATTTCGCCGCCTTCGCGTTATAATCCCCCGCTTTCCCCAATCCATCAGTGGAGTACCCATGTCGCAACGTACGGCCCGCGTTGAGCGCAATACGCTGGAAACCCAGATTACCGTGTCTGTAAACCTGGATGGCACCGGCCAGTGCAAACTGGATACCGGGGTGCCGTTTCTGGAGCACATGATCGATCAGGTGGCCCGTCATGGGCTGATCGACATTGAAATACTGGCCCAAGGGGATCTTCACATTGACGCTCACCACACGGTGGAGGATACCGGCATCACGTTGGGGCAGGCGCTGGCTAAGGCCTGGGGCGACAAAAAAGGCATCCGTCGCTATGGCCACGCCTATGTGCCTTTGGACGAGGCTCTGTCGCGGGTGGTGGTAGACCTGTCCGGCCGCCCCGGTCTGGTGATGGATGTGGACTATACCCGTGCCATGATCGGCGGCTTTGACGTGGACCTGTTCGGTGAATTCTTTCAGGGGCTGGTGAACCACGCCATGATCACCCTGCACATCGATAACCTGAAAGGCAAGAACGCCCACCACCAGGCCGAGACTGTGTTCAAAGCCTTCGGCCGTGCCCTGCGCATGGCGGTGGAGCGGGATGAGCGAATGGCCGGGGTGATGCCGTCCACCAAAGGCACGTTATAGCCACGGTGCCATACGCCCGTCTGTATATTCTGTCGGAAGAAGTAATATGACTAAATCAACCGTTGCTGTGATTGATTACGGAATGGGTAATCTGCACAGTGCCGCCAAAGCGCTGGAACATGTGGCGCCTGCAGCGCAGGTGCTGGTGACGCCGGATGCGGACACCATTCTGTCTGCCGATCGCGTGGTGTTCCCCGGTGTGGGCGCCATTCGCGACTGTGTGGGTGAAATCCGGCGCCTGGGATTGGATGAGGTGGTGCGGGAAGCCGCCAAAAGCAAACCCCTGCTGGGTATTTGCGTGGGCATGCAAAGCATGATGAGCCACAGTGAGGAAAACGGCGGTGTGGATTGCCTGGATCTGTTCCCCGGAGAGGTGAAGTTCTTTGGGGATAGCCTGAAGGATGCCAACGGTGAAAAACTGAAAGTGCCCCACATGGGTTGGAACCAGGTGCAGCAGGTCCGTGCCCATCCGTTGTGGCGGGATATCCCCGATAACGCGCGCTTTTACTTTGTGCACAGTTACTATGTGGCGGTGGATGACGCGTCGCTGGTGACCGGCCGTGGTGAATATGGTGTGCCGTTTGTGGCGACCCTGGGGCGCGATAATGTGTTTGCGGCCCAGTTCCACCCGGAGAAGAGCCAGAAATCCGGGTTGCAGTTGTTGCAGAATTTTATGAAGTGGGATGGCGCCGCTTAAGGCTGTTTCTTCGTGGAAATGGTCCTGGCGCTGTCAGCCTGGGAGAAAAACGGATCTGAAACTCGCCGTGAACCCATCCCTGGGGGCTCCACAGCGACATCCCTGTCGCTGAGGGTTTCAGATCCTTTTTTCTCCCAGTCTTCTGCTGACATAGTCGCGCCACTCAGAAACCCTTTTATGTTGTGATGATACGAGAACCATTATGCTGATTATTCCTGCCATCGACCTCAAAGACGGAAAATGTGTACGCCTGCGTCAGGGCCTGATGGATGACGCCACGGTGTTTTCCGATGATCCGGTTGCCATGGCCGACCAATGGGTGCAACAGGGCGCCCGCCGTTTGCACCTGGTGGACCTGAATGGCGCCTTTGATGGCGAACCGGTCAATGGCGCGGTGGTGCAGGCCATTGCCAAAAAATACCCGGATCTGCCCATCCAGATCGGTGGCGGTATCCGCAGTCTGGAAACCATCCAGACCTATCTGGACTGTGGTGTGGATTACGTGATTATCGGAACCAAAGCGGTGAAGGAACCGGCTTTCGTAAAAGCGGCCTGTGAAAAATTCCCCGGCCACATCATTGTCGGCATCGATGCCAAGAACGGTTTGGTGGCCACCGATGGCTGGGCGGAAGTCTCCGAGATGCTGGCGGTGGACTGCGCCAGGCAGTTTGAAAACGACGGCGTCAGCGCCATCGTCTATACCGACATCAGTCGCGACGGCATGATGCAGGGCGTGAACATCGAGGCCACCGTTGCCCTGGCCGAAGCGATCAGTATCCCGGTGATCGCCTCCGGTGGCGTAACCAACATCGACGACGTAAAACAACTGCTGAAAGTAGAACAGTCCGGTATTGCCGGTGCCATCACCGGCCGCGCCATTTACGAAGGCACCCTGGATTTGAAAGAAGCACAAACACTTTCAGACGCTGCCGAATAACAGCGAGAGAGCAAAACCATGGCCCTAGCCAAACGCATCATCCCCTGCCTGGACGTGGACAACGGTCGCGTCGTTAAAGGCGTACAATTCGTTGATATCCGCGACGCCGGTGATCCGGTGGAAGTGGCGCGCCGTTATGACGAGCAGGGCGCAGACGAAATCACCTTTCTGGACATTACCGCCAGCCACGAGGATCGCGACACCATGGTCCACACCGTGGAGAAAATGGCGAGCCAGGTATTCATTCCCTTAACCGTGGGTGGCGGCATCCGCAAACTGGAAGACATCCGCACCATGCTCAATGCCGGTGCCGATAAAGTTTCCATTAACACCGCCGCCGTTTTCAATCCCGAATTTGTCGGCGAGGCCGCCGCCAGGTTTGGCTCTCAATGCATTGTGGTGGCCATCGATGCCAAACAGGTCAGTGCCCAGGGCGAGCCCAAACGCTGGGAGATCTTCACCCACGGTGGCCGCAAACCCACCGGGCTGGATGCCGTTGAGTGGGCGCGTAAAATGGTGGAGCTGGGCGCCGGCGAGATTCTCTTGACCAGTATGGACCGTGATGGCACCAAGAACGGATTTGACCTGGATGTGACCCGGGCCATCAGCGATGCGGTGCATGTGCCGGTGATTGCTTCCGGCGGTGTGGGCAACCTGCAGCATCTGGCGGATGGTGTCACCATCGGTAAGGCCGATGCGGTGCTGGCGGCCAGCATTTTCCACTTTGGCGAATACAGTATCCAGGAGGCCAAACAGTTTATGGCCGATCAGGGTATTGAAATGCGTTTGGAATAGCGCCCGGGATCATCCATGGCGGAACTGGCAGAACAGCACATCATTGCGCCCTACGACAGCAGTTGGTACCACCAGGGTTGCGCTCTGCGGCGTGAAGTGTTTATGGATGAGCAGGGCGTGTCGCTGGAAGATGAGTTCGACGGCAAGGACCCGGACGCCAGCCATATAGTGACAGTGCAGGATGGTGACGTGGTGGCTGTACTGCGCATTCTCTGCTTGCCGGAGCACGCCAAGATCGGTCGTTTTGCGGTGAAAAAAACGTTACGGCAGCAGGGTATTGGTTCACGCCTGTTCCACACAGCATTGAGTTTCATTGCGCGCAAAGGCCAGCCCAACGTTATGTTGGAAGCACAGCTTGCCAGCATCGGTTTTTACGAACACTTCGGTTTTGAAGCCTACGGTGCAGAATACCTGGACGCGGGTATTCTGCACCGGGCCATGAAAAATTATTGAAAGTGGAAACGGGCTTCCAGCCCCAGCAGGTCCACGTGTTGGTCATCCAGCTTCACGCGCCGGATTGATCCCCCCAGGGTCAGGTTGGGCACCACTTTATAATGAGCGCCAACACCCAGCAGCCAGTCCGTTCCGCCGTCCAGGTCCGGCCGCACATCGGCACCACTCAGATTGATTTCCCCATCCCAGAAAAACAATCCCGCCTCTGCCGACAATTCCAGCTTATCCTGCAATGGCCAGATAAAACGATTGGCCAGCGTCCAGCCTTTGCCGCTGGCCGGGTAGTGGTCATCCAACCCGGCCTGTAGATTGTTGCTGGTGCCGGTGGCGCTGAGATTCACATCCACGTCACCCAGATCCAGGTAGCCCAGCTCCACGGCAAGCTGTGCCCGGTAGCGGTAACCCAGAGTAAACTGATGGGCAGTGCGGTCCTCATCGTAACGCTGCAGCGTCACATCAACATCGTTGGCGGCCATGCCGGAGCCAAAATCCCCGGCAGTTTGACTGCCCCGGGCCTGAGAAAGCGCCAGGGCCACATAACCCCGATCCTGCAAACGCTCCTGCATCTGGGTCCAGTCGGCATGGGCGTTGGGGCTGGCCAGTAAACCCCAGCTCAGTACCCCCCAGCCCAGTGTGGCCGCCAGAGTCAGTGACAGATAGCGGCTGCACTGCCTGCGGCGCCCCCAGGCCAGGGCCGCCAGCATCAGCAGCAGGTTGACCCCGGCGGCGCCACCGGAACCACCGGAGCCTGAGCCGGTGCTGCGAATGTCAGTAAAGGTTTGTTCGATATCGTCATCGTCCAGCACCTGCAGTGCCACACCGCCGGGATCTTCAATACTGGCATTGGCCAGGCCATCGGCATCGTTGGGGCCGCCGTCTTCAATGGTGAGCTGCACACAATAATAGCCGGGCACCAGGCCGGATTCCCAGCTGGCATCCCCAGGGGGAGGGCAGTAGCCCGGATTGCCCGGTGCTGAATGCAACGCATTGTTGGCATCCTCCACGAAGGTGCGCCAGCGCCCATTGAGCAACTTGCGATAGATACCGCCCGCCGGGATGGCGGTGACCTGAGGAATCACGATGCTGACACTTTGCCCAAGGGTCGGCAGATCATGCACTTCAAAGTCGAAGATGCCGCCGCTGAATGCAAAGGCCGAGTCGTCGGCCACGCCCTGGGTTTGCAGGTCACTGCTGTCCACCCGGGCGCCACCGCTGCTGCCCAGCAAGGCGTGCTGGCCCAGCCGGCAGCGTACGCCGGGATCGCATTCCAGCAGATAGGAGTCGGTTTGATCAGATTGCTCCGGCAATACGTTGCTGCTGCTGATGTTGTCCAGGTAATCCAGGATGCCATCGTCATCGCTGTCCGCGGTGCCTTCGCTTTGATCATCCACACCGTCACCGTCGCTGTCGTCCGTACCCAGGGTGGGCAGCGTTGCCACCAGGCTGAAGTACAGGGTGGCGGTATCCGTGGCATCGCTGTCATCACTCACCAGCACCCGCGCCCGGTACAAACCGGCAGGCAGGGTGGCCGGGTCGAACACCAGCGTGTTGTCATCGGCAACGCCATCCAGATCCTGCAGTTGGTTGTCACTGCCAGACCAGTCCAGGCTATGGGTATCGCCCGGATTGGGATCAGTGATGGTGGCGCTTAATGTCACCAGGCCATCGTCATTGGTCACCAGTATGGTGTTGCTGCCGTTTTGGGTTAATTGCAACACCACATCCGGCGCCACGTTGGTTTCGGCAATGGTGATGCGGTGACGGTTTTTGGCGCCACTGTTGATGTCATAGATGTCCGGGTTGATGGGGTCATAACCGTTGGCCAGGTCCTCGGCGTTACTGGTCATGTCGTCCAAGCGGATCACCAGTACCTCGTTGCCTTCGGCCACCATGTCGTCTGTCAACTGAATGTTGATACTGGCTTCGGTTTCACCGGCCTGAAATACCACCGTGCCATCCACCAGATTATGGTCTGCACTATCGGCGGTGCTGCTGCTGTCGATCAGGTAGGGAACCGTGAGCGGGTATTGGGGGGAGCGTCCGTTCAGGATCACCCGGAACTGCACGCTGGCACCTTCCACGCTGACCTGATCCTTGTTCACCGATACCAGTGGCCGCACATCCACGATCTGGGTGTCGCTGCCCACATTGCCTTTACGATCCTCGGCCTGGTAGGTCACTGTGTTGCGGCCCGGGGCCAACAGCAGGCTGCGGTTGCTCAGATTGACAACCCGGGTGCCGCAGCAACCGGCACCATCGACATTGTCGTACACCAGGCTGTCCAGTGCGGCGTCCTGATCGGTGTCGGTGGTGGTGTTCGGCAGCCCCAGCAGTTGATGCAGTGGAACCGGGGTAAACAGGCCCACGGCGTCGATCACCAGATCAGCGGGGGCGCTGACGATGGGTGCTGTAACATCATAGTAGTCAGCGGCGTCATCCGGATCAGTGTTGTCCAGAGATTCCTGCAGGTTGCTGAGGGTGTCGCCGTCGCGATCTTCGGCGGCATCACTGTCGTCCAGCGGATTGAAACCGTAGGCCACTTCGTACTCGTCGCTCATGCCGTCGTTATCATCGTCGGTGTCGATGCTGTCTTGCGTGCCATCGGTGTCGTTGTCGCCCAACACCGTGATGTCAAAGGCCACCAGGTCCGCTGTCAGGCTGCCGTCCGATACCGTCAACAGGATATTGGAATAAACACCGGCATCGCCCACCACCGGCGTGCCGCTGATTTCACCAGTGCCGGTGTTCAGGCTGATCCAGGCGGGCAGGTTGCTGCCGCTGACGGTGAAACTGTTGTTGTCCACATCAGTGATGGCTGGAGTGAAGCTGTAGGCCTGGCCTTCCAGCAACGTGGTGGTGGGGCTGCCACTGATTTGCGGCGCATCGTTGATGGCCTGCACGCTGATGCTCACGGTGGCGCTGTTGGAGGTGCCACCCAGATCATCCTGCACTGTGTAGATAAAGCTGTCAGTGCCGTTGCTGTCGGCGGCCGGAGTATAGGTGAGTGTGCCGTCGCCGTTGTCGTTGACATTGCCGGAGGACGGGGCGCTGACGATCTGGAGTGTGGTGGCGTCCAGGGTGCCATCCAGGTCTGAGTCATTGGTCAGCACGTCGATCACCACCGCGGTATCTTCATCGGTGGTGGCGCTGTCGTTGTTGGCCAGGGGCTCGTCATTCACCGCTTGCACAGTGATGGAAACCGTGGCGGTGTTGGACCATTCACCCAGGTTATCCTGCACCCGATAGGTGAGGCTGTCGCTGCCGTTGAAGTCGGCCCCCGGGGTGTAGGTGATAACACCGTTGCTGACCGACGCCGTACCGTTACCGGGTGTGCTGACTAATTCCAGTGAGCCGGCGCTCAGGGTGCCATCCACATCGCTGTCGTTGCCCAGGGCATTGATGTTGTAAGCGGTGTCTTCCTGCAGGGAAACGGTATCGTCGGCTGCCACTGGCGCATCGTTAACGCTGTTGATGGTGAGGGAGACGGTGGCCAGGTTGGATGTGGCACCGGCATCGTCCTGCACCACGTAGGTGAAGCTGTCGCTGCCGTTAAAGTCGGCGTCCGGGGTGTAGGTGGCTGCGCCGGTGCTGCTGTTGACGGCCACCGTACCATTGGCCGGTTGGCCCATGATGGTGACAGTGGTGGCATCCACCGTGCCGTCCACATCGCTGTCGTTGTTCACCAGGTCCACGCTAACGGCGTTATCTTCGTCGCTGTTGGCGCTGTCGTTGGCCGCCACCGGTGCATCGTTGACGCCGGTGACGTTGATCATCACGGTGGCGGTGTTGGAGGTGGCACCGTTCTGGTCGTCGATGGTGTAGGTGAAGGAATCACTGCCGTTGTAGTTGGTATCCGGCGTGTACACAACCACCCCGGCATTGACACTGGCACTGCCGTTGGCAGGCTGGGTCAGCAGGCTGATGGTGCTGTTGTCGGCGCTGTCACCGTTGTCCACGTCGGTGTCGTTGGCGGCAACATCGATGTTGATGGGGGTGTCTTCATCGGTGGTGACCACGTCGGCTACCGCCACCGGGTTGTCGTTGACGGCATTGATGGTGATGGACACGGTGGTGGCTGCAGACGTGCCGTTGTACAGATCGTCCACCGTATAGGTGAAGCTGTCATTGCCTTCGTAATCGGCGGTGGGGGTGTAGGTGACAACCCCGGTACCGGTGTTGACACTGGTGCTGCCGTTGGCGGGTGCGCCCACTACTGTGACGCTGGCCGGGTTCAGGCTGCCATCGCTGTCGGAATCATTGGCCAGTACATCGATGGCGACCGCATTGTCTTCGTTGGTGGTGGCACTGTCGGCCACTCCCGTGGGTGCATTGTTCACCACGGTGAAGTTCAGGCTGCTGTTGTCGTTGATGCCACTGTAGGGGTTGCCGGCAGTGTCGGTCAGTGCACCACTGCCAATCTGCACATAGTAGCTCTGGGTGGGGGTGAAATTCACAGCGGGATTGATGGTGACGGTATCTCCACTGATGCTGGCCGCCGCCACACTGATGCTCTCCAGCAGGCTGTCGTCGCCGCTGTTGTAAAGATTGATGCTGCCGCTGCCGGCGATTACGTTTTCGCTCAGTTGCAGAACCAGATCGGCGTCGTACTGAACATTGCCGGCTTCATCCGCCGGGGTGGAGCTGTTCAAGGCAGGCGCAGTGGCATCCAGGCTGCTGCTGTCACCCACTGCTGCTGAAATATTGCCGGCCGCATCGGTCACCAATACGTTTAATGTCAGGGTGCCGTCCCCCAGGCCGCCGAGGTTGATGCCCGATACGTTCTGGGTGGCAGAGCTGAGCGTGCCGCTGCCGGTGACGTTGCTGCCGCCACCGCTACTGCTGATGCTGTAGTTGTAGCTGGCACCGACTTCTGCACCGGCGAAACTGAAGTTTCCGGCGCTGGCTTCACTGGCATTGAACAGGCTGTCACCGAAGGCAACGCTGTGGCCGCTGGGTGCCTGGTTGTCCACACTGGCGTTGCTGGTGTCGGCGGTGGTGGTGGTGTTGCCCGCGTTGTCGGTTGCGGTGAAGGACACGTTCAGGTTGCTGGCCTGCAATGATCCGGGTGTGATGGCATAGGTGGCAGTCCAGGTGTCGCTGCTGTTGCTGGCGGCCACAGCGGAACCGCCACCGAACTGACTGAAATCCACGGTGACCGTGCTGATGGTGTCGCTGTTGTTGTTGCCGCCCGCTGTGTCGTTCCAGGTGGCGGTGACGGTGTCGCCCACGATGAAGGCGCCGCCGCTGCCATTGCCGCCACTGATGCTGATGTTGCCATCGGTGACGCTGGGGGCGATGTTGTCCACGCTGGCGTTGCTGGTATCCGCCGTGGTGGTGCTGCCGCCGCTGTTGGTGGCGGTCACCGATACGTTCAGGTTGGTGCTGTCGATGGCGCCACTGGTAATGGTGTATGTGGCGGTCCAGGTGTCACTGCTGTTGCTGGCGGTCACTGCCGCACCACCGCCAAAGGCGCTGAAGTCTGCACTGACGCTGCTGACGCCGCTGTTGTTGTCGCCGCTGCCGGTGTTGTTCCAGGTGACAGTAACCGTATCGCCGATCTTGAATGTGCCGCCGCTGCCGCTGGCGCCACTGATGCTGATGTAGGCGTCGGTAACGGTCGGCAGGCCATTGGCGGTGATGGTGCTGCTATTGGCCGCTGCCAACCCGCCGGAGGCGGCGTTTAATGCGATGCTATCGCTGATGCCACCCACCGTATAGGTGAGATTCAGGTTGCTGAAGGTGGCTGTACCGGAGCCGGGGGTCAGGGTTACGGTGGTGCCGCTGCCATCGCTGTCCCCGGTGCCGGTGAGACTGTTGACCACGCCGTCCAGCGTACTGTCGTTGGGATCTGTCACCGATAACACAATATCGGTGCTGTAACCGGTGTCCACGGTGCCGTTGCCATCCACTGCCTGTACCACGGGCACGGTAGAAAACGCGGTCGCCTGGGTGCTGTTGATGGTGGTGGGCGCAGGTTCGGTGGCGAACACCAGTGTGGTGGCCACTACATCCGCCGTGACTGCGTTGGCGTCGGTGGTGGACAAATTGCTGCCGGTACCGTCCTCGTCGTTGGCGGTGAGGGTGAAGCTTTGCTGGTCGGCGGTGGCGGTGTAGGTGACATCGGTGAAGGTTGCCACACCACTTACCGCGCTTACGTCCACATCGCCTCCGAGGCTGCCGGCACTGGCTTGGCTCAGGGTGACGGTTTCAGTGAAATCCACGTCCGTATTGCCAAAGGCATCACGGGCTGTGACCACGGGTTGTGTGGACAGGGCCGAGCCGGAAACTGATCCGGATGGTTGGGTGGTGAATGCAAGGGCCGTTGCCACTACATCCAGCGTGGTACCGGTGCCGTTGGTGATGGCGCTGGTGGTGCCCATGCTGGTGCTGCCGGCGGCCAGGGTCAGGTCAGTATCGCCATCCACACTCAGTATGATGGTGTGATCTTCGGTGATGTTGCTGTTCGTGTTGTAATACGCGTTCACTGTATAGGTTTCGCTTTCGCCTTCAGCGATGGAAACGTTCAACCCGGAAAAGGTAATGGTGTCCGCAACACTGCTGTAGGAACCGGTTACGTTGCTGGCGTCCGGTCCGCTCAGGCGCCAGATAATATTGCCTCTCTCGGTATCCGTACTGGTGCCGGATACATTGAGCACAATTTGCGTGACGTCCAGGCTGGCATTGTCGCCACCACCGCCATCACTCAAAGTGAAGTCGAATACATCCACCGCCTCGAGATCGCTGTCTGCTGTCGTATCCAGGCCCACCGGTTCGGTTACGGTTGACGACGCAATCAGGTTGGCGTCGCTGTCCAGAGCCGAGGCTGCCGTTACGTAGCCGCTCACGGTAGAGGTGTGATAGTGGATCTCCCACGCGCTGCTGTCTTCCGACACCACCATGGCGCGGTCTGCCACTGAACTGATGGCAAACCGGTCGTTCATGTAGCCATTCAGTTCGAAGTCAAAACCGTCAGTCCAGGTGGAGCCGTCATAGGATGTGAGAAAATAAGTGGTGCCACTGCTGCTGGCGAAGTAAAAAGTAGAGCCAACCTGCTGTATGTCCCGGGTGTTGACCACACTGTGGGCGCTGCTGGTGATGCCGGTGGATACCCAGCTGCCCGAGGCATTGGTGACGTAATAGGACAGGCCATCGGTCTGATTACTGTAGGCGTAGTGAATTTTGTCGCTGCTGTCGATGATTACGTTGCCGAAGCGATAAATCTTGGCATCGTTGACCCCGTCCAGGATTTTGGTTTTGGTGGCGAAACTGTCCGACGAGGATGCCCGGTAATAGTTGTCCTGGGCGTTGTTCTGATTGTCTTCGCGGCGATAGAACACGGTGGCGGTGCCACTGCTGTCAGCCACAACGTAAGTGTCGTGTACTTCATCGGTACCACTGCCGGCGATGACCACGTTGCTCATGACCCAGGAGCCGGACACGTTGGTGGCGTAGTTCACCTGATAGCCGCTGCCGTTATAGTACTTGAATGAGGTGAACGCCTTGTCGTTGGCATCCAGGAACAGGTCCACTTCATCAACGGAGTTTCCGGTTTCGGCGATATTGGTAAAGGTCCAGGTGGAGCCGTTGTAATAGCCGTAAAACGGATCGTAGGTCACTGCCATGTTGGTTTCACCGGCGCTGAACACCACATGGATATTGCCGCTGCTGTCCAGCTCGTAATCCACCCGGTTTTGATTGCCCCATCCGGTATAGGCTCGGCCACTGATATCCGCTGCGCTGAAGGAGGCATAGTCGCTGAAACCGGAGCCATTCCACTTTAAAAACTTGATGGTGCCGTTGGCGGAATGGGCAACGTAGAAGTTACCGCTGCCGTCCACCTTCACTTTCGGGAACTTCCACGTGCCCACATCGGAAATCAGGCCGGTTTCATAGGCCGGGTTGACCTGAGCCGGTGACGAGGACACTTCCATGCTGGTGTCCTGGCCTGCGATGTAAACCATATAGGAGGCGCCGGCGGTCAATCCGGTGAACGACAGGGTGCCGCTGGTGACACTGGCCACGGTTTTGGTCTGGATGGCGGCGGTGCCGTTGCCGTCGGTGCCGGCCAACACCTGGGCACTGCTGGGCGTTGGTTTAGAGCTGTCCACCAGTACCGCATATACCGTGCTGGTTTCGCTCATGGTGAAATTGACGTCGAAACTGGTGCTGGTTTTGTTTGTGACGTTGGTGCTCATGACCACGGGCGAGGTGACACCCTCATGCCAGGTGCCACCGTAGGTGTTAACGCAGCGGGCAGAGTTGGTGCTGGTGTAGGTGTTGGTGTAGTAGGTGCCGCCCCAACTGCTGTGGCAGTGGGCAAACGGGCTGTCAGTGGCAAATTGTTTGCGGCCGATGAGTTCCCCGGACAGGGACGCGGATTGGTCGGTGCTGGCGTCCAGCAGGCCATGTTGCTGCAGGAATGTCAGTGCCTTCGAATCAACCCGGTGTTGTGCTTTCTGTGGTGACTTGCCATGACCGCCAAAGCGGGAAAATGCACTCCGTGATGCAGCACTGTTTCGTGCCGGCGTGGCCTGCTGCTTATCTGCAACATGCACCACCGCGTTGTGTCGTGAGCGGCGGCTGGAGCTGAGGTTACGGGAAGCGGTATTCGCGGATGCGGATACTGCCAACAACGGCATTGCCAGGCAAATGGCTTTGGACAGAGAGGATCGCTTGAAAGACTGTAACTTGTGCATAGGGCCCTACTACTTAGAATGCAAATTAGTTTTGCAAGCCTGGGTGACTGAAATGGTTGCGCATGCGGGGGTGCGAAGGTTCGATGAACTCGGGAAAATGACAATCAGGCAATACCGCTACATCGTAGATCTGGTCTACATTGCCGGTGAATCGGATGTGTCCCACTTCCTGCTGAGTGTCCAGGTTGAAGATCCACAGACCGGAGAACGTTTCCTGGTGGCGCCGGGCCAGCGGTGCCGGCCGCGTGACATCGGATTGCCGTACTTTGGACAGGCCAACAATCAGCAACGGGCCGCAAAAGGTCATGCCGCGGGTGAAGCCCGCAACTTCCAGCAAGGTTTCCAGTTTGCCGGTGGCGGGGTCGAGGCGGCATACCTGACCCTGGCCGGAATTGCAGAAATACAGCCGATCGTTGTACCAGCGTGGTGAATGGGGCATCACCAGTCCACGCAGCAGAATTTCATTGTGCTCCACGTCCATTACGGTGCCGTCAAACGCGGCCCCTTTACGCCAGTGGGCTTTTTCATTGGCGGTGGAAAACGTTGTCACGTAGGCGGGTTTGCCGTCGCGCAGGGTCATACCGTTCAGGTGGCAACGGTCTTCGGCCACCAGTTCACTGATAAAGTGGGGTTTCCAGCGCGGCACAAAGCTGTAATCCGGTTCCAGTGTGCAGAGGCAGGAAAAACTGGAGTTCACCACCCACAGGCCTTCATCGCCCCAATCAATGTCGTGGATATTGATCATGCCGGTATAGTGCGCCGAGCGGCTGATGTAGCAGCCGTCAATGCGCTGATCCAGCGGTGCCAGCAACGCTTCCTGCTGGCGTTGCCAGGCCTCCCGTTCTTGCTGCTGTTCTGCAGTCAGGCCGGTTGTGGTGGCTGATTCTGTTTCGGGTTCCGCCGGGCTGTGGAGTCGGGGCGCGGTAATGTCCTCCTCGATGGCGGCCAGAGGACGTTTTATCTGAGGCAGCAGGCCGTCTTCCCGCTGAAAATGCAGCACCTGGGTAAAGATGCCCAAGGTGAGCCCTTCGTCGGTGGCCACCAGGCCCATGGGGCGGGGAAAGCTCTTGAAGTTCACATCCAGTTGTTGGCCATCACTGCGTACCACCATCAGCCGACCGGCTTGGTACGAGGTGAAGGCCAGACTGATATTAAGTTGTTGCAGCACCTGCGGCAGATTGCTGCTGTACTGGCAGGAAAAATCCATTTCCTGTGTTACCGGGTCAGTCATGGGAAGCCCCCTGTTGCAGTGCGCTCAGCAGGGCTGTCAGATCCTGCCGGGGATCGCGGGCCAACAGCAGTGCCAGAGCAGCGGTTACCTGGCTGCTGGCCAGAGAGGTGCCGCCGATTGGCGCGAAGCCGCCATCCACCGCAGTACTGCGCATGGGTGCTGCCGTCAGAACCAGATCAACGCTGGGCCCGAAATTACTGTGGGGTGAATTCATTCCCACCACGATGGCGGCGTCAATGGCCGCTTCGCTGCTGGTGGCGGTGATGCGCTGCCCCTGGTTGCCTGCGGCAAACACCACGGCGGTGCCGCGTCCGTCGCGGCCATACTGCGCCAGCGCAGAAACCGCGTCCGCCACGGGTTGCAGCAGGCCATGGCTGTGCCAGCTGCAATTGATGATGTCGGCGCCGGCCAGTTGCGCCAGATGAAACGCCAACAGGGTATTGGAGGTCCAGGTGTCCGGTTGGCGAATGGCAATCAATTCTGCATCAGGAACCAGACCCGGTTGATCCAGACCTTCTGTGGCGGCAAACAGTACTCCGGCAACCCGGGTGCCGTGGGTGTCGGCGGCGAGCTGGGGGCTGGCGTCCAGTTGGCGTTGCCCGATGTCGTAGGCAAAGGCCACCTTGGTTTGCCGCAAGGCCGGGTGGGTGAGGTCGATGCCATCATCAATGATGGCAATGCGTATTCCCTGGCCCCGGTTGTGCTGTTGCAGCACAGGCCAGTTCAGTCGCAGCGCCGGCAGTGCAGTGTTGCGGCCACCGGTCACCCCATGACTGGCGTGGGCCGGTGTGCGTTGTTGCAGCAGGTCCGGTTGAGCCCAGGCCACCTCGGGCCGGGCTTCAAGTGCATTGAGGACCGTTTGCAGGTTGTCCGGGCGGGCATCAATCTCAAGCAGGTACAAATGGGTTTGGCCCAATTGAAACAGCGGTTGTATGCGGTTGATGGCCGGGTGTGCGCGTTCCAGCGGTGGACTATTGTCCGCATGGGTTCGGACAATGATGCGTGGGGCAACCTGAAAGCGCCGGCCATCGGCAGTCTGCCAGTACGGCATGCTTTCATCGGTGTATATCACCACGGTATTGGTGAAATTGGAAAACCTGAGATCGGCGGCAATCGCGGGATGAACCAGCAGTATTAGCATCCAGGCAGCAAGCCAAGGGGTTTTCATTAAGTTCCGAAACTCCATGGAAACAATGAGTCACGGGGCAGCCACAAGCGTGCCCACGGGTGACGTTGTCTGTGAAACGATTTAACAGCTAAGCAGTGGATATGGGGGTTGGCAAGCCACCGGCCGATGCCGGTGGCAAATGTTCTAAGGGCTAATGAAAGGATAGCGTGACGCTATAGTCACCGCTGTGTGCCGGCATGAATATGGCGCTACCCGGCAGGGCGCTCGCCAAGCAGTTGCAACGTGGTGTCCGCGAAATAAAAGCGCTGCAGGTGGCGGCGTATGAGGGGTTCGGCGATGTCGTGCTGCAACAGCAGTTGTGCCAGATCCGGGGCGTAATTCAGGATTTCCGATACCACCATGTCCTGGGTGACACCCAGATCCTGCAGCATGTAGTCGACGGTTTCGTCTCCGTATTTGGTAAAGACAAACTTGACCCCGGCATCGATGCAGGATTTCAGGTAGTCCGTATGGCGGAACTGCAGCCAGAACTCGTAACCCAGTACCATCAGTTCCTGCAAATCCATCTCAGTAAAGTAGCGCTGGAAGCCAGACACTTTCCAGGTTTTGATGTCGTCCCACAGGTCCAGCACACTGTTTAGGGCAGTATCCCGATAGAGGTCATTATCCAGAATGTCATCCACCAGGCGAATGGATTGATCCACGCTGGCGCGGGAGAGTTGTTTACCCATGCTGTGCATGTTTTCCGCCAGCCCCGGTGCCTGATCGTTAAGCCAGGCCCGCAACCGTTGTACCCCGCTGGCAACCGGCGCGAGTTTCACCAGTTGATTCTGTTCCAGGGCATAGCCTTTGGCCACGGTAAACACCACATCGGCCAGGAATTCGCGGAAGGGGGCACTGCCGCGGATATTGTTCACCGCTTCATCCAGCAGGCTGCCCCGCTCAAAAATCTTTTCCAGAAAATCATTGACGATGTCGTCGGGCAGAACTTCCTGCACCGAGGTCAACTCGTTGTTGGGGTGTTCGTAAATAATGTTGGCAATTTCACCGAATAATTCCGGAATGCCCCCTTCTATTTCCATCTCCACGGCATAACGCCGGGCGGTGGCCTTGACCTTGTCTTCCGATATGGCCTCGCGCAACGTCAATGCGCCTATTTTTTCATAGAGGTAGGGCAGTTCCTGCTCCAGCAGGGATTGCAGTTTGTCGGTGGTCAGCTCCTGTAACCAGAACTGCACCTGGGCATCCAATAAAGATTGAGCCAATTGTTGTGCGTGTTCACTCATGGTTACACCGTACTCGAGAAGTTTGTTGCATGGTACATCAGTACCGCGGCGAGTTCGAGAAGGTTCCGTGAAGGGTCAGTCGGAGAAATTCAGGCGCTGGCTTTCCGGTGCCGGCATGGCCACGATCAGCTCCATGATTTCCTGCAGATCGATCGGTTGATCCACGGGCTGGCCGTGAAACATGACCAGTTCAGAGGCGTCTACCAGCTGCACACCCAGTTCACCAAGGCGCGGCAGCGCCTTTTCAAGATAGGCCAGGGTGGCCGGATAGGGATGGCCGATGGCGATGGCGTGCCCACGCTTGTGCGCGATGCGCACCAGTGAGCGGAACATGCGGTCGATGTCCGCTTCGCTTTGCACATTGTCGAGAAAAACGTCCCGTTTCAGGGACGGTATGTGATAGTGCTGCGCTGATCGATTGGCTACCGAATGGGGGTTGGTCATGCTGTCGATAAAGTACAGGGGGCGTGTCTGCACCTCTTGCATCAACCAGTGCATGATCTGCACATTGGTGGTGACATGGCTGCCCATGTGGTTGTTCAGGCCGGCAATGTGGGGTACGGAATCCAGCGCGCTTTTGACCCGCTGTTTGACTTCGTGTTCATCCAGTTCACTGGTGAGCCCGCCCTCGTCCAGACGCCGATTCGGGTCGCTGCTTTCCATGGGCAGGTGCAGGATCACTTCACGATTGCGATCATGGGCGGCCTGGGCCAGGGTTTGGCTGTAGGGGGTGAAGGGAATGATGGCGTAAGTCAGGTTACCCGGTAGCTGCAGTGCCTGTTCCCCGGCATGGCGATTGTAGCCCAGGTCATCCAGAATGATGGCGATTTTAGGCAGCTCCTCAGTGGGCTCGGGCAGGATTTGCGATGGCGCGGCACTGCCGGGTGCGGAACACAGCAGGAGCAGTAGCGTTGAAATTGCGGCGGTGATTCGGAGCATTCTATTTCGGGACAACGGCTTCAGAGCAACGGGGAATTGTATAGTGAAAGTGTAGTGTATTTGGGGGTTGGTTTGCCCAATCAGTGCCGGTAGGGTGGTTTTTTTGTGAGCCAGTTCTCCTGTTCAGGTGCCCGGAAAGACAAGCAACTTGCTCAGAGCCGCTCCAGTCTCAGTTCGTGAAATGACAATACTTTGCCGCCTTGTTGATGGGCAAAGGATTGTGCGGATTCTTCAGTGGCAAAGGAGGCCAGTGTCGGGCCCATGGCACCCCGTTGCTGTGAGCCCACGACGAACCAGGCTTTATAGGCATTGATCAGGTGGCGATCATCCGGGTGATGCCAGTCGCTACGGGCCATGTCGTGTACAAATAGCGCCTGAGTGTTGGGGGTGTTTTCCGGTTGCAGGTACCAGCTGATCAGGTCGCGGGTGGAGCAGAATTTCACTACCTGAGGGGAACGGCCCACGAATGCCTGTCCTTTGGGGCCGGGGAAGCTGAGGATGGCCATGCCACACAGGTGACATTCATCGGCTTGGGTAAATGCCTGCGGGATCATGGCAGTGACGGATTCATCCTCCTGGCAGGCGCCCAGAAGCATGCACAGCCCAAGTCCGAATAGGTATTTTGCCAGCCGTTGCATAGTGGGTCCCCCGGTTACAGTGGTCGTTTCAGGAACAACCCATAGGCGATACCCATGGGCAGCAGTAGCCATGCTATCAGCGCGCTGTAGAGCACCCCATGGCCAAAGGAGAGGTCCTGGGCCATGGCGAGCACGCCTTGCCCGCTACCCTCAAACCCCACCAGGTTGATCAGCCGAAACACGTCTGTGGGGTTCAGCAACAGTAAAAACGGGAACACCTCCGGGTGGAAGCGGCCTTCCGTGGCGACCAAGGTGCCCAGTAGCGCCAGGTCAAAGATCAACACAAAGGTGAACCAGAACAATAGGGCGCCCCCGGCGGCCTTTGATTTTTCCGATACCCAGGCGCTGATGACATAAGCGAACGCCAGAAACACAAGGCCCAACAGGGTGGCGGAAAGCACAAAACCGCCAAAGGCCCGGATCACCTCCACAGCATTGATGCCATCGGCGAAGATCATGATGGTAATGGCGCTGGCTCCGAAGCCCAGCAGGGTGGAGAGGCCCATCATGGCGCCGTGCCCCAGTAACTTGCCCAACAACAACTGGCCTTTGCTCAGCGGGTAGGTAAGCAACAATAGCAGGGTGCCGTCTTCGTCTTCCCCGACAATGGCATCGTAGGCCAGAAACAGCGCAATCAGGGGAATCAGGAAGACGGCCAGTGATGCCAGGCTGACGATGGTGTTGGGCAGTGACGTAAAGCCGATCACCCCGGCTCCGGCGGCACCAAACCAGCTGATGCCCACGGACAACAGGGCAAAAATCAGGGTAATGGCCAGAATCCAGCGATTGCGAAAGCCATCTTTCAACTCTTTGTGGGCAATGTGGAATATGGGGTTCATGGTCTTACCTCGGTGGCGAGTTCCACAAAATGGCGGTACAGACTTTCCAGGGAGGGCTCCTGAATGTCGATATCATCCAATTCCTGTTGTCGCGCCAGGCGGCGCAGGATCTGCATTTTGTTGCCAGGCGCGGACTGCCACTCCAGAGTGTGGCCGTTGATGGGACGCATCCCTGCGCTGCTCACATCCAAATCCTCCAGCTGTTGTTGCAGGGCAGGGCGGGCCAGAGCGCTGCTGACCCGAATGGTCATGGGCAGATTGGCTTGTGCGCGCAGTTCTGTCAGGGTACCCAAAGCTCGCAGCCGGCCCTGCCCCAGAATCGCAGCACGATTGATGTGTTTTTCCACCCCGGGTAAAACGTGGGAGCAAAGAATTACGCCACAGCCCTGATCCCGTAGTTCGTCTACCATGCCATAGAATTCCTGGGTGGCGATGGGGTCCAGGCCCACGGTGGGCTCATCCAGTAATAACAGCCTGGGTTGGCTAAGCAGCGCCTGGGCCAGCCCCAGCCGTTGCCGCATGCCCTTGGAGTAGGTTTTGATCTTGCGATTGACTGCGTGGGCCAAACCGATTCGCTCCAGCAGGTTGTCTGCCTGGGCGGTGTCGATTTTTTTCAGGCGGGCAAAGTAGTGCAGCACTTCGCGCCCGGTTAATTGCGGATAAAACGACACGCTTTCCGGCAGAAACCCGATTTGATGCCGTTGTTCACTGAATTGCCGTCGCCATGGGCTTTGACCCAACACCTCCACCAAGCCCTGGCTGGGTTTTTCCAGCCCCAGAATCAGTTTCATGGTCGTGGTTTTGCCGGCGCCGTTATGGCCGAACAGTCCCAGCACTTCTCCGGGATTCAGTGTCAGGGATAAATCCCGCAAGGCATGCACATTGGTAAAGTGTTTGTGTACCTGATCCAATCTGATTAGGGTCATGGCGTTACTCCTTGCGCCTGCGCAATGGGAGCCATTAGAGGATAGCTGTCCTGCACGCCCGGCGGGCGTAACACGGGAAATGCCTGTTGAATCCAGCGCAGGGTTGCTACCGCCGGGCTGTTGATCAGCAGTCGTGCCAGGGGATAGGTCCACAGCAGTTTGTCCATGGCATCATTGGGTTCATAGGCTGTGTCGCCCACTCCGTTTTGATTGCGATCCCAGCCAAGGTAATCACTCCAGTAATTTCCCCGTTCGGCATAGGACCATTCCTGGGTACGGTTCGACACGTATTTGACTTGCTGCCGATTGTGAATAAACGCGTTGCCGCTGATGCGATTGTCCTCTGATCCGGCGGTAAGATGGATGCCCAGATCCGAGCTTTGAAAATAATTGTTTTCGATGATATTAAACACGGAGTTATAGATAAACAGGGCTTTGCCTTCGGCACCGGTGATGGTGGCTGCGCCGGTTGGATTGCTGCCGGTCTGGACGTTGCTGATGCGGTTGTGATGCAGATGCGAATCGGTAATGAAGTTCATTAAAATGCCGTAGTTCTCATCCTGATCGGATTGATTGCCAAACACCTGTAAATGCTTGGATTGCATCAGGGCGTAACCGGTGCGGGTGTGATGGGTGCGGTTGTGGGACACCTCGTTATGATGGGAATACATATAATGCACGCCATAACGCAAATGATGCAGATGATTGTTGTGGAGGCGGTTGCCGTTGCTGGTATCAATGTAGATGCCATCCCGGGTGTACCAGACTTCGTTGTGGGCGACGTTGGCCCCCTGGGCTGCATACAGATGGATGCCATTGCCCCGATCCTGGGAGCGAATGTCAAGATTGCCTTCAATACGGTTGTGGGTAATCAGGGCATCCCGGCTGGCATCAATCCAGATGCCGAAGGTGTTGCCTTTGAGTTGGTTGTGAGTAAGCTGTACGGAGGCCGCCTGTTGCTCCACAAAAATACCGGCATTCATCGCGGTCAGATCCCCGCCCCAGTTGATGATGGTGCAGCCCCGGACGGTAACGTCGGCGGCGGTAATACGCAGGGCATCCCCTTGGTTGTCGGCATCCAGTACCGCACCTGTTTTACAGTTGAGTGTCGTGCTGTACGTTATAAGAACGTTACCCCGGTAGGTGCCGGGGTTCAATTCTATGGTTGTTTGTTTGTCTTGCAGTGCCTGTTGCAGGCTTGCACTGTCCGTTACCGGAACCGCCCGCAGGGTGGCCGGCTGAAGGAATACAGCAATAACGAACAGTGCAAAGCGCAACACAATCAGGCCTCGACCATCATACGGCCACGCATTTCCATATGCAGTGCATGGCAGAACCAGTGACAGTAGTACCAATACAGGCCAGGCTTACCGGCAGTGAACGTAATGGAGCTGGTCTGTTGTGGCCCGATTTCCATACTCACACCATGTTGGCACAGGGCAAAACCGTGGGTAACGTCTTCAATACGGTCCATGTTGGTGATGATCACCGTCACTTCATCGCCGGTTTTAACTTTGAATTCCGTAAGCCCGAAGTTGGGTGCCATGGAGGTCATGTAAATACGGACCTTTTTTCCATCCCGTATCACCTTGTTGTCCCGCTCCAGGGCGATGCCGTCACGCTTGGCGATGGCCGCTGTTTCTGCAAAGAACGGGTCATCCCGTTTCCAGATTTTAAGCGGTTTCATTTTGCTGCGATGAACGATCATGCAGTCATGGGGCTCGGCAAAGGTGGGGCCGTCATGGACCAGTTTCATTTCGTCACCGGAAATATCGATCAGCTGATCGTTTTCCGCATGCAGAGGTCCAACCGGCAGGAAACGATCCTTGGAGAATTTGCATAACGACACCAGATACTTGCCATCGGCATCGCGGGTTTCGCCCATGGTGGTGTGGTTATGCCCGGGTTGATAATGCACATCCAGTTTCTGTTTGATGTAATTTACTTTCTCACCGTTGTAAGCCTTGATGGCGTCCGCCACGTTCCATTTGCAGATCTGACTGTCGATAAACAGAGTCGTATAGGCATAGCCGCGACCGTCGAAAGCGGTATGCAATGGCCCCAGCCCCAGTTCGGGTTCTGCCACCACGGTGTCCCGTTCTTTGATCTTGCCTGCGAACAGGTCCGGTAATTTATCGATTGCTATTACTGTTACCGTGGGAGACAGTTTGCCGTTGGCGACAAAGTATTTGCCATCCGGCGAGGTGTTGAGACCGTGTGGCGATTTGGGTACAGGAATGTAGCGGGTGAAGGGGCTCCCGGCCTTGGCGCGACCATCCAGCACCGGTACTTTGGAATCGCCAATGGTGGTGTACTTGCCGGCTTTAACGGCTTTCTCGATGGCGTGAATGTCGAACACCACGGCCCAGTCACGTTCGTTGCGCATGGTTTCAGGCAGAGTGGTGCCTTCTTCCGAATTATAACAGGTGGCAGCGGTAAAGCGGCCGCTGTAGTCGGCGTCGGTGTTGTCCAGATTGCCATCCACGATAACCTGGAAAGCCATCTCCATGCTGTCTGCATCCACTGCGTTGTACATGGTGAAATACTTGCCGGGGTCGTTCAGGTCACGGCCATCATTGGGTTGGGGAATGCGAAACTCGCCATTGCAGAACACGTATTTGGTGCGCGGTACTTTCTGCACCCGTAAACCATGAATGGCTTGCACGTTGGGAATGGTCAGGATCTTGTCGCACTTCATAATATCGCAGCGAATACGTGCAACACGGGTATTTAGCTTATCGTTAATGAATACGTACTTGCCGTCGTAGTGGCCATCGGTCATGGACATGTGTGGGTGATGCGCGTCACCGCACAGAACATCTTTGGAATCGCCTTTCACGCGCTTGCTTTCGTCGGTCAAGCCCCAGCCGGTGGCAGAATCGATGTTGAAGACAGGAATGCGCATCAGTTCCCGCATGGAAGGCAGGCCAAGAATGCGGACCTCACCGGAATGGCCGCCACTCCAGAAGCCGTAGTACTCGTCCAGTTCTCCCGGATGAACGGTGGCATTGGCCATGGCGTCCTTGGCTGCCTTGGCAAAGGCCTCCCGGCTCATGATGGCGCTGCCGAATCCTGTGATACCGGCCACTCCTGCCAGCGTGCCAGCGCCCAGGAAACCCCGGCGACTGACGGTGTGTTGTTCGTCGTTATGTTGGTCGTCCATAGTATATCTCCAATATCAGGTGTTTACGGTTTCTATCAGGTGTTCGGGTTTGGGTTTTGATTTGCGTTGCTTGGCTTTATTGATCAACGGTGGACATTTGTTTGGATTGTGATAAGTCATCTGGCAGTCCAGACAGTGATGGCACTCGTTGGCGTTGATGGTGCCATCGGGATGGATTGCCTGAATTTCACATTCCACAGCACATAGCTGACAGGGGCTGCCGCATTCCTTACGCCGTTTCAGCCAGTCGAACAGACGTAGTTTGGTGGGGATGGCCAGGGCTGCACCCAAGGGGCAGATGTATCGGCAATAAACTTTTCGGGTGAACAACGACACAAACAGAAGTAGCAGTGCCCAGGTGGCGAACCACCACTCCCGTTGAAAAACCAGGAAGAATGTCGTTTTGAACGGCTCCACTTCCGCGTAACGCTCTGCGGTTGCCATGGACTCCAAAGAAATTCCGAATAACGCCAGCAGGATGATGTACTTTACGGCCCAAAGGCGCTCGTGTACCGCGAAGGGAGGTTCAAACTGTTTGATTTTCAGTTTGCGTGCTACTTCATTGATCAGCTCCTGCAGTGCGCCAAAGGGGCATAGCCAGCCACAGAAAATACCGCGCCCCCACAACACAATGGTGGCCGCAGTGAAGCCCCAAAGGATAAAGATTAACGGGTCCATTAAAAACAGCTCCCAACGGAATTCGCCCATTAACGCGTGGGTAAAGGTGAGCACATTGACAATGGACAGTTGGCCCAGGGCGTACCAGCCCAGGAAGAAAACCGTGTAGATGAGAAAGCCCCGCCGCAGGTTGTGCAGCAGGCGGGGATAGCGTACCAGCCAATCCTGCAAGAAAATGATGCCGGTCAGTAATAGCAGGCTAACCAGCAGGACACCGATCTGGAAGCTGCGCTGTTGCCAAATGCCGACCCACATGGGTTGATCCACTTCCAAATCGGCAGCAACGGGATCCGGTTGCACCAGCAGATAGTCTGGCAGTTGGTACTGCCCCTCAAACGTCACAAATATACTTTCCACCGGGCCGGTTTGTCGGCGTACCAGGAGTTCTATCTGCCAGGGGGCGGCAGGGTTGAACTGATAGTTATCCCGTACGATGAAGATTGCCATTTCCGAAAACTCGGGCATGCCGGCGGCATACACATCACTCAGGCGATAGTAATCCACGTCGCGAAAACTGATTTGGATGCCGTCCTGGCTCAGTTGCAGGCGATCAAATATGCCACCGCGGACATAACCGGAACCCTTGAAGGAATATTCCCCATTGGCCAGCACCGCAATGGCATGATCATCCGGGCCCAGTTCGTCCATGAGCCAACGATATTCACTATCACCCAGCAGGTTACGTCCAATGCTGGGCACATTCAGATAACCGTAATACAGATCGATGAAGGTTTCCTGAGCTTCCTCTTCGCTGCGGCCGCGTCGGTGCCGCATGCCTTGGGTGTTCTCGAAGGCTTTGTCCACCTCGGCCTGATCCAGCATCAGGCGGCGAATGGAACCATCGCCGGTCAGCTCTGCCCAACTGGCAGGTTGGTAGAATTCCTGTTTCACTGAAGCCCGGCTTTGCGGTGATGCCGCAACTGCTTTCAGCCCCATGGCCCGGGCTACTTTTTTTGCGGAGCGCAGGATGGTTTCATGTACCACCATGACGGTGACCGTGGCACCGGTGACAGCATCGATGGTTTTACTTTGTTCTGCAGTGGAATGGCCTACCCGTATGTGATCGGTGATTGTCAACGCCTCATACTGTTGAGCGAAATCCCACAGTTTTTTCTCGGGAATACCCACTAATAAAATCGGTTCATGATGGGAGAGTACCCAGGCGCGGCGAATAACACCCTCCAGATCCAGGGCCAGGAGTATGTTGATCGGCTTGCCAGAGTAAGCCGGGATATTGAATTGATCGATGGTTTCAAATCCATAACCGACCACTTCGCCCTGCACTTCAATTGGCCAGACTTTATGATCTGCGTTCCACTCACCGAGACTTGCCTCTTCACCAAAAGGGGATAACAGGCGCTGCTTATGATCTTCAGCCAGTTGTGAGGAGGCCAGGGCAAAGGCAGGAAGCAGCAATACAATTGAAATGATTACGGAGAATAAAGTTGCGCCCATACTGCGTAATTCGTGCGAGTACATTGGGTCCTCACTGCGCGAATGATAAAGAGGGTGGCGACAATTTGCCGCAGTGCCAATGCAGTATAGAAGTGTGTGCTTAGGTAGGATTGATGCAGGTCAACAGCTATTGAGCGATGTGCTTCAGAGGTAGGAGGAGGTACCGCGAAATGGGTACCCCCTTGTATGGGACTTTATACAACTGGTATTTCTGTTTGCAGGTCAGATACGTTTGTTGTCCTGGTGGGCGCTGGCTGTCGCCGGGCGTTTGATAACGTTTAAGGCCTTCAGTAGATTCAGGGCCTCATAAAGCTGGTAGTCGGTGTCCGACAGGGCTTGCTTGCCATCGGAGGCAGCGCCGGTCTCACCTTCGCCCTCTGGGTTTTCCAGATGGCCGGACAGATCCCGTTCTTTCACCCGCTGCATTTCTTCCACCCGGGTGAGACGGGCATTCTCAACCACGATGTCAGGCTCGATACCCTGAGCCTGAATGGAGCGGCCACCGGGCGTGTAATAGCGGGCGGTGGTGAGTTTCAGGGCGCGATTGTTGTGCAACGGCAGCACGGTCTGCACCGAGCCCTTGCCGAATGTGGTGGTGCCCATGATCACCGCCCGGCTGTGATCCTGCAGTGCCCCGGCGACAATTTCCGATGCCGAGGCGGAACCGCCGTTTACCAGAACCACGATAGGCACCCCTTTCAATTCGTCACCGGGGGCGGCGCGGAATTTCATATCGGAATCCGGCAGGCGGCCCTGGGTGTACACCACCAGGCCGTCGTCAATAAAGGCATCACTCACATCCACTGCGGCCTGCAGCACACCACCGGGGTTGTTGCGCAAATCCAGTACCAGACCCTTGAGGTCGGCGTCGTTCTCCTTGCGCAGTTTTTCCAGCAGTTTCAGCATGTCGGCACCGGTATTAATCTGGAACTGGGATAAACGCACATAACCATAATCTTTCTGCAGCAGGCGCCCGCGCACGCTCTGGACCTGAATGACAGCTCGGGTCACGGTAATCTCCAGCGGCTTGTCGATGCCGGCACGGATGATGGTCAAGACAATGTCTGAGCCCGGCTTGCCGCGCATCAGTTTCACCGCTTCCCCCAGGCTCAGACCTTTCACCGGTGTACTGTCCAGTTTGATGATCAGGTCACCGGCTTCCACACCGGCTTTCTTGGCGGGGGGGTCGTCAATGGGGGTAATGACTTTGACAAAGCCGTCTTCCATGCCCACTTCAATACCCAGGCCGCCGAACTCGCCGGTGGTGTTGATCTGCAGGTCCTGGTATGCCTCCGGCTTCAGGTAGGCTGAGTGCGGGTCCAGTTCGGTGAGCATGCCCTGAATGGCGTTTTCCAGCAGGGTTTTGTCGTCGACCTCTTCCACGTAGGCCTGCTTGATGCGATCGAACACATCGGCAAAAGTGCGCAGCTCATTGATGGGCAGCAGACCCTGCTCCTGCTGTTGGGTCGTGTCGGCGGCGCTGACGTCTTCGTCTTCTGCCTGGCCTGGCTCTTCGCTGGAAAGGGCAACTGGGCTTACGGCCAGCAACGAGATCAACAGGCTGCGTTGCCAGATAAGCCGCCAGTAAGACGAAGGTCGAAAACCCATAGTGTGCTCCTGTTTAACCGGTTACGGGGTAACTGTAGTGGGGGTGAGCAGGGTGCGGCCCCTGCGGCGACGTGAGTTAAGACCGCTCATTCAGGGTCTGGTTTCACATCAAAATCATTTAGTTAGCCTGTTTAGCTTAGCGCGAAATAATGCCTGCCGCACTACGCAGGTCCAATTCTGCTGCGGTTTTGTTAACCCCGACACCAGCGGGAAGGGTTTTCCGGCTTGCCGTTCTTGCGGATCTCAAAATACAGGGAGGCTTGTTCCTGGCCACCGCTGCGGCCGCTGTAGGCAATGACTTCCCCTCCATCCACCCAATCGCCAGGGCTTTTCAACAGGGTTTCATTGTGGCCGTACAGGCTCAGGTAGCCATCGCCATGGTCCACGATGGTGAGCATGCCGAAGCCCCGCATCCAGTCGGAGAACACCACCCGGCCGTGATGAACGGCCTTCACGGTACTGCCTTCCGCGGTGCGGATAAGTACCCCGTTCCAGCGCAGGGCGCCGCTGTCCCGGCGATTGCCGAAACGCTTGATCACGCGTCCCTGGCTGGGCCAGGCCAGTTTACCCTTGAGTTGTGCAAACGGTTGCTTGCCTACATTGCTGGGCAAGTCACTGAGGGTGGCCTGAACCTGGTGCAGGATCTCTTCCAGTTCAGCCTGGCTGGCTTTCAGTGATGTGACCCGGGAGGCGTCATTCTTGAGGCTGCTGTCGAGTTTGGCCAGGGCCTGTTTGCGCCGTTCCTTGGCCGCCTGCAACTGCTGCTGTTCATTGGCCAGGGCCTGTTTGAGTGTGCTGAGCTCGGCCACTTCCTCATTGATGCTGATTTCATTGTCTTTGATGTCGCGCAGGGTTTGATTAAACGCCTGGATGCGGGCCATGCGGGCTTGGTGATAGTAGTCATAGTACTTCATCAGGCGCGCCATTTTGTCCGGTTGTTCCTGGTTCAACAGCAGTTTTACGTACTCCTGCCGTCCGGCCCGGTAGGCGGCATTGATGTCCTGCTTCAACGCCGCGCGTTGCGCTTCTTTGGCCCGGTTCAGATCCTGTTGCGCCCGGCGCAGCTCCGCCAGTTTGGCTTCCGATTGGGTCATGGACCGGTTCACCTCGCGCAGCTTGCGGCGGGTGTCGCTGATGGCCTGTTCGGCTTTCTGCAAAGCCTGTTCGGTGGCGCTGCGCCGGCTCTGGGTGCGCTTGATGTCCTTTTGCAGATCCTGGATGCGGTTTTGTATCTGTTGCAGTTCTTTTTTGGTGGCCACAGGATCAACACTGGCCGAAACAGGAAAGGCCCAGCACAGGGCCAGGCCAATCAGTAAGGGTTTGAGCAAGCGGTGACGGCGCATCAAGCAGCGGTCAGAGCAGCGGTTTACCGCTCATCTCCGCTGGTTGAGTCAGGTCCATCAATTTCAGCAGGGTGGGGGCGATGTCGGAGAGTTTGCCACCTTCGGCCTGCAGTGTGACCGCTTTCGGGCCCACATAAACCAGCGGGACCAGTTCGGTGGTGTGCGCTGTATGGGGCTGGCCGCTGTGGGGGTCTTCCATTTGCTCACAGTTACCGTGATCGGCGGTGATCAGCATGTCGCCGCCGCTGGCCTGCACGGCTGCTTCCAGTCGGGCCAGGCACTGATCCAGGGTTTCAACCGCCTTCACCGCGGCGTCGAATTTGCCGGTGTGCCCCACCATGTCGCCGTTGGCATAATTACAGATCAGTACGTCATATTGTCCGCTTTCAATGGCGGCCACCAGTTTATCGGTGACTTCCGGCGCGCTCATCTCCGGCTGCAGATCATAGGTTGCCACGTCCGGTGATTGCACCAGAATGCGTTCCTCGCCGGGGAACGGGTCCTCGCGACCGCCACTGAAAAAGAAGGTGACGTGGGCGTATTTTTCCGTCTCGGCAATGCGCAGCTGGGTTTTGTTGTGCTGAGCCAGGTAATCACCCAGCACGTTGACCAGGTCCGCCGGGGGGTAAGCGCAACTGGCATTGATGTCGGCGGCGTATTGGGTCAGCATCACGAAGTCCGCCAGGGCCGGTACTTTCTTGCACTGGAAGCCTTCGAAATCCGGGTCGATCATGGCCCGGGTCAGTTGGCGGGCGCGGTCGGCCCGGAAATTCATGAAAATCACACTGTCGCCATCGTTGATGGTAGCGGCGTTTACACCCTGGGCGGCGATGACCGTGGGTTTGACGAACTCGTCGGTTTCACCGCGCTCATAGGCTGCCAGCAGGCCGTCCACCGGGTTGGCGCTGGTGAAGTCGGCCTCACCCAGGGTCAGCAGGTTATAGGCGGTTTCCACCCGCTCCCAGCGGTTATCCCGGTCCATGGCATAGTAGCGGCCTACCAGGCTGGCAATGCGGCCTATGCCCAGAGACTCCAGTTTGGCCTGGACCCGCTCCAGGCTGGCCTGGGCGGATTTGGGCGGCATATCGCGGCCGTCCAGAAAAGCGTGCACATAAACCTGCCTGGCTCCGCGGCGGTGGGCCAATTCAATCATGGCCAGAAAGTGATCCTCATGGCTGTGTACGCCGCCGGGTGACAGCAGCCCCATCAGGTGAACGGCACCGTGGCTTTGCCCGGCTTTCTCGATGGCGCCCACCAGCACCGGGTTGCCGAAGAAGGTTTCGTCCTGAATGTCCTTGGTGATGCGGGTGAAGTCCTGATACACGATGCGCCCGGCACCCAGGTTCATGTGGCCCACTTCCGAGTTGCCCATTTGCCCCTGGGGCAGGCCTACATCCATGCCCGATCCGGATATCAGTGTGTGTGGGCGCTCACTCCAGAGCCTGTCCCAGGTGGGTGTACGGGCCTGGGCAATGGCATTGAATTCGGTTTCAGTGCGGTGTCCGAAACCATCCAGAATAACAAGAACATGGGGTTTTCGTGTCTGGGTCATGATTCCAACTTATCGGCTACTTCTCGGTGAGTGGCGTTTCCAGTGTGAGGGGCATTTTACCTGAAAATTGCGGGCAAAGCATGAGGTGAGCCGGCGTAGCGGTGGTCGTGGTTCGCCGGTTTCGGGTATACTCTGCTGCTATTTCTTGTCCTGGCCTGCTTCTTGGTGGGTAACTTATTGAATTTCTGGGAAGTTTAAATGGATCGTCTGCTTGAATTTGCGCTCAACCATCCTGAGCTGGTGGTTACGTTTGTGGTGTTGCTGGTGCTGTTTTTTGTCTTGGAATCCCGTCGCGGCGGGAAAACCGTGAGCAGCCAGCAACTGACCCATCTCATGAACAAAGAGGAAGGGTTGGTACTGGATGTGCGGGAAAGTAAGGAATATCGTGAAGGGCACATCACCGGATCACGCAATATTCCTTTCAGCAAGTTGAAGGATAACTTGGGTGACATTGAACAGTTCAAGGACAAACCGGTAGTGCTGGTGTGCAAGATGGGCCAGCATGCGGGTGCGGCCGGAAAAATTCTGCATGGCGCCGGCTTCAAACAGGTTCTCAGGTTGTCCGGTGGCATTACCACCTGGAAAGCAGACAGTTTGCCGCTGGTGAAAGGCAAGTAGCGCGCGACAGGTTGAACTGTCCGCTGATAAATAGGCAGGTTGATAGTATGGTTGATGTTGTTTTATATACCACGCCCTGGTGTCCTTATTGTATCCGGGCCAAGCATTTGCTGAAGGCCAAGGGTGTGTCGTTTCAGGATATTAATGTCAGCGGCAAACCCGACCTGCGTCTGGAAATGGAAAATCGCAGCGGCGCCCACACCGTGCCGCAAATCTGGATCGGCGATACCCACGTTGGGGGATGCGATGAACTGTACGCATTGGAACGTGCCGGTACGCTCAACGGCCTGCTGGGTTTATAGGCCAGAATCATCTGGTAGTACCACACACTGATAACCTGGCAGTCAACACATCAGTACAACAGAGTAGTACAACACATTTAGGTGAAGAGAATGACTGAACAAGCCGCCGGGCAGCAACCCGAGCAACAATTTCAACTGCAACGCATTTTTCTGAAAGACCTTTCCTATGAGGCGCCGAAAACGCCGCAATTGTTCAAAGAACAGTGGAAACCGGAAGTGAATCTGGAAGTGAACAATACAGCCAGTGAAATTGAAAGCGGTATTTATGAGGTGGTGTTGAAAGTCACGGTCACGGTGAAAAACGGTGAGAATACTGCTTTCATCGCCGAAGTGGCTCAGGCCGGCCTGTTCCTGCTGCAGGGGGTGGAAGGCATCCAGAAAGAAGCCATTCTGAAAGGCGTGTGCGCCAATATTCTGTTCCCTTATGCGCGGGAAACCATCTCCGATGTGGTGGCCCGTGGCACGTTCCCGCAATTCTTGTTGCAGCCTATTAATTTTGAGGCGGCATTTGCTGAAAACCTGCGTAAACAGCAGGAACAGGCCAAGCAGGGCGCGCAGCCTACTCACTGATTCAGTGGTTCTGCAAAGGGCCGGTTTAACCGGCCCTTTGCGTCAATTCCCCACACAGCTCGGTCACCAACTCCCCCAGAGTACGCTTGGACAGGTGTTGATAGCGCATTGCATATTGTTGTGTCCTTTGCTGCAGCTCGCTGTCTGCCAGTGCACCGTTGACGGCGTCGGTAACCTGTTGCGCTGAGTCGATCCTCTCAATCATTCTTCCCAATCCCAGTTCATCCACTTTTTGGCAGGTCAGCAGCTGCTCCAGCAATATCGGCAAGGCAATCATCGGTGTGCCGGACAACAGGCATTCCATGGTGGTACCCGCATTGCCGTGACCCACAAACAGATCCGCCTGCGCCATGGCACCAGCCAGGTGGACCGGCTCGGTGCTGTACTGGAAGTGCTCACTCAGCAGAGGTTGCAGTTGTTGCTCGCTGGCCTGGGGGCAGGCAACAAACACATTACCATTACAGCTGGCCAGGCCGCGTAACAGGTCGGTGAACCGGGGGTGCCCCGGCTTCAGGTAGGCCAGCACCTTGGGGCGCTGGGAGGGTTTGAATTGCACGCTTGCCTCTAGGCTGCCGGGGCCGATCTGGCTTTGGTAGCGGGCACCATCCCGTCTATCCGCATACAGGTCGAATTCCGGCGGAGTGGTGATTAAAGTGTAATCAGCTGCATAGATATCAGACAGTTGGGCCAAGGGATCTTGATGCTGGATTGCAAGCACCTGATTGATAGTGGCCAGGACCATGTCCTCTTGGCGTTGCAGTAACTCCGGTTGCGCCTGATGAGGATGCCAGTCTTTGATGGGTTTACCTGCCACCGGCTGTTGATACCCGGTGCCCACATGAATTTTTCTGCAGGGGTGATTCCGTGCCGCCAGGGCCGCAGTGGGAGAGTAATCCATGATGAGCACGGAGGGGTTTAATATGTTAATCAGGTTGGTCCAGGCTTGCAGAAGGCCCTGTAATTCAACCGTTTTCAGATACCCTGAGAGCAGCAATGCATCCGGCAGGCAGACGATGGGGCGCTGCATCTTAATTTTGGGAAGAAACACAGGTGCCTGATACAGTTGACAGGCGTGATCGCTGAAGAAAGGGCTGGCACGGGATAGATCCTTCAGCGCCACGGAACACGAGTAGCCGCTGCCGGCCAGGGCCTTGGTAATATGAGCCAGGCGTGAGATATGGCCCAGTTGGCCCCCCAGTTCCCAGGTGCAAAGTATGTTTTTATTGGTGGCGGCGTTAATGTGATTGTGATCCATTATGCGGACTTGATCCCATTGCTCGAACGTGGTGGGTTATAGTACCGGGTGTTGGTGTACATATTACCTACTAATGTGGGCGCAATCTAAGTAGAATCGCATTCTGTTACGGTCTAGGGGAATCCGAATATGAGAATAAAATCACATGGTGTGCCGCTTTTGCTGTTGTCAGCGGCCATTTCAGAACAGGTTTATGCGGCCGCCACTGCAGTGGACGACACGGCCACCGTCGCAACCAATGGTTCAGTCATTATCAATGTGTTGGCCAATGATACGCTAACCGCCACCGGGCAGGGGGGGACACTGGTATCTCTGGGAGAAAGCCAGCCATTTTATGGATCTGCGGTGGTTAACGCCGATAACACCATCACCTATACACCGGATAGCGGTTATGAAGGCCCCGACAGTTTTGAGTATTTCGTACAGGATGATGATGGGGGCGCATACGGCGATTTTGCGTTTGTGGATATCACCGTTAGCCCCTTATCCAGAAGTGATGATGAAGGGCCGATCGAGTCTCAGGTGGAAGGTGAGTCCAATAAGGAAACCGCTGCCATGTTGGATGATTATTGTGAGAATCCAGCGGAAGAATTGGCCTCATCCTGTAGTGCCCTGAATAACCTGGCGCTGAGTAATCCTGATCTGTTGAATGATTTAATGGATCAGATAACACCAGATGAAATTCTTATGCAGCGCCGCATGGTGTCCGAGATTGTCAGGAATCAGGCGGGGCGTCTGAATTCCAGCAAGCAACTGTTGGCGCAGGGTTTGGGTGTGGGCCTGTTGGGTGGCAATACTCTGCTGTTGAATTCCTATTCGGGTGGCGCTGCCAGTTCAGAGGGTCTGCCAAACTGGGCTGTCTTCGGTTCAATAAAATTTGGTGAAACCGAACGCGAGGACTCAGGGCGGGAGTCAGGCTATGATGCTGATACCAATGGCATGATGATTGGTGTGAATTACCGTCTACGATCGGACATCGATGTCGGTGCGGCCGTGGATTTCACGGATTACGAGGTCACCTTTAACTCCAACTCCGGCGATCTGGAATCAACCACCTATTCTTTGAATGGCTATATTTCCTGGGCCATGCAGGAGAAGATCACGGTGGATGGGGTGTTGGGGTACTCGTTCGGTGATATTTCCACCCGGCGCCTGGTAACGGATTTCAGTAATCCATCCCTGCCTGAGGAGGATTCTGTCAAAGGTGACACGGACAGCAGCCAGTATTTTGTCAGTGGCCAGGTGCAATATAACTACAACCGTGGCGCACTCACAGCGATGCCCTTCGCCCGGGTTGAATATATATATTCGGAAGTGGACTCCTACCGTGAAACCGGTGGTGATAACCCCTGGTTAATGAATGTGGGAACCCAGGAGCTGGATCAATTTAACCTGACGCTGGGTATCGATACCACCTACGCGCTCAGCTTTGATTGGGGGGTTATGGTTCCTGGATTGAAAGTGAGCGTAGTCAGTGAAGAGAACAAAGATTTCGCCCCTATTTCGTTCAGCCTGGTGGCCGACGATTCCAATTCCGGCTTTGAATTGTTGCCCGACGAGCAGGACAGCCTTTATTACCAGGTGGAAGTGAACTCCGTTTTCGTGATGAAAGGCGGTTTATCTGCTTACGGCTCATTCCAGTTTGTTGAAGACTATGATTTCATCGATGCTTACATGGTCCAGCTGGGCTTCAATTACGAGCTTTAAGTCGCTCCCATAACAACTCATATGCCTTTGCAGCCTGCGTAGCGGGTGCAAAGGCATGAATGGGTGCCTGATGTATCCCCATTTTTTCATACTCACTGGCATAGGGAATGACAATTGGGTCATCGTCACCGATCACGTTTGTGGCGTCTTTGATTACATCGTTATGGATTTTGCGTCGGCGGTCCACCATGGTAAAAAACGGTTGCAGGGTCAGTTTGCGCCAGCGCTTTTTTCTTTGTAGAAACTCTTTCAGTTGTGAGTAGGAACGCAATGACAGGGGCGAGGGCAGCAGTGGAATTGCCAGCACGGCGCAATTGGAAAACAGGTTCTCCGACAGCTTTGAATAGGCAGGGGCGCAATCAAAAATCAACAGCTTGCTCTGCTCGCTTAAATGCTCAGTGAGTTTCTGTAACAATTGCTCGGATTTGGCTTCATCGGCCAGGATGGCTTCCAGTTTGCGCAGGCTCAGGTCAGCGGGTATTACCGATAGCCTGGGTTGAGTGGTATGCAGGCGCAGTTTGCCGATGGGGGTTTTACCCTTGAATATATTGATGGATTTGTTGGGGTGATCGTCGGCGATGCCCATGTACCAGGATGCACAACTTTGTGGGTCCAGATCCCACAAAATGGTATTGGTATCATCCTGCGCCGCCAGCCAGGCGATATTCACCGCCGATGTGGTTTTGCCGACGCCGCCCTTTACATTGAAAAATGCGATTCGTTTCATGATGGTGTTTGCTTCCCCCGCTTCTGCACTGTACTACATTATCACCGCTTTGTTGATCTGCGATGACGGTGCTTCAGCAGCGGGAATCCGATTGCTAGATCGCGTAGAAGAAATAGAGCCCGTATTCTTCATCGGGAAACCCGGGTTCATCATCATAGTCGGTAACATAGGCCTGACCGCCCCAATGTTGGCCTGCGTAGAAATGCAGTGAGTACGTCCAATAGTCGTAATCATCGAACACATCGTTGTCGGTCTGTTGATAGTCATAACGCACACCCAGTTCAACATGCTTACTCAGTAGCAGGCGTGCGTCCAGGGCGCCGTAACCATGATCATTGATGCCCACGGCGCTATTGTCTTCAATCACAAAAAAGTAACCCAGTGTGGTGCTCAAACTCAGCCGGTTACCAGCGGCCATCCAGGTGGTTTCCGCGAACAGTTGCCTGGCGCCGTTACCCAGCCCTTCGAATTCATCACCGTTGTCATGTTGGTAGCCCAGGCCCAGGCTGCCGGCCAGCCAGGTTGATGTGGAGGGAATGTAGTAATTGGCAAACACCTCCACATCATTCCAGCCACTGGTGTGGTCGTTTTCGCTGCGGCTTTCCACGCCGGCGGTTTCGGCACAATAATCCAGGGCCTCTTCGTTGAGTTTGGTGTTGCGCTGTAGCAGCCATCTTTGCAGTGGGCTTAAGCTGTTGATCTGGCTGCAGGTCTGGGCCAGGTTGGGGTACAGATTGTTGAAAAAGTATTGTCCATCTATGGATTGCCAGGGGAGGGTGGCGGATACCTGCCAGTTACCCCAGGTCAGCCCTGGGGTGAGGGTGATGGCATCAATGGTGGAATCCACCTCATCTTCGCCGAAGGAAAAGTGCTGTTCCACCCGTTCAGCACTGATGGTGAAGGTGGGCGTGAGGGCGACGGCATGGGGGCTGCTCAAAACGATTAAGCACGCCAGTAAAACCGGTGTAATGATGTGTCTGCTCTTCATGGTATACAGCCTGCTGAGTACGTTATCGCAGTGGGTTCAGTCGTCTTTTCAGCCGATCGCGCATGGTTCTGCGTTCTTCAGGGGTCGCGCTGCGAAAACGGTCTTTTACCCTTTGCCGGTCCTCAGGTGTCAGTGCCTGCCAGCCGGAGCGCAGTTGGGCGCGCTCCTCCGCAGGCAATGAGCGGAACCAGCGGTAGCGTTGTTTAATGGCTTCCTGACGTTCTTCCGGCAGTTGTCGGAATTCCTGGAAACGCTCTTTCAGGTGTTCCCGGGTATCCGGTGGCAGGGCTTGCCAGCGCTTGAAGCGCTGCACAACGTGTTGCCGTTGTTCGGCTGGCAGTGCCTGAAAGCGTTGTGCCGCATCCAGCAGTTGTTGCTGCCGCTCAGGGTCCAGCTTGTCCCAGTCCTGCGCAAATTCGTGCAACAGGGTTTGGGTATCGGCAGGTAATGACTGCCATTGAGTGGGCTCCGCCATGGCGGTTCCTCCCAGTAGAAGCAGTGCGATGACAATCCAGTGTTTCATGGTTGTTGCTCCTCATTGTCATTCGGGTTGGGCCGGTGGCCTTGTGTTGGGTGCTTATCTGTCTGCGGTTTCACCTGCTCGGACTCTGCCAGATCCACGGGATCGAACAGCTCGCCCTGCTGATCTCCGTATTCGATGAAATAGTTCCAGAATGCTTCCGGTAACGGTGTCGCATCGGCGCGGGCAAAGGCGGCAAACAGCAGGGCATAGCCCAACAGCCAGGCTCTGAGTTTCTCTATCTTAGGCATCCGGTACCTCGGCGATGGCCTCCAGCATTTCCCAGTCCGCCAGCATGTCCGGCTCCACGCTTAGGTAGTGTTCTCCCAGCAGCAGGCTTGGGTCGGAGGCAGGTGGCTTGTGCATTATCCAGGGTACAGCGATCATCAGCAGGATACTGGCAGCCATGGCCAGTGCCGGGCGCCACTGGCGCTTGCTTGGCCGCTGTGCCTGCTGGCGTATTTGCTGCAACTGCTGCAGGGTGCGTTCATCCAGTTGTTCCAGGCTGTGGTCCAGAGTGTTCGACAGTTGTTGCTGTAACCGGCTGTCGTCGTCGTTCATGGTGTGCCTCCCCGGCTACGCTTGTTCCAGAGCCGTTCGCACACTGCGAATAGCCCGATGAAAATGGGATTTTACCGCGCCTTCGCTGCAGGCCATGGCCTGGGCAGTGGCGCTGACGTCCAGGCCTTCCCATACCCTCAGCAGGAATGCCTGCTGCTGCCGGATAGGGAGGGCTTCCACCTGCTTTAACACAAGCTCCACATCTGCGGCACGGCTCAATAGCCGCTCCGGATTCTGATCACGTGGATCGGGCACGTCGTCCATGCCGTCTGTGGTGTATTCCGCTTCACCTTGCTCATGATCCTGCTTCTTCCATGGCATCAACCATCGCTGGTTGCGCTGCTGCCTTCGATGCCAATCCATAATGCGGTTTTGCAGAATGCGATGAAACAAGGGTGCCCACTGTTCTGCACCGTGATCTCCGTAGCGTTGGCACAGCTTCAGCATGGCATCCTGGACGATGTCCAACGCCTCCGCCTCGTTACGGGTTGCCAGCAACGCCATGCGATAGGCACGGCGCTCCTTGCTGGCGAGAAAGGCATTCAGGCTGAGGGGGGTAACGTTGCTGATCATAGTGCGAGACTATATCAGCAGCCTGTTATTGGTCGCCACCTTCAGCCCTGCTACGGCTAACCGATGCACTGTAGGATTGTCCGTTGTAGCCGCTGGCTTCCACGGTGCGGGTGTGTACCTGGTTTTGCTGGTCGACACTGACGCTGACTTCTTTCGTGGCCACCTCCCCTGCGGCGTTGGTGCGGGTTTGACTACGTACAACACCATCGTCGGTTTTACTGGTTTGCCGAACCGAGCTGACTGTATCACCGTTGGGGCGCGTACTGTCCATGGTACGGGTATAGGTTTTGGTTGCGCTATCATAACTGCCCTGCACCGTGCGGCTGGCGGTTTTTCCCTGCCCGGTTGCAAGTTTGGTGGTGCGTTGGATCTGGTGTTTGCCGGCTACTTGTTCCGTGTGGCGGTGCAGGTTGCGCGCACCGGCTGTGCGTGTCACTTCGGTCTGGAAGCTGTGGCGTTGGCCCAGCCGCAGGCTGTCTGCCTGGGCGGCGTTGGCCAGTGTACCTGCAAGAATGAAGGCGCTTAATATCAGGGTATTCGCTTGCATGGTGATTCTCCGTTTTTTTGGGGTTGTACCTTAGATAACGAAGAAGTCGGGTTGCGGTTTACCTGCAATTGAATTTTTTTGCGTTTTTATTGTGCCCCGGCAAACCCCAATTGACGCCAGGCTTCGTATACCACAATGGCGGTGGCGTTGGACAGGTTCAGGCTGCGGCTGTCGGCCTGCATGGGGATGCGGATGCAGGCGGTCATGGCCGGGTGTTCGCGGATGCCAAGGGGCAGGCCCCGGGTTTCCGGTCCGAACACAATGGCGTCCCCCGGCTCATAGTGCACAGTGTGGTGGTGCCGACTGCCCTTGGTGGACAGGGCATAACAATGCCCGGGTTTGGCGTGGCTTATAAAATCATCAAAACTGTCGTGCAGCTCAAGGCTTGCCCATTCGTGGTAATCCAGCCCGGCCCGCCGCATGCGCTTGTCATCCAGTTCAAAGCCCAGTGGTTTAATCAGATGCAACTGCATGCCGGTGTTGGCGCAGAGCCTGATGATGTTGCCTGTGTTGGGCGGGATTTCCGGTTGAAAGAGCACAATATGAAGCATATTAATGGCTTACCGTTAAGCTTGAGGGGCAAAATTCTGTACAAAAAACAACCCCTAACTGTGTGATTTACATCCCAATTACGAATTCTCGTCTACTCTTTCAATAAGCAGGCAATTTTCCCAAAGTGGGATAGGGTAATGAGTCGTTGGTATAAACAGTTGTTTCAAAAAAGCAAAGCCGGTGCCGAGGCGGTGCTGGGGATCAGTCTGACCCCGGACCAGGCGGTGTGGTGCCTCGTGCAACAGGCTGCATCCGGCCCGCAGATTACCCAAAGCCACAGTATTGAGCAATCCTTTACCAGCCCGGCGGACGCGCTGGCGGCGTTACGCAGCAGCGCGCCGTTGCCCGCGGCGCCCTGTTATATCTGCCTCGGCCATCAGTATTACAACCTGTTGCTGGTGGATGCACCGGATGTCCCGGATCAGGAATTACGTGAAGCGGTGCGCTGGAAGGTAAAAGACCTTATTCATCAAGCGGTGGACGATATGGTGATGGATGCGTTTCGGTTGCCGGACGATGCCTACCGTGGCCGCATGAACATGCTCTATGTGGCGGCCATCGAGCGGGCCCTGATACAGGGCATTGTTGAGCAGTGTGATCAGCACAACATAAACCTGCAGGAAATCACCATCAATGAGCTGGCCATGGCTGCGCTGGCCAGCGCTCTGACATCATCGGCAGAACGGGGCGCCGCGTTCCTGTATCTGAACGGCGATGGCGGCACCATTAACCTGATCGAGAATGGCTACCTGTATTTGACCCGCACCATTGAGTTGGGCAGCGGGGGTGGCGTATTCACCGGCAATCTGGAGTTCCAGCAGGAACCGGTGGATAACCTGGCGCTGGACGTGCAGCGCTCCCTGGATTACTACGAAAGCCAGATCGGCAAATCCGGTATTGGTGCATTGTATATGGTCTCCAACTCTGAGGCTCATAATGCCTGGTGCGAAGGCTTGAGCGAACGCCTGCCCATTAGCGCAGAACAATTCAGCGTGGAAGAAACACTGAAAGATCCCGGTTGGCAATCCGACACTGCGGAGGGGCCATTGGCGCCGGCCATGGGCGCAGCGTTGGGAGGGTTGCGTGAGTACGCTTAACCAACGCATTAACTTTTATCAGGACAGTTTCCGCAAGCCGGTGATCGTACTGCCGCTGAAACAACTGCTGTTGGGCATCGGTCTGGTGTTGGGTTTGTTACTGGTGGTGACTGCGCTGGAATGGTCGCGCACCCTTGCCGAGCGTGAAACCCTGGCGACCATGGAATCATCGCGGCAACGGCTGGAAGTTTCCATCGACAAGTTGCAACAGCAGGTGGACAGCATCGTGTTGGATGAGCGCCTGCAGCAGGAAGAACAGCGCCTGCAGGATGGTTTGCAAAGCAAGAGGCAGTTTCTTTATCAGTTGCAACAGCAGGGCGATACCCACATGGTGCATTTTTCCGGATACCTGCAGGCGCTGGCTAATCGGGATAACCCCTCCATCTGGCTGACCCGGATTGTGATGCAGTCACCGGGGCCGGAGCTGAGCCTGCATGGCATTACCGATAAGCCGAAGACCATTCCAGCCTACGTGGCGGATCTTAAGCAGGAAGACCAGTTCCAGGGATTTGGTTTCAAGGTGTTTAATCTGGAAAGGATGCAGGACAACCAGCGATTTTTAACATTCAGCGTGAGTACGCAGCATGATGAACGACCTGCGAACTAGATATCGGGAGCTGGAGGAAAAGGTACACCGCCTGAGTGTGCGGGAGCGGGCCATCCTGTTGGCGCTCAGTTGCGTGCTGTTGCTGGGCCTGTTTGACCAGTTGTTGTTGCGACCCTGGATGCAGGAGCGGGAGCAGATAGAAAAGGACAAAGCCGTATTGTTGTCGTCAATGCAGGCATCCAATCTGCGCATTGATGAATTGCAGGCGGCTATTGCCGGTAATCCCAATATCGTATTGCAGGATTCCATAGCCCGTCTTCAGACCATGCATGCCGCGCTGGATGGCCAAATATCCGCGATCACCGATGGCATGATCGCACCGCAGGAGATGCCGGTTATTCTCGGTGAATTGCTCAGTGAGCGGTTTGGCCTGAAAGTGCAAAGCGTCCAGTCCAGAGCGGCGCAGCGGCTAATGGTGGCAGACAAGAACCAGCACAACGCTGCAGCGATTTTTCGCCACGACCTGGAGCTGACCCTGTCCGGTTCGTTTTTTCAGGTAAGGGATTATCTGGCAGCGGTGGAGGAACTGCCGTCTAAGCTGTTATGGGATCAGCTGGAGTATGTTGTCGAAGAGTATCCAAAAGGTAGCCTGACTTTGCAGGTGCATACCCTGAGCTCACAGGAGGCGTTGTTACGTGTTGCTCATTAGAGTTTGTTGTTTATTGTTGATGATGGTGTCGGGGTCAGTGGCCTTGGCGGCCGGCGATCCTACCCGGCCACCCCTTTACCATAATAACCAGGCTGCACCGGTGTATGAACCGCTGAAGCTCACCATGATTTTGAATGATGCCGGTAGCCTGCGCGCCGTGATCAATGAAGCAGTGGTGGCGGTGGCGGATGAAGTGGCCGGGGCCCGGGTTGTGGCCATTAATGAATCATCGGTGGTGGTACGAAGGGCCGGGCAAAGGCTCACGCTACAGTTGCCGGTGGCTGCTATAAGAAAGGATCGTGACCATGAATAAAGTGTGTCTGCACGCCGTTGTATTGCTGGCGCTGGTCACCCTGAGCGGCTGTGCATCCTGGTATAAGCCTGTGCCGGAATCAGCCGCACCTGCAGCCAAATCTGCAAGCCAGCCGGCAGCGCAGCCTTTACCTGAATCCACCGGCAGTACTCAGAGTAAGGTAAAAACCGAGGCCGCACCGGAGGTGATCAAGCCTGTGTCGGTCAGAAAAGCCAAAACAGCAATGCCACGGTTTGATGTGACTGCGGCCGATACTCCCGCCCGCCAGTTTTTCATGAGCCTGGTGCATGGCACGTCCGTCAATATGGTGGTGCACCCGGAGGTAACCGGGAATATTTCGATTCAACTGCGCAGTGTTAATCTGGAAGAAACCCTGCGTGCGGTGCGAGATGCCTACGGCTACGATTACGTACGCAAACCCTATGGTTATCAAATACTGCCTAAAACCATGCTCAGCCGGGTGTTTCGTATTAACTACCTGAATGTAAATCGGTTGGGAGTGTCCACGACCTCCGTCAGCAGCGGCCAGGTCAGTACCACCGGTGAGGATGAGAGCAGCGGCAACAGCACCAGCAGTTCCCGCGAAACCCAGGTGCAGCAAAGCAGCAATATTAAAACCGAGAGCAACAGCGCCTTCTGGCAGCAACTGCAGAACATTTTAACCATGATTGTGGGCGGTGGTGATGGTCGCAGCGTGGTGGTGGATCCGGTATCCGGAATTGCGGTGGTGAAAGCGCTGCCGCAAGAGCTGCGGGAAGTGCAGGATTTTCTCGACAGCGCCCAATTGAGCCTGCAGCAACAGGTGTTGATTGAAGCTAAAATTCTGGAAGTGGAGTTATCCCAGGGTTATGCCACCGGGATTCAATGGGACACTTTTGGTGAGGGCTATAACGGCAGCCTGGAAACCAGCGACAACCGTGTTGCCGCCGGCCTGGATCAGGCGGATTTCAGTTCCCTGGTGAACGAAAACGTTTCCCTGATTGGTGGCGTGTTTACTTTGGGCGCCAATTTTACCGACTTTACCGCCGTGCTGCGTTTGCTTGAACTGCAAGGCCAGGTGAAGGTGTTGTCCAGCCCCAGGATTTCCACCCTGAACAATCAAAAGGCCGTTATCAAAGTGGGCTCTGATGAGTTTTTTGTGACGGATATTTCCAGCACCACCACCACTACCTCGTCGACGGTGAGTGACACCCCGGATATTACGCTCACCCCGTTCTTTTCCGGTATCGCGTTGGATGTGACACCGCAAATTTCCGATGGTGGCGATGTGATCCTGCATGTGCATCCCTCTATTTCCGAGGTGGTGGAAAAACGTAAGGATATTGGCCTGGGGGACGATGAGCTGTCGCTGCCGTTGGCATTCAGTACTATTCGTGAAACCGACAGCATTATTCGCGCCGGTAACGGCCAGGTGGTGGTGATTGGTGGACTGATGCAGGATAGTTTCAGGGAAGAGATGTCGCAGATCCCCTACCTGGGTGACATTCCTCTGATCGGCGATATCCTCTTTAAGCAGACCTTGCGGCGGAAGACCAAAAGTGAGTTGGTGATCCTGCTGAAACCCTTTGTGGTGGATGACCGCGGATACCGCAGTGAGGTGGAGTCCATCGAACACCGTTTCCAACCCTATCTACCGAGAATGAATCAGTCGCCGATCCTGCAACAGCAAGAGGAGCAAGGCTCAACACAACCAGCTGAACAGCAGGAGGTGGATTAAGCCATGGAACCTTCCAAAGCGCCCAAGGTACGTATCGGTGATCTGTTGGTATCCAAAGGGCTCATTGTGGATGAGCAGCTGAAGCAGGCGTTGAACGAACAAAAGCGCACCGGTAAGAAAATCGGTAAAGTGGTTATCGACCTGGGCTTTGTCACCGAATCCCAGATGCTGCAAACCATGGCCAATCATTTTGGCTATCCCTTTGTGGATCTGGCCCGCTTCCGACTGAACAACGAACTTATAAAAGTGCTACCGGAAACCTATGCCCGCCGTTTTCGTGCCATTTTGCTGGCCGAGCAGCCAGACGGCATTTTAGTGGGCATGCTGGATCCGCTGGATTTGATCGCGATCGACGAACTGCAACGTATTCTGAAACGGCCGGTGCACCCTGCGTTTGTCAAGGAGCAGGAGTTGCTCTCCGCCATGGATCGCTCCTATCGACGTTCTGAACAGATTGCCTCGATTGCGGTGGAATTGGATTCAGAGCTGGAAAGCACCGACTTCGATCTGGAGAGCCTGGCCACCACCACCGATACCGCAGAAGCACCGGTCGTACGTTTGCTGCAGAGTATCTTTGAGGATGCCGTGCAGGTACGGGCCTCGGATATACATATCGAACCGGATGAGCAGGTATTGCGGGTGCGCTTGCGGATCGATGGTGAGTTGCAGGAGCAGGTGATGAAAGAACGCCGCATCGCCCCGGCGTTGGTGTCGCGCCTGAAAATCATGTCCGGCCTGGATATTTCTGAAAAGCGTTTACCCCAGGATGGTCGCTTTAATGTGCGGGTGATGGGCAAGAGTATTGATGTGCGATTGTCTACCCTGCCGGTGCCTTATGGTGAGTGCGTGGTCATGCGTTTGCTGGATCAGTCGGCGGGCATGTTGTCCATGGACAAGCTGGGCATGCCGGAGACTATCCGCAAGCGGTTTGAAAATCTGATTCAGCGTCCCTACGGTATGGTGCTGGTGACCGGGCCCACCGGCAGCGGTAAAACCACCACCCTGTATGCGGCCTTGAGTATGTTGAATGTGCCGGAACGCAAAGTTATTACGGCAGAGGATCCCATTGAATACCGTTTGCCCCGCATCAATCAGGTGCAGGTCAGTTCCAAGATTGGTTTGACGTTTTCCTCGGTGTTGCGTACCGCCCTGCGTCAGGATCCGGATGTGATTCTGGTGGGGGAGATGCGGGATCACGAGACAGCGGAGATCGGTTTGCGGGCGGCCATGACCGGGCATATGGTGCTCTCAACGCTGCACACCAATGATTCCATTTCAACCGCCATGCGCCTGATCGACATGGGTTGTGATGCGTTTCTGGTGGCATCCTCTCTGCGGGCGGTGATCGCGCAGCGCCTGGTCAGAAAAATATGTGAACACTGTACTCAGCCCTATAAATTGAGTCCGCAGGAGCTTACCTGGCTGGGCAATATCGATGGCACCGCGTTGGATGCGGAATATCATAAAGGCAGCGGTTGCCACCACTGCAACAACACCGGCTATTCCGGCCGCGTTGGTGTGTATGAATTGTTGGAGATGGATGAAAACCTGCTTTACGCGCTGCGCAAAGGCGATGCGGCGGAGTTCGCACGGGCGGCGGCAGACAATCCGAACTTCCGCAGCTTGAGCCTGTGTACACTGGATTATGCACGGACGGGCATCACCTCAGTGCAGGAAGTCTTCAAGATCACCGCCACGCTGGATGACGGATAAACGCCATGCAGACGTTTTCCTATCGGGGGCGAACTGCCCAGGGCAATGAAGTATCCGGAACGCTGGAGGCTAGCAATGCCCAGGCTGCGGCCATCCAGTTGCAGAATCAATCCATTGTGCCCGTTGCCATTCGGGAACTGGAGGCCAAGCCTGCCAGTCTGCTCGACCTCAATATTTCGTTTCGCAAGAAAGTAAAGTACGACGATCTGATCATGCTGTGCCGTCAGATGCGGGCCCTGACCCGGGCCGGTGTGCCCATCATTCAAGCCATTGCCGGTTTGGCGGATATCAGTAAATCGGACCTCATCAAGGAGGCGCTATCGGATATCAATGTGCGCCTGGCCACCGGTTCCAGTCTGGCCAATGCCATGGGTGCCCACAGCAACATTTTTAACACCATGTTCGTCAGCATGATTCACGTGGGTGAAAACACGGGGCGTCTGGAAGATGCTTTTTCCAAACTGATTTCCCATATCGAAATGGAGCGGGACACCCGCAACCGCATGACGCAGGCCATGCGTTATCCCATGTTTGTGGTCAGTGCCATGTTCATTGCACTGATGATTGTGAATATGTTTGTGATTCCCCAGTTTGCCAAGGTGTTCACCAAGGTGGGGGCAGAGCTGCCGGTACCCACTCAGATACTGGTGACGGTATCGAATTTTACGGTGGATTACTGGTGGTTGGTGATCGGTACCATTGTGGGCGGCAGCGTTGGGTTTGTGCGCTATATCGATACCGAGTCGGGGCGCTTATGGTGGGATGAAATCAAGATGAAAATACCCATCATCGGCAGCATTTTTGAAAAGATTGCGTTGTCGCGCTTTGCCCGCAGCTTTGCCATGACGTTTGAATCCGGCGTGCCGGTATTGCAGGCCCTAAGTATAGTAGGCCCCACTGTAGGTAATGAATATATCGCCTCCCATATTGATTCCATTCGGCGCGGAGTGGAGCGGGGCGATTCCCTGGCGCGGACTTCGTCTGCGGCGGGAATTTTCTCGGATTTGGTGGTGCAGATGATCACCATTGGAGAAGAAACCGGTTCGCTGGATCGTCTGTTACACGATGTTGCGGATTTTTATGATGAGGAAGTGGATTACGACCTGAAAGGGTTGGCCGATGCCATTGAGCCTATCATTCTGGTTTTTTTGGGTATTTTGGTGCTGGTGTTGGCCTTGGGTGTGTTCTTGCCCATGTGGGAGCTGGGCTCAGCAATGAAGCGGTGAGTAAAGCCGGATTAGCGGTTGTAAAGAATCGTTAAACGGCTAATGGTTGCGCAAATCTGGACTATATTTATGAGACAGGCAGCACGTTCGACAAATGTTTTGAAAACAAGGGTTTTAACGGAAAACCTGATGGGCAACATACACAGCAACGGTTTTACGATGATAGAAATGGTGGTGGTAATCGCGCTTATTTCTATACTGGCGGCGGTTGCGCTGCCCAAGATGTTGGATACCTACGACAACGCTCATGAGGCGGCGGTATTCGGCGCGGGCGGTGCAATGGCGTCGGCGGTGGTGCTGGTGCGCAGTCAGTGGGTGGCGAACGGCAGTTCCCTGGCAGTGGATGAAGTGGACGGCTTTGGCAATGATGATGTGGCCACCAGCAATGAAGGTTGGCCTACGGATGTTGGTCAGGGCTCCGGCTCCAACAACAGCGACGTAATGGACAGTGCGGAACGTTGCGTACGAATTTGGCGTGGGGTGTTGGTTGCCAACGCGCCGTCGGTATCGGCCAGCGTGGCTTCCAGCTCTGATTATCTGGTGGATACCGTAAATGGGAATTGCCGCTACCTGTATCGCCGCACCGATACCGGCAGCAATATTGTGTACAACGCCAGAACCGGCGAAGTGATTACAACGATAAATTAGTGAGTTTTATCAAGAGGTAGAGTAATGAAGAAGCAACAATCGGGTTTCACCTTAATTGAATTGATCATGGTGATCGTCATTCTGGGTATTCTGTCGGCGTTCGCCCTGCCGCGCTTTGCAAATCTAAGCAGCGACGCCGAACGCGCCGCCACCGAAGGTGCCCTGGGTTCGGCAAAATCGGCAGCCGCAATTTCCCATGCTGCGTTTTTGGCAGATGGAGGTGCCCCTGCAACCGTGGATCTGGAAGGCACGGATATTGATATTGTGAATGGTTATCCCAGTGGAGATGATGCCGATGGTAACGGTACCATTTGCGATGCTGCGCAGTTAACTACAGATTTTACCTGTGCTGATGATAATGGTGATCCCGCTGTGATGACCGTAACCTATGGTGCCTGCAGCTTTACCTATACCGAAGCGGGTGTGGGTGGAGCACCGATCTTCGGCGCAGTTGCCGGTTGCTAATAAGTAAGACGTAATATGAGGTGTTATGATTTTTCGGAGTCGACGATCTAGTGGCTTCACCCTAATCGAACTCATCACCGTAATTACCATTATCGGGGTCCTGGCTGTTGTGGTCGGACCCCGATTTGCTTCCAGTGATGTGTACGAGGAGCGCACCTTCCTGGATGATCTGTCCGCCGCGTTGCAATACGCCCGGGCCAAGGCCGCCGGTTCCGGCTGCATCACCCAGGTGGATTTCACCAGCAGCGGGTTTACGGTCAGCGTTGATTCCGATTGCAACAGCAGCAATGGTTTTGCCGCCACCGCCGTTACCAATCCCGGCGACTACACCACGGGATTCAGTGAGCGTGCCCCACTGCCTTCAGGTTCCAGTTATGTAGCCACAGTGGACCCTATATTGTTTGATGGTCGCGGGCGGGCCATGAACAGCGCATTGAATGTCCTGAGTGCCGCAGCCCAGGTCACGGTGGGTGGTACTGTGATTACGGTGGAAGGGGCAACCGGCTATGTGCACTGATTTGCGTGATTACCCCGTTGCGGTAAGGTGCACCGAGCAGGGTACCACCCTGATCGAACTGGTAATGGCGATTGCCATTGCCGGCGTTATGATTGTCGGCCTGATGACGGCCTATGCTTCCATTGCCGGGCGCAGTGCCGATCCGATGATCCGAACTCAGGCCATTTCACTGGCGGAATCCTACCTGGAAGAAGCGCTGCTGAAACCCTTTCTGGCACCAGATGGCAGTGTGTGTCCGGCGTCTGCCCCCACCGGCAACCGGGAGGACTTTGTGCGGGTGTGCGATTACAACAATTACAACAGCAGCAGTATTACACTGCCCAATGGGGCTGCTGTTGCCGGGCTGGCGGGCTACAGCGTTGCCATGAGTGTGGCCACCACCTCGGATCTGGATAGTGTGCCGTCCAACTGTGCCCTGAAAGTCACCGTCAATATCACCACACCGTTGAATGAAACCGTCAGCCTCATTGGTTATCGGACCCAATATGAAAGTGATCCCGCGTGTAGTTGAGCATAGCGGTTTCACCTTGGTGGAACTGGTGATCGCCATCTCGCTGATGGGGGTGGTGTCGGTGCTGGTAACCACCATGGTGGGTAATCAGATGCTGGGGTATGTAGACACAGCCCGGCGTGCGGAGCTGGTGGCAAAAGCGGATATGGCATTACAGGTCATGGCGCGGGATTTGCGCAACGCCGTACCACACAGCATCCGGGTCAGTGGCGGCAATGCGCTGGAATGGGTGCCCGTACAGGATTGGGGCCGTTATCGTAAACGTCCGGACAGTTCCCTGGCAGACCCGGTAGCGGCGCAGGTGGCTACCCTGGATTTTTCCACGTTGGATACGGAATTCGAAGTATTGCATTCCGGCACCATGCCCGCCCTGCCCGCCAATGCAAGAGTGGTGGTGGGCAATACCTCCGCCATGGGCAGCGCAGGCATCAATCTGTACGCTGGCTCGGGTAGCGGAACCCTGGTGCCTTTGGGCAGCCACGTAATCACACCAAGTGGGGTGATCCCGGCCATCAGCGGCAATCAGATTACGCTGGCGCCGGGTTTTCAGTTTGCATTGGGGTCGGCCGCCGGGCGTTTCTATCTGGTGAACAACGCCGCCAGTTACCTGTGCAATGGAACCAGCATCACCCGCTATGGCGGCTATCCTATTCAATCCAGCCAACCCACCTCGGCCCCTGCCGGTTCCAGTGCGGCGCTATTAATTGATGGCGTCACCCTTTGCCAGTTCGGCTATACCACATTGGATGCCACCTACGGCATGCTCACGATCTCCCTGCAGGTGACCGACTCCGGTGAGAGTGTCACCCTGGTTCGTTCCATCACCATAGAGAATCGGTCATGAAGCGGAACGCCAGACAGCATTCGGGCATTGCGCTACCGGCCATTATTTTTATGATTGTGATTGTGGCGTTGCTGGTGGGGGCCATGGCGCAATTGTTGAACGTTGCTTCCGGGGTTACCGATATTCGATTGCAGTCCAGCCGTGCCTTCTGGGCAGCAAAAGCCGGTGTCGAACGGGCGGCCTATCACATCAATGCAACCGACACCTGTGCCCCGGCAGCGGGAACGTACACCATCAATGGCGTTCAGGTGGTGGTGAATTGCAACAGTCTGGATTACAACGAGGCAGGCAATACCACCAGGGTTTTTCAGGTTGATGTGCGGGCGCAAAGTGGCGGTGCACCCTCTGATCTGGATTTTGTTTCACGGCAATTGACGGTGGTGTTGAATGTTGAGCTATAGCCTCCGCGCTGTTATTACCCTGTTGTTCTGTTTTGCTGTCCTGTGTCAGGGTGCGGTGGCACGGGTCTTACAGGCCAATGCGGTATGCGGCGTTGATAATCAGATTATGCTCACCTTTGATTCGGTGGGCGGGCAGGCCATGCTCAAGCAATCCAGCGCGGAAACAGTGACGAACTATACACTGACGGTAAACAGCGGGGGGGCGCCAACCATTACCCGTGCGGTATTATCCGATGAAGGCTATCAGGTGATACTGGTGTTGGGCACAGACATGACGGCCGGCCGCACCTATAACGTTGCCGCCAGCGGGATCGAGGATATTACGGATACCGTATTCAATAACACCAGCGATGGTTTCTATTTTACCACGCAACAAAATGGTCTGGCGGCCTCCTATTGGGGTAACGATACCCTCTCGGGCAACGCTCAGTTTCAACGGGTGGACAGCGCCATTGATTTTGACTGGGGCATTTTTACTTGGCCGGCGGGGGCCTGGTTCAACGGCTTCTCCATCC
>MDTC01147850.1_pt1 | contig 116040 bp, 82 predicted proteins | sample 811181 | NCBI WGS metagenome assembly MDTC01 (sample SAMN05326644, study PRJNA326480) | marine metagenome | isolation source: seawater | place: Pacific Ocean: North | collected 2011
AGCGAGGAGAGCTTGAGACGACACCAACAGAGAACAGCTTACTCGCCTCTTCGACTGCCTGTGGGGCCCCTGGTATCGCAACAGGAGCGTCTCGCACGAGCTCGTCCCACTTGGCGATCAGCTTCTCTTCGAGGTCGTCGATGCCTTTGGAGGGAGGGTACTTCTCTTCGAGACTGAGGACGATGGAAGCCCAACTTTGGCCCGAAGTCAAACGTGTTGGCAAAGAGGCATCAGGGATGTTGTACTGCCCGAGTAGTTGCTCAATCGCCTGCCCTGTCTGAGGCTCGGAGTCGACAAGCGTTCCATCCATATCAAACAATAATGCCTCGAATTGATGACCATTTTCGAGCAATTGGAGAGTCTTCACGATTCACCTCGTGGTTGAGGGTGGAATAAACATCTGCGTTCTCCATCAACACTCCACCGACTCGGAGTTGTTTTCTGGAGCAGCCTTGCGAGCTATCTTTCGCACAACATAAACATCATTGATACAATCTTGCAATATTCCGCAAAATATGATTAGCCATAGTGTCCCAAACATCGCTAGGATGTCAGGGCTTAGCCTATATATTGATTGGAGATTCAAGGCGAATGACGAACACTGAAACAACACAAGCTCAATTTTCGACGACACAAAAAGCGCTCGCATGGGGTGTTCACTTTTATACATCGACAGGTATTGTCTGGGGTATTCTCGCGACCATGGCGATCACAAAGGGCCAATACAAGTGGGCTTACTTGTGGTTTACCCTCGCTGTGATCGTTGACTCCTCGGACGGAACACTCGCGCGCAAGTTCCGCGTCAAAGAGGTCGTCCCGACTGTCAATGGCGGCACACTCGATGATATCGCTGACTATTTGAACTACACCTTCTTGCCACTCTTTTTGGTCTGGCACGCAGGTTGGCTACCAGAACCCGGTTGGCTTTGGGTCAGCTTCCCACTGATCGCGAGCATCTTTGGCTTCGCACACACAGGCGCAAAAGAGTCTGATGCAGGCTTCTTTCGCGGTTTTCCATCGTATTGGAACTTCTTCGCCATTTACACGGACATCTGCTTTCGCACAGGTGGAAAATGGACCGTCTTGGGGATCATGTTGTTCTTGAGTGTGCTCAACGTCGCGCCTTTACGCTTCGTCTACCCAAGCCGCGCCAAATACTGGAAAGGTTTCTTTATTTGGGGCGCCATCGCCTGGACTGTCTACTTTTTGTACCTGCTACAATACTACCCCAACGTTCCAGTCCTTCAGGCCTGGATTTCCATCACCTACCCCGTCCTCTACCTCATTCTCTCCGTTTACCTCGACTTTTACGACCGAAAGAAAAACAAAGCGGCCTGATCAACGTTCACCGACCAAAAGCGAAAAGGCCGGTAGCACTCTGAGCCCGTCAAAATCATCATCTTTACGTGCCGCGACGCGGTATGTTGCATCCAAATCGACAGCTCTTCGCAATGCACTCAACGCCTTGGGAAACTCCCCGAGTCGTGCGTAACAGCAAGCGAGATCGTAATGTGCTGTAGCGTACAAGGGGTGCACCTGGATGGAGTGGAGGAACGCCTCTACGGCCTCTTCGAACAGTCCGATCTGATAGTAACATTGCGCGAGATTGCAGGCGTAGAGATGTCGGTTGATATCGACTTCATTCGCTTGCTCCAAGCAAAAACGAAAATCATCAATTGCCTCTTCAAACCGCCCCATCCCTCGTAGCGCGTCCCCTCTGTTGTTGTACGCGAGCAGCTCATCAGCATTCCACTCAATCGCTCTGTTGTTGTACGCGACGACCAGCTCTTCGTGCTCGTTATCTCGGAGCACAGAGAGCCCCCGAAGAAACCAGTAGTCACTCTGCCTGGAGGTCTCACGGTTGACATAAAATTGGGCATCGCGGGGACTTTTGATCACTTCGGAGAGCCAGGATTGTTCGATCAACTCCTTGGACGCAGGTGTCAAAAAGTGTTCATCGAGTCGGACGGTCTTGAGGGCTGGAAAGGGTTTATCGAGTAGCCACATCAGCTCCTCATCCCCCATCGCACATCGCCGCAGCGACAACACCTCAAGATGTTGTAATGCAGGACAATCAGCTAGATACTTTAACTTATCCAAACCAAATGGGTTGTCATCGAGATCCAGCTCGATCACCTTCTCAAGACTGTTTGGTGCTGCGAAGTGCTCAAGATCACGAAGATGATACTCTCCAGGCAACAAGAAGTAGCTATGTGCGAGACCAATTCGTTCGAGTTTTTGAAGGTCTTCATGGGCGAGTAGCAAACCCAACCCCCTTGAACCAATCCCATTGTGCCCCAACTCAAGAGACCTAATCTGTTTGAGCATTCGACTCGAAGTCAACGCCACCATCAATGGCTCTCCGAGCCGACAATTGCAGAAGTTAAGCTCTTCAACTTGCCCTAACAGATCATGCGCAAAGAGCGTGTCGAGATCGCGGATGGAGACGGAGGTGCCACGAAAATACAGACTTCGACCGAGTCGCCAAAGTGGATTATTGTCTCCATCGAGGATACGCCCAGTCCAATCCTTCGGAAGCACACATAGGTGATATGGCCAATCCTGTAAGTGAGGTTCGGCGTAATCGACAAGTGCATCAAGTAACGCCTGATGTTCACGCTCCCACCTGGAGAACAACGCGATCAACTCGTCCCACACATCGGCGGAAGGTTGCAGATGAAAAATCCGTCTCAGCGAGACAAATGGAGATTCTGTAGACACATGTGACTCCACAAATGACGAAACACCACGAAACATTGCACCACACAGAGAGATCGGCTACACTGCCCCCATCCAAAAATGAACACATGCCAACCATCACCAAACGGAGTGTAGAATGTCTGAACTAAAAACGCAATTTGAAGAAGCTGTTCAGCTCGTGCAGACCGCAGAAGGAGACTTCAAACCTTCCAATGACTTGAAGTTGGAGATGTATTCGCTATTTAAGCAAGCTACAGAGGGAGATGTAAAAGGAAAACGACCAGGGATGCTGAACATGGTAGGACGCGCCAAGTACGACGCCTGGGCCAAACTCAAAGGCACAAGCAAAGAAGACGCGATGAAGAAATACATCGCTAAAATCGAATCTCTCAAGTCACAATTGACCTGAACCCCCTCCAAAGCACCCTCAAACCTTCCAGTTCTCACGAGCGAGACTCTGAGACATCTCCCTTCACAGCCACGTACATCCCTGTATCATCCAACCCTTTTGCGCTTCGGATGGACTGTACAGAGTCCCTATAGGTCTGTTTTTCGAGCTGAGGGAAGCAACCAGAGTCAAAAGCAGAGAGCGCTTCTTTGTCGGGAATATCGAGAAAGTGAGAGATAAATCCCGCGATGATCGACATCGCCCAAGGATTTTGATACGCCCCCCAATGACCGATCTGAGGAAGACTCTCAGACCAATACACAGGACTTCCACGTCTTCGGCGCAAACGCGAATCACGTCGACGCACAACCTCGTCGTACAAGGCACTAAAAAACTTGAGAGAGACACCGATATGTTCGAGGTAATGAAAGCATTGAGAGGTTTCCTCAACGCCTCGTGAACCTGGGATCAGCTCCTGCACACAAGGATACTCGCCGAATGTCGCAACACGAGAGCCATTGATCGGCGATTGAACAGTCACAACAAGCGCCGCTTTGATACGATGGCGCACGTACAGATCCTTCGCCAACCACGCGGAGTGACAACCGCCCATACTCATCCCCAAAAAGACAACAGGAAGCTCGGACTGTCTAGAAAGGCGTGCGATATCAGCAAGAATCTGGCGATTCCGCTCCAAGATCTCAGCTTGTGTGTGTACGTTCCCATTATGTGAGATATCAGCGTGAAATACGATCATCCCTCGACGTCGCAAACGCTCAGCCATCCATACGAGCTCGATCGATTGTTGTGTATATCCTGGGGTTAAAAAGACAATCCCCTGAGGTTCACCGGAGGGTGTGTGGACTTGTGGAACAGCTCCCCTTCGAAACTTCCACCAAAGATGTTGGACTGTCGCCAAAAAGTACGCGAGCATGCGTGCTGTCATGTAGGTCACGATGAGAATCGTCATATCGAGCAGTTCCAGGAGTCGAAAGGCAGTACGTGTGACACTGAATGCCTTCGAAAACCAACGAACAGAGACAGTTGCCCAACCAAATATCTTTCTCATCACATTGCTCCTTGATGGCACGTTGTGTGCTTTGCCGACACAGGCTCCTCTCATTCGATGCAACCCATTCCACAATTGGGGTGCGTGTTGTGCTCACAGTAAATAGACGTCCAAAGGTCGAAAAACCTTAAAGCTCGCCCAAGAAAAAGTCACAACACAACAACAACACAAAGAAGACTCTCTTCGTACAACACAAAGAAGACTCTCTTCGTGCAAGAGCGGTCTCAAAAAGCCCCAAGAGACCAACATCCGAGCACAAAGATCAGTGGATACCGTCTGTATTCTTGGTCTCTTTTGATGCTTTGGGAGTGAGCTGATAACTCGCCTGTCCGGTCCCTTTCGCGGGAACATCAATGGTCACTTCAAGGGGTTCATAGCCACTCGGGACGATCTTGATCTGCGCCGAACCAACAGGGAGTGAGCGGATCAACAGATCTCCAGAGGATTGCACGTGGGTGGGGATCCACTGATGCTTCCCATGACTGAGCAGTTGGACCATCGTATAAGAAGGAGCTTTACCATCTGGGGTTGTAAGCTTCAGCAAGAAGCGACCGGCGCTGACAAGCTCTACCTTGATCTCTTTCACTTCAGGTGGTGATGGTGGTGTAATATTCGCGTTAGTCCAGGTCGAATAGCCAGTACTATAAACGACGAGTTTCATCGAGGTTTCGGGGAGATTCTCGAAGTGTATCTTTCCAGTCGCTTTGGCGCGTTGTGAGAGCCTTTGTCGACCTTTATCCCCCCACGAAAGAAATGCAACGGCCCAGTCTTTAGGGGGTTTTTGGGTCAGCTTGTCGACAATCGTAAGTGACAACCCCCCTCCCAACAATCGGATATCGTGGCGCGCACCAGTCTCAGCCACCTCGACAACACCGCCATTGGAAGAGCGTCCTTTCACAGTAACAGAGACGCCATACCGCCCTTTTGGAATCCCATTGATCGTATATGTTCCCGTGTCATCAGCCGCAGTCGAACGTGAAACATACTTTCCACTGCGCCAAGAGTTTGAGAGGGAAGACACACGAATAAGCGCCTTGGGTACGGGGGCACCATTGGCATCTGTGACGACTCCTTTGATGGTTGTGCCTTTGGCACTTGCGAAGTAGATATCTTTGGTAATGACCTTCCCCACGATGATCTTAAGGCTCAACATCTTCCGCTCACGAGCCCCCTGTTTGCCGTGTGTCACGAAAAGCCTCATTGATCCGCCGGGAAAATTGTGTAGCGCATACTCACCTGCGGCGTTCGTTCGTGAGAATGAGGTATGACTCTTCCCTCCTCCTCGAATAAAACCAGAGACAGATGCACCTTGAACTGGCTTGCCGTCATTGCCAAACACCTTACCTTTGACCCCACCGACCTCGTTGTTCAGCACGATATCACCAAGATCTTGGAACCCAACATCAGAGAGGCGAATCCCCCTTTGACTCCAACTGCTGTGACCTGTTGCATGGATCACGAGACCATAACGACCCGCAGAGAGTTTTCGAAATGTAAAGCGACCATCTTCTCCTGTGGTGGTGACTTGCGAAGCGCTTGGGGGCCTACGCCCAAAACGCACCATGCTCCACCCCCAGCGAGAACCGCCAGCAGGAACACACACAACGCGAACACCTGCGAGCGGTTTCTTGGCCTGACCAGAGACAACGCGCCCTTTGATCACACCACTTCCAGAACGAAGCAACGCAAAGGTCCGGCGAAACGCACTCCCTGCGGGCTGTGTTCTCCCTATCACAGGCAACGAAGGTTTATACCCTTTGGCGACGATCTGTACGATGTATTGGCCTGATTTGACTTTTATATCAAAGGCACCATTGGCATCTTTGACCACGATGGTCTTACTTGAAGAAGGCATTTTGGGGACGCTCAGCGTCTGGCTCCCCCACAGAGAGCCTTTTTGATCGCTTCGTGCATAACGAACAGAGAAGGACTGTAAAGGCGTTCGGTCAGGCAACACCAACACTTTCCCCTTGAGCCAAAGGTCCTGTGGTTGCTTTTTGGTCCCTTCAGGAGGTGTCTCTCTCGATGATTTTTCAGGGATGATGCCGTCTGCACCTGCGTCGGCTATTTTCCTGGTGGGTGTACGACTTGGCGATATTCTGCGACCTCTCCTGCGCCCGAAGCTCCCTCCTCCTGACCAAGAAGAGTCTGTGGAAGATGACCTCTTTGTCGGTGTGTTCGTCCTCTTGCGTTCACGTGGCGTTCTCTTGGCCGGTCCCACAAAGATAAAGTACAAAATCACTCCAACCATACAAAGAATACCAGCGAGCAGCAATTGCACACGCATGGTGGCCACAGGTTGGTGTTTAAAACCATATCGACTCATACACACCTCTCAAACAGTCATTACGCAGACAGACAGGACTCTCCCCCAAGCGTGGAGTGGTGGTGCAAATGATAGCGAATGTAAGCGTCAATTTCAAGCAGTAGTATCCTCGCCAGCAAGAACCTCCTCCATTGCAGTCGTCGAGCGTGTACCGTCATCATCCTTGGGGCCATTTGTCTTCCCGGCAATCGAAGACGGCGCTCGACCCTCGGCCGCAGCATCCTTCAGTTCCTGCCGACGCCGTCTGTATTCAGTGATAGGTCTATCACCTTGGACAAGAAGTTCGTCCATCTCCAATTCACTGCGTATAGGTCGCTGTGACACAACCATCCTTCGATCCTCTCCAAGAACACGCCGATTAAAAATGTTCATCACGGACACCAACCAATCCCCCAATATCGGCACAGGAAAAAAGCGTTGATGTACACGGATATATGTAATGCAGTGTTCATCATCAACAGGCACAAAGGCGGCAAAATTGATAAACTTTTCGGAGATACAGAGCTGCCACATGTTGGGAAATCGAAAATCGAGAAACCCACGAACCTTCGACATATCAATCTCATCCGCTTTCTTCGCCACATTGCCAACATCAGGCTGCGTCACTGGAAAAAACCGCATCGTGTCCTCATCGATCCAGTCGAACAGAGGTCCATCGACAATCGGTTTCTTGGGGTTGCCAATCGTCTTTGCGTGTGTAAAGGCAAGGTGTGTCACATCTAACTGGTTCTCGACGGAGCGCGTGTAATGGACTGGCCACAACTCTTGGAAGGTTCCCGAACGAAAGCGAGGATCTTGTAACGTCTTAAAGTAGCGAATATCCGGTAATGTTTGTTCGTCTTCGACCTCTCCCCAATACAACCAAATCCAACCAAACGCCTCTCGAACAGGATACGATTGGACCTTAAACTTCTTAGGAATACGTGCATTTTTCCCGTTTGAAGGGACCAAGGTACATTGTCCAGCGCGATCAAATTGCCACCCGTGAAATGGACACTCAATACATCCTCCCTTCACCTCGCCTAGACTCAACCTCACACCGCGATGACAACACTTATCAACCTGACAGGCAATCTCCCCCGCAGCATCACGCCAAAAGACCATGTCGACACCAAAACGCTTCACACCCAAAGGCTTCTTGGAGACTTCAGCCGCATCAAGCACCACATACCATTGATTTGGAATCATCTACTTTTCTCCTTATTAGACCCATCCACATACCAAACGCGAACAAGTAGGACAAGCATGGTCCACAACATGAAACATACACACAACAATATGTATCATATATTCTACAAAACAACACCTTAATGAGGGACTGATTGCATGTCAAGAGCCCAAAATGTCTTCGTTAAAAACTCACGGGAAAGAGCTTGATTATTCAAACGATGACCTCTACAATCAGGGTCGGATGAAAAGATGAGAGAAAAAGGATATTCATAATGGTTGGAGGAATCGTCATATGGGGACAATAACAAGACTGTCCAGGCGCATTAGGATTTTGGTCCTATGTGGTGTATTGCTGAGCATGTACAGCTGTGGTCCAGAAGTCGTGGCACCTCCAACAGACGGCTGTGCACTATGCCCCGAAAAATGTAAGCGAATAGGTGAAGGACAGGGGATCTGTGTCACGTGTGTTAATAACGAACAATGTAGAACCAAGACCAGCCCAACGCGTGTCTGCACAGACCAAAACACCTGTGTCTGTGGTACAGAACAAGATTGTGGTGCAGGTCAGGTCTGTGCCAACGATCGATGTGTTGAGTGTGCAGCGGACGAAGATTGCAAAACAGCGTCTGCACCGTTCTGTGTGTCCAATGTTTGTATGTCTTGCAAACAGGGGCAAACCCGACCTTGCAAAGTCTCCAGCCCAACGCAATGTGATGTAGGACAGCAGGTATGCCGGGCTTCAGGGATTTGGGGCAAATGTGAATTTGAGGGCGGGACCGCCAAGAGTTGCTTGAGCAACGAAGTCTGTCTCGATGGCGCCTGTGTGTGTTCGGGAGAGTTGGTCAAGTGTACGGGCGAAGCAGACTGTATCGACCTCCGCACCAACGCCAAACATTGTGGAGCATGTGGCAACGCCTGCCCCACAGGGACACGTTGCGCCTCCGGTAAGTGCGTCGATACATGCCCCTCTTCTACTCCCCACGAATGCGCCAATGCCTGCGTTAACACTTCGCGAAATCCCTTCTTTTGTGGAAGCTGCACCACGAGTTGTAAAATCGGCCAAATCTGCCAGGGAGGGACCTGCCAATGTCCGCCAGGAGAGTTGTTGTGTGAAGGTCGTTGTATCGATCCTACGACCAACTCCAATCATTGTGGGGCATGTAATAAAGCCTGTCCACAAGGTTCACTTTGTGCGTCAGGGGCGTGTAAAAACACATGTCCTCCGAGCACTCCAACGTCTTGCTATGGTGGGTGCGTCGACCTCAAAAGTAACCCACATCACTGCGGAAAATGCGGCGCAGCATGTCGTCCGGATCAACTCTGTGTCGATGGCAAAATTGTCTGCCCCGAAGATAGCAAAGAATGTGGAAATCGCTGCGTCGACACCAACATCCACCCCGAACATTGTGGAGAGTGTGGAAAAGTTTGCAAAGCAGGTCAACTATGTGCAGCAGGTGCTTGTGTAGTCACCTGCCCCTCGGCGACGCCGGATGCTTGTTATGGTGGGTGTGTCGACAAGAAGACCAACCCATACCACTGTGGCGCATGTGGAAACACCTGCCCCTCCGGACAATCTTGTACCGCCGGTAAATGCGAATGCCCCACAGGCTACGTTCGATGCGGAAAGGACTGTGTGGATATCAAGTCAGCTCGCCTCCACTGCGGAAAATGCAACAACGCATGTCAAAGTAACCAAAACTGTGCAGCCGGTAAATGTGTCTTTTCATGCCCCAAGTCGACCCCCGCGTTGTGCTTTGGTGGTTGTGTCAACACAGACACCAATCCCCTGCACTGTGGTCAATGTGGAGTTCATTGCACCATCAGTCAGGAATGCATTGGCGGTGAGTGTCTATGTCCAGCAGGAAAAAGTACCTGCGGCAAGTCATGTGTCGATCACCAATCAGACCCATACCACTGCGGGCAATGCAATAACGCATGCTCCGAAGTCGAGGCGTGCATCTCCAGTGTCTGCATTTACCAGGGGTGCGGAGGAGTCCTCACAGAGTGCAACAAAAAATGTGTGGACACCAAAACAAACGCAGCACACTGCGGAAAGTGCGGAGAAGCCTGTCAAACGGGCTATCTGTGTGTTGCAGGTAAGTGTACCTCGCCATGTAAAGCTCCAGAGGTCTTCTGTGGTGGTGTCTGCGTCAACAGCCAAACGGACGCAAAACACTGCGGAGGCTGCAACATCGCATGCCAAACAGGAGAAAGCTGCTCCAATGGCGTCTGTGTAAGCTCTGGATGCACCATCGAAAAACCCGTCTCTTGTGGTGGTACATGTACCAACCTAAAGACGGATAAACAAAACTGTGGAGCGTGCGGAAACGCCTGTCAATCAGGTGAAGAATGCTGTAACGGCACCTGCGCAGACACCACCTCTAGCGCAAAAAACTGTGGACTCTGTGGAAATGTCTGCCTTTCAGGTGAAGATTGCTGCGGTGGGTTGTGCAAAGATATCCAATCGGATCGCAACCACTGTGGAAAGTGCAGTAACGTCTGCACCGCCGGAGATAACTGTTGTGGTGGGACATGTGGAAAACCCCAACAAGGAGCCAAGGATGTCTGCAACCTCAAAGACGACAACTGCGATGGCAAAATTGACGAAGACTGCAATTGGCCAAGTAGCGCTTCAGGGACCTTCATCGAAGGCATCGTCTCCCCTATCTCAGGATTGCTAGAACGCAATCTTCAAATCGTCGCAGACGACAAAGGCAGCGTCTATCTCTCAGGAAGCTATAAAACCTCCGCCGGCTTCGACACCCACACGATCACAACGACAAACAACGCCGAATTCTTTATCGCAAAACTCGACTCAACAGGCTCCTTCCAGTGGGCAGTGACAGCGAAAGGCACGAAAGGCAGCATCATCCATTCGATGATCCTCTCCAAAAAAGGCGATTTGTACATAGGTGGCTCATTCGAGGAGAGTATCGAGGTTAACGGAAAAACGTACAAACCAGGTGGTAAGTCTGAAGCCTTCTTTGCGAAAGTGGACAAACAGACAGGAGCCTTCAAATCCTTTGCCCACACGACCGGCTCGACAACGTCACAAGCGACGTTCTCCTCTATCGCAGAGGATAATGTAGGCACCATCCACGCCGCGATGAACTTTACAGGCACAGTCAGACTCGGAGCCCAATCCCTCACCTCGAAAGGCAAAGCCGACTTTACCCTCTGCCAGTATGTCGCAGCACAAAACACATTCGCCTTTATCAAAACAGCAGGTAGCACGAACAGCGAAACGATCCACCGTATCTTTGTCGACCGCAATGGGATTGTCTTTGCACTGGGCCACCACGAAGGGGACTTCACATTTGCGAAGACAACTTTCAAATCAAAAGATAAGGCCAACGGATTCCTGATCAAATGGAACGCCACAACAGACACCATCCTTTGGAGTTACAGTTTCAGCTCGAATACAGAAGTCATCGCGAACATGTTCGCCGTCTCGACCAAAGGTGACGTCTACGTCGGAGGTTCATACAAGGGAACCATGACAACAGGTGGCCCAACACCGTTTATTTCAGGAGGAGACACAGACGTATTTGCCATTGGACTCGACGACAAGGGTAAGTTTGTGTGGGATCTCACCATCCCAACAACAGGCGCTGACGAAGTAACAGGCGTCGCAATCGACCAGCAAGGCAACGTACATGTTTCCGGATTCTACGGTGCAAGAGCGACTTACGGTGTGTTTACGATCACCAACAAAGGGAAGCGCGACGCCATCGCGATCAAGATCGCCCCATCTGGCGGACTTGCTGATACACATGCTGCTGGTAGCGCAGGTGAAGAGCTGGGACTGAGTATCGCAGTCAGCCCACAAAACAAACTGTTTGTCGGCGGTATGTTTGACACAGACTTCAAATTCACACAGAGCATCAAATTCACCAAGAAAGGCACCAAAGACCTCTTCATTTGGAAAAAAGACCCCTGATACACCTTCCCAAAAAAGGCTTCACCTCGATGAACAAACTTCTTGTCGGTCAACTGCTCCGAATTTCGGCACTTTTCTGCCTTGGGTTGCTCCTTACAGCTTGCCCTGACACTCCCCCCATCACTCCGCAAGATGCTTGCCAAAGTTGTCCAGACAAGTGCTTAAAGGACGCAAATGGTGGTGGTGTTTGTGTCACATGCCTTGCCGATCAACAATGTCAAACAAAAACCAGTCCAACCCGACGCTGTAACGACAACTACGTATGTGTATGTGGTTCACCTGCAGACTGCGGCCCCGGTGAACAGTGTGCGCAAGGACTGTGTGTCCAATGCACCAAAGACGAACACTGCACGACAAGCTCTGAACCATATTGTGTCGCGAATGTTTGCCAATCTTGCAAACAAGGAGACAGCCGCAGCTGTACCGTAAGCAGCCAGCTCCAATGTGGACAAGGTACACAGCTATGCCGTTCATCAGGGACGTGGGGACAATGTACATTCGAAAAGAGTCCCCCTGCCTGTGACCAAAAGGAGCAGTGTGTCGAAGGTCGCTGCCTCTGCCGTCAGGGATACAAATCGTGTGACGATGTATGCACCAACACAAACACCGACGCCAAGCACTGTGGAACGTGCGGCAACGCCTGCCCTACCGGAACCCGTTGTGCCTCTGGTAAATGTGTCGACACATGCCCCTCTTCAACCCCCAGCGAGTGTGGAAACGCCTGCGTCAACTTGCAAAACAATCCGCTCTTTTGTGGTAGCTGCAACACCTCCTGTAAACCGGGCGAGCTCTGCAAAGCAGGAACATGCACATGTCCGTCGGGACAAGAATCATGTGATGGACAATGCATTGCAACGGCGAACAACAGAGAACATTGCGGAGCTTGTTCAACTCCATGTAAAGAGGGACAAGTTTGTGCGTCTGGTGCGTGCAGACAAACCTGCCCAAAGCGCACACCGACTTCTTGTTATGGCGGCTGTGTCGACCTTCAAATCAACTCTCAACATTGCGGGACATGCGGAACAGCGTGCAGAGACGACCAACTTTGTCGTGCAGGCGCATGTGTCTGTCCAGACGATCAACTCGAATGTGGCGGTCGCTGTGTCGACACAAAGAACACACTCGAACACTGTGGTGGATGTGGCAAACCATGTAAAGAGGGACAAAGATGTGCGGAGGGTGTGTGTGTATTGAGCTGCCCTTCGACCACGCCAGATGCATGTTATGGAGGGTGTTTTCAACTCAAAACAAGCACACAACACTGCGGCACCTGTGGTACTTCCTGTGCAGAAGGACAAACGTGTAACGGGACCTGTCAATGTCCGAAAGACCTACAACTCTGCAACAACGAATGTGTCGACACAAAGATACACAGACAGCATTGTGGCAAGTGCGGAAATCTTTGCAAAAACGGACAATATTGTTCCGCTGGAAAGTGCGTCTCTTCCTGCCCAAAACCAACCCCTACCAATTGCTTTGGGGGATGTGTCTCGCTCCAAAACAACCCCCAACATTGTGGTGCATGTGGCAATGTTTGCAAGAGCGGACAATCCTGCCAAAACGGCGTATGTGATTGCCCCACAGGTCTCTCCCTCTGTGACGGTGTGTGTGTTGATTTACAAAATAACGCAAAGCACTGTGGGCAATGTGACACAACCTGTCGGGGTGTAGAGGCTTGTATCACCGGCACATGTGTATACCAAGGATGCAACCCACCACTCAGAGAGTGCAATCGGACTTGTATCAACACACAAAACAACAGCCAACATTGTGGCGATTGTGACAAACCATGTACCTCGGGATTCATTTGCAAAAATGGCGCGTGTGAATCTCCTTGCAGCACAGGTGAAACGTATTGTGCCGGAACATGTGTAGACACAAAGACTACGACCGCTCATTGTGGGGCCTGTGGACAAGCTTGCAAAGCAACCGAAGCGTGTACAGAGGGAGTGTGTGTCAGCGCAGGTTGCACAAAGGACAAACCAACTTCATGTGCGACCTCCTGTGCTGATACACAATCCGATCCAAATCATTGTGGCGCTTGTGGGAACACATGTAAGACCGGAGAAGCTTGCTGTTCGGGTACATGCGTCGACACACAGAGAGCAGTCCAACACTGTGGGATGTGTGGAAATGCCTGTGGCGCAGGCAAAGACTGCTGCGCAGCAACATGTGTCGACACACAAGCAAATACCGCTCATTGCGGCCAATGTGGGAACACATGTAACGCCCAAGAGAATTGCTGTTCGGGAACCTGCGGAGCACCTAAGACAGGGATAAAAGACCCATGTGATGGAAAAGATAACGACTGCGATGGCCTCATCGATGAAGATTGTGGATATGCTGTGGGATTTGATGCAAACGTGAGCAACCCAACACTCCACGCAGGTAGGGCTGATCCTGACAGGATGCGTATCTCCCAAGGCCCGAATGGCACGACATTCATCGCAGGGACGTTCCAAGATACCTTGGCTTTTGGAACGACCACTGCGCGAAGCCAAAAAAACAGCGCAGGTCAAGCGGTCACGAGTTACTTTGTCGCGTCACTCGATACACAAGGAAAACCAAGCAACATCTATTGGCCAACAGGTACAGGAAGAAGCATCCTCTGCGACATCCAATTTCACAACAACGTATTATATGCAGCCCTTAGCTTTTCAGGCGATATCGTCGTGAATGGAAAAAATTACAGGGCAAAGGCAGCAAGTGATCTGCTGCTCATGACGTTCGACCCAAACACCCTCACCCCTACAGTCCTCAGCGTGTTTGCAGGCTCAACAAGTCCCCCGTTCCGCTGCAAGAGGATGCAGGTCGTCCAAAACACCAGCACAAAGCTGTACATAGCAGGTAGCTGGAAAGGTAACTGGGCACAGGTGACGCCTTACACTGCCAGCAACCCAGAGATCTATCTCCTCGAATTCAATGTCCAATTGAACAAGTTTACGAAGAAATTCGCGAGCTACGGAACAGGCACACGTGATCTGAGCCTCATGGACATCGCAGTCCGCAAGACAGCGGTCGGACACTCCATCGTGCTGATGGGATATTGTGATGGAGGGACAGGTCAATCAGACTTCTTGGGGACGAAGTTTCCCTTATCACCAGCCTCGGCGTTTCTCTTTGTGATGGAGATTGATCTGGGGCAAAACAAGGTCACATGGCAAGAAGAAGCCTCCATATCACAAGCAGGCATCGGCGAGATCATGGGTTACACCCTAGCCATCGATCCTAGCAACAAATACGTGTACTACACAGGTATGCACGATGATAACGTAAAGTTCCGCACCAACGCCCAGTTGAGTTTAAGCAGCAGCCTCTCGGCGTTTCGTTTCTTTGTCGCGAGATTTGACCTCGCGACACAAAAAACAACGAACTTGTATACTTATCCCTTCACAGCGGATCAAGAGTTACGAGACATCAAGGTCGATACGTCTGGGAACATCTGGATCACAGGACTCCACACAGACATAGGGAAGTTTGGGACCATCCCAGCACCTCATACAGGGGTTGGTGAGAACGCATTCTTGGTCATGCTGGACAAAAATGGCGTGCCCCAAAAAGGCTACTTCGCGACAGGAGACAAAAATGAGCGAGGTGACGCTATCGCCTTCTCAACGAATGGCGAAGTCCTCTGGATAGGCTCAACCAACTCTACAACAGGCTTCAGCGTGAACAATCAGTCCGTAAACGTGAGCAATACAAACAATATCTTCATCACCAAAATCGCCCCTTGAGCGGTCACCACACAAAAAACACGAACGAGGTATCGACAATGAGCACTCCCACAGAGACAAAGATCGGATGGATTGGAACGGGTGTTATGGGGCGTTGGATGTGCCAACATATCCTGGATCAGGGCTACCAAGTCACGGTACACAACCGCACAAAATCCAAAGCCCAACCGCTCCTTGAAAGTGGCGCGCAGTGGGCAGATTCGCCCAAGGAAGTCGCAGCCCAATCGGATATCACCTTCAGCATCGTGGGGTTTCCCAAAGATGTCCGGGAGGTCCTACTAGGGGAAGACGGTGCCCTTGCAGGCGCGTCCAAGGGCGATATCATCGTGGACATGACGACGACAGAACCTTCTCTCGCTGTAGAAGTCGCGCAAGCAGCCAACGCAAAGGGAGTGTTCAGCATTGACGCTCCCGTCTCAGGAGGCGATGTCGGCGCAAAAGAAGCCAGACTCTCGATCATGATCGGTGGCGCAGAAGAAGCTGTACAGACTGTGATGCCTTTGTTTGCGTTGATGGGAAAAGGCATCGTCCATCAAGGCCCTCCAGGGAGCGGACAGCACACGAAGATGTGCAACCAGATCACCATCGCTTCTACGATGGTAGGCGTCTGTGAAGCCCTCATCTACGGAAAAAAGGCAGGTCTCGATCTGGAGGTCATGTTGTCCTCGATCAGCAAAGGCGCGGCTGGCTGTTGGACCCTCGACAACCTCGCTCCGAGAGTCTTACAACGCAACTTTGATCCTGGCTTCTTTGTGGAGCACTTTATCAAAGACATGGGGATCGCCTTGCAAGAAGCCAGAGCCATGAATATCAGCCTTCCAGGGCTCGCGCTCGCACACCAACTGTATCTCGCCGTAGAAGCCCAAGGGCATGGTAGAAAAGGCACACACGCACTCAGCCTCGCGCTCGAAACCCTCTCCGGATTGGAGTAAGCGACATGAATCGTCTTTTGCGCAGAATGTCGATGATCTGCGTGTTGGTCTGGTGTGTCCCTCTGTGTGGGTGTATGACGTCTCTTGCTCCAATGCACGGAGGGAAAACTCTTAAAAAAGGGCAGATTCGTATCGCGACTGGGCCGGGGATGAATATCTCCCCCAACTTGATCGCAGGTACGTTCTCTGAAGCCGTCAAAGCCGCAGAAAAGCTCGCCAATGGTGACGAATCCTTCACAGAGGAAGATGGCCGCAGGTGGTTTCGACTTGGAGGATTGGCGACGTTGTTCAACATCACTCCGATGTACGAACTTGCCATTCAGCTCGGTATCACAGACTGGCTCACACTCGGCGGGAGATATGCTGGAGGCGCTTTGGAGTTGGGCGCAGTTGGACAGGTCTTTTCAGACGGAAAATGGGGGGTGACTCTTGGCGTTCAGGGCTCATTCCTATCGATCGCACCGAAAGTGGCGCCAGGATTCGACAAGGTCGTCAAGTGGTTGGACTTGAGTCGCATCGACATCTCCGTCCCGGTCCTTGCGGGCTATCAAATCTCAGGAGGGAGCACCTTTTACGCTGGCTTGATGTACAGGGCGATCTTATTGAGCGCCAACGGCGCGATCGAGGCGGCGTCCGGGATTCTCGCAAAGACAGACATCAACGCTCCGGTCCATATGTTTGGTGGCGTCATCGGCGCACGTTTGGGGTACAAGTTCATTTTTGTGTATGGAGAGTTGGGGATTCATCACGTGTGGTGGAACCCGACAGTCTTGGGAGAATCGCTCAACATGACCGCGATGGTGTTGTATCCAAGGATAGGCGTGACGTTTGTGGGGAATTTGTTCTAGAGCTCTTCGAGACGTCGATCCAACCAACCCCGAAATGCTTCTGCGATCTGCTTGGTCAGGGGTCCCACCTCACCATCTCCAATCACGATATCATCGACCTTCACGACAGGTAACACACCACGGCTGCTGCTCGTGATAAAGAGCTCGTGGACATTTGTCAGATCATCGATGTGTAAAGGCGTTTCGCGGATCGTGAGGAATTGTGATGAGACAGTCACAACAGCCCGCTGTGTCACACCCTGAAGGACTTGATCGACAGCAGTGTACAAAACGCCGTCTTTGAATCCAAACAAGTTACAATCCAGACCTTCGAGCAGATATCCCTCATCGTCGAGCAACAAACCAGTGTGAACCCCTAGAGGAAGTTCTTGTTGCAGCTCTGACTTTTGCTTTTGCCAAGCACCACTTTTGAGCGATGGAGCCTCCCGTTTCACACCGGGCAATGTGACACAAGCGACCCCTTCATCGTACATATGCTGTGACAATCCGAAAAAAGGCTCGATGGAGATGAGCACATTTTCACGTTGATCTTCATCGAGAGGTAACGCAACACGACAGCGCACGTCCCCCCAATTTGCACGCAAGATCAGCTCTCGCAGCGCCGTTCGCACCCGATCCATATCGACCCGCAGCTCCACTCCATAGCCACGAGCAGACTGTTCAAGTCGATGGATATGTTGAACAAAATTCAAGACCTTTGTGGTCTCGTAGGTATGAAACACAGTATACACTGAACGCTCGGGTTCGTGCTTGAGTGCGTCTTGCAGTGAAAACGCCCGGTAAGGAGCATCCTTCCATCCTTCAGGGGTCAGCATGCCACACAAACAGTGGACTTTGCGACGTTCAAGCGATTCTATCATGCACACCAGCCTTTCTATACAAATAGACAAACCTCATTGCTCAATCATTAGGATGAAGTCACCATCGATCAGGTGCCAACATTTCAAAACAGAAACATCCAAAACGACCAAAACATACCATATGCTCTACCACCCAGCGCAAAAAAAATGAATCAAGAGAGACCAAAGACGTCTTAAAAAGGTCCATCATAGTGAAGGATGGAAGCAAAGAAAAGTTGCCATTTCCTCATCATCCATCGATAATGTACGACTAGAGCTTTACAACATAGACATCATTGTACAAAACAAAGGTTGTCTACACGTAGCGCTCAACCAAGTAGGTTGAGTATCATAACAAAAAGGAAAAAGACCATGTTCCGATCATATGCACTTGCGCTTCTGCTTGCCACAGGCTTGCTCGCGAGCTTGATCACCGCCTGTGGTGATACGCCTGGAGGTCCAGGTTCTTGTACTGAGAGTGGAAAGACTTACGCAAATGGTGAGTCATTCACTGCGACAGATGGCTGCAACACATGCTCCTGTACTGACGGAAATATCTCCTGTACAGAAAAAGGATGTGTCAGCACTTGTGATTACGAGGGGAAAACATACGAGAACGGAAAAACATTCAAATCCTCGAACGGTTGTGGGGATTGTGAATGTAAAAGTGGGAAGGTGGAATGTGTAGACAACAAAGCTTGCACAGGTGTCTGTGAGTACAACAAGCAAGTCTACAAAGAAGGTGACACCTTCAAGAGTGAAGACGGTTGCAACACCTGCACCTGTACCAACGGCAGCGCAAGCTGCACCAAAAAATCCTGCACAGGAAAAACCTGCGAGTACAACGGAAAAACATACAACGAAGGTGACACGTACCCCTCCACAGACGGCTGCAATACGTGTACTTGTAGCGCCGGACAATCCACGTGCACAGAGAAAGTCTGCCCAAAGACCTGTTCACATGATGGAAAAACCTACAAAGATGGCGAGACCTTTAAATCTTCCGATGGTTGTCAGGAGTGCACTTGCAAAGACGAAAAAGTCACCTGTACAGGCTCCTGTCCCGCCAAAGACTGCACACATAACGGAAAAACCTACAAAGACGGTGAGACCTTCAAAGACGACTGTAACGACTGTGTGTGCAAAGACGGAAACGCAACATGTACGGACAGAGCATGTCCGAAAGCGTGTACTTACGAAGGAAAAACCTACAAAGACGGCGAGACCTTTCCCGCGACAGATGGCTGTAACACATGCACCTGCTCAGGCGGTCAGGTCGGATGTACCAAGATCGCATGTCCCCCCAAGACCTGTGAATACGACGGCAAAACCTACAAAGAAGGTGACACATATCCAGCCACAGATGGTTGCAACACCTGCACTTGTAGCGCCGGAAAGTCCATTTGTACGGAGAAAGCATGTCCGAAAACATGCACCTACGATGGTAAGACTTACAACGATGGCGATAACTTCCCCGCCAACGACGGCTGTAACAAGTGTTCATGCAGCGCAGGCCGAGTGATCTGTACCAAAATCGCCTGCACAGGCTGTGGCTCACCAGCAGTCCAGTGTACAAAATCCCAATTCTGCGGCTACCCAACAGGGAACTGCGGATCGGACAAAACACAAGGAAAATGTACGACCATAGGAAACATCTGTCCTTCCATCTACAAACCCGTTTGTGGATGTGATGGTAAAACCTACTCCAACTCTTGTGTCGCAACAAACAGAAGCGTCTCCATCAAAAGCACTGGTGAATGTTCCAAAATAACATGCACTTATGATGGCAAGACCTATAACGATGGCGACAGCTTCCCTGCGACAGACGGCTGCAATACATGCAAGTGTTCAGGTGGTCGGGTTGGTTGTACCAAGATCGCATGTCCCCCCCAAACTTGTACGTACAACGGAAAAACTTACAAAGAAGGCGACACGTATCCAGCGACAGACGGATGCAACACCTGCACCTGCAAGTCAGGTCAATCCTCATGTACCAAAATCGCCTGTACAGGTTGTGGTTCTCCCCCAGTCCAATGTACAAAATCCCAATTCTGTGCGTACCCCGCAGGAAACTGCGGATCAGACAAAACACAAGGAAAATGCACAACGACAGGGAATATCTGTCCTGCCATTTACAAGCCTGTTTGTGGATGTGATGGCAAGACTTACTCCAACTCATGTACAGCAATAAGCCGCGGTATGTCGATCAAAAGCACCGGAGCATGTCCAAAGACAACATGCACGTACAACGGAAAGACTTACAACGACGGTGATACCTTCCTCGCAACAGATGGGTGCAACAAGTGTACATGCAGCGGTGGACAAGTTTCTTGTACAAAGATTTTATGCCCACCAGTCAAAGGCTGCGGGACACCTGCAAAGACCTGCGCATCCAATGAATTTTGTCTCACACCAGCAGGCAGTTGCGGCGCAAATGCACAAGGCTCTTGCCAGACCAAACCCAGGCTCTGCAATCGCATTTACAAACCTGTTTGTGGTTGTGATGGAAAGACCTATGGCAACGAATGTAACGCTCGCTCCGCAGGCGTCTCAGTCAAAGCCAGCGGCCCCTGTTGATCAACCCACTCCACCCCCCCTACCAAACCTGACTCCCCAACTTCACTTCTCAAAACACTCTCCTACGCGGCGAATACATTGCCTCAAAAACAACAGCGTGGTAGTCATGTTTGTCTTGTAAGGCAAACTGTCCACTTTCACCCTCATTCGTTGGAGGCAATGCATGAAAGCAGTCATCGTCAAAGCACACGGCGATCCCAAACATATGGTTATCGAAGAAGTCCCGACTCCGACCCCTGGCCCAGGGCAAGTGCGTATCAAGTTGCACATGACAAGTGTGAATTTTGCTGACATCAAAGGCCGGCGCGCTCCATATAGACACTTTCAAGCCCCCTACACACCAGGATTTGATGGTGTTGGTGTGATCGACGCCCTCGGAGAGGGTGTCGACACATCCTGGCAGGGACAAAGAGTCGCAGCATACGTAAAGGGAGGTTCATACGCAGAGTACGCACTCAGCACACCTGCCCTTTGTTATCCAATCCCCGACGAAGTCAGCGATGAAGATGGCGCAGCCATCGGCATCTGGATCACATCTCATAACGCCCTACACTGGGCAGGACGTGTACAAAAAGGTGAAACCATCCTCATCCACGCCGCGTCAGGTGGTGTCGGGAGCTGTGCCCTCCAACTCGCACGCCTGCAATCACCGAAAAAACTCATCGCAACAGTCGGACACGAAGAGAAAAAAACGGCCTGCACACAAGCCGATCATGTCCTACTCCACCACGCGGACGACCTCACACAACAAATTGACACACTCACAGATGGCAAAGGTGTCGACGTTATCCTCGATACACTCGGCGGCGCAGTCTTCGACAAGAGCATCCAATGTATCGCCCCCTTCGGACGGTACGTGATCTTCGGACACAGTACAGGTACATCAGGAACATTTGTCACGGCTCCTCTCCATAGACACAACGTCTCCATCCTCGGTTACAGCAGCGGAGGTTACAGAAAGACCAACCCAGAAGCCCTCAAACCCTCTGCTGAACGTGTGCTCCAACTGCTCAAAGAGAAGCACGTCAAAACACTTCAGGGACCCACTTACCCCCTCGCGCAAGTCCAAGAAGCCCACCAACTCTTTGAAGACAGGCTCAATGTTGGGAAAGTATATTTGCGCATTTGAGTCCACACGTTCCAGTCAGGAGAGAAGTATGAGAACGATCACGCTGCTCGTTGGGCTGATGGGATGGATTGCTACATCACAAGTCCAAGCACACACTGTCCTTTACACAACCAAATTGCCCGCCAAACAAGAACTCAAAAAACTCATGGACACCTATTGGGAAGACTACCTCCAGGCACACCCACTCTACGCCTCCCAATTAGGATTTCACAAATACGACGACAAACTCGGACGTGTTGACGAAGAAAGTCTTCATAAAAGACACAAGCGACACCAACAACTCTACAAACGTCTGTTGCGCATCAAGACGACAGCGCTCGACACAAATGATCAGATCAACTACTACGTGTTCAAACGGCAACTGCACACACAACTCCAAGAGTTCGCGTTCAAAATGTATCTCATTCCGATCACCAACAGGAATGGATTTCACGTCGAGCTCGCGCGATTTGGTCAACGCACGAGATGTAAGTCGATGCGCTGTTTCCAACACTACCTGGCCAGGCTCCAGCAGGCAGGACGTTATATCGACGAACACATCGCGCTCATGAAGAAGGGAGTGAGGCTCAATTACTCCATCCCAAAAGCTGTACTCTCAGGCTTCGAAGACGGCATCGCGAAGCTCATCTCAAAGCAAGTAAACAAGAGCGTCTTCTTCACGCCCTTTTTGACGTGGCCCAACAACCTGAGCCAGACACAAAAACAGCAACTCAAACAACACGCTGTCAAACTGATCCAAAATGTCGTCCACCCTGCTCTTCAACGCTTTTACACATTCATGAAGCAAACGTACATCCCCCACGCACGAAAGACCATCGGAGCGTCGACACTGCCGAATGGAAAAGCCTTCTACGCCTACAGGATTCGAAGGTTTACGACATTGCCCTTGACGCCAAAAGCTGTCCACAACACAGGAAAGCGAGAAGTAGCACGTATTCTCAAGGAGATGCACGCGATCATTCGCAAGGTCAAGTTCAAAGGAACATTTAAAGAATTTCTTCGGTTTTTGCGGACATCACCGAGGTTCTACGCCAAGACACCACAAGCCCTGCTCAAAGAGACAAGCTACGTACTCAAGCGCATGGATGGTCAACTCCCCAAGTTATTCAAACGACTCCCACGTATCCCATACGGAATCAAGCAAATCCCAGCGTACATTGCCCCCAAGATGACAACAGCCTACTACTCACCTCCTCCTGGAGATGGGAGCCGGGGAGGATTCTACTACGTAAACACATACAACTTGAAGAGTCGACCAATCTATGAGATCCAAGCCTTATCCTTTCACGAAGCGGTCCCCGGTCATCACCTCCAATTGTCCATACAACTCGAACAAAAGAACCAACACCCGCTTCGTACTTACTTCTATTTTAACGCTTTCATCGAAGGCTGGGCACTCTACGCCGAGAGATTGGGCAAAGAAGTCGGTTTTTATAAAGATCCCTACAGTGACTTTGGACGCCTGACATACGAGATGTGGCGGGCCTGTCGACTTGTTGTTGACACTGGTATCCACGCTTTTGGCTGGTCACGTCAAAAAGCAATCGACTACATGGCCCAACACACAGCGCTCTCCATGCACAACATCACGATGGAAGTCGATCGATATATCGCATGGCCCGGTCAAGCCGTCTCCTACAAGATGGGTGAGCTTGCCATACGCGCCCTTCGCAAAGAAGCCGAAGACACACTCAAAGAACGTTTTGACATCAGGACATTCCACGATGAAGTCTTGAAGCGAGGCTCTCTCCCCCTCCGCCTTCTGCAAACATTTGTGAGAAAGTACATCCGACAGACAAAGACCAAGTAGCCCCCAAAGCCCATTTTGCATGGGGTGTATTTGACCCTCTCCACGCCAAATCCAAGTCTCCGCTTACCCACCTGGGTCTGCAAAACCACTCATCATAAAGCACCAACAAATCACCTAATCATTTCATTTTCATAAATAAATCCTTTCGCACTCATACGGCACATCATTTGCTTGGGTCGTTGGATGCAAAAAAGCATGCACGCACTTCAATGAGGAGAGAAAGGGATGAAAGACATACGAAAGAGATGTATGACAGAGCTGTCAAAGCTAACCACGCAGACCACGATGGAGACATGGCATCCAGAAGAGCTCAACCACATCGCCCGTAAGCTCCTCTTCATGAATGATTTCATCCGTTACAATGTATTCCCTCCAGGCATCGAGCGCCGATTCGCACAGCTCGAAGAAAAAGCTTCAACGCACGAACGAGCATCATTTTACAAAGGTCTGTTGCTCGTCTCGATGCTTGAGTTAACCAAGATACTCAATCAAAGCATCGTCACCTCAGAGATTATGACGCTGTACGAGGGCTGGCTTGATCGCGTCTTGCACGAGTGCGGCAGCGACGAGGAAGAGAGCTACACAAAGAGCAACGACAAGATGCTCAAAGACCTCGCAATCTGCACAGGGAACATGTATCCAGCAGGCGCACAAATCGTCGAGATCACAGGCATCGGAAAGCGCACATTCCTACAAGGGAGTCGCCTCTCCCAGGCCAAGGGGCTGCTGTACCTGACACGCACACTCAAGCTCCAAACCGACTCCTTTTACCAGATCCACACGGATGACCGATACCTCCATGAGTTTAGCGCCGAAGGGTTTTACAGGTGCTACCTGCGCATCGCCGACATGTTATTGCTCCATCCCGAGATCCAAGGAGTGTGGGGGGCGAGTTGGTTTTTTGACCCACAGATACAACACATCAGTCCACACCTGGGGTATTTGTACTTACGACCATTCGAGAACGGTGCACACTTCTTCTACCAAGGAACCACAGCATCCGACATCACAAATGCCACCTCAACATCGCGTTCTCGTCGAAAAAAAATGGAAGCAGGCGAATACACCCCCACAGGGTATGCAATGATCTGGCATCGACGAGAACTCCTCCAGTGGGCAGAAGACCAAAGGCGCAAAAACACAGCGGTGTCACAAGCAGTTTAGAGCAAATAAATCAAAAAGCGCACCCTTTCAACTCTCTCCAACACAGGTTCCTCGGAGGCCGGTTATGATGTCCCTATCCAAACTCAAGCGAATGTCCCTGGACTTTGTCCATCAACAAGGATGGTTACACAAACTACCTTCTCTCAATGGCCACTCACTTCGAATCCTTTGCTATCATGGCTTCTCTATGATCGATGAACACGAGTGGGAACCCTTCACCTTCATGTCAGAAGATGTCTTCAGAGGGAGATTGCAGCTCCTCAAAGATGGGGGTTTCAACGTACTCCCACTGTCAGAAGCCCTCGAACGTCTGGCCAACCAAACGCTGCCCCCACTCGCGACAGTCATCACCATGGACGATGGGTGGTACTCCTCCATGTCAATCGGGCATAAAGTCTTGAAAGAGTATGGATTTCCCTACACTCTTTACGTGAGCAGCTACTACTGCGAACACCAAGAGCCTGTGTTTAACATGGCGTTACAGTACCTGCTTTGGAAAAGAACGGTACAACACATCGACTTAGGAAAACTCTCCATCCCGCGCACAGGGTTGATTCACCTTCAGGATCGCTTTAACCGTGAGGCTCTCCAGAGTGACTTGCTGCGCCTAGCAGGCTCATGGAGTCCGGAAGAATGCACAGCATTTCTTCACGAACTTTCCGACGCATTAAGGATTCCAAGAGAAGATTGGTTTGATAACAGAATGTTCTCATACATGAATCGCGATGAGCTTGAAACGCTCGCCAAAGAAGGCGTCGATCTGCAGCTTCACACACACCGTCACTGTTTTCCCGATGACAAGGAAAAGATCAAACGCGAAGTGGAGGACAATCGCGCATTCTTGGAGCCCATCGTGGGAAAATCACTCACACATCTCTGCTATCCGTCAGGAGTGTACCGCGAAGACAAACTCTCCATCCTACGAGAGCTTGGTATCGAGAGTGGGACGACCTGTACATCGGACTGGAACCAACACACAACGGACCCACTGTTGCTGAACAGGTTTGTGGATGCACACCATTACAGCGACGGTCTGCTCTCAGCATACCTGTATGATTTATTAGGGACAGCGCGAAATGCCCGACAAATACTCAATCGCCTCCGTCCACAAACATCATCTTAACGCTGAACCCAAATCCCCACTGGTACGTAACACTCACCATCAACATACAAAGATGGAGATGATGACGATATGCCTTGGACCATTATCAAACGCCGACTGGGTATCGCCGGGGGAAGAAAACAACGACACGCGAGACAAAAACAGTGGGATACACGCTATGGCGAATCGCAGTGGGCCATTGGTTACCTGATCGATGGCGATTTCATGCTTCAAGAAGACGCGATTCAGCACGTCTACAACGCGAGCTACGCCGCTCACTTTGAAAACCACCCCTCTGATCTCGACGAACTGATCAAACTCGCACGCATGCTGCGCAACCCCCACGCGAGAGCAACAACAGGTGTCGACCTTCAGGTCCCTGCGATTATGGATTATTTGAAAAAGCAGGGGCTTATACTTCGTGGGAGGGAAGTTGTCGACATTGGTTCATGGAAAGGACAAGCCTCCCACCCTATCAGCACAAGACTCAACCCCAACCAGATCAAATGTGTGCTCAACCCATCCCTAACACTCGAAGCCTTTTGGCAAAAAAAGAAGTGCCTCGCGATATGGAAAGATGAAGAGGAGAGTATATGATAAGAGTGTAGGCACCGTACAAAGCGCTCTTCTTTGCAAGCGCAATTGTCTGTGGTATCCTGTTTCCCATTCGAAGCAATGATAAGTGTTCGCTCGTGTTGGTGAGGTTGTGGAGACCTCCAGATTTTCACTTTTGGGAAACAAATGCAACTCAAAAAACGTTACATCGCGCTGATCATCATTCTCCTTCTTATCGCTCTCCTCGCAGGATCTTGTATCTTCTTGAGTCATCCCAAACCAGACGGCGTCCCCGGTCCAAAAGCAGACGCCTTGGCCAAACGTATTCAACAACAAATGAATCTCAAAGCGTGGCGTGATACAGGCGCCATCCAGTGGATCTTTTCGGGCAGAAACAGACACATTTGGGACAAAAAGCGAAACTTCAGCATCGTACGATGGGGAAGTGGTCACAGCGAAGTGAAAGCCGTCTTCTCTATCCCCTCCTACAAAAAAGGCGTCGTTTACCAGGGTAACAAGAAAGTGAACGACCCCGAAAAACGGCAAAAACTCCTCAAAAAAGCCTATGCCGCGTGGATCAACGACAGCTTTTGGTTGAACCCTATCGCAAAATTCTTCGACAAAGGAACAACACGTCGACTCGTCACAAACAAAGACGGCTCCAACAGCCTACTCGTCGAATACAAAAGCGGTGGGCTGACACCTGGTGACGCGTACCTTTACGAACAAGGAGCTAATGGACTCCCCAAACGCTGGCGCATGTGGGTCTCCAACATCCCGATCAGAGGACTCGCTGCGACGTTCAGTGGCTGGGAGACCTTGTCCACCGGCGTCAAAATCAGTACGAGCCACGATATCGGCTTTTTTGTCCTAAAGTTGAGCGACGTGAAAGCCGCAAAAGACATCAGAAACTTGTTGGGAAAAGACCCCTTCACCGAGCTCGTCGCGAAGAAAAATGCTGCGCAACCGACCTCAAAACGCACCCCTTCCCCCAAACCAACAACCCCCAAACCAACAACCCCCAAACCAACGACCCCCCGATAAACGTGGAGCGCGCATGAGAATCTGGACGCTAGCCCTGGCTTTTTCCCTTTGTGTCCTTTGGGACTGCTCCTCACCCAAACAAGCAGGCGAAGCGTGCGAGAAAGACACACAGTGCGCTTCCCCCCTGATTTGCCAAAATCAGCAGTGTACACAACCAAAAAACAAAGAGCCTTCACAGGAACCAACAGCGAAGGAAAGCGTTCAGGACGCAGCCCCTCAAGAGCAAACAGGGACGTGCCCAGCGGCCTGTCTTGTGGATGGTGATTGTGAGGTCTGTGGCGATTACTACTGTGCTGGAGGTGCATGTATTCCCCGCCCAAAAGCCTGCCCCGAAAGTTGCTCATCAGATCAAGATTGCCCTGCCAACGCTTGTGGCGCGCGTACAGCTTGTATCGGAAAGCGCTGTAAAGTGGCCTGCCCCTCATCGTGCACAAAGGATGAAGAGTGTCAGGTCTCCGGTTGCGGTGAGAAAGTCAGATGTGACAACGGCACCTGCTCTCCACCTCCACAAGGAGAGACCTGCCCAACCTCCTGTGTCAAACACGAAGATTGCCCTGCGACAAAGTGCGGCGCAAAGAACCAGTGCATCGGAAACGTCTGTAAAGAGCCGCTCGTTGGTTGCCCCGAGGTGTGTTTTACGGACGATGATTGTGAGGTGCCTGCGTGCGCAAACAAAGTCATCTGCTCAGCCGGTGCCTGTCGAGCACAAGATGCGCTGACCTGCCCCCAAAGCTGCCAAAGTGATCTCGACTGTATGACCATCCCCGATTGTTGCCCACGGACGATGTGTGTCGGCAATGTTTGCAAGGACACAGGGTGTCCTTGCACTTGCAATACAGATGTAGATTGCCAAATTCAGGGGTGCAAACAAAAAAAATGCACACAAGGTGTGTGTCGCTAAGGCCTGAATGCTTCTCCAACACGAGATCACCGACAAATGAAAGAGACAACCTTCCCACGAGTCGCAGCCCTTACACTCGAACAAATGGTGCAACGCTCACATAAAAAAGAGTTGCGAAATGCCTTTTTGCTGCTCTTGCTCACAGCAGGTATCGTACATCACTGGTACCAACGCTTCTTTCCACAATACCCGTGGTACGGACTGATCGGATTTGCCATTGCGCTTCTATGGTTGTGGCTACAATCCGATCTTCCACAGGGCGTCCCCGTCGATAACGCTCCAAAAGACCAGCTCGGAGAGTACACACCTGAGCAGATCAAGCAACTCGTCGCAGAAGTCTGCAGAAGTTACAAAGAACACGAAATTCCAAACATTTACATCATCGATACGATGGAGGGACAGGCAGCCGTCGTCAACGTCGATGGGCTCAACTTCATCAAACCCTGGAATGCAGTGTATCTGAGTCCATATATCCTCTATAACCTCGATCCAGACGAACTAAAATCTGTTTTGGCGCACGAGATGTGTCACTTCAGCAAACACTATACGATCTGGGACCGTTTCTTCTATATCAAAATCCCCATCTTTGCGTTTTGGATCATGGCATTGCTCAATTACCCTATCGACTGGTTCTACAACTGGGTCCAAGGAGAGACAAGAGGATTTTGGTATTACGTGTGGTGGGTTATCGCGCTCTCCTTTTTCTCTTTTGTCTGGAAAGTCGTGATGTTCTTAGTCAGCATCGTCGCGACCCTGATCGTCCGCGGAGACGAACAGGCTATCGAGTCCCTATGTGATTACGAAGCCTCCAAACGCTATGGTGTGTTGCCAACAGTGAACGCCTTGTTGAAAATCGGTTCGAGACAGGAGATCATCAACGCGGTGGTTGCCCAATTTAGCCCCCATGAGACAAAACCGGAGACCTCACAAACTGAGCTTGAAGCGTCTCTTCATCCTGCAAAAGAGAGCACAGAGGGAGCTTCGGAGAGCGACCAAGAGGTGAAGATCAAACATGTCGATCACACCAAAAAGGCAGAAGATGAGGAGGTCTCTCTCGAATTCAACAGGATGGCTGCGATGAGGATCGCTCTTACAGAGCTCGAAAACCTTCTCACACCCAAGTTCATATCCCTCGAAGAGGCACAAGACATCATCGAAGCAGCCGTCCAAAAAGGGCTCGAAGAGACGACGGCGCAGCGATACCAGCACAAAAAAAGAAAACTGTTGAGATGGCAGGCGTTTGACAACATCTTCGTCAACCAAAAGCTCGAAGCCGAAGAGTACACCAATTTCATCGACGCGCTCAAAAGCAACCCCTCCAAACCCCTCTTTTATCTCGCCGAAGAGATCGACGAGGAGGTCGCAGACGAAGACGTACACCCTCCTCTCAGCAAACGTATTCTCTTCCTCGAATACAACCGCGAACACGGCGCACTATCTCTTTAAACCCTCCGGCCCAGCTCAATACTGAAAGGGACTCGCAGCCCAACGTTTGCGGCTGTTGTAATAGGAACGTTGCGCACCGTAAAACACGGCGACACCAATCACCCCAACATTTCGGCTGCTTCCTGTCATACGCTTGGCGTAAGAGCGACGAATGCTGCTAAACCGAAACGCAGCGACGTGTGTGTAACTACGACGAAATCCCTTCAAGCACAATGTCGCGTGGGGGCGAATCAAATACCCTCGCTTCTCCGTCGTTGCGCGCTTTCCATCGATGACATCCAACCCATCGACGGAGATCACAGCCTCAATGGTGCGCCCTGTGTGATTGCGAACGCGGATCTGATAACGTCGATTGTGTCGTCCGATCACCAAAGTCCGCCCTCCCCATCTCATCCCAGAGAAAGCCCGCCCACGTGTGTCGACGAGTTGTACACTGACCCCACCATAGGAAACGTAAGGAACAGGACGACAACAAGTACGATAACGGCGAATTTGTCGAGCCATCGCACGGACACCACTCGCATCATTGTAATGGATACGGATCGTACGAGAGGGGCGATGGCTCGCTCTTGTAAACGAGACCTCATGGACAGGAGCGTACAACGACTCACCATAGGAAGTCCCCAAGCCACGCCTTGTACGACGACGACGGTGAGTTCTGCGCCGAGGCATCAGGTCGCTGTTTGTGCGCATTCTGCGATGGCTCCTGTACGGAAGAGACTTGGCCGAAGGCGCAGCTGATCGTGGCGCTCTCATTCCACCATAGCTCCTGGCGTAGCGCTTCTGTGGCGCACGGCTGCTTGTCTCAACATCCCCGTCATCCGTAGAAATACGCGACGTCCTGTGTGATTGAACAGACTTTGTCTGCACAGCACAACCTGAACCAACCATAGACACAAACAAAATACACGCGATAGACATGCTCGTTTGACGTTGTGATCTGCTCTTCATCGACTTCTCCTGTTGGTCTTCTATTTGTCATGTGGGGCTTACGTGATTCGATCATTTGCAGGTAAAACGTATTGAGGAGGAAGAGCTTACACTTTGCGTAAAAAAAGTGAAAACCTTTAGGGTTGGCAGGTTTTGCAGCTATTTTGGGCGTGGAGACAATCTCGGTTGGCCTTCTTACAGATCATCTGAAAAGTGATCTTCGACGGGAATCGCTTTGCGATCTTACAAATACGCATCGCAGAACGACAAATCCCCTTTGCAGCGAGACAAATCGTTTGACACCTTGTTCGCTTGCGTTGTTTCTTGGAGCCCCTTCGAGTGGACGTCGCACTCAACCCACCTCTGACACCGGAAAAACGACGCACTTGAGGAGACGATGGTCGCGGAGAGGATGGTGGTGCAGAGTCAACTTGTGGAGTACTCTTTCTGCTGGTTCGACTCTCTACCGTGTTGGCATTCTCGTTGGTTCTTTTCCTTCTCACAGCGTCATTGTTTGCGTTGGAAAAATATCGCCGCTTGGTTTGCTCGATAAAGCGGTGAAGGCGAGCGACTTCTTGCTGCGCGCTGTTCGGGCTGTTGATGGAGTTCATCGTCCGAAATGTCGGTTGCATAGTCTTTTTCTGGGAGCTGCAACCCATCCCAACATAGCCCAGAAGAAAGAGCACACCGATCACGCGAAAGAAACGAAGACGATTCATGGTGCCCTCCTATGGACGCGGGGTCTTTTGTGGGGCACGCCCGTTTGGATCTTCTTTTTCTTCTTCTCGACGGCGATCACTTTTTTGTTGATCTCAATGGAGCGCTGGTATGCATTGAGAGCTTCTTGTGGTTGCCCTATCTCCTCAAGAATGCGCCCACGAACGTGGTACAAGTGAGCTGTATAAAAGGAAATATCTGCGGGCGTAAGAGACGCGATCACAGTATCAATTGTCGTGAGCGCCTGCCGGACCTGCTTGCCCTCCATTTGCATCATCGCCTTGCGCGCCCAAGCATCCCATATCGCCTCTTTTCCTGCTCGAAATGACTTTGGAAAAGAAATCTTGATGATCTTGTCCATCTCTTCAATCGCTCGCTCGCGATGACCGAGCTTGAGTGAAATAGCGGCTCTGCGGTGATGACTACGAATCATCGATAATTTCGAGAGCGTAGCCTCCTCACTGTCTTTGGGTGTCCTGCTCTTCCCCGAACATCCGAACAGCAAGACACACATCAAAGCAACCCACCAAAAGGGAGATGTTTTACATTTTTGCACGCTTAGAACCTCTGGCCTTGAGTACGTTTCGTAGTGTAGTGATGAACCCACCGCCCTCGCCTTTCACGAAGCATCGAGTCCACAACCTTGCCAACTCTCTCCGCTGAAGACCGCGTGGCATGGAAAGGATTTTGTGTTCCTCTCCAAGGACTTTGGTACGTCGACTTCAACGAAAGTGTTTCAGAGCGCTGCTGTGACACGCGGTACTGCGTGACCCCCACCAAAACCAGCACACACGCCATCGCTCCGGCCAGCACCCACGGGGCTTTAGGACGGAACCACGACAACATGTGTTCGAGCAGTGTCTGACGCGGTTGTTGCGCAGTATGCTCCGAAAACGCATCCAACACAGCATCCTCAATCGAGGAGAAAGAAGCAGGATCAAGTGTGGGAGGAGCTTGCGTGTGCCGTAAAAGTTGCAGTGACGTCCACAGCTCCTCCTCTTCGAGAGCGTCCGCCGAGTATTCATCATCGTCAAGCCCAAGCGCAGCAAGTTCCTGACGAATAAGTGCAATATCTTGTGCTTGGGAGTACGGTGTAGAGGAATCCCCAAGCCAACGATCGACCTGCGCGCCAAGCGCAGAAGATCGTTGAACTTCCTCCTCCACGTTTTCGTGGTGTGGGGATTTATGTTGTGTCATGTCGATGACTCCTTCGATTCCCATTGTTTTCGAAAAGCCCGAAGTGCCCTATGAAAGAGCACATCAAACGTTGCGACTTGTACTTGCAATCGACGCGCACATTCGGCGCGTGGAAGCTCCTGAAAAAGACGCAGCTCCAAGGCAAGCTTGTATCGTGGATTGAGATCATCCAGACACAACGCGACTTGCTCTTTCAAACGTTGCTTTTCTTCTTCTTCTTCCATGATTTGCTGTGCAGAATGTACGGGTGCCAGCCCGTCAATCTCTTGTCGGTATGCACCTTTTCCACGATGTTCTCGGCTTGTTCGTCGATGAACATCAAGCGCACGGTTGCGCGCGATCCGCGCCAACCAAGGGAAAATCCCTTTCGACTCATCCCACTGAAAAGATTGGATTTGTTTGATGCAAGTGATAAATGTCTCTTTGAGAACATCTTCAGCGGCCGCTTGATCGACCAGCGTGGGAAAAATCACCTGTCGATACAACCGCTCGGCATGCATCTTGTATAATCCAGCGATACCAGCCTGTTGACCTGATTGAGCCTGTCGCACATATCGCCATTCACGCTGTAACGGGTCCAGACCAGCCTCCATTCTCTTGTGCGTCTGTCACCTGTCGGTCACATCTACTTATCCAACGTCTTTCGTCGCTACACCTTACACTCCAAAAGAAAAAAATTCAAAATACTCGAAAAAGAGCCATATATCAGAACATTGGCAAGTTCCATCGTTTGTGATATGCATCTCCCACCGGCACCTACGCAGCCCTCTCCATACAATACGTATCACTGTCACCATCAACAAAGCAACAAAAGGCGGCTATGTCACAACATCCCTTTACCATTCCTGATCTTTACGACCTGCTTCACTGTGGTACCCCCGGTGACACTGCATTCTACCGCTCACAGTGTGACGGAAAACAAACCATCCTGGAGCTGGCATGTGGTACAGGTCGTCATCTCGTCTCGCTGAGCGACGTCACAGACCAAGTATATGGTCTTGAACTATCTGATGAAATGCTGGCACGCGCCCAACAAATCCTGGCTCAACAACCTCACACTGTCCAAGAAAAGATAACACTTCTTCAGGGTGACATGCGTTCATTTGCTATAGAAGCTCCTTGCGACGCAATCTTGATCCCATACAATAGTCTGTATTGTCTGCTCACAGAGGAAGAAGTGTTGCAATGTTTTCACCACGCAAACAAACAACTCCGGGATGGAGGCGAGTTACTTTTTGATGTGTATGCGGTGGACCCGGCCTGGGAGTCTTTTGAGCAAACGGAGCCCGAGTTGGTCGCGGTGATCGAGGAAAATGGTTACCAAATCGAGATATACGAAGACCGCCATTGGCTCCCTACAGAACAGCGACTTGACGCGACGTACCGACACATCATTCACGATGGACAACACTCTTGGAGCAGTGAGTATACCATCCCACAGCGTTACTTATTTCGCGAACAGATCGAGCAAATGCTAGACGCAACAGGATTCCAAGTGCGATCATGTTGGGGAGATTTCGACGACCCAACGTGGGATCAGGAGAGTCCACACATGATCATCAACGCCAACAAGCTCAGGAGGAGACCTTGAAAGAAGCCGTGGATCGAACCATCGAACGTTGCTTGCTTCCCCTCGACATCCTTCGCTGGTGGACGTTTAAGCTCTCGGGACGATGGATACATCCATTTTTAAGAAGGCGAGAATTACGCGTCGCAGTCGGTGGTTCATTCATGCTGTTGGTGCTGTTGGGGTTGGTCTTGACGGTGCCCTTTTGGATGTTAGCGATAGGTCCGATCTTGTGGGGTGTACCTCATGTGCTCTCAGACGTGCGCTATCTCGTCGTCCGTCCAGGACACCATAAGGACCTATTGCTGCTCGTGGCGGGTGGCGTCCCTTTGCTGCTGGTAGCCACAGGAACGATCGGTGTTTTAGGTGGACTCACGGCAGCAGCAGGTGTCCTGATCGTCGGAGAAGGCTCATCTTTTCGTCGGTATACAGGCTTACTCTGTGTCGGAGTCCTGGCCTATTTTGCTTGGCACCTTGGATACACGGCGAGCATCATCTTCGCTCATGCTCACAACTTCATCGCGGTCGCGCTCTGGTGGTCGTGGAGAAAGCGAACCCCCATCCATCTCTGGCCGTTGCTCCTCTTTTTGTTGATCTCGGCAGGTTTGGCGCTTGGTTGGTTTGATGTGCTCTTACAAGCGTCAACAGCGTTTGTTTGGATTCCCAGCAGCCTTCCGGCACAAGATCATCTCGCCGTCCTCGCGCCTGGACTTCCAACACACATAGGGCTCAGATTGGTGCTGCTCTTTGCGTTCGCACAAGGTGTTCATTATCTGATGTGGGTGAGATTGATTCCAGAAGATGATCGTCCTCGTCCAACACCACGAACGTACGCAGCCAGTTATCGAGCGTTACGCGACGAGATGGGGACGTGGATTATGCTGCTTGTCACTTGCCTCGCCCTCTTTTTTGGCGCTTGGGCGCTCTTTGACCTAGCCGCGGCGAGGCTGAACTACCTGAGGATGGCGATCTTCCACGGTCACCTTGAATTGGCGGCGGCCGCGCTGCTCTGGCTAAAAGGTCGCGATGGTTTCCTCACACCTCCCTCCTGATCGAACAATCCAACACTTTTGACACGTGGAGCTGCACGACATGCTCGAATTGAGTCCGTACTATATACACTTATGGATACAAGCCTTTGCGTTTACACAAGCCATTGAGATCCCCGTGTACACCCTCTTCCTTCGGATGCGTACAAAGCTGTCATGGTGGGAGTGTGTGCTCTTTGCCTTTGGCGCAAGTGCGCTGACGCATCCACTTGTGTGGTTTGCGATCCCCTGGAAACACTACCCTTTTGAGTTCATGTACATCGCCGCAGAATTGTTCGCGTTTGGAACAGAGGCGATCTATCTCAAGCTGTTGGGGATATCGTGGAAAAGAGCGCTCATGTGGTCTTTTTTGGCGAATCTTGCGAGCGCAGGGTTAGGTGAGGCGAGTCGATACTTTTTGGGGTGGCCTTGAGGGGTCTACTTCACACAGCGACCTGGACCAAAGTACTGGTTGCCGTTGTAGCACGACCCATTTCGACTGGTCATGTTGGGCGGGCATGAACACTTGTAGCCAGTGGTACATTCGGCATTCGAACGGCACGGAATAGCGCAGGTGTTGTTGTGCAGTTGGCAGATCGAGTCAGAATACGACTGTGTTCCAAGTGGTATGGGACCGTGTCCACATGTCGTTCCGTACGTGCTGGTCTTTGTACAAGACTGCCCAATTGTCAACAACGCCCGACAGGTTTGGTATCGCGCGTACCCTTCTGAGGTCGAACCTCCAATACGATATCCAGGCCAACAGTATCCGCCACGAGCGGGATATGTACGACTTGAACATGTGGAGTTTGAAGGAGAACAACAAGTGTATCCAGTGCTACACCCGCTGGTTGCTTGGCAAGGCTTAAGGCACACACTCACCTGGACGTTGTTGGAAGTCGGTCCGATATACGTCTTGATACACTTGAGTCCCGTGCTACAATCCGTGTCAGTTGTACATGGGTAACACTCCGCTCGCGAAGCCTTGGGAACGCAGATCTGAGCATTTTTGTCACATGTCTCCGTCGACTTGCAGTTTGCATCTGTCAAACATCCAACACATCGGTTATTCGTCGTATCACAGACCATTCCAGTGCTACAATCGCTGTTGCTCAGGCAACCATTTGTACACTTGTTGGATTTGTTGCAGATGAAACCTCTTCGACAGTCGGTGTGTTGTTTACACTCCGAGCATGTGTAGGTCGTCGCGTCACAAGTTGAGCTGACAGCTCCTGGACTCGCCTTGCAATCCGTGGCCAAACGACACTCTGTGCAGGTGTACTTTGTGGGATGACACCGTGGTGTTCTCGAGTTACATCCTTGATCATATGTGCTCGTAGCGCTGAGGGGAACGGGCAAACACGCCTTACATGTACGTGTTGTCCCATCACAGTATCGAGCCTGCCCTGACGTCTCGCGGTAGCAACCGGAGTCATACCGATTCGGTTGTGTGCAGCGATAATCACATGTATTTGTGCTCTTATTACAAACACTTGAGCCTGAGCAATCTGTATCACTGACGCACTCCACACATTTTTTCAAGGTCGTATCACAGGTGGGTTTGGTCGCAGGGCAATCTCGCTTGTCAGCACAACCTTCCGTGCAACTCCCGTTCGTACAAAGATAACCAAGCTGACAGTCACGCGAAGCCTGACACCCAACACAGACGTTTTTCACACAAGCAGCAGCGACCACGGAGTTGGGATCTTTCTTGCAGTCAGACGCACCCAAACAGGCAACACAACTTTTACTCGTGGTGTTGCACACAGGCAATGAAGGATCTTTGCAATCGGCGTTGGTTGTACAAGAAGGTTTGAGCTTACAGGTGTATGTCGAAGCATCACAAACCTCAGTCGCCTTACAATGTGAATCTTTGCTACACACAACGCACTTTTTGCTCACCAGCTCACAGTACTTGTTGGTGGCTTCAGGTGCACAGTCTTGATCAGAGCGACAACCAGTGTAGGCACACGCCCCACCAACACAGGAGTTGAGGCGAGGACAGTCGGAGTTTGAACGACAGGAGACACAAGCATTGGCGAGACAATATGGCGTCTTGGGAGTCCCCTTGCAATCGGTATCAGCGACACAAGCGCCAGGTCTCAAGACACAAGCCCACGTCGTTGTGTTACAGACTTGGTAAGAAGCACAGTGCTTGTCGACGAGGCAAGCACGACATGCACCTGAGCTAAAATCACAGTACGGCGTGGCTTTGTTGCTTGCGCAGTCGGTATCCGACTTACAACCAGCCTTGGGAGCACAAACCCCCTTCACACATAAAGGTTTGTTTGCATCAGTACAGTCACTGTCCGCAGCACATTCGGGTTTACACACCCCATTGGTACACACACCTTTTCCAGCGGCAGCACAGTCGGCGTTAGAAGAACACTCAGGTGCACAAACACCATTTTTACAAAGTGGCGTGCTTGGGGTCGTACAATCCGTGTCAACAGTACACTCTGGCGCACACTTGTAGTCCTTGCATTTGGGAAGGGAAGGATCTTTGCAGTCAGTATCAGCGTTACACTCTCCAGGCACACAGATCCCGGCCAAACATACAGGCGTTGGTGCCTTACAATCGTTGTTATCCGTACATCCAGGCGTACTCTCAGCGACACACTTTCCAGCATCACACTTGGGCTTGGTTGGATCTTTACAGTCTGCGCTGGTGACGCACTCGACTGTATTCGCGACACACTTTCCAGCATCGCACTTAGGCTTGGCTGGATCTTTACAGTCTGTATCTGCGTTACACTCAACCTGTGTTTTGACACACGTACCGGACTGACAGACAGGAGCGTCAACAGGACAGTCAGCATCCGTTCTACAGACAGGACTCGCGGCGACACATGTCCCTGCGTCACACTTGGGCTTGGCTGAATCTTTACAATCCGCATCCGTGGTACATTCGGGTTGACTTGGTGTACACACACCGCTCAAACAAACAGGTTTGGAAGCATCGTTGCAATCGGAATCCACCTGACACTCAGGTGGAGGCTCAACACAGCGGCCATTGTCACACTTGCTCTTCTTTGCATCCCGGCAATGGACATCAAGTGAACATTCAGGTTTGCACACCCCCTGTACACACAAAGGCTTCGAAGCATCAGTACAATCAGAATCCACAGAACACGTTCCCGGAATGGTACGGTCGACGACGGAAGTGTTGTCGGTTTTTTTGGTGTCGGTCACACCTGCATCGCCAGTGGTTTTTCCATCGGTGGTTGTTGAACCATCGGTGGTTTTTGGTGGGGTAGAACAAGCGGCAGAGAGCAAAGACACTGCCGTGATGAAAAAGACAATAAAGACATAGCTCTTATTCAAGCGATCGGTGCGCATTCTTCTTCCCTCGCAAGGATGAAAAGAGGACAAAAAAACATAAAGAAAAACAAATTATTGCAGACTTTCCGCTCCAAAGTCAAATCCTTCCCACGTGTATGTCGTGGAGAGGCAAAATGGAATGGGACGGTCCTACAAGAGAAAAACACAGGGGAGGTGGGAAAAGTTGCGAAAAAGAGGAAAGAAGTCGGGGGGTTTAAGAATCACGCTCTTCGAGAAATGGGCGAAGCTTGTTTGCACGGGAGGAATGACGAAGTTTGCGGAGGGCTTTGGCTTCAATTTGCCTGATACGCTCACGAGAGAGCTTAAAGGCTTTCCCGATTTCTTCGAGCGTATGAGTGTTGTTTTCGCCAATTCCGAAGCGTCTCTCAAGCACCTCTTCCTCTGCAGGTGTCAGCGTCGAGAGGACGTCTCTGATGCACTCCACAAGCTCCTGACTGTCGAGGACATCAAGTGGAGAGATGGTATCAGTCGCCTCGATGAAGTCACCGAGATGGGCGCCATCATCTTTACCCGTTGGAGTCTCAAGTGAGAGTGGCTTTTGTGCCATTTTCAGGAGATCATCAACGCGTTGAGGGGGCATGTCCATCTTGTGAGCGAGCTGCTCAATCGTAGGCTCGACCCCGTGAGTTTGGACCCATGAACGTACAATTCGATTCAGCTTGTTGATCGATTCGACGACGTGGACAGGAATACGAATGGTTCGAGTTTGTTCAGCGATGGCACGGGTAATCGCTTGCCTGATCCACCATGTTGCGTACGTCGAGAACTTGTATCCACGGTGATAGTCGAAGCGCTCGACGGCTTTCATCAGACCGATGTTTCCCTCTTGCACGAGGTCGTGCAGAGGAAGCCCACGTTTGGCGTACTTTTTCGCAATGGACAGGACGAGACGCAAATTGGCCTCGATCAGTTCGTTGCGGGCTTTTGCGGCAAAACGCTCAGCGGAGCTGATTTCCTGGCATGAGGAGAGCAGTTCATCGTGGACAAAACCATCTTTGTGGCCATCTTGGACCAGTTTTTTGTATCGCTCACGCAAGTCATCGACGAGCAGGTCAAGTTGGGGTTTGGGGAAACGAATTTGCCAAACGTAGGTGGAGACCTTTTTCAAGACTTTGACGCGCTTTGCTGGATCCCAGACGCCTTTTCCTGTGCCATCGGGACCTTGCCAGAGACGACGATTACGTCGGTACAAGGATTGTATGCTCTTAAAGAGTTTCAGCACACGCTGAATTTGTTCATCGCGTGTCAACGTGACATCTTCGGCATCTTCGCTTGTCGCGCGACTGACATCTTCAAAACGAATGTTCCCCTCACGAAGAAGCGGCTCCAATGTGAGGATATTTTCGATCCCCATGGGCGTACGGATCAATGCATTGTGGATCCTTTGCTCCGCTTCTTCGATCCGCTGGGCAACTTCCTGTTCGCCTTCCCGGGTCAATACAGTCGTTGCATGTATTGATCTTGGATAGATGTCTCGATCGCTAGAAAAATTTGCCATCCCTTCTCCCTAATGATGATCGCTGCATGGTGGACAAAAGGCTATGATTTGGATTTCCATTGGTTCAATGCAACCAAAAGAGTCCGTGTCCGCTCCTTGGACGAGCCTTCTACGACACGTCATATTGTTGCTAGCTATGAAGATGTTTGTTAACTATACGGAAAGATTCATTCAATCGTTCACAATTTATCGTGGTTGTGTGGGAGGGTCTCAGTATGACCTGCATCACGTGACAGTTTCATACGCCAACCTCTGTCAATTCCCAATAAGCGTCGCGTGGAAATTGGCAGTGGAGACTGACAACTCCTGCACAAAGTTGAGAAAAAAAAATCAACCAGCAGTGACCTACCGTGACTTTTCATGCCAACGACCTTTGTGCATTTCCCAAACACAATCCACTCCGCACAAAAATTGATGCGGTATCGGACAAAAAGATTCGCAGAAAGTGATCACTTTTTGATCTTAAACATCCACACAGAAGACGCGGTGAACGCTACGACCTTTTGAGGACCTTTGATCTTTTTGGCGGCCTCTTTATCACCTGCATCAAGTGCATAGTGTCGAGCCATCCGTGCTGAGAGCACAGACTTGCGGCCATACCCGCGGACCGTCACACCATAACCAATGCTGTTTTTGGGGACAAAAAACTTGTAACCCTTGAAACGCACACGCATCAAGTGTGTCCCGTCTGTCAACATCATCCAACAACCTTTGACACGACAAACGTCTTTGACGACACCAGAGACCTCAATAAACTTTCCTTTGTACGCGTCGGTGTTCTTCATTAATTCGGACAAAGTCACCTTTTGTGCATACTTCTTGTCCACTGTCCCGTACAGACCTGAGCAATCTTCCCGTGGGGACCAGGGTCGTGCGTACTTTTTCTTGACGACCTTTTTCACCTTACCTGAAGGACGACTTGTCGGAACCTTGCTCATAGGAGCATGATTGTGCCCCTCATGAGCCCCAACCACCGAAATCAACAACCCAACACATGCCATCACTGCAAAAAACATAAACTGTCTCATTCAGACCTATCTCCATTTTCATCGTTCCCACGTGTCAACATGAGAATTTATACAACAAAAGCAAATAAATATACGAGATTCCCAATTGCACAATGTGCAAAATGTTGGCGTAGTATACAGACAGCGCACCCCCAACTCAAGGCTCTCCACTCCCATCTATGGGACAACACGCTGTGACAAATTCTTTACAATCCACACAAAACCACTCAACCCACGCGTAATTTATGCTTCAGAAGCAAGGTGATACACAAAAAACAAGCTCCCATTCTCACCTTGCCTATGAACCCAGTTCACATTGGTACTTGACAAAATCAGTTTTCCATTGAAATTAGTAGGTGAGAAAAAATGAATACTGATTCATCTTTTCCTGCCAAGTGAGATGTGATCGGTAATTGTGGAGATATAGCGCCTTACCAAAAGAGGAATCGAATGCAAATTTACAAAGCCCCCCTCAATGAAATGAGATTTGTGTTGGAAGCCATGGGTTACGACGAAGTTCAAAAACTCGAAGGCTATGAAGACTTCGATATGGACGTCGCGATGTCCATCCTTGAAGAGCAGGGAAAATTTTGTGCAAACGAAATGCTCCCCCTCAACCAAACAGGTGATCAGGAAGGCATTCACTACGACCCACAAGAACAAACCATCACCATGCCCAAAGGGTTCATTGAACTTTACAACAAGTACAAAGAAGCCGGCATCTCAGGACTTGTTCACCCCCCCCAATATGGAGGTTCAGGTGCCCCCTCAATGCTCGGTGTCATGGTCGCAGAGATGCCAACCGCGACCAACAAAAGTTTCTCGATGTGCCCTGGCCTGACCAACGGCTTGATCGACGCCATGCTCCACCACGCAAATGACGAGTTGAAAGATGCCTATCTTCCCAAACTCGTCAGCGGAGAATGGGCAGGGACCATGTGTCTCACTGAACCTCACTGTGGGACAGACCTCGGCTTGTTGAAAACAAAAGCTGAGCCCCAAGACGATCACTATCTCATCACAGGAACAAAGATCTGGATCACATTTGGTGAACACGATCTGACCGACAATATCATCCACCTCGTCCTCGCAAGACTTCCCGACGCTCCCGAAGGAATCAAAGGGATCAGCCTCTTCCTCGTCCCCAAAGTCACCCTCGACGGTGAAAGAAACCCCATCTACTGTGGTGGCGTAGAGCACAAAATGGGAATCCACGCCTCCCCCACTTGCGTGATGAACCTTGAGAACGCAAAAGGTTGGTTGGTCGGTGAACCCCACAAAGGAATGCGTGCGATGTTCGTCATGATGAACCACGCGCGCCTCAATGTCGGTATCGAAGGCATCTCACTCGCAGAGATCTCCTACCAAACAGCCGTCCAATTTGCGAAAGACCGACGTCAAAGTCGCTCTCTTGATCCTGAAAAACGTGATCCAAACGCACCTGCAGACACCATTCTCGTCCACCCAGACGTACGCAGAATGCTCCTCAACGCACGTGCCGGTGTGGAAGGTATGCGTGCGCTCGCCTCATACGTCGGAAAACACCTCGATATCTCCAAAAAATCAACAGACGAAGAAGCACGTGCATACTCCTCCGACATCGTCGCTCTGCTCACACCGATCATCAAAAGTTTCTTCACCGAAAAAGGCTGTCGCTACATCGACGACGCGATGCAATCACTCGGTGGCTCTGGCTACACAACAGACTGGTGCATCGAACAATACTACCGTGATGCCCGTATCGCGATGATCTATGAAGGAACCAACCATATCCAGGCTCTCGACCTCGTCGGACGTAAACTCACCATCGAGAACGGACGCCTCTTTAGACGCTTCAACGAAGAGATCACCACGTTGATCAAAGAGTCCAAAGAAGACGAGCGCATGGCTGAGTTCATCAACCCACTGAAGAAAGCCTCCAAAGCCCTCGCAGAGGTCACCATGGGGCTCGCGATGAAAGGTATGCAAGACCCCGAAGAAATCGGCGCAGTCGCATCGGCTTACCTCAACCTGTTTGGTTTCACTGCGCTTGCATTTATTTACTGCAAGAAAGCCCAATACGCGCTGAAAAAAGATGACGCGCACTCCAAAACCAAACTCAAAACAGCTCGCTTCTACATGAACAACATGCTCCCCGAGATCTACGGATTGATCCCCCAAATCGAAGCCGGAAAAGCATCGATGATGGACTTCGACATGGATGAATTCTAAAAGAACTCCCCTCCCACTCCCTCCCTCCTACCGCCCCAACACCCCCTAAAACAGCTTATTCGACGAAAGGCTCGACGAATGCATCGACGAGTAGATGAACCCTCACAGCCAGAAGTCACACCTGAAGTCATCCAAGTGTTAAGGAGAGAGGATTTACTCAGCCCGTAAACCAAGAATCTTTCGAGCTTCTTGAGGTGAAGCGATCTCTCGACCGACCTCTCTTGCGAGTGTGGCCATCGCCTCGATCAACGCGCCGTTGGACGAAGCCCTCTCACCAGAGGGTAGATAAAATGTATCTTCCAAACCAGTGCGCAAATTCCCCCCCAACTCTGCCGCCTTTCGATGAAGCTCCCAAACCTCCTGACGCCCAATACCGATAACTTGCCATGTCGCCCCTTCAGGGATCTCATCGACAAGCAAAGGCAACCACGCAGGCTTGGCAGGCATCCCGCTCGCAACACCCATGACCAGAGAAAGATCAACGTGGTGCTTTAACATACCAACCTTTTTGAATAAACCAACAGACCGAACGATTCCAGTATCAAAGCACTCACATTCAGGGAGAATCTCATGTTTGTGCATGACCTCAATAAACTGTTCGATCTTGGAGACAGGGTTGTCAAACAGCATGGGTGGCCAAGCCCAAGTGCCATTGGAGCGTGCACGAAGGTAATTGAGGGAACCTGCATTGAGCGCGGCCATTTCAGGCTTCACTCTCTCCAAGCATGCAACAGGACCGCTGATATCATCACCAATCACGCCAGTGGTCATGTTGAGGATCACCCCAGGACATGCAGCACGAATGGCATCGCAAACAGCTTCGGCATCATCGGCATCCCAGGAGGGAAACCGCCCCATCCCTTCCTCCTGATTGCGAACATGGATGTGCATGATGGCAGCCCCAGCGTCGAAAGCCTCTTTCGCACTTTGGGCCATTTGCCCGGGTGTCACAGGGACAGGAAACTTATCGGGATCGGTAAGAACGCCCGTCAATGCGCAACTAATCACTGCTTTTTCAGCCATTTATGACCTCCGTGGGTTCGTCCTCAAGTTCAGCTTGGAGACGTGTGTTTCATCAATGTGCAGGAACCAAATATACCCATCTTTGTACCACAAGTCCTGCCCCAACACATTCTCAATTCCATTTTTTTGCTTTTTTCCGAATCATTTGTACCATGCGAATAAGTACACCGAATAAGAAAAAAGAGCACCACCTCTTTCGTGGATGTTTTCCAACCTTCAATGGTCAAAGGAAAAAGTCCCATAAAGCACACGCTCTCATTCACGGCCTCAGAGGATAAGAGCACAAATGAGAAAAAAACAATCTTTAAGGTTGACAGTTGCATGCCTTCCATGCAATGTGAAGCCTTGATCGAAATCACGTAACATCGACAAACGATGATGTCCATTTGCACGGGGCTAGTCCAGTGCGAACAGCAGAACGCAAATGTGAAAAAACAGGAGTGAACATGAAGAAACGAACGGCATTTCGATTTGGTACAGCTGGATTCCTTTTCCTGCTCGCTGCCGTTTTCTGGGGATTAGGCTGTGCTCCCAAGTGCACCAACCTGAAAACTTGCACCGCAGATGGAAGTAAAGCATACACACACAGCTGCCCAAATGGCTCTTGCGCATTCCCTTGCAACGGCGGAAACGCAGAACTCGATTGTAAAGGCGGAAAATGTGTCGCTGAGGCAAACTCATCTGAGACAGTCAAGCTCAAATGCTCTGGTGGTGGTTGTAAATTCCTCGCAAACGGCTCTGGGACTCGAGTCCTCGACTGTCCAGGAAACAACTGTGAGATGATCTGTACAGGCAGCGCAAAATGCCAACTGACAGGTTGTACCAGCGGATGCAAGCTCGCGTGCAATGGCACAGGCGCCTGTAGCCAGACTTGCAAGGACGCCTCCTGCACAACAACAAAACCCCAGTAATCTACTTTCCTCCACCAGCTTCCGGCCAAACCCCATCAATCCCCGACACCATCTACACTTGCCCGATACAAGATAGATGTATCCATCCAACACAAAAGGAGCCGGCATGGCTGCCAAGAAAAAGAAAAACAAGAAAAAAAAGTCCCTGGCACCCTCCAAAGCGCCAAAAGTCATGACACCCAAATTCAAGCCCATCCAAATCAAAGCGGTCGCTCCACCACGGTACGAGTGCTATAAGAAATGGGATGAAGCCCTCAAAGAGAATCACTTTGACGCAGCGTTAGAAGTCCTCGAGGAGATCGACCAACAAGGCTTTGAAGAAGATAGCCTCGTCGGTGCACTCAAAGAATGTATCGATATGGTCCAAGCCGACGAATGGCTTGAGGCTCTCCACTGGCTTGAGCTGCACAAGGAAAATAGTGACTCTTATCTTCAAGAGAGCTTCGCGATGTACTTGGGTGAGCACTTCGAAACAGAAGGTTTGCTGACGTACGCGATCAACGCATTCATGATGGCCGAGACTGGGCAAAAGAAGGTCTCCGCGCTCTTCGATGAGATAGAAGGCACAGCTGACGAGCTGCGCACAGAGTTCCTCCAAGAAGCACACGATCTGTACCAAGCGCAGGCAAAACGCACCCCCAATGACGCTGAAACATGGCTCGCTCTCGGCACATTCCAAGTCCACATGTTGTCCGAGCAGGCATTCGAGAGCTTCCAACGTGCGGTTGAATGTGACCCAACCCTCGTGCAAGCTGACGAAGCTGCATTGATGTTCTTCTTCCTCCTCGAAGACGGTGAACAACACGCGCTGAGATGGCTTGAGGAGCGCTGTGAGCAAAACCCAGACGAAGCCACACTGTGGCGTTACCTCGGAAAAATCTACCTGCACACCGACCAACAAGACAAAGCCCACGAGGCCTTCGATAAAGCCCAAAAACTCGACAGCACAGACGTCATGGGATGGCTCCAGTGGCTCGACACAACAGAGCCTACAGAAGAGAACCTCTTGCACGCGCTCAAAAAAATGCACAAAGGGACGCTCCAACACCCCAAACCTTACAAACAAAAGGTCAACGCATTTTACACCATCAACATCATCGAACAGTCCGGTGCTCCCTTCAAAAACAAAGATCTCAATCAACTCGTACAGTGGACTGAAGAGCTCGTCAACGAAGCGCAGTGGTACACCGAAAGACTCAACAAGAACCCATCCAACACAAGAGCCTATAAATCTCTCTTACAAGTGCTCGAAGACATGGGTGAGGTGCAAGCGCTACTTGAGATCCAGTTGATGCACTTCCACCAACTCGAAGAAGCAGCGGAGCTTCACTACTCTCTCGATAAATTGTTACAGCAAGCCAATATCCACGAAGCGATGTTGCCCTGGCACGTACTCAAAGAACACATCGAGAAAAAACTCGTCGACGCAGAAGCCCCCGAAGATGTCATCATGTACATCCAAGATTTGATCAAAATCTACGATATGGCTTCGCGTGCTGAGGATGAAGAAGAAGTCGAAGGATTTCCACGCTCAAAAGAATACGGTATCTGGGATCCCATCATCAACGAAATCGTCAGACGTGGCCTTACCACCGATGATGACGATCTCAAAGAGGCTTACCAACAACTCTTGCTGATGGTTTTTGTCGGCCATCTAGAGTTCGCCCCCTCACACGCCCAAAGTATTGTCCAAGACAAAATCCCTATTGAAGGCGAAGCGCCCGACCCCAGCGATGAGAATGACCTGAGCTCCTACCTGGACAGACAAAACCGTCCTGTAGGCTCGACGACAAGCGATTCGGGAATTGGTAAAACGTTTATGCAAATCGGTATCGTCGCGTTGATCTTGATCGCAATCACTGTCGCCCTCATGCAGCTGCGATAAGGCTGTCGCAAGGAAAAAGCGCTCACAGCGCGTTGGTTGCCTTTACCCTCCCAAGATCTCCAACCACTCCTCCATCTTCTTGGCCAGTCCGCCTTCCAACTCCAGCGGAGGTTGCGGACGAGACAAAAAGTACCCTTGCCCAGCATCACACCCCAACTCTTTCAAAATGGAGAGGTGTTCGCGCTTCTCGATCCCCTCCGCGATCACCTTCACACCGAGCTTTTTCGCCAAAAGTAAGATCAACTCGACGATGTCGGCTTGTTGTCGATAATTTTCCATTTGTTGCACAAAGGAGCGGTCAATTTTCAACGCATCGATGGGAAACTTCTGCAAATAACTGAGCGAAGAATACCCGGTGCCAAAGTCATCCATAAACACCTGTACACCCATACCACGCAACTCCGCCAATACAGTTCGTGCACGCGTAACATCGGAGATCAAGACACTCTCTGTGACCTCGATCTTCAGGTGCTCAGGCTTTACGCCTGCGTCATCAAGTGCCTTATCTATGAAGGTCACCACGTCGGGCATCATAAAATGTCGGGAGGAGAGATTGACGCTGATGTAAAAATCGCGGTTCTCACAACGCTCCAACCATAATGTCGACTGGCGTAAAGCCTCACACAGGACCCAGCGATCAAGCTGCACGATCAACTCAGACTCTTCAGCAACCGGAATAAACTTGCCAGGAGACACCATCCCTCTCTTCGGGTGTTCCCATCGCACAAGGGTCTCAAACCCAATGAGTTGGCCTGTGGTGAGTGAAACGATAGGTTGGTAATGTGCCCGTAGTTCGCCGCGTTGTATGCCCATGCGCAGCTCACTTTCGAGTGAGAAGCGGCTGAGTACGTCGAGGTGCATGTGTTTTTGGAAGAGCGTTGAACGTCCGCGTCCCCCCTCCTTCGAGCGATACATTGCGGCATCTGCGTCTCGTAGAAGATCACCAGGCTCGTGGTAATCGCCATCGCAATGTGTAATCCCGATGCTCGCGCTGATAAACACCTCGCGCCCCATCAACGTAAAAGGTTGTTCAATCTCCGAAAGCAACCTTTGTGCGATGTTGTGGACATCCTCTTTTGATTGAATACTGTCGAGGACGACTGCGAATTCGTCACCTCCCAGCCGCGCGACCAGATCATTTTCACGCAGTGTCTTTACGAGCCGTTCTCCCAACACAACCAACAACTCATCTCCGGCTGTATGGCCGAGACTGTCGTTGACATTTTTGAACCTGTCCAGATCCAAAAACAACACCGCGAAGAGATAGTTATCGTGTCGATGGTGCCGTGCGATTGCATTTTTAAGGGTCTGCATCAACATCGCGCGGTTCGGTAGTTTTGTGAGGGAATCGTACAATGCGAAGTGACGTAACTTCTCCTCTGACTCCTTGCGCTCCGTGATATCCTCCATCACGAGGATGAGCTCCTCTTCATGGTGTGTGTCATCGGATAGCGAGATCATCAAAAGAGCCCAAAACTCAGTGCCATTCGAATGGTGTAGCTGTACCTCTAAACGTACATCGTCGATGTCTTTCTCTTCAGCATTCTCCAACTCTTGTTGAAGAACAGAAAAGGTCTGTTCACCGATAAGACTGGCGAGTTTTTCATGAATGAGCTCACACGCTTCGAGCTGTACGAGCTCACAGACTTTGCGATTGACATCGAGAATGGTGAAATCTCGACTGAGCTGAAGGATCCCAACCCCCGCCATCTCAAACGTTCGGCGAAATCGGTTCTTGGTCTTCTCAATTTCGCGCAATAATGTTTTTCTTTGCTTGGCGTGGGCGATCGCACGAAAGAGGAGCTTTGGGCTGAGATCGGACTTGTTCAGATAGTCTTGTGCACCGCGTCGAACAGCCTCTAAAGAGATCTCTTCGTTGTCTTTCCCTGTCAACACAAGGATGGGACAATCTGTCGCCAATGTCACCATCTGATCGAGCGTTTCAAGTCCGCTACTGTCGGGCAGAGAGAGATCCAACAGGACAAGATCAAATCGCCCTTCTTCGAACATATCTAGTGCACTGGAGAGGTTCAAGGCATTGTCAAACGTGTATTGTGAGGGCTTGTACCGACGAAACATCTCCCGCAGCAGGAACACAAAATCCACGTCATCTTCGACGATAAGAAGATGTTCACTGCGCCTATTCATGTGAACTCCTTTGGGTAGACATCGCAAGCTCCAAAAATGCTATTCGATGAGAGCACAAAAAAATACCACAGATCATGTACAAAGTCCAAGTTCACTGATACCACTCATAAAGTGGTGATAGACTTGTACTTTGTGGAGGAGAGCTTTTGGGATTGCAGAACAGCTTCAGTATCTTTGGGCCAAAACACACAAAACTCAGCGCCCTCGCCTTCTTGAGAGACAAGCTCGCAACGCCCCCCAAATAACGATAACGTCTTCTTCACGATCGCCAATCCAACCCCACTTCCCTCACGCGAAACATCTAGCTTGCGAAAGATTCCAAACATCTGATCCCGAAAAGACCTGGGAATCCCTGGCCCGTTATCCGCGATGCGAAACACGAGCTCTGTCTCAAGCTCACGCACCTCAATCGAGACACGACAAACATCTTTATCGTTGTGTTTCAAGGTGTTATCGATCACACTTCGCAAGACGATTTCGAGGGGAACTTTGTGTGTCTGGAGACAGGGTACTTGTGCCTTGATCTCGACAACGCTGTTGCTTGGGAAGGATAAGAAGTTGCAGATATCGTGCAGTAGATGAGGGACATCGACGCGTTCTACACTATACGAATGTCGACCAATCCGAGAAAACAACAACAAATCGTCTAGCAGAACCCGCATCCTTATCACGCGCTTATGGAGCATTTCGAGATGTTCTTTCGACGCCTCAGGGAGCATGTGCAAGATATCTTCACACAACCAGTCTGAGAGTTGAAAAATCGCAGTCAACGGGCTTCTCAAATCATGGCTTGCGACGTAGACAAAATCATCAAGTTCTTTGTTCATCCTGTCGAGTTCCATGATATACTTCTCGACCTCGTGGGAGCTTTGCTTCGTTTCGGAGATATCTTCGATACTCACAGCTACAACTTTTGGGCCTTTCGTGAACGGGTTGTCCACCATCCCCCACGACATAAACCCCCAAAATTCCTCACCATCGGACCTGCGGCACAAAATCTCCGAGCTCGCCCGACGTCCACCGCTCAACGAGGCAAAAAAATCCGTGAACGACCCTCCCCAGAAGGTATCATCCTCAGCAAAAATCCGCCCCATGTGAATCCCTTGCGCTGGGTCGAGATCAAGTTCCATGTATTCGTTGAATTTTCGATTACAACCAAGCATCCAACCATCAAGCGAGAAAAAGGCCCCTCCAAACCCAACTTGATCGAACGCGACAGCGAGCAGTTCGGGCGAAAGATGCTTTAGAGAGCGCCCCCCTTCATCAGGCAAGTGAGCTAACGACTCCAAAACGAGTCCCACAAATCCCCGACCAAGCCCAAACACCCTGAAAGTATATCCCTTGTTAGAACGGGCAAAAGGAATCGGTCCTACCACGTGGGTCGTCGTTCCCGTCATTGCCACCTCGTTGATCGTTTGCAACACTGTGATCTCTCCACCAACAGGTTCTCTTTGACGAGAAGTTTCCTGTAAATGAGAGAAATCAACGAGATGTTCGAGTTCTTTATTTCCAAAGACAGGGACCGTATCCTCAAGCTTGGATGAAGTACACTCCCACACCATCGCAGCAGCACCAAACCCTTGGAAGAACTGGAACATCACATCATTAGACGCGTCGGAATCAGATTGCATACACCCAACTCGCACAAGACATTTTCTAAAAAATGCGTGAGAACTCTACGAGCCTCTCACCACAAAGTTCCGATGAAAGATAAAAGAAAGTTTCACATCTGGTATGATAAAAGAACTATAAAGCAAACACAAGCGAAGATCCACGAAACCTATCATGTGTGACACACTCCCTTACATAAAGCGCCGAAGAGTCCACGCCTCCATCACCTAGAATGCAAATTGATAATTCGTTGGACACGTTGCAGGAAAGCACGTCCCTTCTCAGGGTCAACCATATGAACAAAGTTGGCGTACCCTTGGATGGATGCGAACAGATCCCCACCATTTCCCCAAGTTTTTCCCTCAGGGCCGTCTTTCTCGATTTGGAATAGCGTCGCGCGAAAGCGGCGCAAAGTCTTGCGAGAGACGCTAAGCTTCTCGTTCACAACAATCCCAGTCACCTCACGACGTCGACCTCTCCTGTAGACAGCCGTTTTGTTCGGGTGGATCTTCAACCCTTCTTGGTGTAGCACAGATCGTAGCGACGCAAGAAGTTTCCCAACATCGACGTTATCGTTACCTGAGAAGGTCATATCATCGGCATAGCGAGAGTATGTAAACTCGTGGACGCGAGCAAGCCCAGCGAGGCGCTTATCAAGTCGACGACAAAGGATATTCGTGAGAGTCGGACTGGTCGGCGCGCCTTGTGGAAGGGCTCTTGACCCCTGCTGAACGAACCACAGCTCACCATCAAGCTCGATCTCCAAGATCTCAGGCTCCGTACAGAGCAACGTCATACAAGTCGAGACCGCCGGAGAATACCCGAGCGCACGAAAACATCCCCAAACGCGAGGATAGTGGAATGTCGGGAAAAAATTCTCAATATCGATGTTGACAACGACATGAGCGCCAACATGCGCTTCTGCGTTGGTGACAATGGAGTGCTCCTTGCGAAAACCGTGTGCGCTTGGATGGATGGCGACTTGCTCAAGAACGTGCTCTAACAGCCAATGCTGCGCAGATTTGAGGCGCTGCATGGGCGCAGAGATCAACCGTTTTCCGCCTGACTTTTTGGGCAGATAAAAACGTTGATAGTGGGACGTTTTGGACACCTTTCTTGAAAAGCAAAGAAAACGCAACGCGCCGATAGAGAGTCCCATCGCCAAAGCGAGATCTTCCGGCGTGTGGAAAATCGGTAGGTGATGAGCTGCAAGTCTCTCTTCATCGGAGACTTGCGAGGAGAGCGTCCCAGAGTGCCCCTCCCCCAAGTACAAGATCTCGTGCTGTTTGCGCTCTTTCCATGCCGCCGCGCGTTCCTCTCGCTCGCGGATTCGTCGCAATCGATTCTCTTTTTGCCGCTCTCGCGATTCGAGCATCCGTTTACGACGCGCAGCTTTGATTAACTTCTCCATGTCGTGAAGCTTTTCGAGTTCGCTTCGCAGCTTCCCGAGCTCACGCACAAGCTCCCCTTCCCGCTTGATGTCTTCTGCAGGGTCTTCGGGGATTTCGCCTTCTTTGGGCCAATAGCCGTAACGGACCATCTCTTCAAGGATGACCTCTTGCAGAGAGGACGCACGAACACGATCGTAGAGTTCTTGTCTCGTCGCGGGCTGTGTGTTGATGATGTGACTCATGATAAACTCCCTACCCTTTCGCGTGGATCATGCGAATCGCGAGCATATGCTCACAAGGTCCCTTGAGCATTCGATTGTGCCGAAAGAATCCACAAGTACACGTTGCATTAAACAGCCGATCATCCGCGTCGATAAACAACTCAATGTCATGGCGGTTGTCATTATGAGAAACTTTCCCTCGCACAAGTGTATGCTTCTCTGTCGTTTGCACATTCGTCACCTTCGCCGCCTTAGCGTCGACAAAGCGTGTGGCTTTCTCTTCACGCTCATTCGCAAAGCGCAGCTTCGACATGGGCAAAGGATCACGACTCAGCTCCCTCGCTCTATACACGTGTTTGTCGAGGTCATAGATCACTCTCCCCGCCTGTGTGTACGCCCCCAACGCCCCTAGCACAACATCCCTGTTCAGCCCCAACTTCCCAGCGAGCGCATCGGGAGTTGCCAACCATTCAGCTTTCAGCGCCTCGAACACTCGGACTTTTGTCTCATCATCCACGTCCGCTCGCGGTGCCATTAAGTCGAAGTTCCCCGCAGTTGACCAATCATTGGAGGACCACCCAGAGAGACCCAATGTAAAGTTCATATCACCGAGATCTGCGACGTAAAAAGAAGGCAACCCACGACCGAGCAGGTGGACGGTGAAGCGCTTTGCGATGGGAATCAGACGCTCAAGGATGTGAATCCGACGACGTCCCCACACCCGAATCTCCTCCTCTTGGGGTCCGTGGTAGATCGAGCGTGAACAAACGATCTCCGTCCCCCAAGGATCAAAGACCACACGTACGGGTTCGCCTGGCGTCAGACGATACCGCATGGAGCGGGGCCCCTTCTTCTCCTTAAAGCGTCTCAATTGCATACAAAAGTTATAGATGTCCATTGGATGCAGATCAAACGAGCGCGCAGGCAACGTCATCGCTGAGCTGACCTGCAAAAAACCTCGCACCCACGTATCGGGCAGGTCGATCTTGACTTCTCTGTAATCATCCTCCCCTTGCGTCTTTACATCAAACCCCGAAGGATCGACTGTCAGCGAAGTGGTCTTGTACGTTCTGATCTTTTGGAACTCATTGTACAGCGCTTGTGAGTAATCGATGTTGGTCGTCCCACATGAAAACTCATCGATACGCCCAAAGACCTCGTAATTGCAACCAAGCTTCCCATAGCTCGACTCATCTTGACTAAAACATTCGAAGAAGATTTCATCCGGATGGACTGTGATGACAGGGTCCAACACCCACCAGGCATCGAGATTGACCTTGTAGAGGTAGTTGAAATACTTTTGCTTGGCCTTCTCGAAGGCAGCGCGACGTTGTCGTGACCGGCGTCTCAACTCACCAAGCTCTTCGGAGAGCGCATCGATTTGGTCTTTGACACCTTTCCGATCGAGAGCAATCCCTTCCCAATCGAGAAACTCTTGCTGTGCAGCCCACTCTTTGTATTCAGAGCGGTCTTTTGGCTGATAACGCATATCCGAAATCACGACATCATGCAGCGCACTGATCGCCTCTCGAAAGGCGATCTTTTTGTGCAGCTCACCGATAAAATAAGTCGGAGGACGGCTCGCATCAGGCACGAATGACATCGCAGTCTCATTCGCCCCCCCCTGTACAGAAGAGTTGCCTAGATAACGGTAATCAAACTGCATGCTTTTGCCCTCCACCACGGACCTCTATCGGTCGGGTTCGAATGGAAACATCGAGGTCTGGATACGAACGCTGAATGTCCACCAACGCTGCGATGTAGGTCGCCTTGTCACCGACAGATTGTGTCATGGACAGCCAGCCAAAGAGGTCCGCGACAAAGCTCGCGACTTGTTCGCTCTGGGCCGCTTCTCTTTGTAGGAACGCGAGCACGCGCTCCTTTGCGTCACGTCCTTGTTTGACGCGACAGAGTACCCGCTTAAAGTAAGGTTCGAGCATCTTAATGGTTCCAGGTTGACCAGATGCAAAGCGTTCGAGATAGTTTGTCACAAAAAACTCCACATTGGGAGCGGGGTGTTGAGACAATTTTTCGAGATATTCAGGTCCATCCTCTGGACCAAAGAAGCGCGTGATCAACTCCCGACCAAAGCGCTGCACATCATCACGGACGCTGTCACAGATACCAACAAGAATGGACGCTGTAAGACTGGTTTCGTCGAATTGTTCGCGGTAAAAGTCAAACGCAAAGGAGCGAGAGTCTTCCCAATCGACATCCAAGATCCGCAAACCTGAGAGCATATCCATCTTCAAGTCATCGAGACGCTCACGGTACATCCGCCAGCTCACCTCCCTCACAGCACGCAGCTCATGCCCCGCGAATGTCGCGAGCTGCTTGAGCGAGTAAGTATCGGCAGCAAGAGGTTGCAGCAAAGCCGCGCCAAGATCCTTCGCGTCGTCAGTGAAGGCAAACAACAATCGCCATATCATCTGCTTGTCGACGTGGGCCTCGGGCGCTTCATACTCATCCCAAAACATCTGACACAGACGCGCATGTTCTCCCTCGAACAACTCCCGTCGCAATAACTCACCAATGTGACCATAAACGATGCTTGGCAACGCGTCGGGGCGGGAGAGGATCAACGCCCGAAACAGTTCAAGACCACAATCTGCGATGCTTACACGATGATGTGCGCAGCTCCTCAACAAAAAGGACGGACTGTCGAGATGGCTCTCTCTTGGGATACGTTCGAGTAACACGTCGACAAAGACGGACTCGCCTGGATCGTGGACGCTCTCCTCCTCCAAGGAGACTTTGCGAATCAACCGGGCTCCTAGCAAAACAGCCTGTGCAGGTTGTTCAACACACAGCTGTTCGAGCGCAGGCTTGATCACAGCCCGCACATTTTCCTGCACATGTGTCAGCGCTTTTTCAAAGATGTCGAGTTGCTGAAACAGCAATGTACTTGGTGTTTGCGAAAGTAACGGAGTGAGCAGTGATGAGAAATCCCCATCCTCATTCAAGAGACGTAAACAAAGCGCAACACCCATGTCAGGCTCTTTCGCGAGTAACCTCTCTGTGATGGGATGCAGAGCATCTTGTACTTCCCGATTGGGATCGACATACAACGAAAAGAGCAAATCTTTTCGTGCAAGCAGCGCGTCATGAGACAGACCAGACAACATCTCGATCCCAATACGACGGACGCTTGCGTATGGTGATCGAAACAAACCTTCGAACACATCTTCAGGCAAAGAAGAAGGCGCCACCTCCTGCAACAAGAGCAGCTCTGCAGCGGCAATCTGAACGGGCTCCAAAGAGTGTGTCAACAGCGTCACGATAGAGCTAAAGGGGAGTCGCTTACATTGCTCCTCAAAGACCCACAGTAACGTCTGGACGATATCAATTTGGCGCTCGTTCTCTGCAGCGGAATGCTCCCCTTCTCTGATCCCCACGTTGTCACCACCAGGGAAATGAGCCGCATCTCCAATCGTCACAAGATCAGTACGAAATGGACCCGCTGAACCAGCCGGGTAGCCATGATGTCCAAAGAAATCGCGGACGCGCCCTTCTACACCTGTAGAGGTATCCAGCGCTGCTCCACAGGCCATCAAACGACTGCAATACGGAACACTCTCCGAGGTCTCGACTGCTCCGTACCGAAATTCGATATGATGATCACTCTCAAACAAGCAAACCTGGAAGGTGACGATGATATAACTCGATTCATTCGCATAACCAGAGGTCGTACAACGCCATTCGACGACACGCACGCGCTCGTCGTTGTGTTTGATCAACTGCGTTCGAACATAACCGTCATGGGCCGTATGGAGATCTGCCCACCAAGGAAACAACCCGACAGCGTTGTTTTGGCTATACGCATGATAGTTTGAGTAAGTGCTCCCCCAATGTCCAGCAAATGACAACCAACCATTCGAATCTGCGGAAAACTTAGAGTATGATTTGCCACCAAAGCGAAAAGAGAACCCGATATTCCACTTGGAGCTGGTCCGATCATCGACATTTGGACCGATCAAACGCTCGGGTTTGTCGAGTGGCAATAAACCACCGTCGTTATCAGGCAGACCTTGTCTTCGTCTCTCCAGCTTGTAGCTGTCCAGACTGTGCTTGTCGCCTTCTGCTGTCGGATGAAAGTGGATATTGTATGCCCCGCCACCAAACGCAGGATCAGTGAGAGAGTTGATGATCAACTGTGAAAACTGCTTTGCAAATCCCTGATACCCCTCCGCGAGACGCTTGAGCAAGTGACGTGATGAGAGACGAACCTCTCGGTCCTGATGTGAACACAACAGGTACAACAGGTCTTGCTCTTTGATCAGCAGCGACTCATCGACCTGCTCCAGGACTTTGAGACCGAGCAAACGCAACGCCCGTTGATTTCTGCTGAGCAAGGCCCTCGCATCTTTAGCGTCTGCGTGTTCAACAGCCAATCGGAGTGCATTCTCCAAGACACTCTGAATTTCACCCGGTAGCCTCGAATCTTCTGAGAGCTCTTTGCCCAACAACCCCAGCAAAGACGCAAACAAAGCTTTTTGCTCATCGACCTCAAAGGACGCCGAGTTGAGAAACCCTACGACAAACTGTCGTACATCCTGAAAGTCCGACAGAAGCAAGCCAATGACAAACTCTTTCTTTTTGAGATAGCCTTCTCGATGAAGCTCAAGCCAACGCAAACCAAGCTGCCGGTCCGATGGAACAGGACTCGCGAGCAAAGACGGCACCTGCTTGGAGATGGCCTCTTTGTCATCCTCAGGGAGCCCTGAAACATCGGACTGTAAGAGTTTCTCAAGCGCAAACGACCGCGTTTGTGTGTAGGGAGCTTTGAAGAGAATGGAGAGCGCATCGGATGGAATCTCGTCGCAAAACAATGGATTCTCTTGAAGAACCCGCAAGGCAAAGGCGTGGACCTGCTCGGAGGCACTTTTTTGTAAAAGCCGAAGCGCATACTCAGGATGGGAAACCCACAAATCAGGAAACGCCTCTTTCGTCTCAACATCGTCGAGTGCACGAGCCGCACGAACAGCCTCTTGCCAACGATATGAGCCGGGCCTCGCCGCCTTCAACGCTCTGTCATAGAGAATATGGTTAAACACAACCGCGTCATCGGCGATCGTGTACGCTCGCTCACCACCCTCGACTGAAAATGCACGAGGAAACATCCCGCCTTTCAAAGACATATTCAGCTTGATCGTGTATTTCGCATCTCCCCAATAGGACTCATTCTTGACGGCGATACTGTACTGAATGTCTTTGTACATCATCACTTCCAGACGACGACTTCGATACCCCGACCGACAAGAACCAACAGACTCACCGCTGTGATCCTCGACAGTGAGCGAGGGACAATGACCATAGCTGCTGTTTTCAGCCGTCAGGATGTATTTCGCGGTCTGGAAAGGTGTGAATGTGTAGTACTTGGTTTTGCTACTGGCGACAGTCAGCTCATGACGCTTGCCAACATCCAAGGGATACGGGGAGCCTTTCTTGCCGTTGGCGGGCCTATTTTGTAGCAAAACCCCACCACTTGAGACCTGCACAGCGCCCTCTTTGTTGATCGAGACCTTCCGACCATCGAGAACATAGTGAGGCGCACTCGCGAGCAGCTCATCGTCATAGGCAAGCAGCGTGTGTGTCGCCATCTCAAGATAGGCATGAGGGTCCGTCGCTGCGAGGCGCCTCAAACTGTGCCAAAGATGACGACGAAGGTGTGTCCGTGTACCAATCGAATAAGCTCTCTCATCGAGATCAGAGGATTGTGGATCACCCACTGCGAAGGTCTCGTCAAGGCGACGAGAGAGTAAACCAAATACCTCCGCATCGGCCCGATAGATAGAAGCCTTCAGGATCGAACGAATGGATTGAAAATTCGCCCCCTCCAAAGGAATCGAATCCAACACACGACACAGACCTTTGCGCATATAGGGCGCATCGATCACGTAACAAGTATACAAGTCCAGGTGAGGGTCATTGTTGTTCGACAGTCGACGGATAGCTTTATCAAACTCACTGATCTTCTGAGCGGACTTAAGGGCAGCAGGGAGTCTATCTCGAAACCCTTGTAGAAAAGTCTCATGGGCTTTTTGATCAGGCTTTGTCAGCGCTCGCAGCGCTTCAGTGACCATATTGGACAAGGCCGCTGGTAACCTGACACGTTGTTGTACTTTCTCCAGCGCAGGGATCGCGCTTCCATCTCCGCATCGACCAAGAGCCCAGCAAAGCGCATACGTTTGTGCCTCGGACTCAGCGTGTTCGAGCAGGGAAAGAAGTCGCCCCACAGCTTTCTTTTGCCGGCGTTTTCCAGCGTTCCAGATCCATGTTGCGTGAGAAAAAGAACTCATGTGTCAAAGCCTCTAGGAAGTAATGTGCATGATCAAATTGGCAGCAAAATGAGCATGTTGATGGGGAGAAGAGAGGGCTCGTTGGAGGAGCTTGCGGACCTCAAGCTTGATCGCTGTATGTGTCGACGTATGTGCGATCTTCACGAGCAACTCTTGTCTCTCAGCGATCGAACTGTCGGACCACTGACGTAGAAGGCGCAAAAACACTTCTAACGCCTCCTCTTCTTGCAAACCTGCAGCATGTATCCACACTTCATCGGTGATTGAGGAGGGCACACGTCCTTCGAGCATCTTCATGCCAAGTATCTGTTTGTGTAGATGTTTGTGTTGCAACAAAGCCAACACCAGCTCCAAAGAGAGCACGCGCAATGTACGAGAGAAATGCTTCACCATCATCTCAATGCAAGCGATCTCTGCCCCTTTCTTGCCACTGCTGCGTGCAAGCAACGCACCGATCAACATGCGACACAAGGACCGCTCCTTTGTCGGCCCCAACACCGCGACACCAAAGAAGACATCACCCAAAGCCCGAACTTTCGCGCTCTTGTGAAGCATGAACGCGCCGAGTAAGGCTTGGGAACGAACGAATTTCATGATCTGACGATCGGGAAGCTCCTTGAGCGACTTCACATTCTCAAGGAGCCAATCGGAGACAAACTCTTGAGCATTCTCGTCCGGTGAAGTCGCGATGATCCCCATAATGGATGCATCCCCTGCGCGTTCTTTTGCCATCGAAAAGCCAAGCTCTCGAGGCGCGTCGTAGATGGAGGAGAGCATACACTGCAAATGTTGGTAAGAATAAGCATCAGGAGACTGCTTCAAAAATCCAACGGCTTCGAGACGTTCATAAGCCATCTTACGGACCAGCTCACTTTGCGCGTCTGTCCAAAGCATCAACACATCTTCTTGAGAACACGCTTGCCATAGTGATGACATCGACGTCTCTGTCACCAAACGGGACAAACTCCCACCTGCTGCGTCCTGGAAAGCTTCATCAGTCGCCATCGACAACATCGACAACACAACACGTTCCCCATCGTGCTCTTCTCTTTCTCGTGCCAATTGCTTCCACAAGTGCTTGCGAAACGTTTTCACGCCCCTTGTGCTATATGGAATATCATCTTTGGTATCGAATAGGCCGAACAAGCAAGCGATACTATCAACATCTCCAAGCAACCACGCCGCGTCGTAGATCTCGCGGAGACACTGCATCGAGTGTCCCTGGAGCTTGTACTGCTTCATACTCCGACAGAGTGCCCCTCTCAACTCTTTTCCTGCGGTCAAAAACAAAACAAACACAGAGGGTGTCGTCTCCTCCTCCTCAAGGAGCTGATGAGCGCACTGAACACCCCCCTCAAGATCTCCATTGTTCACGAGCTCTCGCAATGTGGAAGGGAGCTGTTGATTGCGCTGTACGGTCCACTCATCGAACGCTACAGGTTGGGCTTGCAAGAGGTGAGAGAGTCCGGCATACGCGACACGTGCAAGAGACGTTTTGAGAGGCATCGAGGCCAAACGTCGAAGTGCTTCAATGGCCTGTTCACCACCACAACGGGACAACGCCCACGCGACATCGTATTGTACGCGGAATCGACTCTGTAGAAGCCGACACAGCTTGGGCGTCGCGTCGGCGATGCGCAGTTGTCCAGCACGTCTGATCACACTTGAAAGAGACCACTTTCCGCGCTCTCCAGGCTGGGCTGTCAGATAAAAGTCCAACCACTGCAACACAGCCTCCTCGCGACTTGAAGCGCCACGACCTGGGTGCACAACGCGCTCAGAAACGTCCGCATTCTCTTCGCTTGGGGGAGTCTGTAGCGAAGGAGGTACGACTTCATCGACAGAGACAACTTCATCAGCGACGGGCTCCTCTGAGACGACCTCTTCAGGGGTCGCTTCGCGCCCTAAGAGGGTGGCATAATCTGTTTCGAGATATTCGGTTGTCTCGACGTACCCTTTGCGAATCTTTTCCTGCACGAGTTTGTCAAATGCTGCCTGTCCCTTGTCAAGCTCGACAGGTGCTTTGGTTCTTGTCCCATCACGGAGACGATGACCACGTCGTCCATATCGAAAGTTGACAACATATTGTTGCGTGTTCACTTCGCAAAGTTCGATCTCGTAGACTTTATCGGACTTTCCTTGTTGAAAAGACAAACATTTTTGATGGAGGAGTCTCATAAAACGACCTATGTGACAAAGATATCAACCAAACGACAAACACTTAGCTGCTTGTGGTTTTTGTGGAGTTGACAATGGTGTGCAAGCTCACGACCTGGCGCATCGAGAAGGCACGTTCAATCTAGGGCAGTGAGAAGACTTACTCTACTGGAGTCCCAGTCGCAGAGTCAAGTCTTTCACCGCTCTTTTCACTCCGAGACGAAGGAGTATAGAGCGAGTCAGTCTGACGACGAACTGGTAAAGGTGCAGGAAGATGCAGAAAGGAAGGAAGAGAACGAAGGGTCGGACGATTAAACAGGGAGCGTCTTAGGAGAAGATGTCGACGTTTTTGAGATCTTCACAGGCTTTGGTGAGGCGAGCGACAAAAGCGTCTTCACCGAAACGCAACCATTTGCGTGGATCGTAGTATTTTTTATTGGGTTTGTCGTCACCTTCAGGGTTTCCGAGCTGGGCCTGGAGGTAATCTTTGTTGTCTTTGTAGTACCCGTGCACACCATCCCAAAATGCCCACTGCAAGTCCGTGTCGATGTTCATTTTGATGACACCGTAGTTGATGGCTTCGCGGATCTCTTCGAGGGTCGAACCAGAACCACCGTGGAACACGAAGTGGATGGGCTTCTCACCTGTCTTGAAGGTCTCTTGGATGTGTTTTTGTGTGTTGTCGAGGATAATGGGTCTGAGTTCGACGTTTCCGGGCTTATACACACCGTGAACGTTCCCAAAAGCCGCAGCGACAGTGAACTTGTCGCTGACCTTCATCAACTCTTCATAGGCATAAGCGACTTCTTGGGGTTGTGTGTAAAGGCGGGCGCTGTCGACGTCAGTGTTATCGACACCATCTTCTTCCCCACCGGTCACACCCAGCTCGATCTCAAGTGTCATGCCCATCTTGGACATTCTTTCGAGATAGCGCTTGCTGATCTCGATGTTTTCTTCGAGTGTTTCTTCGGACAGGTCGAGCATGTGTGAACTGTAAAGAGGCTTACCGTGCACTTTGTAAAACTCTTCGCCAGCGTCGAGGAGACCGTCAATCCAGGGCAACAACTTCTTGGCAGCGTGGTCGGTGTGCAAGACAACACGTGCGCCATACAATTCAGCCATTTGGTGGACGTGATGCGCGCCAGAGACTGCACCTGCAATGGCGGAACGGTGATCTGTATTTTTCAACCCTTTTCCGGCGAAAAATTGTGCACCACCATTTGAAAACTGGATAATGATAGGCGAATTGACAGCTACGGCTGTTTCGAGGACGCTGTTGACAGAGCTTGTGTTTACGACATTGGCTGCTGGCATAGCGAATTGTTTGGTCTTTGCGTAGTTGAGAAGCTCGGTGAGGTCGTCACCCACGATCACACCAGCTGGAAAACGTTCCTTCAGTGAAGTCTGTTCGGACATCTTCTTTCCTCTGTCGATTGAATGGTTAAAAAAGTACCCAACTTCTTGAGAAAGATGGGTAGGATCAATTCGAAACAGAGCGTAACCAAAAAGCCTCAAAGGTCAAGTGAAAACAAAAACAATTGTAAGAAAACAGCAACATCACTTGCGTTCGTGATGAGATGCGATACCCTATCCTCACATACCACCATCACAAAGCCCTGACGCTCACCTCGCGTTTTGATGAGACAGGTCTTTGCACACAATAGGAATCTGGAATGTGGAAGTTGTTAGCAGAATCAAGCTTATGGATAGCCGCCATCGTCGGCTTTATCATATCAATAGGCTCCGCCATCCACGTCATTTTGTACAAACGAGACGTGCGCGCAGCGTTCGGCTGGGCTGGTTTTTGTATGGCTGTCCCGTATGTCGGTCCATTTTTGTACCTTTGCTTTGGGATCAACAGGGTCCAACGCAAAGCGATCAAGCTGCGTCGCTCAAGAGTCCGACTACAAGCCCCCCTTGAGATCTCCAATGCGACAGAAGACTTGCCGAGCTTTTCGGACATCTCCACCACCCTCGACTCACTCTCCTTGCTCGTCGATGGACTCGTTGAACGCCCCCTCCTGTCAGGAAACAAATTTACATTGCTGACAAACGGCGACGAAGCGTACCCGGAGATCTGCAAAGCCATTCGCGAAGCCAAACACAGTGTCACCCTCCTGACGTACATCTTCGACAACGATCAGGCAGGAAAAATGTTTGTCGACGCCCTCAAAGAGGCGCACGACAGAGGAGTACAGGTCCGCGTTTTAATCGATGATATGGGACGTCGCTACTCTTGGGTTCCCATCGATCGAGTCTTACGTGAGGCTGGTATCCCAACGGATCTGTTTATGAAAACAGAGATTCCTTGGAGCATGCAGTTCGTCAACTTGAGAAACCACAGAAAGATCATCGTCATCGATGGAAAGGTCGGCTACACAGGTGGGCTCAACATCAGAGATGGACACATGCACTCCCTCAACCCCAAGCACAAAATCCAGGACATTCATTTTCGCGTAGAGGGCCCGGTCGTGACGCACTTACAAGAAGCCTTCGCGGAAGATTGGGTCTACACAACAGGAGAGCTACTCGAAGGTGAACCCTGGTTTGTCCCACTACAACACGAAGGAAAGACGCTCGCACGGGGTATTCCTGATGGGCCTGATGGTGACTTTGAATCCATCCGATGGACGATCCTCGGTGCGCTGTCATGTGCGCGCTCATCGATCAGGATCATCACCCCCTATTTTCTCCCAGATCAGACCTTGATCACATCGCTCAATCTCGCGGCGATGAGAGGCGTAGATGTCGAAATTCTACTACCAGAGAGAGGTAACCTCCCGACAGTACAGTGGGCATCGACCGCGACCCTTCATCAAGTGATGGAGCGGGGATGTAAGGTCTACTACACGCCCCCACCTTTTGATCACAGCAAGCTGATGGTTGTAGATAAAACGTGGGTGTTGCTCGGCTCTGCCAACTGGGACCCTCGAAGTTTACGCTTGAATTTCGAGTTTAACGTGGAGTGTTACGATGCTGAGCTTGGGAAAGATGTGCACGAGCGACTCGGCGCGATCAAGCAGCAGTCCAAACTCGTCACGCCAGACCACTTGAGCAATCGCTCCTTCCCTGCCAAAGTACGCGATGGATTCGCCCGCCTCTTCTCCCCGTACATGTAGTTCTTCAGGTCCTCTACTTCACACAATAATCAGGCCGCACAGAGTCGTTTTTTCCAACAGGGACGAGTTTTACGCGGATCTTCCTTTGTCGCTTTACGTTGAAAAAACACGTCTCATACCCCTTGCGCTCGATGTTCACCATCCCCGCACGAGCGTAAACACAAAACCCTCTTGAGAGACGAATGGTCCGACGTTTTCCGCGCGTCACCATCAAGGTCACGCCCCGCGTGGAGGGTGAAATCCTCAAATATGTCAGTCCTCGTCCACACCTCGCCTTTTTCGCCCTTCGTCTGACAAGGATGGAACGTCTCTTGACGACAGACCTTCTCTTACGAACGACAGGTCTTGGACGCCACTTCTTAGAGCGAACAGGCGGTTTGATTGCGCCTTTTGTGTCCTCTGTGCGCCTCGGTGATGGCGCGATTTTTGTGCGGGTGGGGGGAGTCCGCTTTGGCTCGATCTCCACGCTCGCATCACTCGACAATGAGAGGTCGAGGGGTGCAGGTTTGTGAGTTCCGAACTTGGAGATGGAGACGATCAGTACAAGCACGATGAGCACGATCATCACGGAGACGAGTCCAACAACGAGGAACGTATCCTTGGACATGCCAGCTTGCTCTTCCTCATCATCATGTGTGACATACATCGTCGGAGCCATAGGCAATCCAGGCGATGGCTTAGGTCGCTCAGGTTGTTTCACAAGTGGCTCAACATACCCTCTTGTGTGCGCAAACGCTTCGGAGGAAGGCAGTGGGGAGAGCTTTCCAGACGGCACAGCACGTGGAGAAGGCGGCTCAATATTGGTCTCTTCGCCCTGTTCGGATTGCTTGTGCAACAACATCGCTGAGGGCTTCATCGGCCGCACGTGACCTGTCTCGACTCGCTTGAGCGACAGTACAAAGGGCTCCAGCTCACGCCACATCTCCTCCACTGAAGAGAAACGTTCGGTGGGATGAAGCGCAAGTGCTCTCGCGAGAATCGCATCAAATGCCTTGGGAATTTGCCTTTCAAGACGCTGTTCACTGACGTTTGGGACCGTTTTGCTGTTGACTTTACGCGAGATCAAGTCGTAGACCGTGATGGTTTGCATCTCTTCGAAGCTGACGTTTGGAAATCCGCCAGTGAGCATCTCATACAGGATGACGCCCATCGCATAAATGTCGGTCCGATGGTCGACTTGTTTATTCAGAGCTTGTTCAGGGGCGAGATAAAAAGGAGAGCCGAGGATACCTTGTGTGAGATGTTTCGCTTCGATATCAGCGTGCCCGAGGGGTTTGGCGATACCAAAATCGAGGACCTTGAGAAAGAAGGGATTTTTTCTTCTCTCTGTGAGGAGGATGTTTTCGGGTTTGAGATCTCTGTGGATGATACCGGCTTCGTGTGCAGCCCCCATCGCATCACAGAGCTGCTCGAAGATCTCAAGACACCACGAGACCGGCGGTAAATGGTCTGGAAATTCGAGGTAATCGGAGAGAGGAGCGCCTTTCAGGTACTCCATCACATAGAAGTAACCAAAAGGATCAGCCTTTCCGAAATCATCAAAGACGCGGACGATGTGCTCATTGCGTTGGGAGAGCGCTGAGGTCAACTGCACCTCACGCAGAAATCGCTCTTTCATCCCAGGCATATCGATCACTTCGGGCTTCGTGATCTTGACAACGCGTTCGGGGTCCATGGACATCAACAGGTGCTTGGCATGGTACACAGTACCAAACCCACCTTTCCCAAGAATCCCAAGGAGTCTGTACTTGTTTGCAATGACCACCAAAGGAAGATTGCACTTCAAGCAAAAGTCGAGTCCATCTCCAACGTCCATATAAGGTCGGAGATCTGCGTCACATTGGGGACAATGTGTCAGTGTTTCGTCGATCAACATCTGGTGTATCCGCTTGTCATTTCAACTGTTCCGCGCGTCGTCACGTCCATCCTGTAGAGACATCAAGCCCTGACATGGTGTGAAAACAACCGCTAGGGCTGCGACTGCGAAGAGGACTCCTCATCGGCTTGTTGTTCTTCTTCGGCTTTTTGGAGCATCTCTTCGACTTCTTCGAGATGGGAGGGTTCGATCGTCGTACGCATCTCACCGAGCGCACGCCGAGCCTCTCCTAAAGTCATTTTATCCTTCAAAAAATCAACACAGATCATACACATAGAATCACCTCATGGTTGGCGTGAGACGAACGTTTGTTCAAAAAAAGCATTCAGCTTACAACAAGATATGTACCACAAACGCTCAGTTCAAGAAAGAATCCCGCTTCTGTTCCTGACTATGGTGCTCCGAAAAAGGTGTCAACTCCCCTCTCAGATTGATTTGTGTCCACTTTTTGATCTCTTCGGAGGTCAAACCACAGCTAAATAGATAGAAGAGTTTTGTCAGCGCCGCTTCAACGGTCATATCCATGCCACTGATCACACCGACATCCGCGAGCGCAGAGCCCGTCTCATAGCCCGTAAGATCCACACCACCTCGAAAGCATTGTGTGCAATTGACCATCACAACACCTCGCTCGTTGGCCTTACGCAACACGTCCAAAAATGCCTTGTTTCGGACAGGTCCATTCCCCACACCGTATGCCTCAAGCACAAGCCCCCGGAGCGGTGGTCGGAGTACATTTTCGATGAACTCACTTGAGATACCGGGATAAAGTCTACACACCCCCACCCGAAGCTCACTCAGCTCGCGCACTTTCAAGTTCTGTGTATCACCCTTCGATGAGCGCACTGATCGCCAGTTGATGTTGATATCAATGCCAACATTCCCGAGGACAGGAAAGTTTGGCGAAGAGAAAGCCTCAAAACTCGTGGCGCTCTCCTTTACAGACCGACACCCTCTCAACAGCTTGCCACCAAACAGCAAACACACCTCAGGAATCGGATACTGTGAGGCGATCAACATCGCAGTGATCAGATTTTCATGCGCATCATTGCGCACCTCACATAGAGGAATCTGAGAGCCTGTAATGATCACTGGTTTACTCAACGGCTTGAGCATGAAAGGTAACGCGGACGCCGTATAGGCCATTGTATCCGTTCCATGAATCACGACAAATCCATCGTACTCATCGTAATGAGCAGCGATATCATTTGCGATTTTAAACCAATCCGCCGGACTCATATTGGCGGAGTCGAGCAAAGGTTCGTACTCGTTGATCGTATACTCCGGCAGCATAGGATCTTTAAGCTCAGGCATCATCGCCATCCGTGCAGCCAAATAACCAGGCGAAGGTGCATAACCAGATGCCCCCTTGATCATTCCGATTGTACCACCAGTATAGACAACGTAGACTCTCTTCCTCACATAACACTCCTACATACAAAGCGCCCTACAAAATCCACGAGTACATACCACAACTCCGTACTCATATGCGAACAGAATCTTTGCAAACATCCCCCTCCTCATTCACGATGAAAATGGCTTGACATTTTGGAGCAAATTGACCACTGTGTGCATGTTGTGGTTCATTTGACCACTTCATTTGAATATCCAAAAGGACGCTATGCTCCTAAAAAATGCTATGTTTTTAGGAACGTACCTTCCTTTTTTAAATCATGATTCTGACATCACCATACTCTCATCGGTCGTGGATGCGTCCTCTTGTATCGATGATGAAAGGATAGTTCACATGAGCTTGGGACACCTGCTTTCCCAGGGTGGATGGGCGATGTGGCCCATCTACATCTGCTCGGTCGTTGCGCTCGCTGTCTTTTGCCAACGATTTGTCGTGTATCTCTCTATCAGACACAAACAACTCCCATGGTTGCGACCCCTCCTGATGGATACCCAACAAGGGAAACTCGCACAAGTTCAAAAAGATCTCGAAGACATCCCTCATCCCATCGCCCGCGTACTTCTCGCCGCAACCAAAGTGTCGCGACACCGACGAGACCGCGTCGAAGCAGAGGCCAAGCGCGTTGGAACGCTTGAATTGCAGCGCTATGAGAGCTTTCTCCCCCTGCTCGGCTTTATCACACAAGTCGCGCCGCTGCTTGGCCTACTCGGAACGGTCCTTGGTATGGTCAAGATGTTCTTTGGCTTACAAACAGCAGGCATGTCAAATGTCGATGTATCTGCTCTTTCAACCGGTATTTGGCAAGCGCTGCTGACGACAGCAGCAGGATTGATCGTCGCGGCCCCTTCCCTCGCCGCCCACACGTACTTGCTGAGTAGAGTGGACACCTTCCGTTTGCAAATGAGCAACGCCATCGAGCAATTTTTGACCGCGTTGCCAACAGAAGAACAACACGATGATGACGAGGTCGCGATATTGACCCCGTCGATCCGTGGCGCTTCTCCATCGACACCTCCCTTGGGACACAACGATGTTTGAAAAACCAAGACGAGAAGCCCCTTCGATTGGGCTCACTCCACTGATCGACATCGTGTTTATCTTGCTGATCTTTGTCGTCTTGGCGGCCAACTTTGACAGAGTCAAAGGTCTAAAAGTCGCGCTCCCACAAGCGAGCAACACACAAGCGCCAGAGAAAAAGATCCTCGCCATCACGGTGACAAAAGAAGGCAAGCTCATGTACGAAGACAAAACGCTGAGTAAGTCACAGTTGTTGCCCAAACTCAAAGAGTTACGTAAAAAGCACAGCATCTTGTTGCTCCGAGCTGACAACAAAGTCGCACTGCAACACGCTGTGTACGTGCTGGATCAGGCATCTTCTGCAGGATTTGAATCTGTCTCCATCGCAGCAAACAGGCCATCAAAATGAGTCGATTTTCTCCAACTTTTGACACACAACCTCCTATGTTTTCGAGTTGGTTTGCGCTCTTCGCCAACCAATGGATCGCGCCCGTCTTCGTCGCTACGATCTTGCACGTCGCGGCGTGGTGGCTCCCTGTACAGCTCCCCAAAAACGATCAAAAGAAACCTCTGACCATCAAATTGAGCATGGTCAAACCACGCCCCACACCCAAACCTGTCCAGCGCCCTCCCGTACGGACCCAGCCAAAAAAGAAGATCAAGCCCAAAAGACGACGCAGACGCAGAAGACGACGCAGACGTAGACGTAGAAGACGACGCAAGCTCCCGATCAAACGAAGACTCCCCAAAAAGGTGATCAAGCGGGCCATCCCTGTCCCGCCAAGGACACCTCCACCCAAAAGAATCGAAAAGATCGAGCCAAAACCACTGCCTCAGCAGCCCAAACTACCACCCGTACGCACACAACCTGCGCCTGTGCGCACAAAACCAGCGCCCGTACAAAAGGTCGTACAAAAACCCGTTGACTTGGGGCCGTACAAACAATCCCTCAACGAAGCCATTCAACAACATAAACGCTACCCCCGAATGGCCTACCGCATGGGATTTGAAGGGATGGTGGTCGTCAGCATCAAGTTGACCAAAGCTGGAAAGCTCCTCGGACGCCCCCGGATCGTCCGTTCAAGTGGTCACCGCATGCTCGACAAAGAAGCGATCCGTATGATCCTCGCAGCCGCCCCCCTCCCCAATATGCCCAGCGCCTTCCAAAAACATCACGCGGAATTCCGTATCCCCGTCAACTTCACAATCCAGTAACACAAAGAGTGTTACATTTACACAGAGCGAACACGTTGAAGTTGTCCATCCACGCTTACCCCAACACGCTCTCCTTCAGCCCAGGACAACGCGTTGTCTACGCGGACGTAAAGAATCAGCGCTCCAAGCTCCACATGTGCGAATGAAAAGTGTCCCCGGTACTCCACAAAGCGGATCACACCTTCAACACCTGTATTGGTATCCTTCGAGAGGGTCAAAGACTCAGGTCGAACAGAGAGCATCACCTCCCCATGAAAAGGAGCGGAGAGAGGATGTCGCCCGAGTGAACACGACACGACATCACCTTCAGCGTCTCCCTCCAAGAGATTGGTCCGACCGAGGAATTGAGCGACAAACGCAGTCTCAGGCTTTGTGTACAACTCTTGGGGAGTACCGACCTGTAACAACTGCCCCTCGTTCATGATGCCAATCCTATCGCCGAGCATCATGGCCTCTTCCTGGTTGTGGGTCACGAGCATCGCCGCGATATTCTGTGACTTGAGCAACGCACGGACCTCAAAACACATTTGCTCTCGCCGCTTCTTATCGAGATTGGAGAAGGGTTCATCGAGCAGCAACATCTTCGGTGAAACAGCGAGGGAGCGCGCAAGCGCGACCCGCTGCTGTTCACCACCAGAGAGCTGCTCCGGCCAACGCTCTCCAAACCCCGCCAATCCGACAAGAGTCAACACCTCGTCGACTTTGTTTGAGCGGGCATCAGCGCTCATTCCTCGCAACCCAAAGGATACATTTTGTGCCACTGTGAGGTGAGGGAACAGCGCATAATCCTGGAACACAAAACCGATATCCCGCTTGTCAGGTGCGACATGGAGCGTCTGTCCAGAGAGCTGTTTGCCTTCCAACCAGATCTCTCCAGCAGAAGGAGTCTCAAATCCCCCAATCATACGAAGGGTCGTTGTCTTGCCACACCCAGAAGGCCCCAGCAACACAAACATCTCACCAGCTTCCATCGAAAATTCGACACCATCGACAACAGGTGTCGCAGAGAAGGCCTTGGAGACATCCTTTACGTGTAAAAAAGTAGAAGTGGTCATGTGTGTTTCTCATCGTAGAAAAAGAGCAAGCAGACGACAAATGAAAGGGAGAAGAACAAGATACACAGCGCGTAGGGCGAAGCCTCAGCGTACTGCGCGTTCTCGACGTTATCCCAAACCTCCATCGCCAACGAGCTGTAACCAGTCGGTGAGATGATCAAGTTGAGTGATAACTCTTTGAGAGAAGATAAAAACACGAGCACCGCCCCTGAGAACATCCCACTATATACGTTGGGCAAGATCACCCGCCAAAAGGTCGACCAGTGGCCATGTCCAAGGGCAAAGGAAGACTCCTCAAGTCGAGGAGACAGGCGGTGCAACGCACTCCGTACGGGTCCAAGCGCCTCAGCGAGGAAGCGCAGGACGAGAGCGACCACAAGCAATGTAAGGCTTAAATGTAAAAAGTACGCCCACTTGAGGGAGAAAAAGACCAGCCCCAGCGCCAGCGTGACAGGCGGGATAGAGTATCCAAAGTAACTGATCCGCTCTAGCATCCGCGTCATCCACGTCGAATAACGAGAGGACAAGTACACAAGCGGCACGCCAAACAGCATCGCGATGAGCGCAGCAGGCCCGCTACTCTGAAGCGAACAGACCGCAGCGTCGATGATCCCTGACCACTCCTTCGACCATATGGAGACACCAGAAGCGTCAAAGGACCAATACAGGACCACTCCAACGGGCAATATCACAGCAAAGAAGCCGTACACTGCAAGAAACACATACGACACCCATCGCCAGGGACCAAGGGCGAGGGTCCGCTGCTGCCGCTGCGTTCCTCGTCCGGCTCTCGCCACACGAAAGGAACGAAGGTAGCCAGCTTCGACCCACAAGATCACAACTGTCAGCCCGAGTAAAATCAGCGAAAGCCAAGCACTATAAGGTCGATCAAGCAACCTGTACTGAAAGAGTTCCCAGCTCAGCGTCTTGTAACGCATCAAGCTGACCGCCTCGAAGTTACCGAGCACGTGAAGACTGACCAACAGCCCACCGGCCCATATTGCCGGCCAACACTGAGGCAAAATCACCAGCCGAAAGATCTGCCAATGGGTATAACCAAGCGCTTGTGCAGACTCTTCGAGCGATGGATCGGTGTTGGAGAAGGCAGTACGCAAATTCAAGTACAGGTAGGGGATGTTACACAGTGTCAACACCCACAACGCGCCCCAATACCCATGAATCCGCTGCATGGAGATGCCCAGTATGGACTTGAGAAAACCCATATCACCCCCCATCGAGAGATAGGCGTAGGACATCATGTACGTAGGCAGCGCGAGCGGCAACACACCAAAGAGGACGCCGACAGCACGCCCCTTCATATCCGTTCGTGTTGTGAGCCAGGCGAGTGGGACGGCGATGAGCAAGCTACACAACAACACCGAGGCGAGTAGCAACACGGAGCGAAGGACAAGATAGCCCATTCGAGCGCGAAAGAGCAGTCCGACAAGATGGGAAAAAGAAGGGACTTCTGAGGCTTGGATGAAGGTATAGAGGGTGGGAAAGAAGACGCCGAGTGCGACGCCCCAGGCACAAAGCCAAAGCCACCAGGGGGCTCTCCCGCCGAGGGAGAGCCGACCTCGTGTGTCATTCATGGCAGACCAACAGACGTCAACAATTTCAGTGTACCTTTCAGATCGCGAAGTTTGTTGAGCTCAACAGTTGGTGCTGTGTTCAACAGGTCTTTCAGTGGAAGCAAGAGTTTGTTTGCCTTAACTTCTTCGATCATGGGATACTCAAAGGCTTTCTGCGTAACGTACTCTTGGGCCTTTTTGCTGAGGAGATAGGTCAAAAAGGTCTTGGCGTTTGCGGCATTCTTGCCACCCTTCAACAGACCAGCGCCCGCGATGTTCACGAGGTTACCAATATCGCGCTTTGCAAAGAATGTTTGCGCGACGGGATAGTTGGCGTCCTTGGTTTTAAACCGAAGCAGGTAGTAGTGGTTGGGCAGACCGTAGACAACTTCGCCAGCCGCGATGGCTTTGACAATCGCGGTGTTTTTGGGGTAGCTCTTCGCTCCGTTCTTTTTCATGCCTTCGAGCCACGCTTTGGTTTTGGCTTCGCCGGCAGAGACGCGCATGGCGGTCACAAAAGCCTGGAAGGATGCATTTGTCGGCGCCCAGCCGACCTTCCCTTTGTACTTGGGTTTGGTCAGATCAAAGACGCTCTTGGGGATATCGTCTTTCTTCACCTTTTTGGGAGCGTACGCGATCACGCGAGCGCGACCACTTGTCGCCACCCAAAGCCCCGACTTGTTTTGCAAAAAGGAGGGTGTTTTTTTGATCAATTTGTCATCGATTTTGGCAAACGCCCCAGCTTGCTCAAGCAATCCAAGGGCGCCTGCGTCCTGAGACCAAAAGAGGTCCGCGCTGACCTTCTTTTGTTTGATCTCTTCGTTCAACAACAACGCAAGTTGTGCGGTCTTTCCGAATTTGACCTTTACCTTGATACCAGTGTCTTTGGTGAACATCTCGATGATCGGCTTAACCAGCTTCTTGCTGCGACCTGAGTAGATGACGAGCGTTTTGCTCTTTGTCACTGTTCTTTTTGTGGTTTTTTGATTTTGCTTCTTTTTGGAAGGTTTGGGACAACCTGCCATGCCCAACGCGAGCATACAGACAGACAATCCCACGACAAATCTCTTCATCATGGATCATTCCTCTTATATCATGTGTAGGATGGCAGGTATCATTGCGAATACATACCATCACCGTCAATTGCGAGAAGAGCATGCTGTGTACCTCTTCTCTCGTGTAGAAGAGGTACACAGCATGTTCTCAATGTTCGAGAGGGGATGTAACAGCAAGCATTTGAAAAGTCAAGTTGGCCTCTCACAACCCCTACAATACGTTATCCAATCCAACTTTCAGGAGTGGAAAGGTCCATGAGGCTCATCATCGTCAAAATCCAACATCATCTGGGAATCGAGTCGTGGGTCCAATTCGTTGGCAGCGAGTGTGACAGGCAACGCGACGGGCATAAATGGTTCTTGCTCCTCGACAGGCAGAGAAGGTCGATTTGCAGTGACGATGATCGACCAGATGGCGAGACTTCCAGTCGCCCCACCCAACCACGACAACAGCCCTACAGGCCCAAATGCGCGCAGCAAGTATGAGCCAACAAAAGGACCGAGCACCGCCCCCACACCAAAGACGATCAAAAAAGTCCCCGTGGCAGACGTGATCTTCTCTTGCTCAACGACGTCGTGTGTCAACGCGAGCGCGACGGGATAAATCGCCAATCCTAACGCCCCCATCAACCCACCAACAGCGAGCAACACATACCAGGAAGAGAGTGGAAGCACGACCCCTGCGACCGCGACAAATGAAAAGAGCGAACAGATCATCAACAATGACCACTCACGCCCCAATCGATCAGACAACAATCCAATCGGCCATTGCGCGATCAACCCACCCAACAACATCGCGGTCATGAAATATGAGATCTCCGTCGCGCTGCGACCCACATTCGCCGCAAACAACGGCAACACGCTCAACAACGACCCCTGCACAATCCCCGAGACAAAACACCCATATCCTCCGAGAGGTGTACTCTTCCAAAAAGAACGCAAGCCCATACGCACGTCTTCACTCATCGTCGGCTGTAGATTGTTGGTAAAGACAATCGGCACCAACGAAAAAGCGAACATCGCAGCCATGAAGGCGAACAATTCAAGGCTCCCCATCGAATAGCCGGTCAAGACCATCTGACCAGCCGCGAGGCTTCCTTGTGAGATCAATGTGTACAAAGACAGGAGCACCCCACGCCCCCCAAATGTCGCGAGCTCACTGAGCCAACTCTCGATCACCACAAACAAACCAGCGATCGCAAAACCAACCGCCACCCGCAACAAAAACCACCCCAATGGATGACGCACAACAAACATCAACAACGTCACATTGACCAACAAAGCGGCCATCCCAGCGTACACCCGGATGTGTCCGTACTTCTTAACCAAGCCTCCTTGAAACCACGCCCCCAACGCAAGGCCGACGTTATACGCAGCCAACACAAACGCCATCGAAGAGGTCGAATACCCCTGCTGCTTAATCACCAAACTGACCGTTGTCATCAACATTCCGTGCGCCAACACCAAGACAGCTGTGCTGGTCAATAAAGGTCCGCTGGAGACCACCAACTTCAACATCTCTTTTACTTCCCTACATCACATGATCCCAACAAAGCCGTTGGAGGCATATGCGCGAACCACACGCGCTGTTCTCCCACTGATAGGATCGAAAAAAAAAGTCAAGCGGGGCACAAAAGAAAACCATCAAACACAAAAACACCACAGCCAAAACGCCATACAAATCAAAAATCTTAACACTGAAAACAAGAAAAAAAGCGCAAACCTTTGACACATCGTCACAGCGCACACATACTCAACATACACAAAAAGACAAAGAAAAACATAGCCTTGCCCTAAGAAAAACAAGAGACATTCTTCAGACTGTAGGCGACATCGAGAGTCCAGAGAGGCGAGCTCGCGAGTGAAAAGTATCCGAGCAAAACAGCTCACACAGGTCCAGACTTTTTGCGCCATGCCCCAGGAGAGAGATGAAAATAACGTTTGAACGCCCGACTAAACGAGACGACAGAATCATAGCCGACGCTGCGTGCGACTTGATCCAGGCTGAGCCCCTGTTGCTTTTGAAGCATGCTCGCGGCCGTTCTCATCCGCCACTGTGTCACATATTTTAACGGCGCCTCACCGACCAGCGCTTGAAAGCGTGCAGAAAAACCAGAGCGAGACATCCCGACAGTTCGTCCCAATGATTCCACAGTCCAAGGATGTTCTGGTTTGTCATGTATCAACTGTATCGCATGGCCAATGTGTTTATCGCTTAGTGCACCGAGCCATCCGCCCTCTCCTTCAGGCTGACGAGCGAGCCAGGTCCTTATAATTTGGAGAAAAAGAAGATCTGCCAAGCGAGAAATCGCAGTGTCCACTCCTTGGAGCTGCTCGCTCGATTCGTATGACATGTACCGTATGATCGTTTCCAACCAGGGTGCTGTTTTGTGATCTTCGTGTTTGATGTGCACAAGCGGCGGGATCACAGACAGCAATGGATGCTCATTGCCCCCTTCAAATAGAAAGCTTCCACAATACAAGGTTGTAGGTGGTCCTTCTCCATCCAACTCAAGAAGGGAGCAATGTTCCCCACAAACCTGTCCACCGTGTTTGCTTTGGTAGGTCTCCATCCCACGCTCCCTGAACTCATCAAAAGACAGAGGTACAGTCTCCAAAGAATCAGCGATTACGTGTTCAGAAGCACAAGACACCATCACAAGCTCCCCCGCCGAGAATGTGATGGGTTCCTCTCCCTTGACAGCGAGAACCCCACCGCCGCTATCGCAAATATGAAACATCAAACTATCAGAAGGTGCTACACGAACCCCCCAAGAGCCTCTCACCTCCGCCCTCGCAAAGATAGTCCCTTCAACGCGCAATGATTGAAGCACATGCGTCAGAACATCCATTCTTCTTCCTTTTTTGGCTACTTACAACAACCAAGACGAATTGTATAAAATTGTGGATGAAATGATATTGTTCATCCACAATTTTGTACTTATCATAGGTCTCGTCAAGGGAGAGACAAGACTCTAAAGACAATCTCTTCAAAAATGAATAAAAACATCTTACAAAAGTGCAAGACATTTGCGCCTTCATGATGCAAGGAGAACAAAATGGGACAATTTAACAACAAAGTTGCGATCGTAACGGGCGGTGGAACAGGTATCGGAAAACAAATGACTGAATCTTTGGTCGCAGAAGGCGCAAAGGTTGTCATCACAGGACGCCGAAGAGGACCACTTGAGGCACTTTCGCAAAAACACCCCGAACAAATCTATTTTGTTCAGGCAGACGTCTCGAAACCCAACGACCCCAAAAGAGTTGTTGAGTATACAATCGAAACACTTGGGCAATTGGACATCTTGATCAACAACGCCGGAACATTCGCAAGTGCTCCTTTGGTAGAGACCTCTGATGAAGACATCACCCGAGTGCTCAACGTGAACATCTTAGGCGTCCTCGCCTTCAGCCGCGAAGCGATCCCATACCTGAGCAAAACAAACGGAAACATCGTAAACACATCATCTGTTGTCGCAACCGGCGTGATGCCGGGGATCTCTGTCTACGCAGCGAGCAAAGCCGCTGTCGATCATATCACACGCACACTTGCCGCAGAGCTCGGACCCCAAGGTATCCGGGTGAATGCAGTCTCACCGGGAATGACCAGAACGGATATGGCCGCACCGATGCTTGAACAAATGGAAGAATCTTTTGCACAACAGACACCACTTGCGCGCATAGGAAATCCCATCGACATCGCAAACGTCGCGCTCTTCTTGGCCTCAAACAAAGCCGGGTGGGTCACAGGACAGGTATTGGCCTCAAGCGGTGGCTTGATGCTCTAATCTGCGAACTTCCAAACCCCCTCCTTCACTCCCACCTCTACCTTATGTCTTCCCCACATAGGTTTACATAACAATTCAGACGTTGACTCATTTCTCGCCGAGGCGAACAACTCTCCACACATTTCAAATTGCATTGGGTTGTTGACTTTTCACCGGTCTATCTGGACGATGTCACCACTCAAGTTTCCGTTTGCTCTCTTTTGCCAAGAGACGACCTGTCCACGACACCCCATAGAGAGCGTATACGAAGGCTTTGGCAACTACTTCCAGGAGAGCGTAGATGAGTCCGTCAAAACCGCCCGAAGAGACCCCTCAACAGCAAGACATGTCGAAAAAGAAGACCTCTCCCAACACGGTCATTCCGGAACTTGAAATGGATGCAGTGCCAGAGAGTAAAGACTCACCACTCCATACAGAAGAAGACCTCTCGGCTGCACCACCGTCCTCTCAAGAGGTGACAGCATCAGAGCAAATCGCCATTATCGACGCCGATGACATCGCCCTCGCCTCGCTCCCAGAAACACATCCACCTTCACAAACGCCTCCTTCCCCAAGGCCAAAGATACGACATTTCCTTCAGAATATCTTCGAAGTCTCCGCGCTGTACGATTTAGAGGAGTGGCCCAACGTATCACACGAGTTGTATCTCAAAGCCCGAGAAGAATTACGAATCCGCGTGGATACAGTGTACAACTTCATGAAGCACAAGGGATTTAACTGGGAAAAACGTAGTTCATTCCGCATCTTTGGCGAAACCTTGTTACAACTGTTGTGGATCGACTGGTCTGACCCTGAGGCGAAACACACAGCGACCCACGAGGTCCTCTCACAACTTTCCAAACGACCACAAGCCATCCTCGACTACGATCAACTCTACTGCACACCGGACAGCGCAGAACGTCGACGTGATCTTGTCCTGACACACCACGCGCTCGCCGACAAAAAGGTGCTCTTCATCGGAGATGATGATCTCGGCTCCGTCGTCCTCGCTCCTCACTTCCCAGGCGAAATCCACATGCTCGACCTCGATCAACGGCTGCTGCAATTCGTCCAAGAGGAAGCTCCAAATGTCCATCGACACGAGATCAACTTGATCTTGAGTGGCATTCCAGCGCCCCTCCACAAGTACTTCGACGCAGTGTTTCTCGATCCACATTGGGAATACAGTGGCGCGTGGATGTTCCTCAACAAAGCCATCTATGCCCTCAGTGAACATCCAGACGCGCGGATTTATCTATCTTTTTGCCCAGTCCATCTCGAATACCAACCTGGACAGATGACACGTTTTTGGAAACGACTCGCCAGTCTGGGTATGATGTGCGAGCAAGTGATCCCTGCGTTCAACTTGTACAGCCTCGATGAAGCTGATATCCCTGAGTTTCGCGCGCTGATCGATGAGTATCTGCCGCAGCTCGAATCGTCATTCGCGAACGCTCTTAGAGAGATTCCATTTGCCTTCTCGAATATGTATGTGCTCAAAAGAATACCAGGGCATCGCCCTCACAAGATACGTTCGTTTTTCTTCAACTGGTGGCACTCCGCCTAAGCCGAAGGATTGATCTGCATGCGCTTTTTTCACCCCGAACATGACAGCCAACTCGAACTCTCACTTGAAGACGTGTTCATCGTCCCTGACTACTACGACGGTGGTTCGAGGTTGGACGTCGACCTGACTCCGATGGACTTTCCAGGTGGCGCCCACCCGATCGTGTCTGCCAACATGAACGGCGTGACAGGAAAACGTATGGCTGAGACGATGGCCCGCTATGGCGGCTTTGGCGTACTTCCACAGGATATGGAGCTTGACACCGTCGAACGGATCGTCAAACACATCAAATCCGCAGATCCACAATTTGACACCCCCCTCGTCGTCACACCAGAAGCGACGTTGCGGGATGTACAGGGGATCATCAGGAAACGAGCACACGATATGGTCGTCGTCGTGGACAAAGAAAACCGCCCCCTTGGCGTCGTGACACAGGCGGATTTACGGGACAGAGACCAATATACAAAGGTCGGTAGATTGATGTCCAAAGAGATGGTGAAGTTGCGTCGCGGGATGAGCAACCAAGAGGCCTTCACCTTGATGCACCAGAATCGCGTCAAAGCAGCTCCAGTCCTCGACGATGACGATAAATTATGTGGATTGCTCACCCGAGACGATGCTGTGCGCTTGGAATTGCTCAAGCCAGCGGTCAACACGAGAGGTGAGTTGATGGTCGCGGTCGCCGTTGGGATTTCTCAGGGCGCCGCGGACACAGCGACCGCGTTGGTCGAGATGGGGGTCGATGTGATCGTGCTTGACACCGCCCACGGCTACCAAAAGCGAATGCTTGAGACCATACAAAATGTACGCAAGGCTATCGGTTCCTCCGTCCCTATCGTCGCAGGAAATGTTTGCACGGCGGAAGGCACAAAGGCATTGATCGACGCAGGCGCCGATATCATCAAGGTCAACGTTGGACCAGGCGCGATGTGCACAACACGTATGCAGACAGGAGTCGGGCGACCGAGCTTTTCATCCGTCCTCGCCTGCGCCAACGAAGCCAAGCAACACGGTTGTCACGTGTGGGCTGATGGCGGTGTCCGACACCCAAGAGATGTCGCGCTCTATCTCGCTGCAGGGGCTTCTCGCGTCATGATCGGCACGATGCTCTGTGGAACCTACGAAAGTCCTGGAGACATCAAAGAAGATCCCGAAGGCTTCCTGTACAAAGAAAACTACGGCATGGCCAGCGCCAGAGCCGTACTAGAGCGAAACACTGCCTTGACCGCCTTTGAAAAGGCCAAAAAAGGCTTCTTTCGAGAAGGTATCAGCAGCTCACGCATCTACCTACAAGAACACAGAGAGAGTGTCGGGGAGATCATGATCGAGATCATCACTGGCGTTCAATCTTCCTTCACTTACGTCGGCACGACAGACATCCCCTCCTTCCAAGAGAAAGTGATCGTAGGCGTCCAAACACAAGCCGGCTTTGGCGAAGGAACAGCCCACGGACGCATCCGCAAATAACCCCCTTCTCCACCACCCGAAAACCTTTTTGCCAGCCACTGCGTCTATACCAACACGCACCTGGAAGGATGAGTATCCTCCACACAGGTACGAAAAACTTGCAAATGCAGCCAAAATCCAACACATTCACAATAGAATGACATGTTCACGTGTGGAAACGTTCACGTTCCACCAAACACAATGGTACAGAGATGATACAGAATGAAGGCACGACCTGCCCGGAGTGTGGAACTTCCATCCTCAACATTCCCGAAGGCGGTCGATTTTGTGCAAAGTGCAGATTCCCGCTCATGCACGTCGCCAACAAGTATAGATTGATCAAAACCCTCGCAGAAGGTGGTTTTGGTACTGTGTTTCTGGCAAAACACATCCGGCTCCAAGAAGACGCGATGCGCGTGATCAAGGTCATGAAGCCCGAAGTCATGAAGATCGCAGGGATGGAGACGCGTTTTTACAGAGAGGTCCGGATCACCTCCTCACTGTCCCAGAAAAATGAACACATCGTTCGGATCTACGATGACTTTGGTGAAGAAGAAGGCCTCGGCTTTTACTACGTCATGGAACACCTCCACGGTCGCCCACTCAGCCATCGCCTCCAAGAAGGCCACCTCACCCCTGTCGAGATCCAAAATGTCTTTGAGCAGATGACCAAAGGCATCGCAGAAGCCCACCGCGCAGGCATCATTCACCGAGATCTCAAACCAGACAACATCATGTTGGTAGAAAAAGGCCACCAAACGCAACTCGTCAAGTTGCTCGACTTTGGAATCGCCAAACCACTCGGTGATAACAGCCAACCGAACCTCACACAAGGCATGCTCGGCACGCCCGCCTACATGTCTCCAGAACAATGCCTGGGACAAGAGATCGGCAGAGAGGCCGACATTTACGCGGTTGGGATCATACTCTACGAACTCTTCACAGGACGCCCTCCCTTTGGTGGCAATACAGATCAGGCACAAAGCAGCAATGGGTTCATGGCAGTACTCCACGCACATATCACACAACAGGTCCCTTCACTGCGTGAAAAACTTCCACAGATGCCCCAAGGGATCGAAGCAGCGATCCTCAAGTCATTGGCCAAAAAGCCCGAAAATCGCTTCGGTAGTATGGAAGAGCTCTATCAAGACATCGCCCCCAAATTGGCGAGTTGGACGGGTATTCCATTACAAGCCCCAGAGCTGCTGGACGCTCCGACACCACGTATCACCCGTTCCTCTTACTCCCAACCCTCAGGGGAACTCATTCCCGCGGCACAGAGTTACGCTCCAGCGCCCCCTACACAGATCCCACATAGCTCTCCATTGTCCAAAGGGCTCATCCTTGGGATGCTCGTCTTTATGGTCTTGTTAACAGCAGGATTGGGCTACACCATTTACTTGTTGAAGCAAGAAAAGCAACCGACCCCACGTACAAACATCCGAACAGTTGTGCGAAAGCGACCAACAAAACGTCTCCATCCTCCAAAGCGTCCCCGTCCTCACCCTCCGGAAGCACGCACCCAAAAGACCATCAAAAAAGCCCCACAACCGACAAAAAGAGCGGTGCAGCCTCCCCCTCGTCGACCAAAGAAACGTACCCTGAGAAAAGTCACGATCGCCCGAAAGCGATTCAGAAGACGCTATAAAAGAAGACGTATCAAGAGTCGGAGAGTCCGGAGAGCAGTACCTATCGCACGTGTAGATATCGATCGATTGATCAAAGACGCCAATCTCACGAGCGACGCCGAAGCAACAACACGTAGATTCTTTGTAGAGGGAAAAAAACTCGAACGCAGTATCCGTAATGGTATGACAGCGAGGACGTACTTACTCGCACGACGTGTCCATCGAATCCACAAAGACTTGCTGATGTACAAGTTACCAAGTGCGCTCTACAAACAATTAGGGAAATACGAAGCAATGGGAGTATACGCGCTCATCCAAGTGCGTAGAAAGAGATTTGCCAAATTCCAGTACCAAGGCCAATCAAATGCCGAGTTGGGTCGGGAATACACCAAACACGTAAATGCTCTTGGAAGCTACATCGCTCTGATCTCGAAACTCTTTCGCTTCAGATCGTCCAATTACTACCCATGTGGAAGCTACTACTTCGCAGAAGCCTATCTCATTACAGCAGATGCGATGGCAAATTCTCCGCAGCCTGCGCAGGGTGAGGAGAACACCTACTATAAACTGCTCAAAAACTCAGCTTCAAGGTACAGAACGATGGCCATGGAACAACTGCGTCCTGGTCTCCAACACGCATCCAACTACAAAGCTCCAAAATGCCATAAGAAAATGGTTCGTATGTACAAGCGACTCCGACAGTAAGTGACCTTCAGCCCACTATCCTCCACCCCTCACATAAGGAGGCCCCATTGTTCTCCCGGACTTTTGCCCTCTACACATTACTCTTCATCTTTTGTTCACCTGCACGTGCACAGAGTCCTGGAAAACATGCCCTCAAAAAGACAGACGCCTCAAAACAACGCGAACTCATCATCGCGACCAAGTCCTCGCCCCCCTTTGCGATGAAACGCTCTGATGGGAAATGGACAGGGATCAGTATCGAACTATGGCAAGTGCTCGCCAAAGAGCTCGGGCTGCGCTATCGCTTCAAAGAGTTGGGTCTGCAACAAATGCTCGACCAGGTGAAGCGTGGGAAAGTCGATGCAGCAGTCGCTTCGCTTACAATTACACCAAGTCGCGAAGCATACCTCGACTTCACACACCCCTTCCACACAACAGGCCTCGCGATCGGCATCCACAGCGCGCGAAAGAACACCATTCTTCGAGCCTTCCGAAAAATCTTTACCCTGGAATTACTTGAACTTGTAGGTGGGCTTTTCTTACTCTTGGTGTTTATGGGGATGCTCGTTTGGTGGTTTGAACATCAACACAACCACGAAGAATTTGGCGGCAGCGCGATTCACGGAATCGGCGCGGGCTTTTGGTGGTCTGTGGTCACAATGACCACTGTTGGATATGGTGATAAATCCCCAAGGACTTTGGGTGGGCGAGTTGTTGCGATGCTTTGGATCTTTTTGAGCTTGGTGTTGGTCTCAAGCTTCACAGCAGCGTTAACCTCACTTCACACAGTGAATGTTTTGGAGTCGCACATCAAAAGCCCCAACGATCTGCACAGATTAAAAGTTGCGACTGTTCCCAACTCAACAAGCGCAAGATTCTTGGAAAACAGACACATCCAAACAGTCATGTACAAGGATATTCTCAGCGCGTCAAAAGCAGTCGCCAACAAACAAGCCGGCGCGATTGTCTACGATGCCCCACTACTGCGCTATCTCTCACAACACCGACTTCATGGCAAAATGACAGTTCTCCCAGGACATTTCAAACGCCAAGACTACGGCATCGCGTTGCCTCCAGGCAGCGACATGAGAAAACCGCTGAACAAGGCTATCCTGAAAATGATTTACAGCGACAGGTGGCAAATGTTGCTCAAGAAATACCTCGGCCCCAACGCAACCCAATAATCAATCTCGCCCTACGTGTTGTCTGTATGAATGAAGCATAGAGAGCGCACCCTCAATCAACTCACCGTGAAGACCCCATCCAATCCCCAACGTACGCATGGACACGTGAAACAATGTCTGCGCATGCAACGCTTCTGGTAGAATACGGTCTCGCTTGCGAAAATGATCGAGACCATGAACCGTTGCCCATAAAATAAACGACTTTTGTTTACATAAGATATCTTCTCTATCAAGTTGTAGCAGTTCGCCCAGCGACTCTTCTATCGGCTCCAGAATCTTCCCGATGATCTTTGCCGCGTCCAGCGCGTCTTCATCCGGTAAAAGAGGCTGTGGAGACGACATAATAGCATCAATCAACCGATGTCGCGAAGGCTCCTTCACCGCATCCAAAAAGTACACCTCTCCCGCCAAAAACACCCTCGCGAGCGCTCTCGACTCGACCTCGCTGCCTTCTAGCCCCTCAAAATACACACCAGCACGCGCAAGCTCTTCGTATAGAGAGACTTGAAACTCCTCTAACGCCCTCTTTTGCAACGCAACTATCAGATCATCTTTGCTCGGAAAATACCGGTACAAAGCACCAACTGCCGCATCCAGCGACTTCGCGATCTTCGCAATCGTCAACCCATCAAGACCCTCTTGTGCAACAATATGCATCGCACTCTCAAGCATCTGCTCCCGCCTCGCAAGACGCCTCTTCTCACGACGACCAAGTTTCTTGACCTCTTCATTCATCTCGCCTCCAGATACCCATCTTTGTGTATAGTCAAATATACAGCATGAGAAGTTTTCTTTGTACTCCACCACGTAAACGCACTCTCTTCCAACAAACAATGCGCATATGCCGACGATTGAATCGTACAAACCTATGGCATGGATATCGCATACAGGCACACCAAAGTCAAATGGAAGACATCCTCGTGAATCAGTTCCATTGGTTTTCAATTGCGATGTGGATGTATCATTTTGTGTATCGGCAACGCCCGGAAAGGTAAAGCGGCAAAGACGCAACTCAACAAACCCCCTCAACGACCACAATACCTTCCAGCGTTGTCTTTTTTGATAGCACTCAAAAGAAAACCTTTTTGGACAAACGTTCGTATACTCACTTTTGGCATCACCCACTTCCAGACCGAATGCACAAAAGGAGCCCACATTGACCACGCTCAGATTCGCCCAACCATCGGATGCAGAAGAACTTTCCAATATTTACAAGCGCTATGTCATCGATTCATTTGTCTCCTTCGAAACGACCCCCCCTACAGTCGATCAATTCGCCGAGCGTATCGAACACATACAACAGCAGTTCCCTTGGCTCGTCATAGAAGATAATGAGCGCTGTCTTGGGTATGCCTACGCATCTCCACATCGCTCTCGCGCAGCCTACCAATGGTCCACAGAGGTCTCAGTCTACCTCGACGACGACATCCACCGCCAAGGGGTCGGAACCCGCCTCTACAACGAACTCTTCCGCCTTTTACAGATACAGGGATACGTCAACGCATACGCAGGGATCACCATTCCCAACCCGAAAAGTCTCGGATTTCACAACAAGTTGGGTTTCGAAGAAGTAGGTATTTACAAGCAAGTTGGGTACAAAGCAGGTCGATGGTGTGATGTCGTCTGGCTCAGTCGGTCCTTGCAAGCGCCTCCCACGCCGCCATCATCCCCTATACCACTGCCGTCTCTGCTCGCGTGTATGCCCCACCAACATGTCCAAGACATCGTAGATGACGACACTTTTTTGCATCGATTTGAACGCCAGGAGATCTCACTGACGTGTTGGGATCACCGCGCACACGTCAGAGTCGCATGGAAGTATATTCAACAAGAAGCGTCACTCGAACGAGCGTATACACGTATGAGAGATGGAATATACGCGCTACTCGATCACAACGGTATCTCGCAGGACAAATACAACGAGACCGTGACCAGGGGCTATCTCATCCTCATCGCGAAGGCCGTTGGAGAAAAAACACAATCTTGGTGTAGATTTTACAAGGACAACCCGTCTCTCTTTGATAGGACGTCGCCACCCCTGCTCGCGTACTACACAAAAGAAGAGCTCTTGTCAGATGAGGCAAGGCAAAGTTGGATACAGCCTTCCAAGCGAGACTTTGGTGATATCGATTGGTAGCGGCTTGGCCTTGTTGTTTCTCGCAAAGGTCTACAGCGCCAGCTCCAGCTCCATAAACAGGTGAGGATGCTTTTCGTACTTTTCTTGCATCAAACGGATCGTGTCCACGCGTACTTCGTGCTTATAGGACTCCAACAAGACCTCCCCCTCTTTGGGGAACGCCAAAAACCGTTCTTTGTCGATCAACAGAATACGAGGCTTAAATTGATGCATCAGCTCAGAATGTTCATATGTGAGACAAAAGACATACCACCGCTTTTGCACCTCTCCACCCATATCATCCCGCATCGTCCCTGCAGCAAATTGTTCGGCGATTTGGTTGAGAATGGTGTTCAAAATGTACCAGGAATCCTCCTCAGGAAAAGAGAGCACAGGACCTTCGGCTTTTGCTCGCTCCATCGCCGCCCGAACCTCAGACTGCATCGCCGTATTTCTCATCACATGCCGAAGGTCTCGTTCAAACAGAGTACGCAACTTCAAAGACGCGACAGCTTTGTCCTCACGTGGCTCAGTGAAGGGCTCGATGATATTGAGGCTGAGCAAGATGGAGTTGTTAAACTCACGCTTTTTCCAGGCAGAACCGGCCTGCCATTGCCCCCACATCCAACCTGCAAAGACACCAAGAACGGCCCCCAAAATCTTTGGGATAAAATCGAGCACAGCAGCCAACACATCAACGCCAAAAAACATCGGACACTCCTTTTTACTAGCTTGAAGATCTCACGTCGAACGAAAGCGAATCCAGATCGACGAGATTGTATGATACCTCTTCGCAAAATTGCAATAAGACCAACAGCATCCAAATGCCACATGGGTATCGTGGACGATGAATTTGAAACTTCATTGAAAAATTGGTATGCTAGACGCGTTTTTCCAACGATACGATGTGAAGAACACTTCACTCTCTTCAAACACTTAATGAATACGATAGGATGTGCTCGTTCCTATCTGAATATGATAGACACATGACAACAAAAGACACGCTAGGGTCCTATCAGCTCCTTGAGGAGGTTGGCTCAGGTGGTATGGGTGTCATCTACCGCGCCGTCCACAAAAAAAGTGACGATTTTCAAAAAACCGTCGCGATCAAAAAGCTACATCCTCACCTCGCACAAGAGCCGGGACTCATACAGAGCTTTGTCAACGAAGCTCACATAGCCTCCTCATTCCAACACCCAAATGTTATCTCCACATTTGATTTGGGACACGAGGAGGAGACCTACTTCATCGCCATGGAGTATGTAAAGGGATACCCTCTTAACCGATTGTTTGACTACTTTCGTCCACTCCCTCTGGACACCCTTATCCACAGTATCATGCAGTCGTTGCTCGGTCTTGACTACCTCCACCACCTCAAAGACTCGGAAGGAAACCCCCTCGACCTCGTTCACCGAGACATTTGCCCTGGCAATATCCTCGTCTCAGAGCAAGGTGTGGTCAAGCTTATCGACTTTGGATTGTTGCACTCCAACCAAAACACGAACACAACACAGCCCGGAACAAAGAAAGGTACTTTTGCCTATATGTCCCCGGAGCAGGCGGCTGGAAGCAATGTAGACGCGCGCTCGGACTTGTTCTCGCTGGGGTTGATCCTTTATGAAGGTTTGACCAACCAGCCACTCTACGAGAGAGACGATCCACTCCAAACTGTGAAGCTCGCAGCCGAGGCCAACATCCCTCTGCTACATACAGTTCTCCCAGAGATCGCTCCAAAACTCGAAGAGATCGTGCACAAAGCGCTCGCAAAAGATCCAGATGACCGCTTCCAAGACGCCCTCTCTTTTTATGACGCGCTTGGCGAATACATCGCCCCCTTCCATGGTGAATGGCTCCGTCGCTCGACGATGGAAACCATCAAAGCTATGGAGACCAACGAGAACTCCCTCGCCCTTGGCGACATCTCCCGTCGATACACGACATACTTCCATAAAAAAAGGGAGATTATTTACGTTCTCGGTGACGATCCAGCCTTTTCAAACAGCGTCAAAAATATGCTCCTCGCGCGCTCCACTGGTGGCAATGAGTTCGAGTTCCACATCATCGAAGAGGACTTTGCTGTCGCACAAATCATCCACAAACTCGATACACGCGAACAGATTCCACACGCCGTGCTGTTTGGGATGACACATGTCCACCTGCAACACGATTTTCTCCAGCGATTGAGTGCATATCCCGAGATCGCCAAGATCTTCGTCGCAGAAGCTCCGACCAAGGAGCTGCTCGAAGAAGCGATGTTACTCTGTGGCGTCAACCTTCTCCTACACGGTATGCAACGCAAAAAGCTGCTTGATTTCTTGAAAAACAGCCCGATCACAGCGCTCAAAAATCGCTCACAGACGCTCTCCATTTCTTCAAATGTCGAAAAACAATACTCGATGGAGTCCCTCACCCTCCAAGCGCCAGAGTTTATCAAACCACTGGATCTACTCAGGGAACTCGACGAAGATCAAGACAACGAAGAGAGCGACATCCCCAGCCCTTTCTCCAGCGACGAGCTGCTCTCCCCCCACGAATCAACCCAAAGTAAAATCGTGTTCTTTCAAGGAACGTTGTCCGAGTTGAGTATGCTCGATCTTCTACAACTTCTCGATATGAGCTCCAAAACTGCAGTGATCGCGATTTCCAAGATCACAGAGAAAGCCTATATCTACCTGGAAAAAGGCCAGGTGATCGACGCCAAAGTAGGTGATCTTCACGGAGAAGAAGCGCTAGAAACTCTTCTAGAATGGTACGACGGCGATTTTCTCGTCCATGCACCCACCTCTCCCATGAACAAAACCATCGACCAGCCAACAGCTCCCATGCTCCTCGACATGCTCCGTAAAATGGACGAACGAAACGCACAGCGCTCACAAGAGCTCCAACTACCTGATGGTGAATTCTTGTAAGTTCTCCCTCCCACCAGCTTCACCTCTGTCAATCCTTCTCAGAGAATCTCTATACAACCCATCAACTTACGTAGACATCGCCTCTTTGCTCCAAAAAAGATTTATTTTTTTCCGAACTATTGCTTCCCGTCTACCGTACCCTATATTCAAAGGCATGAGTTGGTTGTTCGACACCGACTCTCCCAACACAACGAATTCGATCTCACGGCATCGTGTTGTGTTGCTTGCGATTGGGAATCGCGAAAGTAAACTTGCCGCGAAAGGAGGTGATCCAGTGAATATATGTGAACATAATCCGGCTGGAACAGTGTTGTCCCCAGGTGAGGGCGTTCTCATTTAAGTGTAGCTCCTCAACTCATTGGGAGGGTGTCTATACACAACTCCTTGTGTAAGAATGCTCACCACTCCTGGGTATCCCAGATGATACTGGCCTCCTTGCAGCGTCGGCTTTGTCGGACCGAACAATGAGTCGCTGCAAGGATTTTCTTTTTCTCCCCCCGTCCATCTCCCAACCATTGAAATCTCCAGTACCACACGCTATCATATTCACACCCAACGTGAACCTGTAACCCTGGTACGCTCGATGACACATCGTATCCTTTTCATCTTTGCTTTGCTCTCTCTTACAACCCTCCTTGCACAATGCAGCAAACCAAAACAATGCAACTCCCTGTGTGAGTTGCACACAACAAGGTGTGATGGCGATCAGCTCGGGATCAGCACATGCTCGTATTCTTCGAGCACACAATGTTTAACGTGGACCTTTTCTCCCTGTGAGACAGGCAAAACATGCAAAGAGATCAATGGACAAGCCACATGTACAGGGTGTGAAAAATATGCGAGTCGAGGATGTGTGGATGCGGACATCTACTGGCTTGATAGTTGCGGAAAACCCCACGAAAAACTGCTCACTTGCCCAGAAAACACCCAATGCAAAGAAGACAGATGTGTCGCAAAAAGCGGCGGCTGCTCGGAAAGCTGCGTAGAGAACGAGCAACGTTGCACGAATGATGGATGGCAGATCATATGCGAGCGCAATCCAAACACCTCATGTCTCCAGTGGTCCTCACCTACAGAGTGCCCTTCGGGCCAATACTGCGAAAACAAGTTATGTGAAGTGATCAAGTGCACAACGCCCTGCAGCCCCGGACGCACAAGATGCCAGGGACTCAAAATCCAAACCTGCGCCAAACAGCCCAATGGCTGCACGTATTGGGCCTCTGCACAATCCTGCCGCCCAGGCCAGATCTGCACAAACGATATATGTGTGCAAAATAGCTGCCCTTCTACGTGTGTGAAAGAAGCTGATTGTCAGGTCCAAGAATGTGGCCTACGCACAGCATGTATCCAAAACGCTTGCACTGTACCCAACACACAATGCCCCTCTTCCTGCCAACAAGATGCGGCGTGCAATGTACAAAGCTGCGGAGAGAAAAAAGCCTGTATCAGAGAGACTTGCCAGGTGCTCCCGACAACATGCCCCCAATCTTGTATCGACAACAGCCAGTGCCGAAAGGAAGTCTGTGGAAACAAAACCACATGTGTAAACAACCAATGTGAAGTAAGCACCAACCAATGCCCCACAACCTGCAAAGACTCGACAGAGTGCGATATTCCTGTGTGTGGTCGTAAAACAGAGTGTCTGCTCGGAATTTGCCAATCTCCCCAACAATCGTGTCCTTCATCTTGTAAGGTAGATGCAGACTGTCAACTTGCAGCTTGTGGTCATCGCCAACTTTGTATCAACTTTTCCTGCCAAGCGTCCTCCAAAAGTGAACAGAGCACCGCGCCTGATGGAGGTGGTGAGACTTTCCGAGAATGACCTTCCCCATCTGCTCGCCCAAAGCGCCACGACGCCCCTCAGACGACGAAAAACGCTACCTTCAGACAAACCATTGTGATATGGTGTGTCACCATTGGTTTGAGACACGATTTTCAGATGGAGAATACAAATGAGTAAAAGAGACGTTGTCATCGTAAGCGCAGCTCGCACAGCGATTGGTTCGTTTGGTGGGATGTTTAAAGATGTTTTGGCTCATCAGATGGGTGTTCGGGTCGCAGAAGAAGTGATCAAGCGGGCAGATATCGATCCAACAATCATCGATGACGTCGTGCTTGGGCATTGTATGATGCGTACCGATGAGATCAACATCGCCCGTGTGATTTCTCTCAAAGCAGGCGTGCCCCACACAACCCCCGCGATGACGATCCAACGACAATGTGCGTCTGGTATGCAAGCGATGGTCAGCGGCGCGAGACAAATCTGGAACGGTGATGCCGAAGTCGTCCTCGTCGGTGGTGTCGAGAACATGAGCAACGTTCCCTATAGCCTTCGCAAAGCACGATGGGGCCACCGCATGGGACACGGAGAAGTCATCGACTGTCTCTCCGAAGGTCTCACCGATCCCATCGGCGGATTCCACATGGGTATCACCGCCGAAAACCTCGCCGCCAAGTACAACATCTCCCGACAAGAACAAGATGAGCTGGCCGTACTCAGCCATCAACGCGCTGCAGATGCCATCCAAAGTGGAAAATTCAAAGACGAGATTGTCCCTTACATCCACAAAACGCGCAAAGGCGAAGTGGTCATCGATACAGACGAACATGTCCGTCCAGGCTCATCCGTTGAGAAGCTCGGAAAATTGCGTCCGGCTTTCAAAAAGGACGGAACCGTCACAGCAGGAAATGCCTCTGGTATCAACGACGGTGCCGCCATGATGATCTTGATGTCCGCAGAAAAAGCACAAGAACTCGGATGCACCCCGCTCGCCAAATTGACCGCCTCTGCCAAAGCCGGCGTTGAGCCAGAGTTGATGGGTTATGGTCCTGTTCCTGCTGTCAAAACCCTCTTGGAGCGCACAGGCTACGCGCTCGATCAAATTGACCTGTTTGAGGTAAACGAAGCCTTCGCTGCGCAGTACATCGCGTGTGAAAAAGGGCTCGAACTGAACAGAGAGATCACCAACGTCAATGGCTCAGGAATCTCCCTCGGACACCCCGTCGGAGCAACCGGTTGCCGAATCTCGACGACACTCCTCTACGAGATGATTCGACGAGATGTCAAAGTCGGAGTCGCGACCCTCTGTGTCGGTGGTGGTATGGGAAAAGCCGTCCTCATCGAACGCTAATATAGACCCCTCATACAGCCTCAACGCTCCCCCCTACAAATTGATCGCCTCCAACCGCTGCTGGTTGAGCAATTCCCACTTCGCGTCCATGATTTCCAGTGCTTCTTCGATGGGTAGAGCCTTATAGTGAAGCTCACCATTGATGTTCAACTCCTCGACAATGGGGAGATGGTGATCATCTCGTTCGCCTTCTCGGAAGACGATCTTGTTGAGCGCATCATCGACCTCAAAATCGACCTCCAAATCATCGAAGTACTGGCTCAAAAACTCTTCGATGGCTGCATCAAGTTCTTTCTCAGTCATCGGCTCATCCTGAAGCCAAAGCATGTAGTACGCGAGCACAGACTCTTTAAACTCTTGCTCTTCGATAGAGTCGATGAGGTACTGCAGTACACCGACGTCATTGTCGAGGTTTTTGTCGTAAAGTTCGGAGATCATCCTCGCATTGTACTTGCGAAGTGTGCGAAGATAGCCCATCACGAGTCTGACAAACAACGTCATCAAGACCCCCATCACAATGATGGCGAATTTACCGCCCGATTGGAGTCCTTTGTACAACGCAAACAAACTACCTGTACCAGTAAGCATGAGAAGCGTCAGATCAAAAGACTTCATAGAGGGTTTCTTGAATGGCAAGATCAGCTCGGCATCCGCGAGGGGAATCCGCTTAAACATCTTGATGTAGATACTTGGATCATCTTCGTTGGATTCTTCTTTGGTAAAGCGAGCCTTTAGACCTTCTACAAGGGATTTTTTGGGTTGGGTCTGAAAGACACACACCATCTTCTCGAGTTCCGGCTCTTGAAGCTGTTTGGAGGAGAACAGATCGCGCAATCGGATGTGTTGGTTTTGCATGTTCAAGCGACGCACCCAACGTTTTTCGAAGACGACAGAGCGCTCATCTTCGCTCGATTCGTAATCGTACGAGCGATTGTCAAGCACACCAAAGGTCACCATGTGCGCCAAGTTCTCGACGTCCTTCATCACGTCGGTGATCAAATTCGCTCCGGCTTTACGCTCTCCACGGACAATCTCGATCAGACGCTGTAGAGGAAACACCAACTTTCCGAAGATGTCGGAGATCCAAATGTCGAGCTTTTGCAAAGGTTTGGAGACCTCACGTTTGTCACAATCGATCCCACGCCAAAACAACAGGACGTTGTCCTTGAATTCTTCATGTGGCTGTAAAAACGTATACAGATCATCGGACTCAATGTGTTTTCTTAGCTCAAGAGCAGCCTCATCTGTGCGGACAAAGTCCGCAAAATCCCGAAATGAAGATGGATCATGTTGATCCCACTGAACGCGAACTTTCAGATCAAACAGGTAGTCATATTCGCGACTTTTCTCGACAAACTCTTTGGAGAAAGGCACAAAATTCCCACGTACCATCGTCAACATAAGATTCTTAAGGAAGCGATGACGACGATATGCAAGCTCGTCAGGATCGACGTGTTTACGACGCCGTGGCCCGGCCTCTGGATCGAAGAACTCGTAATCGTTCTTTAGCTCATTGAGCAGACCGTGGTAGTGGAAGTGGTACACAGATTCGATGCGAGTCAAAAAGTGTTTGAGTTCTTTGCGGTATTGCTTGGATTTGGGAAATTGCCAAAGGATCTCGTTGAGTCGAAATTTACTGACAGGGATGTAGTGTTCGTGGGGCAGCTCGATCCAATCATCTTTCTCCCAGGAGTCGCCTGGGATCGGCGATTGCTTGGGATCGGGAGGGACAGGACCACGCCAGAAGAGGCCTTCTTCTCCAGGCTCCCACGCGCCAACATTGCGTGAAAATGGGGAAGGGCCAAGGTTTGCTTTGGTTGACATAGCCAATACCTCCTGATATCGTTCAAAGATGGAATAAAAACAAAATCGTATTGTATTTATATAGGGATGTCAAACTCCCAAAAAGCACGTAGGGAAGCGCTCTACGTGGAGTGACAACATGGGAAGACGCGTCGATATTCCATGTCTTCCAGCACTTCAGAGGTGGCTCATGAATTGTTCGAAATGTGGCGGAGAGCTTCAATCAGGGCAGAAATTCTGTCCGATTTGTGGAAAATATAACAAGGTGGGTCAGCAAACGCCCACCCCAAGTCCGACACCTTCTTTTACCCAGCCCGTCGCGCCCCCCATGCCCAGGACAGCCCCTAAGCCTCCTCCTCCTCGACAATTTACTCCAGCCCCCGTCGCGCCACCACAGACACCACCACCTACAATCTCTGTACCTTCCAATGCAAACTTCTCAGCCTCCATCCAGGTCGCCAACGTCGTTGAACCCTGGGGTGAGGTGAACGTCGCGACTTCGTCACACGCGAAACGCATCCTCGCCACATTGCTCACTTATGAGGTCCAAGAAGGTACCAAAACAGGTTTGGCCATCGATGGTTCACTCTCCATGAAGAAACTCTACGGCGGAGAAAAGAAGACCTTCTTTGGCGCAGCAGGTAACAACGAGGTTGAGCCCATCGCGAGAAAAATGTGCACTTTCCTCGCTGAAACAGTCGACTGTACAGGGAAAACGAGCGTGATGTACTGGGCCTGTGGAAACATGGGCGCTGAGGTCGAACCAATAGGAGACGTCTCTGCACAAGATGCCGATCAGATGTCCTTTCCAGGACCACAACGTTACGGAAAAGGCACCCGCCTCATGCCTTCACTCACCCACTTCGAAGAAGCGTCGAGGACATACCCCTTCGCAATGTTCGTGATCATCACAGACGGTGCGCTCGACGACATCGAAGATGTCAAGGAATTTACGACCGCACTCGCCCAACAAATCGAGGCGGGACAACGCAATCCTTTCAAGGGCGTCTTTATCGGCCTGGGACCCGAAGTTGATGAAGCCCAACTCGTCGCGCTTGACGATCTTGAAACAGGAACAGACGTCGACATTTGGGACCACAAACTCGCACAAAACCTCAGACAGGTCTGGGATATCTTCGCGGAGGTTGTCTCGAAAAACCAGATCGTCGCGCCGAGTGGACGCATCCTCGACCAAAACGGTCGACTGCTCAAAGACTACCCCAAAGGCCTACCCGCTGTCCTTGAGCTTGATGTTCCAACAGAGACCACACACATCATCCTGGAAGCCGCCGGCAACCGCGCCGAACCACAGCCATTATCCTGACCAGACAAGCGATTCTCTTTCACCACAAACAAGAGGTACTGTCATGAGCAGCTTTCAACTGGAAAGTAACCGTACACACGAAGCATTTGGCGAAATCAACATCGAGCGCACCCCAACAGCCACACACGTCCACCTGACCATCCTCATGGAGCCAGACATCGAAGGTATGCAAACAGGCATCGCGCTTGACGGCTCCGCCTCCATGAGAGAAGCCTACGGAAAAGTACGTAAAGCCCCTCCCCAAGAGGTCTTTCAAAGCCTCGTTGATAGAGGACTCATGAAGCCTGTCGAAAAAGACGGGACGACCAATTACATCCCCACGCAAGAAGCCATCCAAGAGTTAAAACAAGGCGGACATTGGGGTTGGTCTGAAAATTTGATGCAAGGACAAGCGCGCGAGATGACGAGTTACCTCGCGAGCAACCTCGACGAAGATGGTGGCACGACGGTGATTTACTGGGCCTGTGGCAGCGGGACAGACATCGAGATCCTTGGCGATTTTACCGCAAACGAGACCTCCAACATCGCCCTCGCTGGTCCCCAAAACTTCGGTGGTGGTACACACCTCGTCCCCGCAATGCGCTACTTCATCGACCGCTTTCACGACGCGAACTACGGCCTGTATATCTTTATGACAGACGGTGCACTTGATGACTTCGAAGATGTCAAGAAGTACACCATCCAGCTCGCCAAAGAGATCGAATCGGGACAACGCAAAATGGTCAAATGTGTTCTGATCGGGGTCGGGCATGAGATCAAACGCGAACAAATGGAAGCACTTGATGATCTCGAAACAGGCACAGATGTCGACATCTGGGACCACAAAATCGCATCAGAAATGCGCGGTATTATGGATATCTTCGCTGAAATCGTCGACGCAAACATGTTGATCGCCCCCCAAGGTAGCGTGCACGATCACAATGGCAATATCGTCAAACAATACGACAACGGCCTCCCCGCAGAGATCGAATTCTCACTCCCCGCAGACGCCACACAATTCACACTGACAGTCGGCGATATGACCGTCAAGCAGGTTCTCTCCTGAAAAAACTTCGAACTCCCCTCTTACTTCTTCGTACTACATACCACATCACACGTTACCGTGGCTGCTGACCCGGACGTGCACTGTCTTATTCGCTTTTCCCGTTCGGGTATACATCCCGAACGCACCTCCGGGTCATATCTATTTGACACTGTATAGGATCAGATATGGCCACAAAAAAACATTGGAAACAAGCTCTCCAACGTTCATCATCAACACACATTCACATTCAACACCCACATTCATTTCCGCTCCAACTATTCGCACGAAAAGACGTCCCAATCGAGCGAGGTGGTGTTGAACAGATTCTTGAGTTCGCATCCCTACAAGAGACACTTAAACAGCTCAAACACGCCGAAGAATCAGGCTTTATCGAACCATACTGGGGAGCAGGTGAAGGACGATTTGAGAAAATCGTTCTCACACCGGACTTTCACAAGTCAGGCAGCATTCCTGTCGGAACAGTCGCTGCCACAAAAGATTTTATCCTCCCAGCTGCTGTGGGCAACGACATCTGCTGCGGTATGAGATTGCTGATAACGGATCTTCGTGCAGATGATCTTATCGAGCATATCCCTCACCTCAAACACATCGCACGTGGGATTTACTTTGAGGGCAAGAGAGAGCTGCCACTTTCACCACGCCAACGCCGAGCCATGCTTTGTGAAGGCCTACAAGGACTCCTTGAAACCTGCGACGAACACCTAGATACGGGCTTGTGGACCTACTACGATCCCACACAACAAAAAGAAGATCTGGAAAAAGTGCACATGAGGGGTTCATTGCAGACATCAGCAGTTTGGGACTTTGCGGATTACATTGAAGCTGCCGGTGGCCAAAAGAGTTACGACTCCCAGATAGGCTCCATCGGTGGAGGGAATCACTTCGTCGAATTTCAAATCGTCGAAGAGTGTTTTGACACATATACATCGAGACAGTGGGGTCTTTCCCCCAATCAGGTTGTGATCATGATCCACTCGGGCTCGGTTGGGTTGGGACATCATGTAGGACGGGCATTTAGAGATATCGCCAAGCAGATATACCCTGCAGGACAACCACAGCCAGCGCACGGGTTCTACCCACTACCTCTGACCGGCCCTCACAAACATCGGGCACACCAATACCTCAACGCAATGAGTAATGCCGCCAACTTCGGATTCGCGAATCGAATGTTTTTGGGGTTGATGGCGATCAAATCCCTAAGCGAAAGTCTTGGACGTAGGGTTGAACACGAACTGTTGTATGACGCCCCTCACAACCTGATCTGGACACCCAAAGACAACCAAGAGCTCTTCATTCACAGAAAGGGAGCATGTCCTGCCTATGGCCCTGATGGATTGCATCCGCACTTTGGCTATACAGGATATCCTGTGCTGGTCCCTGGCTCGATGGGGACGTCGAGCTACATTTTATCAGGACTGGGACAGGACGAAGCACTCTGCAGCGCTTGCCACGGCGCAGGAAGGAGTATCCCAAGAGGAAAAACACGCAGAGTTGATGAGAAAGTGTACGAGGACGCCACACGCGCTCTCAACATCGTCACGCCGATCGACCCAGATGCTCCTCAAATCCGCCATCGTCGAGATATCCTCCAAAAGTACCATGAACGCATCAAAGAAGAAGCGCCCTACGCATACAAAGACATCTCCCCCGTGATCCGGACGATTGAAGAAGCTCAAATTGCAAGAAAAATCGCCAAAACACGGCCGTGCATGACGATAAAGGGATAGAAGATGGGATGCTCATCTCACCGGTGAAGGAGACAGTGGCAACCCCACGAGGCGAATCACTCAATGGCGGTGGAGCGAGGTCTTTTGCCGGCTCGCCAACAGAGAATGATCCTGGTGGGGAACAGATATTTTCTCACCAGCTTTTCGAGAAGGGACCGCATGATCGATAATTCGATGGTGGGTTCTCATACCTCCCTTTTTCGCTTGCGCAGCACGCAGCGCCCTCTTCACCTGCTCATGCTTGATATGCTCAGCGACTCCACACCCAGACGCTAAAAACCACCCCATTGACAACCCAAAGAACGCAGTGACAACAAAATGTACAGCCTTCATCGAGACGCTCCTCCACAACACACAAAGTACAATCAAAAAACAATTCATCACCAAAAAACACAACAAAACATGCTCTTCTGATGTACCACATGGCCGGAGTCAGAGTAAATTTTTTGCAAAAAAAAAGACCTTCCACGGGGAGGAAGGTCTTTATCAAAATAGAAATAGATTGAGCACACTCCCTTTGTGGAGGTCGAGCCTGCTTGGAGGGAGCACCAGACAGGCAGACGTGCCGATTGTTTGTCCAGGACAACCGACACCTATGTTCATGGATGTCAAGCCATGAGGGGTCCACTCAACGGATGAGTGGGAGGCGTCTATCTGAAGATAGAGTTGACAAGCATTGTCCTTGCTTGTGTTTAGTCAGACGAGCCCTCTCCGAATAGATTCAAATTCCCCTCAAAAAAAATCAAAAAAAGTCAAGGCCTGAGAAACAAAATTGTCTCTTTTTTCTTTTCATCCTGGCATGTTAGATGTGTTTCATCAAACGTGCACGTGCTCACATCAAGCTTGTGTGTTTTTTGGTTATACGCCGTCACATACACCACATTGTCCATCATCTTCCACTCCCCCTCCCTCGCGATCCTCTTGGGTGTGTTGCTCCGTTGCATACTATGTGTGATCGTGAACTTGGCTTTCCCATTGGGGTATAAATTCATTTTAATGGACATCGCCTTGAGCATCGTGAGGGCGATCTGTCCCTTGCTCTGTTGTGCAGGCGGCAATTTTGCGATCTTTTGCTCCAACAACCGCCCCATCTTGCGCTGATCCATCATATACTCACCTGGAACTGTCGGTTTCTTTGCCTCAGTTGTCTCTTTCTCGCAGGCAGAACACAACAACAAACCCACAAAAATCAATACCATTCGTACGAACACTTCAAAACTCCCTAGGACAGTAGTTGCTTTTCACGACTTCACAGATCATCATATCGACTTGCCCACCATACAACAAAAGCCCACAAGAAAACACCAAAGGGAAGAAAAAATGGGAAGATTCAAGGATAAAACCGTCCTCATTACGGGTGCATCGTCGGGAATTGGACGAGCGCTTGCGCTGGATTTCGCCAAAGAAGGCGCCAAAGTTGTTGTCACCGCACGCCGCAAGGAGCGACTGACCCAACTCGCAGAAGAAATAGAATCATTAGGACAATCGGCCCTTGCCATCTCTTGCGATGTGACAAGTGACGAAGACCTCGCACAGGCAGTGAAACAAACAAACGATGCATTCGGCGCCATCGATGTCACCATCGCAAACGCAGGCTTTGGTGTTGTGGGACACGCCGAACAGCTCACAATAGACGACTACAAAAGACAATTTGAAACAAACACGTATGGCGTGATTCGCACCTACCAAGCGACCATCCAGGATCTGAAGCAAACAAGAGGTCGCTTTGTGCTCGTCGGGAGCGTCGCTGGATATGTGTGCTTTCCCGGCACAACTCCTTACGCTATGAGCAAAGCCGCGGTGATCTCCTTTGCGCAAGGTATCTACCACGAATGCCGTCCCCACGGAGTCTCCGTTACATTGATATCACCGGGATTTGTCGACTCAGAGATCAGAAAAGTCGACAATGACGGAACCTATGACGAAACACGCAAGGACACAGCGTCAGCGTGGTTGACAATGCCAACGGATGTAGCTTCGAGGAAGATTGTACGGGCAATATACAAAAGGAAGAGAGAGGCGATTATCACAGGACATGGGAAGTTCTTACAATCGTTGAGTCGACACTTCCCAAGAATCACGAACTGGCTGATCAGCAAAGCACCCGATCAAACCGGACACGAAGGGACAGAGGGTCCATCCCCTCACAGCCACAACAGTTAACGGCGACGTCTGATCCTCACAAAGAAGAACAACGCGAACATAAACCACATAAAGGTTTGGGGGATCGAAATAGAAGATGTCGAACATCCACAACCTTGATCACCAGGGCCTCTTCCTGTCTTGTCATTTGTGCCATTATTGTCACCACCGACGATACGATCAGACACGACTTGATCAGGTGCAGCATCCGGTGCCGGCTCTGTTTTGGGTTCAGGAGAAGGCTCGACACTGGACTCGACGTTTGGCTCTGCAGCGGGCTCAGCGGTGGGCTCTGTAACAGGTTCTGAACACGTCCCACCAACACACTGACCAAGCGCACATGTCATATCACCAGGACACTTCACATTCGCGCAAGGATCATCGATACACTGGCCTTCAACACAGACAGTGCCAGCGCCACACTTGATCGTCGCGCAGCCGTCTTCTACACAGGTGTCATTTTCGCACTTTTGCCCTGCCGTACACTTACCATCACAAGGTTTAGGCTTACAAGCTCCGTCTTCACAGAACTCTTTGTCAGCACACTGGACACAACCACAGACCTTCACACAGTCACCACCACGGCAGAATTCTCCATCACCACATGTTTTACCTTCACATGGGTCATCGACGCATTGGCCTTTCAAGCAGATCTTTCCGCCTGGACAACCATTCGCATAACAATCCACCTCAGCAATCTGTTCGACAACAGGCTCAGGTTCTGGCATTGGCTCAGACGCGTCGACGACAGGTTCTGGTTTGGGCTCCGGTTGTGGCTCTGGATCGGGTTCTTTACACGTTCCGTTATCGACCTGGCCATCACAATCATCGTCTTTTTGGTTACAAGTTTCGGACTGTGGAAGGACTTCGTTTTTGCAAGCACTCCAAGCACCAGCCTGACATGTTTCTGTCCCCTCTTTGCACTCTCCCACACCTTTTGTGATGGTTCGGCCGGAGTAACAAGCGCGGGAAATGCTCTCATCGATTTTCCCGTCACAATCGTCGTCTTTGTTGTTACAAACTTCTTTTGCAGGTTGGACTTCGCCCTGACAGGTTCCCCAAGCACCTTGTACACAAGTCTCTAGTCCATCGAGACATTCGCCTTGCTTGCGTGTACCAGAGGGGCCGTTGTAGCAAGCACGCGTCAGCTGCTCGTCGATGGAACCATCACAGTCATCATCTTTGTTGTTGCAAGACTCTTTCGCGGGCAACGTCTCACCAGAACAAGTTCCCCACTTTCCGGCAGCGCAAGTTTGGGAACCTTGTTGACAGATCCCAAGATTGTCTGTCCCTGATGGACCTGTGTAACAAGAGCGTTTGAGGTTATCGTCGATATTTCCGTCACAATCGTTGTCGACTTTGTCACAAGTCTCAGCTTTGGGACCAACAGCTCCTGCACAAGCCGACCACACCCCAGCGTTACATGTTTGCGAGCCCACTTTACAGGGTCCGCTGCACTTAAACGATCCGTTCGACTGTTGCACACACCCAGAACCTAAATTGTAGCAGGAGCGCTTGGTCCCAGAGACACAAGGGCAACCTTCATCGACGAGTTTGTCACAGTTGTTATCCTTCCCATCACAGACCTCTTTGGCACCGGGATAAACGGTTTTGTCCTTATCATTACAATCTTTATCCGCGGTCACACCGTCTCCATCATTGTCAACACGTACATTGACAAAGGTGAGCGTCTTGTTGTTGGTCTCGTCACCTTCCTTGATGGCGTTTGCGGGATCGAGGAACATGCCGATATACGCAACTCCCTCTTTCGCGCTCGCTGGGATGGTTAGTGTACGTGTGCCTTTGTGTGTCGCGTTTGGTGCGAGATTGCTGCGGGTAAAGGAAGCCAGACGTGTGTCCGAAGTTGTAATGCTCGTATCTGTCGAGAAATACAGGTGAACAGTGTATGATGTCAGAGTTGTATTGCCGATGTTTTTGACTTCGTAGTCGAGCTTAAAGGTCTTGCCTGCTTCGGGTGTTGCATTTTGTGAAACCACTCGAACAGCGAGCAGGTCAGACTGGCGTGCAACAACATTGATGGGCACAGCGCGCGTATTGTTTGTAGTAGAAGCTTCGGTGATTGGATTTTTGTCGTTTACATACGCTCCAAGGAAACGAGAACCTGCAGCTGCGCTTGCTGGAAGAGTGACGTTGATAGAGAGCGTTCCCGAAGCCGGTCGGTAGGTACGAGCGTTGAGGATTGGTACAGTGGCTTGCGCCAACCGTGAATCTGTAAGCTCGATGGTTCCATTATTTGAGAAGTAAAAACCAACCACTGTGCTTTTGGGCATTCTCGTGTACCCGGCGTTGTACAATCGGTAGGTCAGTGTTACCTGCGATCCAGGAAACGCACTGCTTACACTGCGGTTGAGGAAGACAACCTGCAGATCTGGTTGCCCAGTCACGTTAAACGCTTTTGAGCTGCGATTGTCCGACTCTGTCGTCTCAGCGATGTCATTGAGGTAGTCAATAAAGTAGTGGATATAGCGTCGTCCTGCCACAACAGTATTCGGCAACACAAGCGTCCGAGTGAGTGTCCCGGTATTGCTTCCTTTGGGGAGGCTGTTGATCGTGTAATCACCAAGCGCCGTCAGACCTGTTGTACCTGTGCCAGCCCCATAGTAAAACCGAACGATAAAGCGACCAGAGTCACCATTTCCATTGTTCTCAACGTTAAAGCTCACATTGACACTGCTCCCAAATCCCCGTGCGTTAGGAACACTGATACTGCGCATTCGCAGGTTTGGCTTGGGTGCGACAACGGTAAACGCCGTAGAGCGTTTGTTATCACCTGTCGTGGTCTCAGAGATATTGCCGGCATAATCGACAAACATCCCAAGGTAACGGCTTCCGATAGGTGCATTCGAAGGAATGGTGACTGTGATACTCGCAGTCGTCGTCGAGCCCGGATAGTAGGCTTTGGCGTTGAGAGAGTTTCGTGTTACGGCTTTCAAAAAGGTATCAGAGGTCGTTATCGTAGAATCATTCGAAAAGTAAAAGCCGATAAAGAAAGGAGAAGAGGCTCTCGTTGTACCACTGTTATCGATGCGATATCGTAGGGTTACATTTGTACCAGGAAATCCAGAAGTGGGTGAAACTGTCAAGAGACGTGCGCGAAGGTTTGGCTTCCCTGTGATGGAAAAGGCTTTGGAGCCTTTGTTGTTGGACTCAATCCCCTCTGCGATGACGTTGGTCCTATCGATAAAGTAATGGATGTACCGGGTACCAGCTGTTACGGTATTGGGCAACGTCAGGTTGATGGTTCGATTTCCAGTCGTTGTGTTGGCACCTAACGAAGCAATCGTCGCCGACCCCAACAGCTGTGCACCGGAAAAAACGCTGTTGTCTTTGTAGTAAAAGCCGACGATAAACTGCCCGGCAGCTCTTGTGCTGCGATTTCGCACGTTGTATGTCACCGTCAAAGTGGAGCCATACCCCGTTGTATTGGGGACACTGATGCTGCTCATCAAGAGATCTGGTGTCTCTGTGTAGCTGATTCGTACAGTCACACGGCGTGTTGAACAGCTTGCAGTCACGAGGCTGGAGTTTGACACGAGCACTTCGAGCGCTCTGTTGTCATTGATCATAGAAGCAGGAACAGTAAAACTCTTTCGCATCCTCGCGTTAGAGCCTGTCACGTTGGTGTTACAATACGAACCGCCGTTATGCACTCCAAGGTATTTTTTGTCAGCGTAGACATCGGCATACTCCAAGGAGCTATCGTAGTTACCGTACAGGTCAACCCGAATCGTCACGTTCCCTGAAGGGGTTGCAGGAGGGAGATTGTTGAAGTTGAAGGTGAACAATTGCCCTTGTTGTGTGATGTTTTGGGAGAGCGTACGCGCATAAGCGTCCGCCTTTGAGGGAGTCATCACCAAAAGCGCCAAACAACAAAAGAGAGCCCAATGAAAATACGATATTGTTGATTGAATATAGGCTTTCACACTCTGTACCATGGATGTTCTCCAAACCAAGTCGATGTCTAACGTAAAGCTCGATGTGTGGAAATGAGCAAAAGCACCCTCTGCGTGTGCTTTGACCAGCACTGATTGAATCGCGATGGCCGCGATTTGTCAACTACTTTCCTTGTTTTGACATCCACCCAAAAGGACATCAACACGATAAACTGCGAAGAAACACTCAAGAGTTTTTTTCGCCCACCAAAGATGAGGTGTCACCGCTCCCCGACAGAACGCCCCATTGATAGGTATACACAGGCGTATTGTAGAGGTCATGAAGCCGGACAACATCAACAGGCTCCCACGTTGGCACACGAAAGGTATGGCTCACGACATACGCGCCTTGTTTCAGTTCATCTTCACACTTCTCTTTCAGTGTATCCATCCCTGCCGGAAAGAGATAGCACACGAGGACATCAACTCGACCAAATGGGTACGTGAACACATCTTGCCAACACAACTCGACGTTCTCAGTGCGTGTAAACATCTTCCTGAGGACACAAAACAAATACGGAAAGATAGACGCCTCAACCCCTACAAAGCGCACATCAGGATGTTGTTTGGCCATCGCAAAGAGCAATGTCCCCCAGCCACAACCCGCCTCCAAACAACATTGTCCAACCTCAACGGGGAGCTGCTTTACGACGACAGAGGTCACAGCCAAAGACGAAGGCATCGGTGAAATGCCCAATCGCAATGTATCAATAACGATGGACACAAAGACCAGGCAAACGAAACACAAGATCACCCACTCAAACATTCGTCCCCCTTAAACAAACAGAGAGCAACACTCGCATCACTGTAAGTCGCTAAAAAGATTGGAGATGAAAAGGAGCAAGCGGCCACAGGTGGGAGATGTCGTGGAGAGAAGCGCGCTCGGATTGGTAGGCCAAGACAAGTTTTTGGCGTTGGGTTCGGTAGTTCTTGGTCACACGTTTACGGTTGAGAGCGTAAGTCTTCGACAACCGTTTTCGTTTACGACGGTAGATCCAACGTATGACACGCTTTTTGCGAGCATACCACCTTCGCAGACGACGTTTCTTTCGACGGAGAGAGCGCTTCAATATGTACTTCTTCTTCAAAGACCACTTGCGTATCTTTTTCTTCCAGCGCTTATTCCAGCGAAGAATACGACAGACTTTACTCTTTCGCCATCTGCGTTTATGGCAAGATGGCCTCTTCTTTCCCTTCATTTTTTTCGCAAAAGAGGCCGCCAATATCTCGTATTTCTTCGCTGTCTGTACAGTGATTTTTTTGAGCTGTTGTTTGTACTCTGTTTTGATGGTTTCCAAGCTCGCCTTGTGTTTACGGCTCAGACGTTTTGACCTCCGCTTTTTCCATCTCTTCGTATAAAACAGAGACCGATGGTACGTCTTCTTGAGCTTCTTCATCAACCAACGATAGCGCTTGCGAAGACGCCTCATCCGACGAGGCGTCAACAACATTTGGCGACGATGTTGCTTCCACTTTCGGTGAATGTGGAGAGGAACCACGAAATGTCCTCGCTTGTTGACCCATCGCATGTATCCGACAATTCGACGCTTTCCTTTCGGACCAAGGCCTGTTTTCAGGCTGTATCCCCACTTCGGTGCAGCGACGCTATTGGAAAAATTCCCCTCGATCATAAAGACCTTATCCCTTGTCACCTTTCGCACAATTGCGACGTGTCGAGGAACCCCCGGACGCCCTCTGTCCGCAAAAAAGATCAAATCACCACGACGAGGTCGGTTCCATCTCCAACGAAGCAGTGGGACATACCGCTTCAACTCATCAACCATATAGCTGGTCCCAGAGAGATAACGCCAGTGTCCTGGCAACCGAACTCCAGCTTCCATCATCACTGTCTTGACGAAGTTCGCACACCAAGGCTCGGCGACTCCATTGGAAAACAAACGAACAGGAAGACCGTCATTTCGACCTGTTGCTTCTCTCACACCGATGTACTTGTACGCTCTACGCAAGACACGACGGATCAACTGTCGCTTGCTCCAACGTTTACGCCTCAAATACAACGGGAACTTCTTGATTTTCGATTGTTTTTGTACCAGGTGATGCATAGAGCCCAACCCAGATAAAGTCGCCAAATACCTGGAAAATTTTCGATGCTTTCGCAGATCGAGCTCTTGACTCTTACTGTTGCGCGATGGCTTTGCGTAGGCTGACGTTGACATACAGCCCAAACTCCACACAAGACAACAAACAAAAAACGTTTTGGCCATTCCACACACTCGGATCATAGAACCTCAAATAGGTTAATGTTTGGCATGTAACAATATGATCGGCAAGTACAACATAGAATCACAACAACATACAAAGCATCCCCTCTACAATTCATTCGTCCCTTCACTTCAGGAAAAGTAACACCCTCCTCACAAGCTGTCAACTACCCCTATTTAACAACCGACCCTCCCGCACCATCAGACATTCACCCCAAGAACAACATCCAACTCCACACAGCCAATTGATAGAGCCCCAAGCCCATCATCGCACACACCAAACCAAAACCAAACGTGAACAGTAGCGGCCGCACTTCCGCGAATCGTCCAGCAGCAAAGACCTTTTTAACAAACCACTGCAGCGGCGTCTTGGACTCAAAGTCTCCAGATATCGCAGCAGACAATGCCTCCACAAGCTCAGCCATTGACTGAAACCGACGTAGCGGTGACTTTTCCATACAACTCGCCGCAACATCGGAGAACTGTCTTGGAATGGGAGCCTGAAAAGAATGCCTGATCGATGCCATGTTTTGGGCTTCTCCCTCCCGAATAAGCGATGTCATCTCTTTCTCATCAGAAGCCGTCGCAAAAGGATGAACACATGTCATCCACTCGTAATACAACACTCCCAAAGCAAAAATGTCACTGCGTTCGTCAATCTCAGCATGCTTTGCTTGCGCTTGCTCCGGAGACATGTACGCAGGCGTTCCGATCAGCGTCGAAGAACGACTTGTATACATCGCATCCTTCACGCGTTCCTTTCGCAACTCTGCCTGATAAAGCTCCGGCACGATGGCGACCAGTTCCTGTTGTGTGTCGTATGAAAAATCCGACGCATGAAGATCCTTTGCAATCTCCCACCCCGTCAAATACACCTCGCCACACTCACCAATGATCACGTTGGCAGGCTTGACATCTCGATGGATGATCCCGTGTTGGTGGGCATATTGTACAATTTCACACAACTTCAAAAAGAGAAGGTTTCTCATGGGAGGTGGGAATTTTCTGTGAGCTTGTACATCACCGACGTTGAGCAAGGAGATGAGCTCGTCCATCCTCGTGCCTTCGACATAGTCCATGACATAAAACACACGCTCTTCATCGTCCAACCCTACGTCAAAGACAGGCACAATCCCAGGGTGATGGAGTTGAGATAACAGCCTGATCTGTCTGGTAAACATCCAAAGATCACGGTTTCCCTTGCTGGCCTCCAATTGCCGAACAACGCGAACAAGTCGATGCAGGTCACGATCACGAACGAGTAAATGTTCTTCTTTTTCGGAACGTTGAAGTACAGAGACCTTCTCAAAGCGTTCCAGTTGAGAGGTCTCACTCTGTTGCTTGTCTTGAGGCAAGATCACACTGCGGCGAAATTCACCTGTATCTTCGATGTCAAATACAAGCCCATTTACAGAGGAAGACAGCGCAATGTGTGGATTTGTAAGCGGTCGATCAGTATTGGATTCTAAATCGAGTAATAACGCCTCATCGATATCATCAGGAAATCCAGGAACCTCTGGGTCCTCCTCTGCAACAGACGGGAGCTCGACCGCCGCAGGCAGAGACAGCTGCGTAGGGCTTGTTTCGTGCGCCTCTGCGATGGCACTTTCCCAGACATCCACACCATCATCTAGAGCTTCAGCGTCAGTCAGTTCGAGGACTTCGTCTTCTTCACTCAACATCTTCGCGGCGATATCGGAAGGTGGTGTGTGCCGTTCGGAGATCTCTGGGGAGAGTAATATCGGACTGACTGAGTTCAACTCCATCGAGTCCTTGAGCATTTGCTCGTCCACCGCAGGCACAGAGCGCTCAGTGAATACGAACTCTTTTGCGGTGGGGACAAGCTCCTCAATGTCCCCCGTTGGAGGAGTCACGACAGGGTTTTGCATCGTCGGGTTGTTTCTTCCCCTGAGCACAGCGATAGGAGCCTCTTCATCGATCCGTTTGACAACAGGAACGGGTGCAGTTTCGCGCTCTCGCTCGGGGATGACAGGCATAGAAGCGGTGGGATTTCTTGCTTCTCGATCGGGCTCTTGCAAAACACGAAAGGAGGCAGTGTGATCACCTGGAGAGAGACGCTCTGGAGAGATACTGAAAACAATCTCTTCTAGCTCAATCTCAGGCAATAAGGGCTCCTCGGAGGAGAGCTGTGGAGCGAGAAAATGTTCGTCCTCCGGAGACCGTCGCTCATCCTCATCGATCTCGATCAAGTCGTTAGGATCGACGATATCAGGGACACGAAAGACCCCTGTCTGAGCGGTCGTTTTTTTGGGAGGCACGTTGGCTGCAGAAAACAGATCGATGCCATCGTTTTTTTTGTCTGCCATGTTTGACCCTTCACCGAAGAATACAACTTTCCGGACACATCGACACATTGTGAGATCTATTCTCGGGGGCAGATCGTCACAAAAAAGCCAGGAGCTCACCTGCGTGAGCTCCCTTCGTCAAAGAGTGTACCATGACAACAAAAAAAGATTCAAATCTCAGCGCCTTTACAATGTAAGGAACACGGCTACCAAGAGACTTTTTTGCACGCTTTGTTCTTGTAACTCCAGTAAAAACCACGTCGACATCGTCGCATACATCGTTTCTTCCAGTAACTATAAAAGAACCCTTCGCCGCACTTCTTCTTGGCTGGTCGACACTGACCAGTTCGGAAGAACTGCCCCTTCGGACATCGCTTGACACACCCAAGACCAGGACGATTGACATAACCGTAGGGACAGCTTCTGGGTGGACGTCGACAGCGTCTCAAATAGTGGCTGTAGACATATCCAGCAGGACACCTTCTGACCAACACACAGCGATACCCAGTCCAACGATACCGACCACGACAAATACGCTCACATCTTCGACCATTCCAACGATATCCGTAAGAGCACCCTCGATAGACGCAGCGAGCACCGTTCCAAACGTACGGATATCGACATGTTCTCAGACAACGACTGCCAGTCCAGCGCCACCCACTCGAACAACGTGGGACACAACGCCCGCGAAACACGCTGTAGTAGTAACCATACGAGCAACGTGGCCGTACAAAGGGAACACATCGTCTTAAGTGATGGCGATATACGTACCCACGTGGACAACGAATCAATGGCCGACATCGACAGCGACGAGAATCAAGCCGGTGATGACGAGGACACTTTTTGAGACATCGACGTGGGAGGAGATCTGCCTGGCTCTCAGAGGCAAAACCCAACACCATTCCAAGGGCCAACAAACAACCAACAATGTATCGACTCATAGAAACCTCACTTGGTATGTTGTATACACAAATCCATTGAAAAAGCGTGCAAACGCATGCATGACCAAAATGATCTAAAAGAAATTGGTTTTTGTATTCTATAATGAAAGCGATGTAGAAAGTTCAAGATGAGACGTTCATCAGCTCCAAATGCATCCAACGGATAAGGCGTAAACACAATGCGTTCGAGAACGCCCTCAGATTTAAATGGTTTTTGTAAAACGTGCCTCTTCAAAGAAGAATGGTGCCTGTGTGAGCAGCTACCCACCATCCACACAACGCTGCACTTTGTGATCGTCAGACACACACGAGAAGTCCTCAAGACATCCAACACAGGGCGTATCGCAGCCCTCGCCCTGGACAATTGCTCGCTCATCGATTTTGGTGTCAAGGACAAACCCTATGATCCAACACCACTCCTCCACGATGACACCTGGCTTCTCTTTCCGGACAACGAAGGGTTATCCGCACCACTCCCGGAGACACCTCCCAAAAGAGTCGTCCTACTTGACGCGACATGGAGACAGGCCAAGCGCATGAAGAGGCGGATCAAAGAGGTCCACCATATGCCCAGATTTGGCATCCCTACACCAAACATTTACCCGGAGCGTCTAAGGCAAGCCCCAAACAACTGGTCCCTTTCTACAATAGAAGCTATCGCACGCACTGCGGAGTTTTTTGGAGAACATGAAGCCGCAAAGCAGATCGACGGGGTCTTTGCGCTCATGGTGGATCACTTTACACGTCAACGAGGATGGCCGACTCACAAGCTCCACAACACAGAAGAGCTCCCTCTCAGACTACACACCGATAGTCGCTGCTCGTACACAAAGTGTTATTGTCAAACAAAGCCATGAAGGTGCCCATAGCTCCAGCTCAATCCTTTGCAAAAAAGACTCTGTAGGTCCATTCAAAGACCCACGCTCCCTAGACAGGCTTCCTTTTCTAGGGGGGAGCATGTATAGTGCTTGCCATGTCCAACCTTTCGGACGCCTTTGTAGGTTCAAACCCCCCATATATTGGAAAGGAAATCGACATGGTCAGACAAGAGTTGATGTTGCGAAATCCGTTGAGAATGCTCGGCACTCATACAGGCTCGATACTCCCAGAGGGGGGATTTGGCGCGATTGTCGCACGCGCTGGCGTCGGAAAAACATCGCTGCTTGTGCAGATAGCTTTGGATCGTCTGCTTCGAAATGAAGGTGTTCTCCACATAAGCCTCGAAGACCCCGTGCAAAAGGTCCTGCTCTGGTACGACGAAATCTTCCAAAACATCGCCCTCAAACACGGCATCACGCAAAACGATGTGTTGTGGGATCATATCCGTTCACACCGCTTTATCATGACTTTTCATGTAGACAGCTTCTCGGTCCCCAAGCTCGAAGAGCGTATGGTTGAGTTGACAGAGCAACGTATCATTGATCCTGCGATCATTATGATTGATGGTTTGCCAGCAGGCGAACAGGTCGGAGAAGCCCTCTACCAATTAAAAGACCTCGCCGAAAAATACGAGCAGAAAATCTGGTTCTCGATACGCTCGAATCAAATCAACGACAAAGGGAAAGTAGAGCTCCCCGCGACGATGCAACCTTTCGCCAATCTCTTCGACATGGTGCTGCGGCTGAGCCCACAAAACCAAGAAGTCCATGTCGAAGTCGCAAAAGGCCAACAAACGGAAAGTGATCTGATCCTCGACCCCGCAACGATGCTACTCAAAGATCTCCCCACCGTGTAAATGAAGTAGCACTTTCAAAAGGTTTGACAAAACCCTTGATCTTTCTCCCATGATGTGATTAATGAACCATCGAAATCTCTGAAACGTCATATTCAAGGCCGTGGAAACGACCTTGCAAAAACGGCCTGTCAAAGAATTTCCTTTCTTTCGGTTCTCACACAACGAATCGATTTGCACACATCAATCATCTCTCTTTACAAGCTCACCAAGACCTGATAGAGAGACGAGCTATACACAACGAGGCCTGTGATGGAAGAGCCACCCTATCATGCGCTAACACAATGAGAATGAAGTGGTATCCACCCAATCAATCATCAAGAAAGGTATTTTGAGGATTTTACCATGAGCAAAGATCTTAAACTTCTCAGAAACATTGGAATTTCCGCCCATATCGACTCCGGTAAGACGACGTTGACAGAACGTATTCTGTTTTACACAGGTCGAATCAACGCAATCCACGAAGTTCGCGGAAAAGACGGTGTTGGCGCAAAAATGGACTCCATGGATCTCGAAAGAGAAAAAGGGATCACCATCCAATCGGCTGCAACGTACACCAACTGGGGTGACTACGCGATCAACATCATTGACACCCCCGGCCACGTCGACTTCACCATCGAAGTTGAGCGTGCTCTCCGTGTCCTCGATGGTGCGATCCTCGTCCTCTGCTCCGTTGCAGGTGTACAATCGCAATCCATCACTGTTGACCGCCAAATGAGACGATACAACGTTCCTTGTATCGCCTTCGTCAACAAATGTGACCGCGCGGGTGCAGACCCACTCAACGTCTGCCAACAGCTGCGAGATGAACTGAAACACAACTCAGTCATGATCCAGCACCCCATCGGTCTCGAAGGTGATCACAGAGGCGTCGTCGACCTGATCGAGATGGAAGCCCTCCTCTTCGAAGGCGACAACGGCGAGACCATCCGCAAAGCGGAGATTCCAGCAGATCTCGCAGACATCTGTGCAGAACAACGTGAAAAACTTCTCGAAAACCTCTCCGACTTCGACGATGAGCTCGCGATGCTCTTCCTCGAAGGTGAAGACGTTCCCTCCGAGATGATCATCTCCGTCCTTCGCGAAGCAACCATCGCGCGTAAAATTACGCCCGTTTGCCTCGGTTCAGCTTACAAAAACAAAGGTGTGCAGGCGCTCCTCGACAAAGTCACTGAGCTTCTCCCACATCCCCTCGAAGTTGAATACAAAGCTCTCGACCAGGACAACGAAGAAGCCGAGATTATCCTCGAGCCCGACTTCGAGAAACCCCTCGTCTTGCTCGCGTTCAAACTCGAAGATGGTCGCTATGGTCAGTTGACTTACTGCCGTGTATATCAAGGCTCCTTCAAAAAAGGAGACACGATTTACAACTCTAACAACGGCAAAAAGCACAAAATTGGCCGCATCATCCAGATGCACTCCGACGAGATGCACGACATCGATGGCGGACAAGCTGGTGACATCATCGCACTCTTCGGTGTTGACTGTGCTTCCGGTGATACCTTCACCGACGGAAGTGTCAACTACACCATGACCACGATGTTTGTCCCCGAACCCGTCATCACACTCGCTGTCGAGCCCAAAGACCGCAAAGGTGAGCAAAACTTCTCGAAAGCGCTCAACCGCTTCTCAAAAGAAGACCCCACCTTCACCGTCCGCCTCGACGAAGAATCCAACCAAACCATCATCGGTGGTATGGGTGAGCTTCACCTCGATGTTTACATCGAGCGTATCAAGCGTGAATACGGCGTCGAAGTCGAAGTTGGTATGCCACAGGTTGCGTATCGTGAAACCATCACTCGTCGTGCTGAGTTCATGTACACACACAAAAAACAAACTGGTGGTTCCGGTCAGTTTGCAAAAGTTGGTGGTTACATCGAGCCCACAGACAACGATGAGCATTACGAGTTCCTCAACAACATCGTCGGTGGTGTGATTCCTCGTGAATACCAGCCCTCTTGTGACCGTGGTTTCCAAAAAGCCATGGAAAAAGGAAAGCTCATCGGCTTCCCCGTCACAGGTGTCCGCGCTTGTATCAACGACGGTGCAGCGCACTCCGTTGACTCCTCCGATATGGCGTTCTTCACCGCTTCTCGTGCGGCCTTCCGTGAAGCGTTCCAAAAGGCAAAACCTGTCATCATGGAACCCATCATGAAAGTCACCGTTGAGACTCCCGAAGAATTCTCCGGTTCGGTCCTCGGTATGCTCAACAAACGTCGTGGTATCATCATCGGTAACCAAATGAAATTTGGTATGACCGTCATCGAAGCTGATGTACCCCTCGCAGAAATGTTTGGATACTCCAACGACCTGCGCTCCGCGACACAAGGTAAAGCTGAATTCTCCATGGAATTCCGCAAATACGGTCCAGTGCCCTCCAGCATCCAGGCCGACCTCATCAGCGAATACAACGAAAAAGAAGGCTAATCCCTTCTTGGAGCCTGCTTCTTGCAGGTTCCATCGTTCCCCTCCCCCTTCCTCAACAATATTCCTTTCCCAGACAACCACTTCCAACAATCCACAAGTCTACATTTGTGCTTGTGGATTGACCACTCATTTGCGCTTTGGTACGTTGTCCGCACCCGTATCGCAACAGCTTTCCATCCCCGACACCATCACAGGAATGAAACACCAACGTAGGCTGTTGCTATAGGCGATTTCGCGTCTTGATTACGGACGCAGTCATCCATGCCTACAGACGAAGGAGAGATCTATGATGACATTCAAAAAAGCGGCGCTCTGTATAAGCGCGGCATTTTTCCTCACAACCTCGTTCGCACACGCGAACAACACTGCAACGTCAAAACCCACGACCAAAGCACAGTTATCCAAAACCAACGCAATCGCCAAACCCAAGCCACCGTCAAAGGCCGACCATCTCGTGGCAAAGATCAAACCCGGCGCGATCACTTTGATGAGCAACACGACAGCCCTGCTCAAATCGCTCATCCAATACCAGGAGCTCGGCCTCGGACTTGAAACAAGACGCCTCTACCTGGGACTCTACCGAGAGCTTTGGCGAAAAACATCCATCTCCGCGCCAAACATCTCCCCACACAAACTCCTCCCCCTGCTTCCAACGATGCTCAAACCTCTTGGCATCGATCTCAACAAACCATTCGGTATCTACGCATGGACCGTCAATCACCGACCGATTCTGACCTTTGTAGTCAACACTGACAAAGCTGTCTTTCTCGAAAATCTCAAGAAATCCGGCCTCAACCCACACTTCGTCAAACACCACGGCGTTGACATCCTTGTCCTCGGCGAAGAAACTCGTTCCGCGCCTCTTGGTGTCTTTCACGGCTCCACGTTCACCTTCGCGTTAAAAAATGTCCCAAGAAGAATGGCAGTGAACTCAAACAAAGGGCTCTTCGACCTTTTCTCAGTTGTGGGAAAACCTGCAAACAGTCCCTACACGTTCATCAAAGCCACAGGCAAAGCATCATTGCTCACCAAGCTCAAAGCACGCACAATTGATCACTTTCTATTTGTTCCTAACCACAACCTCTTCAAACGTTTTCGTGGCATGAAAATGATCAGTGGGTTCTTAAAGCAATTTGCGCTCTCTTACTCGCTCAAAGACGGCGCAAAGCTGACGCTTCAACTCAGAGGTTCCTCACTTGTAAAAACCTTCCTCCAACCCTTCCAGCCTCCTAAGGGAGCAAAGAGTTGGCTTCAAAACATCCCACAAAACGCTGCGTGGGTCAGCCAAGCCTACCTCAACGTCGGTAAATTGCTTCAACTCATCAGCAACATTGGTAAAATGGGTATTCTCCCTCCACGTGGGAATATGCAATTACAAATGGTCACCGCGATGCTCAACATGCAAGCGAGTGGAATGGGTGTTAACCTCGATAAATGGAAGAAGTTGATGACAGGCCGTATCGTCACAGGCATGTTGTGGGATAAAAGCAGCATCGAGCGCATCAAGAGAGGCCCCAACGCACTCTTTAGAGGGCACTTGAGAGGTGTCTTCGTCGCTCTTGAGCTTGCAGACGAAGCCGGTGCCAAAGCTTACTTCAAGCAACTTCAAGGTGTGGTCACAAAGCTCAAGAGTCTCGGCTTGAAAGAATTCAATGCGCTACAAACAAGCAAGCAAACAATTGATAAAAAAGAAGTGTTCTCCCTTGCGATGCCTGGAGTTGCTCCGATCTACATGACAACGCATCAAAACGGAGTCTTCATCCTCGGGCACCGTGCGACGTTGGATCAATTTATCGCAGGCTGGAAAGGAGCCTCCCTCGCAGAGCTCGCAAAAACGCCAGCTTACAAACAACTTACATCACTCCCTGCACACTTTACATGGATACAACCTGCTATTTTGAGAGAAGTTGTCGGAAGCATGCCCAACAGCGGCTTCAAAAGACGCGCAGCGATGTGGATCAACAAAATCGCTGGAATCAGCCTGACATCAACTTACAACGGTAGCCAGATCTCCTCAAGTACCGACGTCAAGCTCCAAAAAACAAACATCCGAGACACTGTCCCCACTGTGAAGACCAAACCAGCTCCTGTCACGCTGGTCAAAGGCCCTCGCAACATGTCCAGATATGCCATGATCGCGTCTCTCGCTGCAGCTCCACTGAGCAGTCCCACATTGGGAGTGCTTGCCGCTGTCGCGATCCCTGCCTTTAACCGATTCACCAAACGCTCCAAAACATCTGAAGCGAAAATCAATATCCACGTAATCTCTCACGGTGCAGTTGCATACTTTGATGCAGAACACTCCGACAGTAACGGAAATCCAATGCCCAAACAGTTCCCTGGCCGAGGAAAAGGCTGGATTTGTACTCCCAAAGCCAGACCGTGTGCCAAAGGCAAAGCCAAATACCCACGTAATTACTCGGCTTGGAACCAAACGCCATGGAAAGAGTTGCGCTTTGCGGTAGGCCGTAAACATTACTACCAGTACTGCTACAAATCCGAAGGGATCGGAGTCAAATCAAAATTCTGGGTTCGCGCAATCGGCGATCTTGACTGCAATGGCAAAACCTCTTTGTACGAAGCTAGAGGTAGCATCAACAGCGCAACAGGCGAAGTTGAACGAACAAAAACCATCGTTATGAATGGACTTGAATAGAAGAAAAAGGGGATGTTTTACCGATATACACGGGGGAAATGGCGACATCGGGGCAAACCCTATACACAGGGGATACTTAAATATTGATCCGGCGGACGTTGCACTTGTGTCTCCGCAAACTCCCCTGATTCCACTCTACAATCCCCTTCTTTCTGGCGGATATAGCAAGCCATATCCTTGGATAGCTC
>MDTC01015294.1_pt1 | contig 114391 bp, 88 predicted proteins | sample 811181 | NCBI WGS metagenome assembly MDTC01 (sample SAMN05326644, study PRJNA326480) | marine metagenome | isolation source: seawater | place: Pacific Ocean: North | collected 2011
CTCGATGAGGCGCTAAAACATGACCCCAGTCAGTTTTCGACCATCCTTCTCGACAAGGTTCCACCAGAGGACTCCCGCTACGATGAAATGGTGAAGAGCCTGACCCGCTATCGTGAAATTGCCCGCCTCGGCGGTTGGCGTAAACTACCCGTAACGGCAGTCGCATCGGGGCCGGGAGATCCCTACCCCGAACTCAAACTGCTTCGCGCGCGACTCCGGGCCGAGGGAGACCTGCCAGGGGGAAGTTCCGCCAAGACAAGGCGCAGGGAAATTGACCAGCGAACCGCTGATGCGATTAAGTCTTTCCAGTTTCGTCATGGTATCGAGCCTGATGGCTACCTCGGCCAACGCACTCTTGCAGAACTCAACATCCCCACCTCGGACCGGCTCAACTCATTGATCATTAACATTGATCGCCTTCGCTGGATGCCCCGTGCCTACGAAAAGTCGGAGCACCTCGAGGTCAATATTGCAGAGAGTGCTCTCCGCATGTTTGACAAAGGCAAGCAGATCACGGTGATGCCCGTGATTGTCGGTGTGAAAGGGAAACACCAGACGCCAGTCTTTCACGGTGATATCGAGCACCTCTTCTTCCGTCCCTACTGGAATGTTCCACCTTCGATCGCGAGGACAGAGATTGTTCCCGCTGCTCTCAGCGACCCGACAGCCTACATGGCCAAGCACAATTACGAGATCATCCCATTCTATGGAGCGGCTGCCAATCAGACCCTTCCCGTGATCAGCGCTAATCTGAATAAGGCAGCCGCCGGCAGCCTCTATATCCGCCAGACGGCTGGCCCAGATAATTCTCTGGGCCTAGTAAAATTTATCTTTCCGAATGACTCTTCCGTTTACCTGCACGACACCCCTGACCACGATCTCTTCACCCGGGCAGATCGTGATTTCAGCCATGGTTGCGTGAGGGTTTCCCGTCCTGATGAACTAGCCGATTTGCTACTTAAGCGAAATGGGGGTTGGGATATCGATTCAGTAAGAGCGGCCATGCAGGACACCAACTCACCTAATCGCAAGGAAATATTTAGCCGCACCATGCCTGTTTACCTGATCTACTGGACCTCGACCATCATGGTAGACGGACGTGTCCGCTTCGATGAGGACATCTACGGGCACGACGCTCTTATGCTTCAAAGATTTGGTTTGTAGCAGCTACTTACAACCGCTTCAAAAGGAGCAGACGGAAATCCATCACCTCATCTCCGGCAATATCACAGGCTCGGAGCACAAGTTCGCCGTGCCCTTTCTCAAGTTCAATCTCTCCAAGCGTCATTCGCTGCCACTCCTGCGTGTAACTCTCAGCGCGAGGAGAACGGTCGTCAGCCGCCCCGAGAAGCTCTGTTGAGGCTGCCTTTTCTATCTCGCCTCTCAGGGACTTCCCTTTGAAGCTAAGCTCCACAGTTGATCCGATATTCTCCTTATCGCAAGTGTAGAACAGCTCGACCTCGAACTTACCAGACTCTGCAACTTCGGCCGTCCATATAATTTTATCGTTGGTGGAAATCCAATTCGAGAAGAAGGAATCATTAGGAAACTTGTTCGAGCGCACCACGTTACCGTGAGGAATAGCGTCGCGAGCCGGCAATTGAGTGAACGTATGCCCGGGATGGGCTATCACGAAGGGGCGTGTATCTTCGCCCAATTCAGCAGTCATCGTTTCTTTCCAGGCGAGAAGCTCAACATTGAGACCGTCGTAAACGTCTCTGTTATCCTGCGCCAAGTTGGTATACTGCCCGGGATCACTCCCCATATCGAAAAGTTTCATATCATGGCTGAGTCGCCAACGCGGTGTCCTCACTGAAAACCGATCTTTCCAACCGCTGAAGATCATTCGCTCTTTGGATAGCTCCGAAGACTCCTCGCGATTTTGCATTAGAATGGAAGCAAGGCTAACGCCGTCCAGTGGCTGCTTGCCGACATGGCCAATACCCGCCAAATCGGTTAAGGTTGGCAGGAGGTCAATCGCCGCCCCCAAAGTATCAATCTCGGTTCCAGACTCGATGCCGGCAGGCCAACGGATCAGCATAGGACTGCGAACACCACCCTCATCGGTAGAACCCTTTCTCCCTTTCATACCTCCGTTCCAGCGGGCGCCATTGGGGCCGTTGTCACAGAAATAGATCACGATCGTATTTTCGGCGATTTCCAGCTTGTCGAGCCTCCCAAGGAGTCGACCAACGTTCCAATCGATATTCTCGCACATGGCTAGAGCACAGCGAAGGTGGAGTTCGTCTTCTTTCTCTGGCTCGCGATGACGACTTGATAATTCCTTGTCTTTGAATCGTTCCCAAAACCGATCTGGCACCTGCATCGGAGAATGAGGGGTATTGTAGGGAAGATAGACAAAGAACGGCTCGTCCCTGTTTTCGGTGATGAAGTTCATCGCCTTATCGGTGAAGTCATCCACCACAAATCCCTCCCCGGTGACAATCTCTCCATTATGCTCCAACAGGGGGCTAAAATAGTTACCCCAGTGGCCTGAGCAGAAACCGTAAAACTCGTCAAAGCCGCGACCGTTGGGATGATACGGATACTGCATGCCATTGTGCCACTTCCCGAAGGCAGCTGTTTGGTAGCCGGCCGACTTGAAGGAATCTGCGATCGTTACCTCGTCGAGGTCCATTCGCTCACCGCCGGCCGAAGTGGAATACACCCCGCTGCGCTGATGGTAACGCCCCGTGAGGAACTCCGCCCGCGTTGGCGAACAAACCGGACTCACGTAGAACCGGTTAAAAAAAGCCCCATCTTTCGCCAATGAGTCAATGTTCGGGGTCGACAGATTTTCGTTGCCGGACAAACTCAGGTCGCCCCAGCCCTGATCATCAGTCAGGATGACAATCACGTTGGGTTTCTCGCCATGAGCTATTGCTGTTGCAAAAAGAAGAAATGTCGCAGCGATTATTTTCATGGTGCGAGGCTAGCATCGGCCCGCAACCGTGCAAAGGCGTGATTAGGGGCGAATTCACTTGATTGAATTGGACTTAACTCGGGCAGCTTTCTACCATGCAAGCGAGAGTGCCAGAGCAAAAACCAAACAGCCGAAAAACCACTCATTCGAAAACCATTTCCCAATCAGCCCATTCGCTTTCACAATGCCCAAGGGCCGGGCGAAGATTGATTCTGCCACTCATCGAATCATGAAACCCCTAGTTAATCTGGCCAGATCACGATTGCCCTCGAATTTATGAACCTCGCCCCGCATTCTGATCGATTCCGAAAAAAACGGCCCAACTCGCAAAATCAATTTACGGATAATCTCATTAAAAGGGTCGACTTCATCTCTTAGCATCCTTAAGAAAAAAAGCCACGTCACCTCCATCTTCTGCAGAGTATCCCCTATTTTCCTAGCTTCTATTTTCTTGTTCCGACGTCACGATTTGATTAGATCTTTCAAGACCTTTCCCTACCAATGGTATCCATTCAAATCCGTGGTCTCGTAAAACGCTTTGGCAACCTCGTAGCACTGAACCGGCTCGATCTCGACATTGCTTCCGGCGAGCTCTTTTTTCTTCTCGGCCCAAGCGGTTGCGGCAAGACGACACTACTTCGATCAATCGCCGGATTTCACCTACCGGAAGAAGGGACAATTCTTTTCGATGGAGATGATGTCAGCCAAGTGCCCCCGCACAAGCGCGAAACAGCCATGATGTTTCAAAGCTATGCACTTTGGCCTCACCTCAACGTTTACAAGAACGTCGCCTTTGGCCTCGAAGAACGACGCGTTAAGAAAACGGAGATCAAGGAGCAGGTTGAAGCGGCCCTCTCAATGGTGAAGATGGATGGTCTCGGCAATCGCAAGGTCAACCAGCTCTCAGGCGGCCAGCAGCAACGCGTTGCATTGGCCAGAGCTCTTGTAGTCCGCCCCCGTTGCCTCATGCTTGACGAACCACTTTCCAATCTCGACGCGAAGCTACGCATCGAAATGCGCACCGAAATTCGCCGTATCTGCAAAGAATTCGGTCTCACCGCAATCTACGTGACCCATGACCAAAAAGAGGCCCTATCCATCGCGGACCGCCTCGCCGTTCTCGATGGCGGAAACATCGCACAGGTCGGGACTCCGGAAGAAGTCTACCGACAACCACGCACGGCACTCGTAGCCGGCTTCATTGGGGAAACCAACCTCGTCGACGGCAAAGTGGTCTGCCATTCCGAGGGCAACATCCACGTGCAAACTCCTGTCGGAGAACTCGCTGGCCGCCCCTCAGATTCGGCGTGGCTTCCAGAGCCCGGTGAAGCCGTTGCGGTCTCAATTCGTCCCGAGTGTCTTTCCATCGATTCCAGACCCACAACTCGGAATGCCATCGCCGGCAAACTGACAGAGTCCACTTATCTCGGCGAAGTTGCTCATTACTCTATGAAGGTCGAAGGCCACGCCGAGACTATTCACCTCTCGGAACTGAATCCCCGGAGGATTATTCGTGGCGCGGGTGAAACGCTATGCGCCACTGCCAAACCCGAGGACGTTGTCCTTCTTCCCCCTCGCTAAGTTGTGCTACTTCGTCTTTCCATTGTTGGCATTCTTTTGGCGGTAGTGCTCATAGGACCGTTCGCTCTGCGACCTGATTCCGAGCAAGGCGGACTCAATTTGAGTAATAACGCCGAGCGTCTCGTTATCATCACTCCGCATAACGAGTCAATTCAATCTGAGTTTGCCCGTGCCTTCGCTACCCACATGAAGGAAAAACACGAACGGACAGCCTTCATTGACTGGCGCCAGCCGGGGGGGACTTCAGAAATTGCCAAATTCCTTCAGTCCGAATACGCATCCCGCTTTGAGCAATATTGGAAGAAGAAAACTGGGCTTCCATTTTCTTCTGCGGCACGCAACGGGTGGACTGATGGCAAGCTCGACTCCGAAGTCGAAAACGCGATTCAGCGGGGTTTTCTCTCGAACCTTCATCTTTTGGATAGCGATGATAACGAGCAAATTAGCCTAGCCGCGAGGGCCTTGTTTCTTGAGTCCGATATTGGCGTTGGAATCGATCTATTCTTCGGAGGGGGGGCTTATGACTTTGGTAAGCAGGCCTTTCTAGGCAACTTAGTTAATTGTGACACCTCCGGCAAATTCGGACCAGCTGCTCTCGCTACCGAAAAGCCGGGATGGTTCCGTGATAAGGCGATACCGGCTAAAGTGTCAGGAGAGCCTTTTCGAGACGATGCCTACCGCTGGGTTGGCACTGTTCTTTCAGCGTTTGGTATCTGCTACAATAAGGATGTGGTCGAACGGCTTGGGATGCCCCGTGGCCCTCAAAAGTGGGAAGCTCTCGCCGACCCCCGACTTCGAGGACAAATCGCTCTTGCCGATCCCACCAAATCCGGATCGACAACCAAGGCCTTTGAGATGCTAATCCAAGAAAGAATTCAGCGACTCATTAATGAAAAAGGCCTCACCGAGCCGGAAGCAGTGCGGAAGGGATGGAATGAATCCATGCAGCTTATTATCAAAATCAGCGCCAACAGTCGCTATTTCACCGACTCGGCCGCAAAAGTGCCGCGAGATGTTGCTCAAGGTGATGCAGCCGCAGGCATGTGCATCGATTTTTACGGACGCACTTTCAATGAGATCTACCTCAATGACATGGGAGAGTCCCACGTTCACTTTGTGATGCCGCGAGCAGGGAGTTCAATCAGTGCTGACCCTATCGGTATGATGCGCGGGGCTCCCAACCCCGAACTAGCCCATCGATTTGTAGAGTTTCTACTATCACTCGAAGGCCAGAAAGTCTGGAATTTCCGACCTGGTACACCTGGAGGGCCAAAACGCTTTGCCCTTCGGCGACCGCCGATCAGAAAAGACTTCTATACCCCAGAAAATCGCGCTCACATGTCAGATCCAGACGTCAATCTTTTCGAACTGGCCGAAGGATTCAGCTACCGTGACGATTGGACCGGGCACCTCTTCGCCTCGCTTCGCTTTGTCATTAAATGCGCCTGTATAGATCCCCACGATGAGCTGCAAGAGGCATGGAACCATTTAATAAGCGATAACCTGCCAGCCGATGGGCTGGCCGCCTTCGAAAACATCGAAGCAATCAGCTACAACAAGGTCCTGAACGAAATCGCACCGGTCCTGAAGACCCGCAATAAAGTAGCGGAAGTAGAGCTTGCCCGGACTCTTTCCAACTCTTTTCGCAATCAATATAAGGCCATATCAGCCGGCCACTGACGGCTGAATCGGCGATCTACGAAATGAACCGCACCCTAGCAATCTCGGTTTACGGTATCACAGTGCTGTTTTTCACCCTGTTCTTCGCTTATCCAATCTGGCACACGGTGAGGGAGGCCTTCGTCACTCCCGAAGGCTCGCTAACCCTCTCATACATCAAAGAACTATTTAGGAATCCTATTTACGTTGAGGGACTTATCAATAGTTTTTACATGGGGCTGTTCACGACTTTACTGTGTCTTGTCATCGCGCTCCCCTTGGCCTTAATGGCGAATTACTGGGATTTTAGGGGCAAGGAGCTTCTGAATTCGCTCATTCTCGTGCCGCTGATCCTTCCTCCCTTTGTTGGGGCTCTTGGCGTACGTCAATTCCTAGGACAATCCGGAGTGTTTAACACATTCCTTATTGAGCTTGGACTCATGGACGCCGAAGCGCCTTATGACTGGCTGGGCGAGGGCCAACTCTTCGGCGTCGTGCTTATGAACGCGCTTCACCTCTACCCCATTGCCTACCTTAACATTTCAGCAGCTCTTGCGAATGTCGACCCGGCCATGGAGGAAGCCGCGGAAAACCTCGGATGCCCCGGAATTCGACGCCTCTTCCGCGTCACTCTTCCAATGATAATGCCTGGCGTCTTCGCTGGAGCCACCATCATTTTCATCTGGTCCTTCACCGAACTGGGCGTACCTCTCATCTTCGACTTCAGTCGTGTTACTTCGGTTCAGATCTTTGACGGGATTAAGGATTTGAGTGGAAACCCTTTTCCATATGCCCTCGTGGTCGTCATGCTGGCCGCCACCGTGCTCTTTTACTTGCTCGGCAAATGGCTCTTCGGAGGCACCGTTGGAGCAAGCACGGGGCGGGCTACAACGGGTCGTAGTCTCAAAACTGCTTCCCCACTCGCCAACTTACTCTGTATAGGCTCTTTTGTCCTCGTTACCGGGTTGGCTGTATTGCCCCATCTTGGAGTGATCCTCCTTTCCGTATCAGAACAATGGTATGGCACACTCCTCCCTCAGAATTGGACCGATCAGCACTACTTTGACGCGATTGGACATCCATTGACCCTGAACTCTATCGGCAACTCCCTGAAATACGCCTCCCTAGCAACTGCGGTTAATGTCATCCTCGGTATCGCGATCGCCTACGTTGTGGTGCGCACTAAACTCCCCGGCCGACAGTTTCTCGATGCTATCTCGATGCTTCCACTGGCAGTGCCAGGCCTCGTCCTCGCCTTTGGCTACCTGTCAATGACCCGCGAAGGCCAACCATTCGATTTCTTAATCCTTGGCGAAAATCCTATCTTAATCCTGGTCATAGCCTACGCCGTGCGGCGTCTGCCTTACGTGGTGCGTTCTGCCGCTGCTGGATTCCAACAGACAAGCGTGACTCTAGAAGAAGCGGGGCAGAACTTGGGGTGCCCGCCTTTGAAGACTCTTGTAAAGGTGACTTTGCCTCTAATTGCCGCCAACCTTATTGCTGGAGGCCTTCTTGCCTTCTCATTTGCGATGCTGGAAGTCTCTGATTCTCTGATTCTCGCAGAGCAATCGCAGTATTTCCCGATCACCAAGGCGATCTATGCGCTCGTCACCTCTCTTGGCAATGGCCCTCATCTCGCTTCCGCACTCGGTGTGTGGGCGATGACTTTTCTCGGGATAACGATCGTTGGGGCTGGGGTAATTCTCGGCAAAAAACTTGGGGCCCTATTTCGAGTTTGACCATTGCAGCCCGTTTCATGATTTTTTGTCATAACCACCTGACGACCTTATCTGACGAAATAGGCCGTATTTTCTTGGACGCTCACTCCACCTCGAACGCGAATCGTTGTAGTTCAAAGAAACCTTTTTCCCGATACCTCGAAGCCAATACCCGCTGGCTTCTTCAGGAGGTCGAGGGGGTTTTGCAGAAGCAGGCCAATAAATATTTAGCGAAATATCGCCCTGTTGGCAGCAAATTTGACCGCAGCCCCTCGATTAGCGCTGCTGAGCTGTCACAACGGTCAATCGTTCCGGCAACTTCGCACTTTACATCAACCGAATGCCGACGATATTCGGCCCGAGCGTTTATTCACCCGCCGTTGGTCCCCATGTTCCCTGTCATCAGGGCACGCTCCCATGGGGGAAACCCGGTAACCCTATATCTACATGTCAAAATCATTAGCTCCGTTTGAGATTCCGGATCGTCTTATAAAAGACGAAGAAACCGCAACTGAGACCTACGCCAAATTCACGGCAGAACCATTTGAGGCTGGTTTCGGTCACACCATCGGTAACAGCCTTCGCCGCGTTTTGCTCTCCTCACTTGAGGGAGCCTCTATAACTTCTGTGCGAATCGCTGGTGCCCAGCACGAATTCGCCAGCCTCCCCGGCGTCGTCGAAGACGTCACTGATATCGTTCTGAACCTCAAGCAGATCCGCTTCAAGCATTTCGAAGACAAGGACCCTGCGACCCTTTCCCTTACCGTCGATAAAGCCGGTGAGGTCACGGCTAAAGACATTCAGGAGATCTCCCAATATGAGATTGTGAATCCGGACCAGCATATCTGCACGCTTGACCGCAACACGAAGTTCTCCCTAGAAATGGAAGTCCGCGTTGGGCGCGGTTTCAACACTTCTGAGGACAACAAGCACCCAGACATGCCTATCGGCGTGATTCCAATCGATTCTATTTTTTCACCGGTTCGACGAGTAAAGTATGCCGTTGAGAACACTCGGGTCGGTCAGCGGACTGACTACGACAAACTCAACCTCGAACTTTGGACCGACGGTCGTCTCGAGCCTCACGACGCTCTTCTCCAGGCCTCCGCGATTCTCCGTCACCACCTCGACGTTTTTGTCAACTACGACGACGACGCCATCAACATCGAAGATCGCCCTGAGACCCAAAGCGAAGAGAATGCTGAGCTTAAGAAGCTGCTCAATATGAGCGTTAATGAGATCGAACTGTCTGTTCGTGCCGCAAACTGCCTCAACAACGCAAACATCACTACGGTGGGACAACTCGCGATGAAGTCTGAAGCCGAAATGTTGAAGTATCGTAACTTCGGTAAGAAGTCTCTCAACGAGATCAAGGACAAGCTCCACGAACTTGGCCTCTCTCTTGGTATGCAGATCGATCCATCCCTTCTAGAACAGCCGTTCACCGCCACTCTGCTCGGCGGCGACCGCTCAGCAGAAGGCCCGGGTCTTGCAGCCCTTATCGCCCAGAATATCAACGACTGATCCACTCGAATGTCACTGGGATCCGGGTAGAGACCTGGGTCCCCCATTCACTACCCATCTTTACCGATGAGACACCGAAGTAAGACCGTAAAACTTCAGCGCGACAAAGCGCACCGAGAGGCTCTCATGCGCAATCTTGCCGCTAGCCTCATTGAGCACAAGCAGATCAAGACAACCTTGGCGAAGGCCAAGGCTCTTCGTTCTGTTGCTGACAAGCTCGTGACCCTAGGCAAGGCAAATACGCTTCACAGCCGTCGCCGAGCTATCTCCCTGCTTGGCAGCAACCAGCTTGCACAGCGCAGTGCTAAGATGTTGTTTGAGGAGATCGCTCCTGCTAGCGCTGATCGACAAGGAGGCTACACTCGCATTATTAAGTTGGGTCAGCGGCGCTCCGACTCCGCACCCATGGCTCTGATCGAGTGGGTCGACGCGTATGTTCCTGCGACCGAAGAGGCCGAAGAGTAACCCTGCACTGGTTGAAAAATCGTTTCCGAAAAAGCCACGTTCCGCAGGGAGCGTGGCTTTTTTCGTCCTCGCCCGGGGGCTTACTCCCAAACTGCACGCTCTGCTCTTGGCGTCTTCAAAAATGCCCTCGAAAGAATCCTACTACTCCAGAAGTAAAAAGATCACCAAGACTTTCGGCAGAGACTATAGCAGTTTGAGGAAACTGATCGCTGCAAACACGTCACGAATTACTCGCTAGCCCTCAGGGTGCCACGAAGGACTTCAAGTCTCCCGTAATCAAGGCCAGGAGGGCGGTTTTCAAGAAGCCAGTCGATGTCCTGACGCGCTCCGTCCTCATCCTCGTCCTGAAGTCTGAGCAAGGCTCGCTGGAACCTTTCATGCGCTGCATCCGGTTGAATCGCCAACAGCATCTCCAGATAATTAATGGCAGCCTCAGGGGTTTCCCGCTGGTTAATTTCCAAACCCACAAGATTCCTCAGCATGCGCACGGCCATCTCCTGAGGCGTTGCTGGCTGAAAAGCCGCTTTGGCCGGAGGTGCACCCGTCAACATCCAGACTTCGCGAGCTGCCTTCGCTCGGCTTAGAAGCTCGCCATTCTCATAGACATCAATAAAAGCGGTCTTCTTTGCTTCACCACTCCCATACTCCAGCCCAACCATGAACTTCCCTGGAAGCGGAGCTCCGAAGACTCCCTCTATATCGAGCCTTCGAGCCATTTCAACGAATAGAACACTGAGGGTAATCGGCAACCCCTCCCGATCATCGAGCACATGATTTATGTAGCTGTTTGAATGATGATAATATTCAGTGCGACTGCCATGGAATCCGTTTTTTCTGAACAGGAAGTCCCGCAAGGCTTCAGCTTTCACTCGCCTACCCCCGCCTAGAGCATGCTCATCAAGATAATCTGCGCCATCTTCCACCAAACGGGAAAAGCTGGATCGGTAATAGGCCAGATCAATTTCAGGGTCATCAATCCTCGCGATCTGCAGTCCAACCTCGAATAAATCAATCTCTCTTTCGGGGTGGTCTAGGGCTAGGCTAAGGTGATTGATAACTGACTCGCGGTAGACTTCGTTCTTCAGTTCTTGCAAATCAGCTGCCATTGCAAGAAGCTCATCAGCCCTCTCCTCAAGGAGGGCACGGCCAGAAGTCGCATCAAGGCTGAGTTCGTCAGCCGTTTTCTCAGCACTAGCTCCGTCAAGATAGCTGTTAATAATACTATCGAGACGCTTGCGCTCCTTGATCGGGAGCTCTGCTCCTCCAAGATCACGGCCGATGTCGAAACCGCGGAACTCAGCTTCCGTATCCCTGAATTTGCATAGCCCAACCTTGCCGCCACGCAATCCATCCTCCTCCATTTCAAGAACCTTCTTTCCATTGATCCATCCCGTAATTAGGCGCTCTTCGACCCTCACGCGAAGCTCATTCCATTCATTCCGGAGGTAAGCTGCCGTTTCAATCTGCTCCAGAATGGTCCAAGAATAGACGTCAGCACCGTCGAAACGGGTAAAGCGAATTTTTCCACCGGTCGGATAAAACCCATAGTGTTTTTCCTCTCCGTTAGCGGCGAAAGCGATACCCGCTGCTCCGGATTCGTCATCGAGTCGAACCCGAACGACCGCTTCATAGGGAATCTCGGGCACTTCTTTTTCCGAAAGGCATAGCGCACGACCGCCAAATCCATCACCGCGCTTACGAGCGGTAATTACTCCCCCTCGTTGAGTCCAATCACCACCCATTATTGTCTTCCATAACCGGTCGTCGAGGACGCCGATGGTTCTCCACCGACTCATGGGCATTGGGTTTGGCTTTTCGACCAGAGCTTTGAGATCGCTGCTCGGAACGGCAAATCCGAGATTTTCGGTAACACGATGGCGGAGCGTAACCACACCAATCACTTCTCCATCGAGATTCAGCACTGGACCGCCACTATTCCCCTGCTCAATGGGCATCGCCAATTGCAACATGGGGTAGTCCGGAGTTTCACCTTCTCCGATGAAACCTGGATCCAATTCCCGAATAGCAGAAAGCACACCGGCTACTACGCTGAAACTGAGACCCTGAGGAGCCCCGAATCCCACGATGAGGTCTCCTTGCTGCAGCTTAGCAGAATCGGCCAACTTAAGAGCTTCTAGCGATAAAGTTTTTGGATCAATTTTGAGGATGGCTAGATCAAAATACCGATCAAACGCATGCACTTCTGTCACCGGAAAAACGCTACCATCCACGAACTCAACCTCAATGGACCGCCCCTCACCGATCACATGCAAATTTGTCACAATGAGACCGTCTTCCGATATGACAAATCCGGACCCCGTTCCCCGCTTTTCCCCATCTCTTCCCAATTGACGTACCGTCACAATCGACGGCTTCGCCAGAGCGTTTAGCATTCGAACTTTGCCGGGCTCTAGATACTGCTGAGGTTTCTTCTCTTCCGGAAACAAGTCTTCCTCAAGGGCCGACTGAAATCTGTCAGAAAAAGGATCAAACTCCTCTGCGTCCTGCGCTTTGATGCCAGGCTCGAGGGCAAGCGCAACAGGAATTAAAAAGCGCAGATAAGCAGGAATTCTCATGGACAGGACCGACTCTCAAGATGCAACTTGAGGCTACTCCCCATTCCTCCAAATGAAAAGTATTCCTCGCTGCCTTTTTGGCGCTATCATGTTTATTGTAACGGTTAGTCAGGGAGGAGAGCAGTGGAATCGGCATGCCATTGATCGGCCAGATTCAAAAGCAGGAAAGAAGGGGGCAGACGGGGTTCGCCTCGGGGACCTCAACAAGGATGGACTACTCGACATCGTTACAGGATGGGAAGAAGGCTCCGCCGTAAGAGTGTGCTTAAACCCGGGGCCTGAAGCGGCTCGAAACCCATGGACGGGAATTACAGTTGGGAGAGTCAGAAGCACCGAAGATGCCGTGTTTGCAGATCTCGATGGCGACGGTCGAACAGATGTTGTCAGCTCAGCTGAAGGCTCTACTCGAACGGTCTTCGCGCACTGGGCACCGGCGGCCGATCAGGATTTAACCGACGAAACACTATGGCAAACGACCGCCTTTCCGAAGACCGCAAACCAACAACTCTGGATGTTCTGCTACCCACATGATTTGGACCATGACGGGGACCTTGATCTTTTCCTTGGTTCAAAGGGTAACAACGCATCGATTTCATGGCTCGAAAACCCGGGTCATGGAACCGCTCGTGCGGTCGAAACTTGGGAACTTCATCGTATCCACAATGCAGCTTGGATCATGACTCTGACCGTGTTTCAATCCGAAGGTAGAGGATATTTGCTTGCGTCAGATCGCAAAGGATCAAAAGCGGGCATCTACCTTTTCCCACTTCTCAACGAGTCACCCTGGATCGGGAAAGCCAAACTTATTGGTGCCGGCGGCGAGGAGGTCATGTTCGTCGACGTCGCCCATCTCAACAATGATAAGAAGTTGGATATAATCGCTTCAATCAAGCCGAACCAGACTCGGGTGTATTACCAACCAGAGACCGCCCAATCTCCATGGATCGACGTCTCCGATCTCGACCCATTTCCGCAAGACCGCTACGGCACCGCAAAAGCTGTAAAGGTGGCTGACCTCACTGGGGACCGAATCCCAAACTTCGTGATCTCCTGCGAAAATGCACAAGGCGCAAAACACGGCGTTTTCACCAGTAATGTCTTCTCGGAAATCTCTGAAATCAGCGGCACTGAAGGAACTAAGTTCGACCGCCTCGAACTTCTTGATCTCGACGATGATGGCGATCTTGATGTGATCACTTGTGAGGAGCGTCAACAACTCGGCGTCTTTTGGTATGAAAATCCCCTGTATTAAAAGACCTTTCCCGTCTTCGCAGCTGAGATCGCAATTAGTTATTGGGGCATCGTTTTTCTAGCTTTAAAGACACCGCCAAAGCTGCAGTGAAGAACATCTTCCAAATCCTCTGTCCTGGAGGGCCATTATCTCTAGCTCGAAAACACAACGACAGACGAAGACAACTACAAAGCGAAAACCCTAAACTTAATCGCTTGATAAAACAAATAGCCTCACGAAGGCTACACCCATGATGGAGCCGAAGCTTGGCCTACAGGTGATCACTTTCGGCGGATGGGTATTAATTGCTCTTGGAGTAGCCAAGCTGCTCATATGGCTAGCCGGAGAGATGTTTCCCGGCGTTTACAACAAAATTGAATCCCGCAAGGCACGAAATTTTATGACCGGCACCGGAAATCGGCTAATCTTCGGGTGTGGCGGTCTGGTCACCGTCCTCCTTGGATGGGGCTTCGTTGTTCTTGGCAACTGGCTCGGTGGATTCGCCCAGACCATCCTTTAAACCGCTTTCAGGTTCGCCATTGGCCACATCCTCCTCACCGGTAGTTTCATCCTCCCCGTCCTTAGCTGGGAGCAATTCCCCTCTCGCCCCTGCTTCTTCTCGAGCTAAGAGCTCTGCTACCTCTCTCTGAACTTCTTCGATTTCGTCAAGCTTTAGGCCGGGGTCCGCTACAATAAACACATCACCATTGTCCGCGTGCTCGTAAAAGAGCAACTTCCGGTCTTCCATCATCTTAGAGTCAGTCGGAAGCAGCGACTTTTTTCGCTCCAACATCAAAGCGAGGATGTAGCGGGCGTGCTCTGTCCGAGAATCATCCTCTTCAATGAAGCGGCGCAGCATTCCTTCGACTGAGGTATCGTCAATTCGCTTATGGTCAACTTCCGTCTCGGGCGCTTTAAAGGTTGATCTCCAGAACGAAAACGGCTGAGGTCCTTCACCTCTCACCCGACACCACGATTCTACAGAATAGTCCTTCCGAATAAATCCGTCGGATTCCGGATCATCGAAGATACAGGTGTAAAAGTCTTCACCGTCTTCAAATGTTTTGTCCGTTAATCCGCATTGAGCGGTCGTTGATCGAATTTTCCAGTCCTGAATAATCGCCATATTTTGTATTTCTTACCCGCAACGTTGGGCGGTAATTCAATATCGGAGTCGCCGCAAGCGGCTTTTGGCAGAACTGAAAACTAGCCTCCCGTTGAGCGGTTCGCCCCGAATCGTATGATTAAAGTTTGAAACACTTCTTTTACCTTGGGAATGTCACGATTACGGGCTCGAAACCAGAGAAGAAATACACCCAAAGCAGCGACCAAAAAATTTGTTCCCCACGCTGCAATAAAGGGAGGCAACGCTCCCCTGTGCCCCAGAGCGATAAATGAACCACGCATAACGTACATCATCGCAAAAACGGCTATGGCGCCGGCAACACCGCTCATAGCATTGCTCCTCGAATAAACAATACCAAGAGGAGCGGCAACTAACACTAGCGCCAGACAAGTTAAAGGCTCCGAGAATATGTTCCACCAGTTTGTCCTGAAGGAAGCTAGAGATTCCTCCTCTGAATCAGAATGGGCATCTAGATACATACTGAGGCCCGGCAACCCGAGATACTCAGGATTCTGTGAGGAACTCAGCACTTTCCAAGGGGTTTCTGACCAACTCTCTATTTCAAGCATTGCGTAGCTCTTCCATTTGGGAACCTGCTCCTCGTCGTAACTCCACTCTTGAGCCTCGGTCAATATCCACTTCGGAGGTATCGCATCCCACACCCATTTCGCACGCATTGCCTTCCAGATTTTTTCGGGCTGCTCGTCCTCCCGAAGCTGCCAGACAACCACGTCCGCCATTTCGTCACTTAACTTGTAGGGAACCCTACCCACAAACCAAGTACGTCGTTCTACTTCGTTCACATGCATCCACCCCCTCTTTGCCCAAACGTCTTGGATGATTTCGGTGCCATTACTTAGGGCGAACCGCTCTTGGTTCGCTGTCTCAATCAGTGCCTCTTTATACCCGACGGAAGACGGAGCCCATTCATATTTGAATGCCAGACTAATAAGCGAGCTATAAGCCCCAATAATAAAAATTGGCGCGAGAATTCTCACCACACTCCGGCCTGAGCCAACCATGCTGATAAACTCGTTCGCCTTAGACATTTTGCTCAGCGAAAACAGGGCTGAAAGCAAAACAGCAATCGGCATCACAAAGAGAATCACATAAGGCACTTGGACCACATAGAACGTGAGCATGTCGCGGGCGGGAAGCCCTGCAAAAGCCGGCGCATTATCGGTCAAATCGGCGATAACCCAAATAGAAATGAAGGAGAGAAGGCAGAAGGAAAAGGGAGAAAGAAAACTGTGAACGACATAGCGATCCATCAGACTTAATCGAAAATAAACCATTGCAGCTACAGGGATACTCGAGATGACGACCGCGATAAAAAAGAGCTTTCCGATATAGGCGGGAATCGATGGTGCCTCACCCGCCAAAGCCTTTCCTGCTATCGCTTGTTTTGTGGCTAGTATATCGGCCGGCAACCAAGCTAAGAGCGCTGCTATCGCCGCGAACCATAGAGCCATAACAATGAACCCACTGCGTCGCTCTTCGCCCATTCGCTCGTTAATCCAGAGACTCGAAAGGAAGGAAACTAGCGCGAAGAACACTCCAAGACCCTGCCAGATCAGAGACGCCTTAGATGGCGCATACTCTCGCATATCACTCAATGCTTCTATCGCCTTTTGGGCGACTCGTGTCGCCTCGAGATAATCCACAAAATTTCTGTTAAACAAAAGTCCCAGCCCCACCGCGAGGATGCACATAAATATTTTGAGTGCTAATCCTCGGCGATCGACTCGCTGACTAAGCTCCTTGGTCTTCGACACCAAAAGGTCGAGACCGTTTTGGCGCGCTTTCGCAACGAGGTTACTTGTCAGCCTCTTGATCATGAATCATAATGAGCATCTGCAAAGTTAGCCGGATTTTCTTGATATTCTCCGCGCCCAAACAATGAAAGCTTCGCGTGATCCTATGGAACGGTCAAGACCCAGCTTTGACGAAGCGTCGATTGGCAGTCACTTGCCAGACGAAGGCGAATCAATCACATGTCTCGCATCACGCGTTCTATTCGGCAATACGCTGGAGGAAAAGCTTCGTTTGTCCCGTTCAGAATCTCTTGTCTACGATGAGCCCGCCGCCTCTGAACACTACCGCGGGATCATCCCCGGGCGTCCCGAAAATCTTGCCTTCGCTTCCGAATCTGAGACTCGCCCCGCTTTTCCGAGAACACCGGCTATGGTTGAGGAAAAGAGCCGCGGAGTGCTCCTTCACTTCTTCGCTAATCACGAACTGCTCGCCGCGGAACTGATGGCCCTCGCGATACTAAAATTCCCCGACGCCCCAAGGGCCTTCAGGGAGGGGCTCGCCCGGACACTGAGAGAGGAACAACTTCATACCCGCTGGTATGTCAATCGCATGCAACAGTGCGGCATTAGTTTCGGCCAATATCCACTCAATCGATTTTTCTGGGACGTCGTCTCGAGTATGGAGTCCCCCCTCGATTATGTATCACGTCTTAGCTTAACATTCGAACAAGCGAATCTCGACTATTCCCGGCACTACGCCAACATACTCCACAAGGCCGGAGACAAAGCGAGCGCTTCTATTTTGAATCGTATCTATAAGGATGAGATTTCCCACGTGGGCTATGGTTTGCATTGGTTTCGTCAGTGGAAGAACGAAGAACATTCAGATTGGGAAGCTCTGAAAAAACAACTCATCTTCCCCTTATCCCCCACACGGGCCAAGGGCAACCGAGCACCGTTTAACGTCGAAGGTCGACGCGAAGCCGGTTTCGACCCAAGTTACATTCGCCAACTTTCTCTATTCGAACGATCGAGAGGAAGGACGCCGAACATTTACTGTTTCAATCCAGAGGCGGAGAACCGCATCGCGCGTCATCCTGGCCCGTATCATCCAAACAAGCGCATCCAATCCGTAATTTTAGATCTAGAGATTCTTCCCGCTTTCCTAGCCAGACGTGACGATGTCGTACTGATGCGGAAACCTCCTACTTCGCAGCACCGCCTGCGGCTCGCTAAAGTTGGATTTCACCTTCCGGAAATTGACGTTTTATCGAGCGACGGACGCCTGAAGCGTGACAGCATCCTGCCGAATAGAAAAATCAATCAAGTGCGGCCGTGGTCGCGGAGTCCCGATATCCCTGATCTCTTTTCAGCCCTGTCACAAACTAATAAGCCAATTCCGGGATGGAGGCCGGCAGATCGAGATCTATTCTCAAAAGCTCAGCAGATAAAAGCACTTCAGAGATGGCTGGGGCTAGGACGATCTATCACCTCTGGAGATGATTTAGTTGAAGTCGCTCTTACCCTAGCCAAGCAGGGTTGGACTGAATTTATCGTGAAACGGCCCTTTTCTACGGCCGGAGGAGGAATGAAACGTCTCACTATCGAGGAGGCCCTCCAGTATCGAGGTAAAGACATGAGCGAAGAAATCATTTCCGAGGGCGGACTCATCATAGAACCCGCACACGACAGGGTCTTAGATTTCTCCGTACAATATCTGATCGAAGGAAAGGAGATCAGGCAACTTGGAATTATTGAACAGATTATTTCTCCATCGGGTCAGTATCGTGGCAGCCTTTCTTTCCCCAAATTCTGCAGTGGTTTAAACCCTGATATCGCGCAATTTTTGATGGAAAAAACCTTTCCTTGCTACGCCAATAACGCCCTCTTTACTGAAGCGCTCCACGACTGGGCAGCAGAGAGAAATTTCGAAGGACCGCTTGGTGTCGATGCCTATCTCTACCGCGATAGTTCCGGCGCACTGCAACTCAGAACAGCGTGTGAGGTCAACCCTCGTTTTACAATGGGGCGGGTTGCACTCGACATTCGTCGCCAGATAGCGCCAGGGCACGGGGTCCGCTTGGAGATTGTTAAAGCTGCTGCGGTTACGCAGATGCAAGAAAGCATCCGACTCCTCGACGGCCGTCTCGCCTCTGGATCACTCGTTCTAAACGAAATTAAATCTCACTCACATTTCGCAGCAAGGATCAGCGTTGCGAAACAAAAGAGCGCTCTTGAACCTTCTTATACCCCAACAAGATGACACGCACCTTTTTCTTCATTGTCATTCTTATTGCCTCGACTGCTACCCTGCCGCTAAAGTCCGGCGACTTGTCGGAGGCCTCTATTAAAAAACTTCGGAAGGCAGCGGTAGAAATACACATCAAGGGACAACTCAGGGGCGGCGGGGCGTTTGTCCGGGCATCAGATGGTAAAACCTACGTTATCACTGCAGCTCACCTTTTTCACGACCCAAAAGACACCTGCTGGGTTGTTACCGAAGACGAAAAAAGCTTTTCAGGATCGCTTAGCGCCTACGACCTTGGACATGACCTTGCTCTCATCGACATATCGCCAGAGGTCGAGAGCTATGGCACTGTCCCCCTAGCGGAAAGAATCCCGCCAGATACGACTCCGATCTATAACCTTGGCCCCGCCTTGCATCGGCGGACCCTACTGCTCTCAGGTTCGGTAGCCGATTCCCGAATCAGCTACACCGATTTCACCTCTTCAAGAGGTTCTATTGCTCACTTCTTTGCATCAGGTATCAATCCAGCGCTAACCTCGGGCGGCATCTGGGTAAATCAGGCGGGCGCCATTGTGGGACTTCAGCATGGAAGATTAATCGGCGATAAAGGGGCTCCCTCTTCCGGAATCAGCATGCTCTCCCCCCCTCAAGCAATTAAAACGCTCCTTCACACCCGCAAAACCGCTGAAACACCGGGAATCGGGGCGTATCTTTGGGAGGTGTGGACTGCTAATCACGAAATACTCAAGGAGTTACCCAAGAAAACTGAAGGCTTAATTCTCAACCCGGTTTTCAAAGGCCGCCCCATCGAACAGGCTGGATTGAAGGCGTTAGATGTCATCGTGGCTGTTGACGGTCAATCAGTCCGCAGGCGTCATGAGTTCCTCAACCTGATCCGTTCAAAGCCCCCAGGGTCTTCATTTACGCTTCAGGTATTGCCACAGGGAGGCAGAACTAAGCGCTTCGTTGAGTTAGTCACAGACACATTGGAAGATCATTGGAGGCCTGAAAATAAAAACTAGTGGCGTTTCTAGTTTTCACCCCTCAGGTATGTCTCGATCTCAAATTGTGACCGTCTCTGCTCCTCACCCTTTTTTCTCTTACGATACTGGTTGGTCAGGTCGTGATCAAGAATGCGGGCCTTCGTGTTGTCCTTCCACTGGATCTCAAAATACTCCTGCAGCTGCGCCCTCGAGCGGCGGTCATAGATAGGAACAATTGTCTCCACGCGAGAATCAAAGTTTCGCGGCAGAAAATCGGCTGATGAGAGATAAACCTCAGGATCCCCATCGTTCCCAAAGATCAGCATCCTGGAATGCTCAAGGTATTTGTCGACAATACTAATAGCATTGATGGGGCTATCCTCATTGATCACAAGAGAGAACATACTGCGAACGATCAACCGCACTGGGACACCAGCTTCCGCTGCTTCTGTCACGAGATCATTGGTTTCAACGTCAGAAAAATTATTCACCTTAAAGGAAATGCCGGAAGGCTTACCGGCGCGATGATTCACAATCTCTCGCCTTATTCCCTTGCGGATGAACTCTCTTAGATCAAACGGCGCGCACTTCAGATGCTTCAACTCTGGGGGACGATAGGATCGATTAAAAAACTGAAATATCTTACCCGCGTCCTCTCCAATGCCCTGATGATAGGTCATGAGAAGATGGTCCGCAAAGGTCGTGGCAGTATCCTCGTTAAAATTGCCCGTTCCAATTACTGTGTAAAATCGGTCTCTACCGCTTTCACGACGGGTTATATGTATGAGCTTACTGTGAACCTTTAGGCCTTGAATACCGAGTTGGACGTGAACTCCTGCGTCACGATACTGACTCGCCCATTTGATGTTCGCCTCTTCGTCAAAGCGTGCCTGAGGCTCAACGAGAACGAAGACTTCTTTCCCGTTTCGCGCCGCCGATTGAAGCGCTTCCGCAATGCATGACCTCGAAGCCACGCGGTATTGGGTCACACTGATGCTCTGCACCAGCGGATCCATCGAGGCTTCCTGCAAAAGAGTAATAAGATGGCGAAAGGGCTGGTAAGGAACATGCAACATGATATCCCGCTTCCGAATAGCCGTGAACATCCCCGACTTCCTCTTCTTAAGCGATTTGACCGAGACGGGCTCAACCGAGTCATTGGACAGACCTTCAACTTCGAATTTAGGGAATTTTAAAAGGTCTCGACGATTGTGATATCGCGCTCCCGGGTATAGCGAATCCGAACGGGCCAAGTTTAGCTTCCTTAAAACTAGATTAAGGAACGGCTTGGGAAAGTCCTCGTCAAAGTTAGCTCGAACTGGAAGCCCTTCCTCACGGGCTTTGATGCTGTCTTCGAGTTTTTCGTAGAAACTTTCTGTAAAGTCGTCGTCCAACTCTAATTCAGAGTCACGGGTGAATTTGATCGCATAAGACTCGAAATGGTCATAAGGAAAGGTAGCAAAGATATCATCAAGTCCAAACCTGATGATATCGTCGAGATACATGACCAGTTGAACGTCACCGGATTTCGGCAGAAGAATAAACCGAGGTAGCTTATCAGGGATTTCAATCAAGGCGTGCATAGGACGCCCTGAGCCGTCAGACTTAGTTGCTCTGACCGCAAGATACATAGGCAGGCCCCGCAATCTCGGTAACTTCGCTGCAGCCTTAAGAATAATTGGGAAAATATGCGGACTGACCTCACGCCGAAAATAGTCCCTCAAATATGAACGCAAGCCTGCAGGAACCTGAGTTTCATCGATCAAACGAATGCCATTTTTTGCGAGATCGTCTTTCACCTGAGTATAAGCAGCGTTGAAGCTGTCCCCCTGCGCGGACACCAAGCGAGTCACTTTCTTCAGCGTGATTTTTGGATCAGGAATCCCTAGTCTTTTCCACTGATCGCCGAGTGAGGCCAGCCTTTTCAGCGTGGCTACTCGGACGCGAAAAAACTCATCGAGGTTAGAGCTGTAGATTCCAAGAAACTTTATTCTCTCAAAAAGCGGCACCGTCGGATCTGCTGCCTCCTGCAGAACCCTAGCATTGAACGAAAGCCAACTGGTCTCTTTACTCCGAAACTCTAAATCCATAAGCTGCAAAGCCTATAAGATCTCAAAGCTTTTGCGAACTCTTCTTTGAAAATAGTTCCCAATCTCCAATTCGGATTCGCCTTGTGTAATCACTTTTGACCCTGAGCGATATGACAGATTCCCAAACGCCACTTTGCTTGATATTTTCCCTACCAATAATTTCAGCTGATCCTCCCCCAAGTATCAGATTACGCCCTCCCGTGGAAAGTAGTATTTCACCCTCCCCTGATAGGATAACAATTTCAGTTTCTGGAGAAACACCTTCAAGCGGGAATTCGAGAAACGTTTCACCAGCTTCGATCTTTAGAGCAGCCACTCGAAAATGATTTCCCGCCACTCGTTTTATTGATAGTCAGCACGGGTGCGAATTCACTTCGACCGCCCAATTCCTTCACCTCGCCCGGTCGCGGACGGCCCCAATACTCTTTGAGAATTCAATTAGTAACGACGCCAGGAACACTGACAAACAAGAGAGTATTGAAAATAAAAACGCTGCGCCACCCGCGCCAAGACTCAGAACAAAAACTGACAAATACTCCCACAGTAGAGGCGACTACAGTAACAGGGACCGGGACGGCACCAAAACGAGAGAGAAACTGCCAAAGTTTTCCATCACCTACTGCCCAACTCTTCTCACCCTCAGGGTAAATTGCCAACTAAATCTCAAGATCCATACCGGTATCGCGAATCCGCAAAGTAAACGCTGCCACGGCAATAGCTGGTATTACGATGAGCCTAAAAATTGGAAAACCTTGTCCCGCAGTACTGCACCTCAGAACCGTTAAAAACCCGGTCCAAACTTCGAACAAAGCGATGCCGCCCATCGATCCTGAACTGTTCTACCAATCCCTTCCCCATCCGACGTGTCGTTAACGAACCGAACTTCTCTTGAAAAGCAAACAGGGTTAGATCTATGACCTAACCCTGCTTTGAATGCTTCTCAATCTAATTGGCACTATTTCAGCCCCACAATTGGATGAAGGTTCTCCTTACACCACTCTCCATTTTGCAAAGTAACCCCGTCGGGATCCTCAACCGCTATGTGGGCTTCGTCCTCGCAGATAATCCACCCCTCGTAGTTTCGTAAAGTCAGCCACTCAGTAATTTTATGGAAGTCGAGTTTGCCGTTACCCATCTGTGCCCAAGGCTCGGGTCCATTCCCAGAGAAATCTTTGTAGTGAATATGGTTTACGAGGTGCTGCCATTTATTCATCGTCTCGATCACGTCCATTCCCCCTCGAATAATGTGCCCTACATCGGGTGTCCATCCGGTTACTGATGGATCGAGTGAACTCAATACAACGTCATAGTCATACTGAGTCCGAACAAGCGAATCTGGTGGGCTGTTCGGATGGTAAGAACAGACCAGACCGGCATCAACGCCGCGCTCGGAGACTCGATTGATATTTCTTACAACATTTAGTCGACGCTTTTGCAACTCGTGACGACCGCTTGGAAGAGTCACAGTGCCTAGCATAGCGCCCGGAAAGTGCTTGAGAAAATCAATGGTAAAGTCTGCAGCTGCCCGCTCTTCAGGAGTCTCCTCCTCATTGTCCCACCCACAAATAAGGGCCAGGCCGGCTAATTCCACGTTGTGCTCTTCTAGGACGTCCTTGAATTTGATAGGGTCAATGAAATCCCCCATCCAGTATTTACTGCAACCGAGGGCGCTCTCCGAAATCTCAAGAACCATCGGCTCGATCCCAGTAAAACCAGCTTGAGAAATAATTTTGACCATGTGGTCCAGCTTATTGTCGAAGCCCTTGCCAGTGTCCTGCATGAACCAGGTGTAGACCTCGGATCCAAATTTGATGTTTGCCATGATTTAGTAGAAGAAGTGTTAGTATAAAAGATTATCGAATCAGTGAGCATGGAGCCACTCTCGTACTCGCGGATTAAAGTCGGCAGTTTTTTCAAAGTGAAAAGCGTGGCCGGCGCCATCGTAAAAGTGGGTATCGCAGTTTGGGATACCACCGGCAACCTCTTCCGCCATCCACATCGGCGTGAAAATGTCGTCGCGACCTCCGATCACAAAGCAAGGAGCTGAAATTTTGTCAAGATCTGAGGCAACCTTGTGCCCAACGCAAGCCGCTGCCTGGCCGCGAAGTCCATGTAAGGGCTGGGGAACCTCACTGGCATCAAAATCTTTCCTTCCCTGCAGAAGTCCTTCATAGCATTCCTCGTTGTCAAAGAATGGCTTGGTGAAGATAAGCAATTGGATCCATTCCATAAACTGCTGATTATCGAGGTGTGCTTTACAGACGACCATATGGCTAAAAATGTTGGCAGCGTAGTTATCACATCTTGCCCATGGGCACATCAAAACGGCACTCTTGACCTTGTCTGGATGACGCAAGCAAAGCTGTTGAGCGATAATGGAGCCCATTGAGCACCCTATGACGCGTGCTTTTTCGATACCGAGCGCATCCATCAATCCAGCATAATCGTCGGCCATCATGCCGCTGTTGTAATCTCCAACGGGTTTATCAGAGAGCCCCACACCGCGATTGTCCGGCTTGATGCATCGGAAGTGCTGAGCCCAATCCTCGTCATGGGCGCCCCAGACTTCGCCACGGGCAGTGATCCCCATAATCAGAATGAGCGGATCGCCTGACCCAGACTCTTCATAATACATATTGATTCCGTTGGTTTCGACGTATGGCATAATAACTTAGAGTTTATTGCGATGAGGTGACAGAATCCACACCCCACTGAGCTGTGTCCAGAATAAAGCATCACAAGCGTAGCGATTCTTGTGTCGAATCTGACTTCTTCCAACCCTCCTGCTTCCCGAGGACGAATCCTGACCGCGCCAACTCCACCAATAACCGCAACGGAATGGAAAATCGGAGGGCACCCTTACGATCTACGTCGCTTAAACAAAGATTCTAGAGATGTAAATCTATCCCAAAGGACGGGGTCATAAGTAATCTCGGACCCTGCTGCGCGGGCCTTAGTGAACCCATTGTGTCAGACCTGTCACATCCGCCCCCACTTTCTTACATAAAACTCCTTGCCTCTCTATCGATTATGCACAAGCTAACAACAGCAAGTGAGATTCTAGCGAGTCGAACTGTTACGGGTTGCTCATCTATGGCGAAATTGTAACAAAAGATTGGTGGATTTTCATTCGGCAGCAACCGAATTAGAACTACTTCATAAATATCAAAACCTAATCAATGACACAACTCAATAGCCTGAAAAAACTGGCCTCTGGCACTGCCATCGCTGCTCTTGCAGCGGGCGCATTTGCTAGTGATCATAGCAAGACGGTCATCGACGACAAAATGCCGCTCGAAGATCCCTGGACAATCTGCGACCTCTTTGACTACTCGACTCTCTACGAATCTGACGCAGGTTTCATTCGCGAAATTTCACTTACCGGCCGCTATCACGGTCAGTGGATCTCTGCTTCCCAAGACGATGATGGTGACCGCGAAGGTTTCCACCAATTCCAAAGCCGCCGTTCGCGGGTTGGCTTCGAGATCGGTATTCTCGACAACATCACGTTTGCTACCGAATTCAATGTGACTGACTCGTCCGGTAGCAGTCGAGAATGGCAAACGGGTCGTTTCTTCAACGATATCGATACCATGCTAATCGAGATTGAGGGTGACGGATGGGACCTTTGGATCGGTAAAAATAAATTCAAAGTCACTCGCGAAGAGTCTACTTCCTCGAAGCGAATTAAGACTATTGAACGTTCACAGATCGTAAATGAGGTTCTTCCCGGCAAGCCTTGGGGCTTTAATTTTGCTTTTCAGAGTGGTGACGTAGCGCACGTTATCGGCGCTGGCCTAACTGGTTCAGATCTTGATTCATCAGGCCAGGGTTGGGCTTTCCCAACGACTGAAGGTTCAAACGCCCAGTTGCTTTACCGACTCGAAACTCCCGTAACAGATGTAACCACCTTCTACTTGGACTACCTCTTCACAAACACCGGTAACGACTCCGATAATGACATCGCTTCTTCCTACAATCACGTGCTGGCACTCGGCACGACAAATGCACTGAACGATCGGCTCAATGTCACCACCGATCTGATATTCGGTTTTGACCGTGAAAGTAGCGGGGCAATTCCTGATGGTGAGAACACATGGGGCTTGGTTATCCTTCCTACCTACTCGATCACCGAAAAACTAGAGTTCGTTGCTAAATACGCCTACATGGACTCCGGCCGCACTCAACGCCCCCAGCGTTACACAGATCGCGAAGAATTAGAAAACTGCCACACCCTCTACGCAGGACTCAATTACTACATCTGCAGCGATAAGCTGAAGCTGATGGCTGGTTACGAGTATATGACGGCAGATCAATACGCCTCCACCGACGACATCACTTCCGACACTTGGATGCTTGCTGTTCGCACCTACTTCTAGGATTTATTCAAACTTCTGCGCAGGCGGAAAACCCCTGGTAAAGGCGGGACTTAAGTCCCGCCTTTTTTGTTGCCCTAGGCATAGGGCATACCCGATAGTCTGATATAGATAATGGCTTCCTCCCCCCACAAATCGCACTCAACCAAGCCTCCCATCCTCGAGGTTGGGGGATTTTTTAACCGTCACTCTAAAGAGCTCTCCATGACACTGGCGGGCAGCCGCGCCGGCTTTGACCGTCAGATTCTTGAACCGACCATCAATCGCCCCGGACTGGCTTTATCGGGATTCTACAAATACTTTGCTCTTCATAGAATCCAAGTGATCGGCCTGGCCGAACGCTCTTACCTTAAACATCTTAGCGCCGACAACGCGCGAAAGCGCTTTCAGGACCTTTGTCGACAAAACATTCCTTGTATCATTGTTAGCCGGGGAGAGGACTTACCGGGAGATTTGCTAGATATTGCCAACGAGTCCGATGTTTCTGTGTTCCAAACGTCACTGGTCACCATGAACTACATCAACGCCGCCACGGTAAGGCTCGACTGGGAATTCGCACCATCTACCACCGAACATGGATGCATGGTTGATGTCATGGGTATTGGCATTCTTATCAAGGGCGATAGCGGAACGGGTAAGTCGGAAACTGTCCTCGCTCTGCTTCGCCGCGGTGCCAGCCTAGTTGCAGACGACATGGTTCGACTGCGCAATATCGAAGATCGCGAACTAATCGCTACCGCGCCTGAGTTAGGACGGAGCTACATGGAAGTCCGTGGGCTTGGCATCATTAATGTTTCTGCCCTCTTTGGGGTGGGTACGTTCCGTACCGAAAAACGCCTTGATCTCATTGTTACCCTTAAGCGCGAATCTGAAATCAACGAAATGGAAAGAGTCGGTCTAGACCGAGAAAGCATCGACATTCTAGGAATGAATATCCCTCACATTGAGCTTCCAGTCGCCCCAGGGCGGGACATGGCACAACTGATTGAAGTCGCAGCGCTTGACCAAAAACTTAAGGCCTTGGGCCACGACTCGGCTGTTGAATTCAATAAGAAACTATTGAAAAGAATGCGAGATCAACGTAAATCCTTGGTTTGATAGACCTAAGATGGCCGATCGCTCTACTTTTAAAACAAAATGCCAGCTTGTGAATTGACCATCCCGAATGAGGAGGGGCTTCATGCTCGTCCCGCGGCGAAGTTCGTCAAGTTGGCAAGTCGATTCTCCTGCGAAATATGGATCGAGAAGGATGGCGAAGAGATCAACGGTAAAAGTATTATGGGCCTGATGATGTTAGCGGCGGCTCAGGGCACCGTGATCAAGGTCACCGCCGATGGTGATGATGCCGACGAGGCGATTATTAAGATTTCCGCGCTTGTGAACAGTGGGTTTGAGGCAGATTGCTGAGAAATCCAGATTTTCTGTCGTTTTAGACCAGTTTTTCCGCTAAAAACATAAGGTTTACCGTGGAGGATCGTTTACAGAGCGTAAAAAATGACCGAACCCGCCCCACAGGCCGAAATTCGACTTCAGGGCATCGGCGTATCTCCCGGAATTGTCTGGGGACCCGCGGAGATTCTTGGTAAAGCACTTGAGGAGCCCGAAAAAACCAACATCCAACGCAGCGAAGTCGATGCCGAGAAGGCCCGTATTTCTCTCGCATTGGTTGCAACGCGCGATCAAATCGTTGAATTGCAGCGTCAGATAGCGTCTGATGAGGGCGAGGACCACGCGAGTATTTTCGACGCGCACCTACTTCTCCTCGAGGACTCGACGGTTCTCAACGAGGTCCTGCGACTCTGTGAAACCAAGCTAATCGCGATCGAATGTGCCTACTTCTCGGTCATGAAGCGCTACGTCGACTCCCTGCGCAAAATTGCTGACCCCTACCTCAGAGAAAGGGCCGTAGACATCGAAGACGTAGCCGGGCGGGTCCTGAAGAATCTCAAGTGGACAGAACCTTCGGCAGGTTCAGAAATCAGCGAGAGTGATGCCTCTGTGATTCTCGCCCATGACCTAACCCCATCCAGTACTATTGGTCTCGATCGCTCCAAGGTTAGAGGCTTCGCGACCGAAGTCGGCAGTGCCACTTCGCACACGGCCATCATGGCCCGTTCTCTTGGCATCCCAGCGGTGGTAGCACTCCATCAGATTCCCGAAGACTGCGACCGGTCCGAGAATATCCTAATCGATGGTTACAGTGGCCTAGTCATTGTCAATCCTTCGCCGGAGACATTGGTCGACTACGAAAAACTTCTCGAGGAGGAAAAAGACATTCTCTCGGACCTCGAGCTTTTCAAAGGGCAGCCAACAATAACTTCCGACGGTAACCAAATTATTCTTTCGGCGAATATTGAGTTCCTCGATGAGTTGAAAGCCGTTGCGGAAAGAGGCGCTGAAGGGGTCGGACTTTATCGAACTGAATTCTTCTACATGAGCGAGAAGGAACTGCGCTCCGAAGAAAACCAAGCGCAAAACTACCGTACTGTTGCGGAGGCCACCTCCCCTGACGGGGTTATTATAAGAACATTGGACATCGGCGGAGACAAACTTTATCCGGAACTGCGAGAAGATCCCGAACCAAATCCATTCCTAGGCTGGCGAGGAATCCGACTTAGCCTTGATCGCACCGAGGAATTCCGCATCCAGCTTCGGGCTATCCTGAGGGCTAGCGTACACGGCAAAGTCCGGGTGATGTTCCCGTTTATTTCTTCTCTTGAAGAAATCCAAGCGGCGAAAGAGCAAATTGAAATCTCAAAGCAAGAATTACAGGAAGTTGGCATCCCATTCGATGAAAATATAGAGGTCGGAGCGATGATTGAGATTCCGAGCGCCGTTTTAGTTGCCGACCACCTTGCCAAAGAGGTCGATTTCTTCAGCATCGGCACCAACGACCTTATCCAATACACCACCGCAGTCGACCGCATCAACGACCGAGTTGCCAATCTCTACCAGCCAATGCACCCTGCTGTCATCGGAATGATTCGCGAAACGGTAGAAGCCGCCCATCGCAATAACATTTGGTGCGGCGTTTGTGGCGAGGCCGCTGGCGACCTCACCATGACCCCAATCTGGGTAGGATTAGGAGTCGACGAACTCTCAGTAGGCTCTGTCCAACTGCTAAAGACACGCAAGGCCATTTCGCTCCTTTCTTCGAAGGAGTGCGCTGAGTTGATGAAGAAACTCCAACACTGCGGCACAGAGGAGACGGTGAAACGTCATTGCCTTGACATCGCCAGTGCGGCCTACCCTGAGCTACTCTATTGACCCAGAGCCGTTTTCGTTGAAGCTTACCCACCTCATTTTTCGCATGTCTTTTTTCCACCAAGCCAAAAAGCATTCTTTCGTCGGTGTTGCGGCCAGTCTTGGGCAAAGCCTGATTCTGGGTGGTCTCGTTCTTCTTTCAGCAGAGCCTTGCCCGGCGCCAGACCTTAAACTCCCATCGGAACTTAAACTACCGAGCTTTCCAGGAGTTTTTAAAAAAAATGGCAACGAACTCGAGGAAACCACCCATGCCCCTACAGGGCCAGGAGGGATGTGCGTCCTTCCTTCAGGAGAATATGTGATCTCCTGCCACCAGTTCTTCAATCACCAGTATCGCGTCATGATGCTAGACAAGCAGAACAAGTGGGTTCCCTTTCCGAACGCTGAGATGAACACACCTGATTCGGGTTATCCAGTTGTTCTGGACTCCGTTTTAGGAGTTACCTGTGACTCACGCGGAATTGTATGGATGCTTGATAACGGGAGACGCTCGGACACACCACCCAAGCTTGTTGCGTGGGATACTAAAAGGGGCCAACTCCACCAAATCATTGTTATCAATCCTCAAGCCCTGGCACCAACATCATTCCTCAAAAATCTCGTCCTCGATCCCGAAGCACCGCTAATCTACATCACTGACCCGGCAGATGGTATCAGCTCGGCGATCGTTGTAGTCGATATTGAGACCAATCTAGCTCGTCGAGTTCTTGAGGGTCATACCTCAACAACGATGGACCCCACCCTCGACTTGGAACTCGATGGCAGGCCTGTAGAAGTGCGTCGTCCCGACGGACATATTGCCACTCCCCTGACCGGGGTGAGTCCGATCGCTATTGATCGCAAAGGCGAGTTCCTTTATTACGGCCCACGCAACGGCTCGTCCCTTTTCAAAATCGAAACCTCTCTTTTGCGTCGCCTTGATATCGCCCCCAATGTATTGGAAAGCCAAGTGGACGGCGTTTCGCCCAAACCCATTTGCGACAGCATGTCGATCGACTCGAAAGGTCGCATTTACTTCGGCGATATCTCTCGCGGATCGCTTGACTACGTTTCTCCAGACGACGACTACCTAAACCTGCGGCTTCTTCTTGTTGATCCGAGGGTCAGTTGGCCAGGCGGTCTTCTCATCGCTCCAGACGGCAATCTCCACTTCTTTAGCAACCAGCTACATCGCACGCCATTCTTCAACGGCGGCAAAGATGTCTCATCACCTCCCTTTCCAATCTTCAAGGCGCGCCCTCTACCCTCGAGCCGTTTTGGATTCTGATCAGAGTGGACTCATGGCGACGATTCTTGATACCCTAAAAAGGGGCACAGAATATCTTGAGAAATACGGAATCGCAGATGCGCGGCTCAACATGGAACTTCTCATCGCCCACGTGGTTAGGTTGGAGCGCATGCAACTTTACCTAGACTTTGATCGCCCACTCGACGAGGAATCGCTCGAAGCACTGCGCGCCCTTGTTAAACGCCGCAGTCGAGGTGAACCCCTTCAACATCTTCTTGGTTCGATCGAATTTTGCGAACTTGAATTCAAAACCGACGCGAGGGCTCTCATACCAAGACCGGAAACTGAAGAACTTGCTACTTTCCTGCGCACTTCCAATTCGCCACCACCGTCTCGTGTACTCGACATGGGATGCGGTTCGGGGGTCCTAGGGCTTTCGATCATTGAGGCCTTCGAAGAATCCTCACTTGTTTTAGCCGACGTTTCTCCGAAGGCGCTAGAGCTCGCCTCCGAAAATGCAGCGGGGCTTGGTCTAGACCGCAGGGTAGAATTGGCCGAAAGCGACCTCTTTTCAGCGGTAAGTGGCCAATTTTGCCTCATCGCGGCCAACCTCCCCTACGTACCGCTGTCCGAACAGGCCGAACTGAGCCGCGAGGTTAAATGGGATCCTGCACTCGCGCTCTATGGAGGTGAGGTCGGCACCGAAATCATCGAAAAATTTTTGGGCGAGGCGCCAGCCTTTCTCTCTCCTGGGGGTAAGCTTGCTCTTGAGTTTGGGATCAAGCAGGAAAAACACCTGTTCAATGTGGCTTGTGACACAGGCTTTCACGAGGTGGAAATCGTGAAAGACCTCAGTGGAACTGATCGTTTTCTTTTAGCTACAAAACCGTTCTAAACCTGCTAATATCAGCAGCCCTCAGTATCTTTTGGCAGAGCCTTTATTTTTCACCGCTAAATATGGAAAAGTTCATCGTCCACGGCGGAGCGTCGCTAGAAGGATCCGTTAACATCAGTGGTTCCAAAAACGCCTCACTCCCAATTCTCGCAGCCACCCTGCTTACTAGCGAGCAGTGTGTCATCCGGAGAGTCCCAGATGTTTCCGATACGAATTACATGCTTCAGATTCTTCAGAATCTTGGCGCCGAAGTAGAGAGAGCCAGCGGTACCGTTGTCATCAAATGTGAGAAAATCCACCGCCATGACGCACCCTATGAATTAGTTCGCAAAATGCGGGCTTCGGTTTGCGTAATGGGCCCTCTACTTGCCCGTCAGAATCGCGCCAATGTCTCTCTGCCTGGAGGCTGCGTTATCGGAGACCGCCCTATCGATCTTCATCTAAGGGGTCTCAGTGGCTTGGGCGCTCAGGTTACGGTCGAGGGAGGCAATGTAGACCTTCAAGCCCGATTCGGTCTTGAGGGTAAAACCGTTGATATGATGGGTAAGCACGGTGCAACCGTTCTCGGAACCGACAACGTCATGATGGCGGCCGTTCTTGCCAAAGGTATAACGATCATCAACGGCGCGGCCTGTGAACCGGAGGTCGTTGACCTCGCCGATTTCCTCAATTCAATGGGCGCAAAAATTAGCGGTGCGGGGACTCCTCGTATCGAAATTGTTGGAGTAACCGAACTCGGTGGAGTCGATCACACAGTCATCCCTGACCGAATTGAAGCCGGTACTTTTTTAGTCGCCGGTGCGATGGCTGCAAAAAACAAAATCACGCTACGCCGCATTCGTAGCGATCATCTCAACTCAGTTCTTCAAGTGCTTGAGCAGTGCGGCTCTGAAATCGAGATTGAGGGCGAAACCATTACTATCGGTAAAGCCACCTCTCCGCAAGGCGCCAACATTAATACCGAGCCTTACCCTGGCTTTCCCACTGACATGCAGGCGCAGATGTGCTCGCTGTTTGCAATAACTCCAGGCATCAGTGTTGTTAAAGACACCATCTTTCCCCAAAGGTTCATGCACGCGTCGGAACTGAAAAGGATGGGCGCTGATATCCAAGTTGACGACGGAACAGCCGTCATAAACGGAGTAGAACATCTCAGTGGTGCTCCGGTAATGGCTAGCGATCTTCGTGCTTCGGCTGCCCTCGTCTTATCAGGCCTTACCGCGTCAGGTAAGACTGAGATTACTCGGGTCTATCACATTGATCGTGGCTACGAGCATATTGATGACAAGCTAGCGGCACTCGGGGCACAGATTGACCGAGTTCCTGACCGTTAGTTCAGTCGCTACCCTCCTGCTGGGCACGGTCTCGGCGGATGAAATAGTCGATCTCGGATTGCTTCATCATTATCGCTGTGGACTTGGGTTTCATCTTCACGACCATTCCAAGTTGCATCGTAGTGAGGACTCCACAGAGGCGACCCTGCCTATCGATAAGCGGCGAACCACTATCTCCCTTTATCATAGGTAGAGTGGTGATTACCTTCCAAAACGTTCCTCCCTCAACCGTAGAGATGTCGGCATAATTGAGAAACTTTCCACCACCTTTTTCATGCATCCACCCCCCGGCAAACAGGGTCGCCTCGGCCTGAAGAGATTCAATGCGATAATCCAAGAAGCGGGGTGTTTTGAGATTCGCTTTCACAATCGCGAAATCCGCGTCGTTATTGCGATAGACAACGCGCAGAGACGCGTAGTCGATAAAGGTCTTCCGATTATCCGACGTCGCATAAAGAACATACGAGTCTTTATGGGCCAAAACATGGGCTGCCGTCACGAAATAGCCATCAGACGTTACCGGGGCACAACTGCCAAACCCGGAGCCTCCTTTTGCGATCGGCACTGAAAATCCTAGCTCTAAAACACCCGCGTCGTTTTCCCGACTGGTCTCAAGTTTCTTCTTAAAATCCGTATCAAGATACTCTCCACTAACGATAAGCCCTGAGTGTAAGGTTAGGAAATCAGAAGCTGAAAAGCCTGAATCCGTCTCATACTCGAGTTCCGGGAGGCTAACTGACGCTTCAATTCCATTCGAATCGTAGATAGCCAATGAGCGCCTCTGATCTCTATGAGAATTTGTAGGCAACACCATGCAAGAAGACATCAGCAACGTTCCCGCCGGCATGCATCCAAGAAAGATATGAAGTAGGTTCTTGGTCAGGTCCGAGATTGGCATGTGAAAATCGAGAGGGAAAGTCATCTGCTGTCGCAGAAAATTATAGCGAAGGAAGGTAGGTCAATTTCAAACAAGCTATCATCAAGAAATCCTTGAACTGTCGGTAGTCTTATCGCGTTAAACGCAGTGCTCATCCCCATCACGAGCCAGTGATTGCGCCCGTTTCAGCTCCTCTCTCAGGTCACGAAGGCAATCATTTCCGTTTTTCCAGACTCTACTCTTCGGGACGATTGTTTTCCCAAGTGCTTGCCCCTGTTGCAGAACCCGACGCAGTTGAAGTTGCTGGGTAACTGAAAAATGATAGCCAGAGATCAACTCTGCAAAGCCCTTAGGATCGGATGCATGCCGCGCCTCTTTTCTCAGCAAATCTTGGAAAGTATCTAGCCAGTCTGAATATTCACCGAGTGCAGTATGGCATAAATCAATCACTTGTGATTTGTTGATGGAGTCCATGTCGTTGAACGGGTCATCAGAGACGACCTTAAGCACATGGCAGAATTCACTCGACGCCAACCGGGACGCGACAGGATAGAAACCGGCCGCTTCCATTTCTACTAACGTGCCATCTTTAGGATAGTCTTTTGTAGGGGCGTCAACTGTCTGGATTCCTCTTCGCTCAAGCGTCCTCTTTTTCGGAAAGACAAGAGGAGGGTAAAATACATTGACGGAGTGCACCGCACTAATCCGATTCCCTAGAAACGATCTTCCGTAGTCTGACTTTCCTGAGCCGGCGATCCCAAAGTTGATCCATCCGCAATACCGTTGCGGCTCCTGCGTTTGGCCACCAAGATACCCCGTTGCGGCCGCAGAAAGAATGCGGCCGGGTCCGGAAACAATTACCTCCATTATCCCGTCCTCCGACACCCAAACCGGAAACGCACTTGCTGAATCCTTCTTGGCAACCAAACCGAACCGATCAATCAAAGCCTGCGCCTCAGGTCTGAGAGCGACGACCCATCTTATACAAACCTCCATAGCGAACAGGCACCCACGGCCAAATCAGAAAGGCCCGGCACCCCACGATGGAACCACAACTTTGATTAATTCCCAACCCAAATTTGATGCGATAATAACCGAAGCATCCGTCCTATACGCCAAGTTCAAGATCTGGGGCCGTAATTGACTGATTCCCCCCTGTTTAGGGAATTAAGTCATGAACGAATCATCAAACCAGAGCCCCCTGAATTCCGACGGAGTAAAGTCGAACACAAAAACAACACGCTTAGACTACCGTATGCTCAACCAATCAGCGAAAAGCGTAGATCACAGCGTAATCTTGGGGAACATCGATGCTTGTTTTCAGCGAGACTCTGACAAAAAACATTCCAGTGAGGTGAGGACTCATTGTCAGAGTCACGATATTGCTCCCACCTATTTCGGAAAGCCGCGTTGGCACCAATTGTCCATCGCTGTTGTAGATATTTAGATTTAACTCAGCCTGCCTGTCTGGAACGGCAAACCAAAAGCAGTAGGAGTTGCGCTTGAAGAGTTGAACCGGATGAAGTTTCGCCTTACCAGGATCGATACTTCCGCCCCACCAAGACTGTCGAAGCACAAACTTCTCATCGCCGCCTAGCAGCGGCAAGGCGGCCTCTTGGGCCATCACCTTAATGTCATTAAGACTGTTGAATGCTTCTACCGCGGACGGTTCGCTAAACGGCTCTTTGTCTTGAGCGGGCAAAACGGACCCCATACCGAGAATTCCCCCGGCAATGATCGCGCATATCCTCACCGACAAATCGACTCTCATAGACTTATAATTAAATTAAAGAGCACGAGCAAAGGCACCGCCGTCCACCAGAAGCATTTCGCCGGTAATGTAGCTGCCAGCCTCACTAACAAGCAGGAGCGCGGGTCCCGCCATCTCCCGGGCGTTTCCCCAACGCCCGAGAGCCGTCATGCGGGAAAATTCTTCTTTCTCGTCATCGCTTAACAAACTCATAGGCATATCAGTTAAAAAGGGTCCGGGGCCAATGCAGTTGACGGTGATTCCAAAAGGTCCCAAATCAAGAGCACTGGCTTTCGCCAATCCCATTAGGGAAGCCTTGGTTGCGGAGTAGGCATTACGCGCCGGTTTTGATCCGACGCCTAGAACCGATGAAATATGCAGAATTCGGCCCCATTTTTTAGCCTTCATCGGGGCTACGAGAGCCCGCGTCAGCCGCATAATCGATGTCAGGTTGATCTCAAGAATCCTATCCCATGTCTCATCGTCAACCTTATCAATGGGCTGGGGCACATTCACTCCTGCATTGTTGATGAGAATATCGATCACATCAAATTTTTCCAACGCAGCCGCGGCGAGGCGGTCAGTGTCTTCACGTTTCGACAGATCACAAACTTGGTAGACAACGGATACCTTCAAACCCTCGCCAATTTCAGCCGCTGCTGCCGCGAGTTCTTCCTCATTCCGACTGCAAATCATTATGTTGGCGCCATGTTCGGCAAGCCCTCGCGCCATGGCCTTACCCAGGCCTCGACTCCCTCCAGTCACGAGAGCTGATCTCCCATTTAGATCAAACAAATCACTTGGCATGACACATCATGCACGTTGACTCCACCACCGCAAGTGTTCCAATATCTCCATCACCTATTTGACCCCTATGCAAACCGCCTTAATCATCGACCCGGCCGACAATCTCGGTGTCGCTCTCACTCAGCTGGACACCGGCGACATGGTTGTAATCAATGGGAAGACCGTAAAAATTGCCGAGCCCATTGCCCCAAAACATAAGTTTTCTATTGCTCCTTTGAACAAAGGTGCCCGCTGCACTCTCTACGGCGTCACGGTCGGCATCATGACCGAAGACCTACCTGCCGGCGGTCTTATTCATACAGGTAACTTACGGCATGAAGCTGACAGGTTCTCCAAAAGCCGTCAGCCGCTTGCTGAGTGGAACGCACCCGATGTCAGTTCTTGGCGGGAACGCGCCTTTGATGGCTATCATCGCTCAAACGGTTCCGTAGGAACAGCCAACTACTGGATCGTTATACCAATGGTCTTTTGCGAAAATCGAAACGTCGATGCAATCCGTCGAGCCTTCGAACGAACTCTGGGTTACGAACGAACTTCACATTACGAAGACTTCGCACGAGGTTTGGTGAAGCGGTATCAAAGCGGAGAAGCATCTGATGCGCTTGCTCAGGTCTCCTGTGAAACGCTCTCTCAAAACGAAGCTAATCCCATTTTCCCAAATATTGACGGCATTAAGTTTCTGACCCATACAATGGGCTGCGGCGGAACAAGGGACGATGCGAATGCTCTTTGTGGCCTGCTAGCCGGATATATTACACACCCTAACGTCGCCGGGGCCACGGTTCTCAGTCTCGGCTGTGAAAATGCGGAACTTCGAATTCTTGAAGATGAGATCCAAAAGCGCTCTTCTGGCTTTGATCGACCGGTCCTAACTTTCCGGCAACAAGAGTTCGCTAGCGAGCAGGCCCTTCTCGAAACAGCCATTCGCAAGACCTTTCTTAATCTGATCGAAGCAAACAAGGTCAACCGTCGTCCTGCGGCGCTCGGCAAGCTCTGCCTTGGGGTCGAATGCGGGGGCAGCGATGGCTTTTCAGGGATTTCCGCAAACCCGACTCTGGGAAAAGCCTCCGACAGGCTTATTGCTCTTGGAGGCAAAGTCATCCTGTCAGAGTTCCCTGAGCTTTGTGGAGTCGAGCAGGAACTGGTGAATCGATGTGTTTCAGATGAGGTTGCCGATCGCTTTGTCAATCTTACCTCGCGCTACGCTGCGCGGGCAGAGGCAGTCGGCAGCGGGTTCTCACAGAATCCAAGCCCTGGCAACATCAAGGATGGCCTCATCACAGACGCTATCAAGTCGGCAGGTGCTGCAAAAAAAGGTGGTTCTTCGCCTATTGTTGACGCTCTGGACTACCCCGAAATTGCTCGTCTACCCGGCCTAAATCTTCTCTGCACACCGGGGGGCGATGTGGAATCTACCACCGCCATGGCGGGCGCACACGCAAACTTAATCGTCTTTACGACGGGATTAGGCACCCCAACCGGCAACCCTATTTGCCCCGTGATCAAAGTCAGTTCATCTACTGAACTTGCCGACCGATTACCTGACTTGATTGACTTTAATACTGGAGGAATTATTCAAGGCGAAACCGATTTGGACACACTTTCCGACGAAATGCTTGATCTCATTATTCAAGTGGCATCGGGCCGCGTTACCACCAAGGCCGAAATGCTCGGCCAAAATGATTTTCAGCCCTGGAAGCGTGACGTTTCTCTCTAGCTTTGGAAAAACTCTCGTCAATATGCGCTAAAAGACGTCTAACTTCAAAAGTTCCATCGCGTGCCCGATACGCTGATCCCTTTTTTTCACCGCAAATCTAAACTTGCCTTGGCGCTTCTCAGCCGTATAGTCCCCCGTTCTGTAAAGGCACGGTAGATGTTCGTGATTTTCCCAAATCTGATCGCCACCCCACAGGTGGTCGAAGAACTCCTCCCTCAAGGACGGAGTTACGGTAAATCTCGTGGCCGGCCGCAGACCTCAGTTAAAAACCGGAGCGAAGCTATCGCTAAGGATTCTAACTCGATATTGATGCTTTTGGCATCAATATCCAAGACAGAATCCTGCAATACAAATCCGTCGGTTCCGAGAATCTACTTCAAAGCACCCAAGCCCATCCCATTAGAGCTTGAAGCAGCGAGCACTCCCCTAAACTGGATAGCCAACCCGATGGCTCAGCCGATTCTCCCGACTCAACGAGCGATACGCTACTCCGATCGAACCCAAAACGCCCGAACAAACCCGGGCACCGAAGAAAAAGCTTCCAACTACCATGGAAAAACAATCACAAAACAATGCCTCCCGCCGCCACCGCAGCAATCGTTCTGGAGGAGGCAATCGCAATAGAAACCGCTCTGGCGGCAACCGTAACGGCAATCGCTCCGGCGGCAACAACCGCAATAGAAACCGGAATCGTTCACGCCGTCGCCAAACACCCAAACCGACGGCTTGGCAGAAGTTCCTGCAAATCATCAGCTTCGGAAAGCTCGGCCAGCCCAAGCGCAGATCACGCAGAAAGCAGCAGCCGAAACAAAAGACATCACCAGCAAATGTTTCCACTCAGTCGTCTGAAGACAGCCCCAATCGCCGCCGTCAGCGCAATGAGGTGACTTCAGGTCGTCTCTATGTTGGGAACCTCACCTACGCCACCACCGAGGAGGAATTGGAAGAACTCTTCCGCGGTTCTGGCACCGTGATCAGTGCCGAGGTCGTTACGAACTCCCGCACTCAACAATCTAAGGGATTCGCCTTTGTTGAAATGGCCAGCATCGATGAGGCCAAGCGCGCCGTGGAAATTTTAGACAATAAGGATTTCATGGGTCGGAAGATCACAGTGAACGGCGCTCGCAGTGAAGGCCCCAAGGCTGCTCAGGACGCACCTGACCAACCAGTTGGTGAGATTACGGAGAATACTGCAGCCGGGGAGAACCATTCGGAAGTAACCACTCAAGTCGAAGCACCTCCAGAAACTTCCCCTGAAACTGTTTCTGAAGCAACTCCTGCCGAGGATTCGGCGATCGAAACTTCGCCAGAGAAACCTCTTGGACAGGCAGAAGCTGAGCCCGAAGGCGAAAAGACCGAGCAGGAAACGACTGCGTAATTTATTTTTAGGCCAGGAGCATATTTGGGCTCCTTCGGTTTTGTAAAGTTATTGGCAGCGCCGAAACGGTCATGGATCGTTTCGGCGCTTTTCTTTTTAGATGCCCACCGATCAACCATATAAATCGATCTACCTCGCCGGCCAGACTGGCTCGGGGAAAACAGCGGTAGCGATCGAACTCTCGCGTCAAATGGATACTCCGGTCGAGGTCATTAACGCGGATGCCTATCAGGTTTATCGCGGTCTCGAAATCATCAGTGCCGTCCCCACTCCGGCCGAACAGTCCTCCATACCTCACCACCTTTTTGGTGTCCTCGCGTCCTCAGAAGAGTGTGACGCCGCTCACTTTTCGAAGCTCGCGAAATCAAAAATTGCTGAAGTGGCAACCCGAGCTATCCCTCTGGTAGTAGGAGGAAGCGGGCTCTACTTAAAAGCGATCACTCACGGACTCGCGCCGACCCCTAAAGGTGATCCTGAGCTTCGCAGAGAACTGGATCAGCGCCCTCTCGAAAATCTTGTCAAAGAATACGAATCACTTGATCCAGGCGGCGCAGCCACCACTAACCTGAAGAACCGGCGCTACGTCACACGGAATCTCGAGATCTGCTTAATCACCGGCTGCCCCGCTTCTAGCATCAAAAACGAGTGGAACGACAATTCGCCCGACATTTTAGGCTTTTATCTTGAGCGCAGTCGCGAGGACATTTACCACCGGATTAATCGACGTACCTTGGCAATGTTTGAAGCTGGGGTAATAGATGAGATTTCAAGACTGAGCAACCTCTCCACCACAGCAGCAAAGGCGATCGGAATTCGTGAGATCGAATCACTTATTGCCTGCAAAATCGGGGAGGAAGAATGTGTTGCTGAGATTCAAAGGACGACTCGTCGGTTGGCTAAGCGACAGGAGGCGTGGTTCAAGCGCGAAACGCTATTTTCACGAATCAAAGCCTCCCCAAATGATTCTCCTGAGAAGCTTGCAAGAAAGATTCGTAAAGACCTCGATTGAAGGCAATACCCGCTTCACCGCTCTACCTAAAATCCCTTTGCAACCAGTCGATAAAACCGTAATCCTCTGGCCATGCCCAACGCTGCCTCAGCCAATCAACCCCTTGAAATGCCCTCTCGTCCCGGCCGAAAGACTTCGGGCGCAGCGATCTGGAGCTTAGTGTTAGGATTTTTCAGCACCGCCCTTCTTTTGACCATACTCTCAGGTATTCCTGCGATCATTCTCGGAATCCTCGCCCTTAAAAAAATCCGGTGTGCTCCCGATCAGCTTAAAGGTAAAGGTATGGCCGTCACTGGTATCGCCGCAGGCGCCATTGGCAGCTTGATCGCACCCATTATGGTCGCCATCGCTTTACCGAACTATCTGCAGAGCAAAGACCGCGCTGATCAGGCAAAGATGGTCGCTGAAATGAGAATGATTAGCAATGCCTGCCAGAGCTATTCAATCGATAACGGAGGCTTCCCAGATGAACCGCACAAATTGTTCCCTGCCTACCTCTCTGACCGCAGTCAGCTTACCTGGATCGACCCGGCCACTGGACGCGAACTGCCCTACATTTACATTGCCGGAGCAGATCCCGATTCGGCAGAGATTGAGCCTTTGCTGATCAGCCCAACCGACTTTTGTGGTGAACGAGTAATCATCTACAACAGCGGCACAATCGAAAGGACCGCGGCCGAAGCCGCTAAAGCACTCCTTGAAACACTCCAAAGACCCTAATTCAATCGTGTGGCCCCACCTTTCAGCCTTGATTCCGGGGCTGCTTCACTCTTTAGTCCAACTGCCATGGCTACCGTTAACGAGGACGACCCAACGACTATTTCTCTAGAACTCGAGAACGACAAATACACCGTTCTGGTCGGCACAGGATTACTTGCTCATACGGCGTTACACATCAAATCACTGACCTCAATAAGCGGTGTAAAGGCGGCAGTTGTGACTGACAGCCATGTTGGGCCACTCTACGCGGAAACAGTGATTTCCTCCCTCAACGAAGCTGGGATCCAAACCACCCTGATAACAGTTCCCGCGGGTGAGGCATCAAAGAGCATGGAACAGGCTACAGCCGTTTGCCGTGAAATGCTTTACTCCGGCCTTGACCGAAAATCTTTTCTAGTCGCCCTTGGTGGCGGAGTTGTTGGCGATTTAGCTGGATTCTGCGCCGCCATCTTTCAACGGGGCATCGCGTGTGTGCAGATACCTACCACTATTGTCAGCCAAGTTGACAGCTCAGTAGGCGGAAAAACGGGTGTCAACACGCCCGAAGGAAAAAACTTACTTGGCGCGTTCCATCAGCCCCAGTTGGTCTTGGCTGATGTTGATACATTAAGCAGTCTCCCCGAACGTGAATTCAATGAGGGATTTGCCGAGATCATCAAGCACGCAGCCATCCGCGACGAATCGCTCCTTAATCTCGTCGAGCAACGGGACCAAATCCGCAATCACCTCATTTCCCTCGTTTCACGCAATGTTTTGATCAAAGCGAATATCGTTGAAGAAGATGAATGCGAGACCACCGGTATCCGTGCGCTTCTCAATTTTGGCCACACGATTGGTCACGGTATCGAAGCTGCTGGCGGCTATGGGCGCTTTCTACATGGGGAGGCTATCAGCCTGGGACTGGTCGCGGCTATTCGACTCTCTGTGGACAACTCCAGCCTCACCAGTGAAGAGGGAGATCGGCTCATTGCGTGCCTTCAACAATATGATTTACCGATTAAATTACCCACTGACATTTCTGACGAAGCCATTCTCACGTCTCTTCAACGGGACAAAAAGTTCGAAGATGGCCAAATCCGTTTCGTTCTTCTGAGCCAAACCGCTCAGGCCTACGTTTCGAGCGATATCACAACTGAACAGATTGTCAGAGCTGTCGCTCGCCTAAGATAGCCACCTGAGTCCTCACCCGTATTAACGTCATGCCGGAAAAATCTCCCATACCTAACCAAGCTGTAAATTCGCTCGTTAATAACGTCCCCATCAACAAAGAAACTTCTTTTCTTGTCGATAAAATTACCCAATGGATAGACGGACAGCCTCTAGTCCCAGAGGCTTTCAACCACGCAGTCGCGATCGGCATTCTTCTTTGCGGGCTTCTGATTTGCTCCACACTCTTATACCTCTTCTTCCGACCGCTCCTTCTCAGTTTAGTGAGCCGCTTGGTCAAAAGAACCGAGTTCTCGTGGGACAACGAACTGATGGGCCATGGCGTTTTCCGATGGCTCACGCATCTACTGCCCGGGTTATTTATTTTTCTGACCTCCCCCGGACTTTTCATCTCCGCCCCGTGGTTGGCCGCTACCCTACATAGCGCCTCATCGATCTACATCGTGGTGACCTGCTACTTCCTCTTTGATTCCCTCTTGAATTTTCTTCAGGTCGTTCTCTCCCAGAGCGCGGCAGGAAAACGGCTTAATCTCGCGACCTTTACTCAGGTCGCCAAATTACTTGGAGCGCTTGTTGCAACTATTCTGACCATTGCCATTCTCATAGGAAAGTCACCGCTTGTCCTTCTCGGAGGCCTCGGAGTTTTTGCTTCGGTCTTCATGCTTGTCTTCAAGGATGTCATTCTCGGATTCGCCGCTGGAATCCAGCTAGCCTCTAACCAGATGCTTTCGCAGGGTGACTGGCTCGAAATGCCTAGCTATAATGCTGACGGCGATGTCCTCGAAATTGGTCTCGCTACAGTTAAAGTTCAAAACTGGGATAAAACGATCACTACGATTCCAACCTACGCACTCATCAGCGAATCTTTCAAAAACTGGCGCGGGATGTCGGAAAGCGATGGAAGGCGCATCAAGCGCAGTCTGCTCATTGACACCAATACAGTGAAGCTTTGCAGCGATGCCATGCTGGCCCGTTTCGAGGAGGTTGAGCATATCTCGGAATACCTCCAGAAAAAGCGGCAGGAGGTCGAGATGGAGAACGAAAAGATCGCCGCGTCCCGAAGGAGCAACCGGGTGAATGGCCGACGCCTGACTAACATTGGCACTTTTCGGGCCTACATCGAATCCTACTTAAGACATCACCCTAGCATTAACACGGAGATGACACTAATAGTCCGCCAACTGGCTCCAGACGGCAGGGGCATCCCTATAGAGATTTACTGTTTCAGTTCCAATAAGGTGTGGGCGGAGTACGAAACCATTCAGTCTGACATCTTTGATCACTTTCTCGCTGTAGCACAGGAATTCGACCTTCGAATCTTTCAGGAACCGACCGGCAACGACCTTCATCACCTAGGTTCAACAGGCTAATCTCGCACCTAAGTTTTCACTTCCTGCGAGTAACCCATCCTTATGTTCGCTCTGTTACAAGAACCCAAATTAAGGGGGCTTCAAACGGGCCTGAACCAAAGGAAAATGAGATGCCGTTCCGCCTCCGCGTGGGCTATCATCTTCGCTTTAGCTATCTGCGCTTTCCCATCCAGCGCAGGGGACGATTCTCGTCCGAATATACTTTTTATTACGATGGACGATCTTAACGATTGGATCGGATGCCTAGGCGGACACGAGCAGGCTGTCACTCCTAATATTGATCGCCTTGCCGCCGATGGAATGCTCTTCACCAATGCCCACTGCCCGGCGCCTGCCTGCAACCCTTCCCGAACCGCTATCTTCACAGGCCTAGCTCCGAGCACCTCCGGGCTCTACGAGAACAGTCAGAATATGCGGGAATTAATGCCCGATGCGATTCTCCTTCCCCAGCACTTTCGCAACCACGGCTACCGATCCAGTGGCTCGGGCAAAATACTGCATTACTTCATCGACGCGCAGTCATGGGACGAATATTACCCAGAAGCAAAAACAGAGAATCCCCTTCCCCGAACGTTTTATCCAGAAAATCGGCCCGTCAATCTGCCACGAGGCGGTCCCTGGCAATACGTCGAAACAGACTGGGCGGCACTTGATATCACCGATGAAGAATTCGGTGGTGATTACCTCGTATCAGAATGGGTTGGCGAGAAACTCAGCGAGCGACATCAACAGCCCTTCTTCCTTGCTTGTGGCATTTACCGACCCCACGAACCTTGGTTTGTTCCAGCTAAATATTTCGAGCCGTTTCCCCTTGAGGATATCGAACTCCCACCAGGCTACAAAGAAGGAGATCTCAGGGACTTACCTCCAACTGGTAAGCGCCAAGGACCCAATCGCTACTTTGCTCATATCCGGAAGCACGAACAGTGGAAACAGGCTATCCAGGGCTACCTCGCCTCAATTCATTTTGCAGACGCGATGTTAGGACGCATTCTCAACGCTCTCAAAGCAGGCCCCAATCGCGATAACACGATCGTCGTTCTCTGTAGCGATCATGGATGGCATCTCGGGGAAAAAGAACACTGGCAGAAATTCACCCTCTGGCGCGCCGCAACACGTGTCCCCCTAATTATCAGTGTTCCAAAGAATTCCAGTCGTGCTTTACCAGGAGGCACAATTTCGGGAACCGTATGCGACCACTCTGTTAATCTTATCGACCTTTTCCCCACCCTCACCTCACTCGCCGGAGTGACGCCTAAACATGACAACGACGGTGTCAGCCTAGTGCCACTGCTCCACGATCCGAAAAAGGAGTGGGACCGCGTCTCTACGACCTACCTTGGCAAACCTGGGTCTTACAGCCTAAGCGCCGACGAATGGAGATACATACACTACACCAACGAAGACGAGGAACTCTATCACATCGCCAACGATCCTCACGAATGGTCAAACCTTGCCGCTCATCCCGAGCACGCGCCCAAGCTTACGGAAATGCGATCACTAGCGCCGACGAAGTTTGCCCACAAAAAAGAGGCCTCACTCGGTTCAATGCCCGGCCTGAAATGGAGACCGAGGAAAGGTGGGATCATCCCTGCTTCTCAGCCCGACGGAAATTCCTTCGATATCATTTTTTTTAACCAGCGAGAAACCGAGGTCGAGCTATTCTGGTCTACTTCAAAAGGCAATTCTCAGCCCTACGGCCTAATTAAGCCTGGTGAAGCGCGGCGCCAGCAAACCAGACCCGGTGCTGTCTGGTTTGTAACTCTCCCCGGAAAGCCGGAATCACCACTCGGCTTTTTTCAAGTCGAAGATCGAAAGGCTCGAGCGACTATCCCCTCAAAATAACAGAAGTTTTAAGCGCCACCCCTAGGGACCCAGTCGTTACATCGCATTCTTCCGTATCTACGCCCCTTATCGCGGTTCGACAAAGGTTTCACGAATCGCCATTCTACTATTCGATGACGTCCTCATTTTTGATTCGATTGTTGATTCTAGCTTTTACCATCACCGCCGATGCCGAAGACCGTCCCAATCTTGTTGTCATCATGACCGATGACATGGGTTACTCAGATCTGGGATGCTACGGATCTGAAATTGAAACTCCAAACCTCGACCAACTGGCAGCAAACGGCATCCGCTACACCCAGATGTATAATACGTCGAAATGCTGGACCACTCGCATCAGCCTACTAACAGGAGCCTATCACCAGCGCAGTGATCGGGACTTCAAAAATACAGCACTTGCTGGGGAATTACTTCGCCCAGCCGGCTATCACACGTGGTGGAGTGGAAAGCACCACGCCAACTTTAATCCCTACGACCGGGGCTTTGATCATTTTTCAGGATTTCTTGGAGGCGCAATTAACTTCTGGAATCCCGGAGAGTCGCCCCGAGAAAGAGAACCCGAACCCGGGTGGAAGGCTGTCTATGCGTGGGCTTTCGACGAAAAGATTGTTAAACCCTATGCTCCTGAAAACGACTTCTTTGCCACGGATGCCTTTACTGATTGGGCGATCGACTGGCTTGACGACGCCTCTGGAGCAGGAGGCATCAAGGACCCCTTCTTTCTTTTCATCGCCTACAACGCCCCGCATTGGCCACTGCACGCTCATTCTGAGGACATTGCAAAGTATGAAGGAGTCTACGACGTTGGATACGATCCGATTCGTGAAGCCCGCTACCAGCGTCAGCTTAAACTAGGCCTCTACAACGCGACCACTTCCACCCTAAGTGTCCCTGAATCCAAGAGGCCGGAATGGGATGCCCTGACTGAAGAAGAACAACTCGCCGAGTCCATGCGCATGGCGATTCATGCCGCCATGGTCGACAATATTGATCAGAACGTCGGACGACTTGTTTCTCGTCTCGAAGATCTCGGCGAACTCGATAACACCCTCATCCTTTTCCTCGTAGACAACGGTGCTAGCGCCGAGAGCCCCAATCGTAAAGGTGCTCCACCCGAACCATGGGGCTCTGTCGGAACTTTCGAGTCTATCGGGCAACGCTGGGCCAACGTTGCCAATACACCGCTTCGGCTCTGGAAGGTGAGCAGCCATGAAGGAGGTATCAACACGCCCATGATTGCTCACTGGCCGGCAGGTATCAGCGAAGAAAACGAAGGCTCATTCTATCGGGAACCATGCCACCTCATTGACCTCCTTCCAACCTGGATGGAGCTGGCTGGAGACGACGCAACACTTCCTGGCGAGTCTTCTGAACCTGACATCCCACCGCTTGACGGCATCTCTCTGGTTCCCTCTTTCTCAGGAGACTCACTCGATCGCGAAGATCCGCTATTCTTTGCCTATGGATCCGGCAGGGCCATGCGAGATGGAAACTGGAAACTCGTCGTCAAAGGCGAGGGTCCGTGGGAACTCCACGATCTGGACCGTTGCAGAGCCGAAACCAAAGACCTCGCCTCTCAACATCCTGAACGCGTCGCCACGATGGAGAAAGCCTGGCAGGACTGGTATCGCGAATGCACCGGTAAGGCTTTCTCACCTAAAGTGGAAAAAGAACGCAACACTCCTAAACAATAACATTAATTCTCTACGTTATGACAAAACTACCGTTTCTATGCCTCCTGATCTTGGCAATAGCCATAGGGTCACATGCCCAAACTGACGTGCCAGCACATTTTGCCAATGGAATAAAAGTAGGCGAAGTAAAGTCCGATACCGCAATCATCTGGACTCGCCTGACTAAATTCCCCGAACGGAACGTGGATGGAAAACCGTTCCCCAAAAACAACGATAAGAAACGACGCTCACTCGAATACCCCGATCTCGATACGATGGAAGGTGCTGTTCCCGGATTGAATGGTGAGGTTCGCCTTACTTACTTCCCAAAGGGCAATCCTAACTCTGCTATGACAGCAGAATGGCAGCAGGTGCAATTGAACGAGAACTCCACCGCTCAGTTCGAACTCAGCAACCTGCAACCGGCGACCCTGTATGAAGTCAATCTGGAAGGACGCTCTTCCAAGGATGCCCCGACAGGCTCTGTGACCGGCTCTTTTTCCACCGCTCCCACCATCGACGATCCTGCCACGGTATCCTTTACTGTCGTTACCGGCCAAGATTACCCGCGGCGCGACGACAGGGAAAACGGGCATCAGATCTACCCGCAAATGACCAAACTCGGCACCGACTTCTTCGTTCACACCGGAGACATCGAATACTACGACAAGGCTGAGCCGTTTGCTGACAACATCGAACTTGCCCGCTTCAAATGGAATCGCCTCTACGCTATGCCCTTTCAGCGCGACTTTCACAATCACACCGCGAGTTACTTCATCAAGGATGATCACGACACGCTCAAAAACGATTGCTGGCCGGGTCAGACTTACGGTGACCTGACCTGGGAAGACGGCCTCAAGCTCTTTCCTGAGCAGCTACCCATGGGGGAAAAAACCTATCGCACTATTCGCTGGGGTAGGGACTTGCAGATTTGGCTGGTCGAAGGCCGAGACTTCCGCAGCCCGAACACCATGCCCGACGGCCCTGACAAGACCATCTGGGGCAAGGAGCAAAAACAATGGTTCAAGGAAACGGTTGAAGCCTCCGACGCGACGTTCCGTATCCTCATCAGCCCTACCCCCGTGGTCGGTCCTGACCGCGGCAACAAGAACGACAACCATGCCAACGAGGGATTTACCCACGAAGGCGATGAACTGCGCGACTTTATTGCTTCGCAGGAGAATATGTTCGTCGTCTGTGGCGACCGCCATTGGCAGTATGTTTCCCAGGACTCTCGCACCGGTGTTCGCGAATACTCCTGCGGACCAACCACGGATCAGCACGCCAGCGGCTTCACTGAGAATCAACGATCCGAGATGCACCGTTATCTCAAGATCAAGGGAGGCTTTCTGCGTGTCGAAATATCACATGTCGACGGAAAACCCACGGCCACCTTCAGACACCACGGCGTTAATAATCAGCTCTACAATGAGGATATCCAGGTCGCCGAGTAGCCTTCCTCTGCCATTCCCTTTCCCATGAACACAATAAGAACCCATCTCACTGCCATCTTTTTCGCCTTTACCGTTACGCTCCTAACTGCCTCCGCACAAAACGAGGAGCCATCTCCACCCAACATCGTTTTCATCCTCGCCGATGACCTCGGCTGGCAGGACTGCGGCTTCACCGGGGCGAAGTTCTTCGAGACCCCTCACCTTGACAAGTTCGCGTCCGAGGGCATGAACTTCACCGCGGCTTATTCCGGTGGCCCTAACTGTGCACCCACCCGCGCCTGCCTCATGTCGGGCACCTACACGCCACGGAATCGGATCTACACGCCCGGAGGCGCAGCCAAGGGAAACCCGAAATACATGCGACTGCTCGTTCCCGCGAGAGAGCGCCGGGACGAGGCTCTCAACAAGAAGGCGGCCACTTTCGAAATCACCAATTCGCTCGATCCAGAGTTTGTCTGCATTCCGGAGGTTCTTAAGCCAGCAGGCTATACCTCGGCGCGAATTGGGAAATGGCACCTCGGCCCGGATACCCAGGGATTTGACCTCAGCACTTCGAACGGAAAGGATGGTGTCGAAAAAAAGCACTATGGTGACGTCGATGTGGCCGAGAAGCTCACTGACCGGGCTCTCAAGTTCATCGAAGACAATCATGATGTTCCCTTCTTTCTTTACCTGACTCATTTCGATGTCCACACCCCGCACCGATCGAGAAAAGAAGTCGCAGCTCGCTACGAAGAGAAGCTCAAAGCACTGCCAAAAGAACAACGCGAAAACTTCAAACCCGTCTATGCCGGAATGGTTGAAGCCGTCGATACATCAGTCGGCCGTGTCGTTGATAAGGTCGACGAGCTTGGAATCAGCGAAAACACACTCATCATTTTCTCCAGCGACAACGGAGGGCTCCCATCGGTTTCCCAGCTGAACCCCTTGCGTGGCCAGAAAGGCTCCCTGTTCGAAGCCGGCACCCGAGTTCCCACGGCGATGCGCTGGACCGGGACCATCGAAGCAGGAACCACCTGCGACACCCCGATAACCAGTGTCGACTTCCTGCCGACCTTCGCCGCACTAGCAGGCGCCGAACTTCCAACCCCCCAACCCGTTGACGGTATCAACGTCTCCAACCTTTTAAGCGGGGGCAAAGTCAAAAAGCGCAGTATCTTCTGGCACTACCCGCTCTATCTACCGGGACGCGGTCTCGAATTCGAAGTCCCGGGAGGCAAAACCTACTCGTGGCGTGGCTTCCCGTCGACCAGCCTCCGCAACGGCCAATGGAAGATGATCGAATTTCTCGAGACCGATACGGTTGGTCTCTACAACCTAGAAGAAGATCCCGGCGAACAGAAGAACCTCGCTGATTCGATGCCGGAACTGGTCGCAGAGCTCCGGGCCGAGATCGACGCCTGGCAGGAAAGCACCGGAGCGCCTATTCCCCATCAACCGAACCCGGATTGCATCCTTGATTAATTCTCAATGCGTCATTTCTGTTGTGCTTTCCAAAAAACTGACCAATTTCCTATCGCGGAAAACCGGTTACAGAAGCTCACTCGGGACCACATCCTAATTTAACCGACTCTGCTTTATGACCATCTTCACTCGACGACGCTTTATGCCGATCCTAATCGGTGCACCCATGCCCTCGCTCTTTGCCCAAGAGGGCAAATCCCAGGAGACCGCTGAAATGTTCCAGGTCAGCCGGGTCGGCGCCCGCAATGCCGCTGAAACCCGCGAATTACTTGGCCTGATTTACAAGGATATCACGACCAAGTATGATACCAAGCTGCGTGAAGAAGCCGCGAAGAACAATGGCGGGCAGGAATTCAAGGGCGAGCGTATCCGGGTGATCCGTAAGCTCACCAAGAACAACCCCAACGGCGATCTCTTTCTTTGCGCTTATGCCGGAAAGCCGTCTGTGGTCAAGATCTCCGGGGTCAATCTCAAAAGTGGAGAACTTACCCCTTCCCTCGCCAATATTACGGCGGCTGGCGAACACGTCACCGAAATCACACGAACGGTGGTCGATCCGGCGGCGAAGAAGGGCCCAGAACCAGCCCTCCAGAAAGTGAACAAAGGAGGTGGCGGGGTAACTTTCTTCGGTATCCCTCTCGATAACGGCGGCGGCAGCGCCCCGGCAGAAGAACCGCCCGGCACTAAGCAGATCAAAGAGATCAGGACTCTGCCCATGTTCACTGCTGAAGTTTCGACAGAGAAGCTTGAGGAGGGTCCGCCTCCGATGTCTCAACAACTCTTCCTCTCCATGGTCAAGAATGGGGAGGTCTTCCAGTATCAACAATTCGAAGACCGCCGCTGCCAGGAGTGTCGCGGTTTTGGCAAGGTTCAGGACACCCGCCCTCTCGGAATGCGCTCACCCGATGGCAAGATGGACTGCCCCGACTGCAGTGGAACCGGCAAGATCAAGTGGGATGTGACCTATATGGTTGGCTGGTAGGCCTCGCCACTCTCTACATAGAATTATACAGCTGTAAAAAGTATTATATAAAATATGGTGGGAACTAAAAAAACGATGAGTGCATGTTTATACTCACGCTTTACGAGTAAAACGATCACCGTGGCCACTGTTCCCAACCCTGGAAACATTCCCAATACATACATCCATAATGAAAAGGAACTCCGCGACGACTTCTGAGCCAACTAATGCGCCGCCCAGTCAGGGGCTGGCCTGATCAATTAAGTCAGCAATACCAAATCGCAGGTGTACCCTGTTCACTCCGCGCGAGTCACCTTCAAAGGCAACTCAAGTATCTCCACGGTTACCGCCTTATTTGCGTAGTGAATCTTCAGACGTGCGCCGTCGTCAGCGATAACCTCGTCATCGGAATTCGCAAATTGACCTTCAATCTTAGCGCCAGTCAAAATCTTGAAGCGGGAGCCAATCCTCCCATTTACTGTGCCTCTCATTTCAAGACGCCCCGCAAGGAACGCTTTCCCCTGAACTTGAAGCCCGGTATCAAGATCTGCAAAGGCTAGTAGTGTTCCTGAGGTTTCGCGGTAATCTCCCGAGACAGCGAGCACTTCGGCAGTAGCGGTGGGGCTCACCACAATTTTGCCTTGATTGTAAAGGCTACCCTCGACGCTACCAGCGCCATTCAGCGTACCTCCACGCTTAACGTCAATCCAACGGACCGAGACAAGCTTACCACCGTCGATGTCAATAGTCCCTCCAGCTGAAATTCTCACCTCATTCCGACCCGTGACCGTGACCCCCTTGCCTACCTGAAGCATCTGAGAGCCACCCTCCTCCGCTCCGACTTCGAGGGCCAAAAAGCCAGTGTCCCGATCTGCCACGGCAGTCTGGCTCTTTCCTTCAATCGCGATCATGTGAGCGATCCATGATAACTGCGGCGCTCCCTTATCTTCAAGGTAAGTGATCCCCTTATTGCGATAAGCGTAGTTAGACCAGTGGTTCGCCTTGGAAATCGACAAGCCGTCCTTGCCTTCCCAGAAATGGTATGTATTAGCGAAGCCCCGGGGTTCCTCCACCCGCTCCTCAAGCAAAAGCTTGTTCAACGTTTCGGCGAGGATAGGAAACTCCTTCGCAAGATTGGTGGTTTCAGCAGGGTCCTGCGCCAAATCGTAAAGTTCGATCCCACTCTTGGGACGCCTGATCAGCTTGTGATCGCCACGGATTATCGAATGCCCTTTCCCGGCTTCATGAATAACGAAATCACGGGGGCGCCGTTCACTAATCTCTGTCAGGACTGGGGCAAAAGAAACGCCATCGATTCCTAGAGGTACCTCAGCACCCGCCAGTTCGCAGAATGTCGGCAGCAGGTCAGTCCCGTCGATCACCATCCCAGAACTGGCGCCACGCTTTAGCGCTGATTTTTCCGTGATCTGAGCAGGCCAGCGCATAATCATTGGGACCCGAATGCCACCTTCATTAATTGTTCCCTTCGTGCCAGTCAGACCACCATTGGCATCAAACTCGGAATTGTTGGCCCCGCCAGGCCCGCCGTTGTCTGACATGAAAATGACTAGCGTATTGTCAGCAACGGAGTCGGATTTGTCGCCATCGTTATCGGGATCCTCCAGAGCCGCAAGGATATTGCCGAAGTGGGCATCAATCCTGGTCACCATGGCAGCCCATTCGCGGGACTGCTCCTTTAGTTTTGAAAAATGAGCGTCATCGGCATAAGCCTTATCCCAGTCAGGCAGTTCCTTGATATCACCGAAAGGGCCATGCGGAACCTGCACCGCCAACAAGCCGAAGAAAGGAGTCCCATCTTCGTTAAAGCGCACCGCTTCCTCCCGTACAAAGTCCAGCGCGGCGAAGCAGTAAACATCGTCGCAGTAGGCAGTTTCCGGATAATCCGGATGATTCTGCAAAGCCGGTTTATCAGGGTAGGCATCATTGTTTTCCCAAGGCTTCATGGAGTTAGGCGTGAGGTAAAGTCCTCCCTGACTACCGTCGGGTGCCGGTGCCGTCCAAAGAGTCGGTTGAAAAAAAGTATGAGCTCGGACATGGTGCAACTCGGCCACAACGTGCTGATAGCCGTGGGAAGTAGGAAGCGTCTGTAAATTGTCGAGCGTCGGGTTTTCCTGCTCTTTCGATCCGCCGTATCCCCATTTCCCCCAGTAACCCGTTACATAGCCGGCCGCAGAAAGAGCATCGCCCATGGTGATATCATCTTTACGGATCGCTTTCTTAGCATTGTCAGGATCATTGCGGTCAGCAAAGGTATGTCCCTGATGGAAACCTGTTTGCTGCGAGGAGCGGGCAGGAGAACAAACTGTAGAGCCATAACCTCGGCTTAAGTTGACGCCTTCCGCAGCCAATCGATCGAGGTTCGGTGTCTTCACGTTCGCTAGCCCCTTTGTCCGGCGATCCGTCTGGGCGTTCGGCCCAATACCGCCCCACCCCATGTCATCAACATAGAAGAACAGGATATTGGGGCGCTCAGCGGCGGTGAGCGAAAACGCAGTGAGAATGATGACAGCACCAAAGATAAGAGCGATTTTCATATTTCGATAAAACACGATCAACCGAAGACTCATTCGTTCAACCTGAAGGGTAAATAAGTTTCGATAAATGGCCTACTTCTTCCTTCTGTTCTTCCGCTCGGAAGTTTTGGCATTCTTCTGCTCCTCGGCGTATCCGTCGACCATGTATTCCTTCAAACGGTTGACGTAGCTTTCAGGCTCCGCCTCGCAGGCGAGCATCGCCTCCTGGTAGGGTTCAGCGCCGTCTCCGATCCAGTCGATCACGTTGAAAGTCTTCATCGAAGCATAGGAACTGCCGCTAAGCAGATCTTTGAACGATTCCATCGCGATTTCCTTTTCGCCGGCACGGTAGAGTGCCCATGCGGCCATAAGACGAACATGATGGGATTCGTCATCAAGCACTTTCTTGACGGCCCCATTCTTCAAGCCGACATGATCCTGGATGTGGAACAGGCCTACCATCGCCCAGTAACGAACCCCGGCATCTTCACTCTGGAGAAGCTTGAGCAGTTCCTTCTCATTGGCGGGATCGTTTTCAATCGCCAACTCCGAAGCAGAGAGATAAGCAGAAACCGGGTAGAGCTCCTCATCACGAACCATCTCATAGATGGTCATGTTGTTATCCGCGGCACGCTTGACGATTTCCGTCTCAGGAAGCAGGCCTGCATCGTAGTTCTTGAGCTGCCATTCAGAGAGACTGGTTCGGAACCCTTCTACGAGATCGGCATATTGCGGGTCGTCGATCAGATTGTCGACATTGTCCGGGTCAACTGAGGTGTCATAGAGTTCCTCCATCGGCTTGGTTCCGAAGAAACGCCCCGTCACGGCATTGGTGCGCCCATCATCGTGGTATGCCTGCCACGCCTTCGTTGCCTCCATCTGCCAGAGATAATTGAGGCGCTGCCCCCAGGGCGCGTAAGGCATATAGTTGCGAATATAGAGCCACTTGCCCTCGCGGTAGGCGCGGACGTTATCACAGCGCTCATCCATCCGGCCACGGAAGCTGACGTGGAAATTACGCTCCTCTTTATCGGCCCCTAGGAAAACCTTGCCCTGCATATCGTCGGGAATCTTCGCTCCGGTCAGACTCAACCATGTTTTAGGCATATCGATGAAGCTGACAAACTCGTCGATCTTGTCGCCGGGTGAACCGGGATGCAGATCCTTAAACTTCTCCGGAATGCGAACGATCAACGGACAATGGGTCCCGCTGTTAAAAAGAAAGCGCTTACTGCGGGCAATCACTCCACCGTGATCGGAGTTGTGAATCACGATTGTATTCTCGGCGAGCCCGGCGTCCTCCAACTGTTGCAACGCAGCACCAATATCGGCGTCCATGTTTTTTATCTGATCGTGATAATGCGCGTAGTTCTTCCGCATCTCAGGGATGTCCGGATGATACTTAGCCAGCTGAACGTGCCCGGGGCTATGCTCGGAATTGTTGATATCACCAAATGCACGCGACTCGTGGGACTTCGTGCTGTTGATGATCATGAAGAAGGGCTGGTTATCCTTCGCCGCCTGGAAGTCCGGCTTACTAGAGTCCCAGGGCTCCTTGTCATCGCGACCGCCGATATTGTAGTCCGTCTTGCCTGCGTTAACCACGTAGTAGCCAGCCTCCTTGAGGTAATCGGGGTAATACTTGATGCGATCGTGAGGAATCTCGTAACGACTCCGCATCGGGTGCGTGCCCATGGATACCGCGTGAATGCCAGTAATCCAGGTGCATCGCGAAGGAGCGCAAACCGGAGCATTGGCGTAGCAGTTCGTGTACTGAAACCCCTCTGAAGCCAGTTTGTCAATATTCGGAGTATCAGCGTAAGGGTTACCATAGCAACCGATCCAGTTGACATTGTTGTCCTCGCAAGTCAGCCAAAGAATGTTCGGGCGATCTCCGCTAATGCCGATGTTACCCCCTAGAAATAGTCCTAAAAGAACTGTTAAAAGACATTTTTTCATAGTCCACATATGAGTTACTCTGGCCCTCCTTCTTAAAGAAACCGAGAGACGTGATCACGTTGTCGAAGCAAACCTTACTGGAACTCAACGACCTTCTTCTGACCATGACATCTGCCATTATCCGTGCCGGAATCCCACAGCATAGCTTCGCCATTTTTCATGAAATCCAGTTATCCCTCGGCGATCCGGTCGCCCTAATCGACCTTATTCTCAATCAGAAAAGGACTAAACGGATCCTGATCGTTCGCGACATCGAAGTTGAACGCACTCGCGCCGCCGGCACTGCTGATCATGTCGTCTGCCCAGATGAATACACCCCCGAGGGAGGGCTCTCTCCAGATCGCGAGATAGCTACCGCTCAGGCAGCGGCCGAATACCTCCGTCAACAAGGAGTCGCTCAAGTCACAGCCGATCGGACCCTTCCACTAATTTTTCAGCATGTATTAACTGAAGCGGGAATCCTCGTCCTCTGCGATCCGAACCTTGGAGTTATGGAGAGACGCAAAAAAAACGAAGAAGAAATCGAACATTTACGACGGGCACAAGAGGTAACCGAGGAGGCAATCCGACTAGCCTGTCAGATGATTGCAAATGCTGATACAAGAGCAAACGGAAGCCTTGAGGTCAACGGAACTCCTTTAACCTCTGAGCGTGTCCGCGCTGCTGTTAATATCTTCTTGATGGAGAAAAACTTCGGCGGTCCGACTTATATCATCGCAGGAGGCTCGCAGGGGGCCGACTGTCACCACTATGGCAGCGGCTGTTTATACACGGGCCAACCAGTCATCATCGACATCTTCCCCAAAGACCTAAAAAGCCATTATTGCGGCGACTGCACTCGAACCGTAGTCCACGGAGACATTCCACATGAGATTCAAAAAATGGTTGAGGCTGTCCAGAAAGCAAAAGCAGCCGGATGCGAGGTCATTCGACCCGGCATTGAGGGCCACGAGGTTCACGCCGCCACGACAGACGTACTAATTGCTCATGGATACAACTCGGGATCCGTTCCCGAAAATGCTGACCCGTCCTATACCACCATGCCCCACGGAACAGGCCACGGCATCGGATTAGAGGTCCACGAACCACCCCTGCTCGATCCCAAGGGAATCGCTCTTGTCAAAGGAGACGCGCTCACTGTGGAACCCGGACTTTACCGAAAGGACCTCGGTGGGGTCCGGGTTGAGGATATGGTCGTAGTCACCGAAGCCGGCCATATGAATCTCAATGTACTGCCAGAAGGCCTTGACTGGAAAACTTGAGAGGAACCCTGCCTTCCTAAAAAGCTCTCGCTCCCACTCAAATCATCTAATCCCAGGAATCACAGCACCTATTTTGGGCCATAACGGGACTATTGCTTTTAGTTTCGAGTTCCTCTTCAATTCGATTCGGTATGCTCCACTTCCTTTTCAATGGATTCTGCGCAGTTTTGATAACATCCGCGGTGGCTCAACCTGCCGAACCAAGACCTAACATTCTTTTCCTTATGGGCGATGACTGGTCATTCCCGCATGCCGGTGCGCTAGGTGATCCGACTGTTAAGACCCCTACCTTTGATCGCATCGTCGACGAAGGCGTCCTCTTCACTCATACCTTCGTTTCTGCGCCCTCGTGCACCCCGAGCCGTCTCGCAGTCTCAACAGGTCAGTATCACTGGCGGCTTGGTGATGGAATCAATCTGGGAGGGTCTCTTCCCGCTGATATACCGGTTTATCCGGATCTCCTTACAGAGCAAGGCTACGCCACAGGCTTCAGTCGAAAGGGCTCTAGCCCGAGTGAACACGCCTTTCGCGGCAATGATCCATTTGGTAAACGTTACGATAACTTTGCTTCTTTTTTTAGAGAGCTTAGTGCCGGAACCCCCTGGTGTTTCTGGTATGGTGCTGGCGAGCCTCACCGCCCCTATGTCTGGCAAAGCGGCAAAGGAAAGGGCATAGATCTAAGTGGTATTCAGGTAAGCCCGAGCCTTCCGGACAATGAAACCACTCGGACCGACCTCGGGGACTACTACGCAAAGATCGAACGATTCGATCGCGACGCTGCCCGGATGATTCGGTTCGTGGAAGAACAAGGCGCACTGGACAATACCATTATCATAATGAGTGGAGATAATGGCATGCCATTCCCTCGAGCCAAGGCGACCCTTTATGATCTAGGCACTCGCATACCGCTCGCGATTCGCTGGGGTGCCAAAGTCAAAGGAGACCGAATTATCGAAGACTTTGTTAGCCTAACCGATCTCGCTCCTACATTTCTTGAAGCGGCTGGGCTTCCCATCCCTAATGAGATGACAGGTCGGTCTTTGGTGCCTCTGCTGACTTCCACTGAAGAGGGAGTCATTGATCCGAAACGACGGTCGGTAGTCACGGGGATGGAGCGGCATGTCTATCCCAACCCCTCCCGAGCCATTCGCACGAAAGACTTTCTCTACATTCGCAACTTCGCACCCCGCGAATGGCAAACTGGCAAAGTTAAAGGACCGGAACCAAAGTTTGATTTTGTCGAGACTCCTTGGCCGACTGTTCCCGGGGCATTTTCCTACAATGTTGATCCGAGCCCAACCAAACAATGGATGCGCCTCAACGCCGAATCAGGAGAGAATGCCGAACAACACCGCCTTGCTTTTGGGCGGCGACCTGGTGAGGAGCTATACCATCTCGAGAAGGATCCTCACCAACTCGTAAATCTCGCGGATGATCCCGTGTATCGCCAGCAACGAGACCGCCTTTCGCGCCAGTTGACCACTCAACTAAGGAACAGCGGTGATCCCAAGTTTGATTTTGCGACCCATGCCACTTTTCCGGTAAATGGATGGACAATACACCTCAGCGACGCGCTTTGGGCCGACAATCCCACGGCAACCAATCGAATGCTTGAATTGTTGGGACTCCAATTGCAGCGCGTCGTTGACACGGTGCCGCCTGCCGCTCTCAAACGATTGCGAAGTGTCCCCATTTGGATCAATCCAACCTACCCCAATAAGCGCCCCGGTGCCGAGTATCACCCTGACTCCAAGTGGCTTTCCAACAACGGTCGCGATCCCATCATGGAAAAGGCCGTCGAGATCACCAACACTCAGATATTCCCGTTCGAGAACCGTCGCATGCCCTACCTATTGCTCCACGAGTTGGCCCACGCCTATCACGACCAAGTTCTCAGCTTCAAGAATAAAGAAATCAGAGACACCCACGAGCAAGCCGAGATTTCTGGCACTTACGATGAGGTCGACCGCTTCGATGGCAGGAGGATCGTAAAGGGAAAGGCCTACGCTCTCACAACTCCCCAAGAATACTTTGCCGAACTCACCGAAGCCTACTTCGGAAAGAACGACTTCTACCCGTTCAATCGCGAGGAGTTGAAAAAACATGATCCCAAAGGCTACAAAATGATCGAAAAAGCCTGGGCAATCCGGCAGAATTGAAATATCTGCATATCAACCCGAGCCATCGCGAAATGAGCGTTACCCCTAAACCAGTCAGTATCCTCAATCATGTCCTCGGCCCCGTTATGCGAGGTCCCTCAAGCTCTCATACTGCAGGCGCTTATCACATTGGCAGTATGGCTAGGTCGATCATCGGAGGCACGCCTCGGGAAGCGAAACTCTCCTTCGATCCCGATGGATCTTACGCCGCAACCTATGAACCGCAGGGTGCCGATCGCGGATTTGCTATGGGCCTGATGGACAGGCCGCTCACCGATGAATCTTTTTTTACCGTTCTGGGTGATGCTCCAGCTTCGGGTATGCAACTTCGCTTTGACGTACGCCCACTGGAAAATGCCGACCACCCCAACACTACCGACCTTGCCCTGACCTCTTCACAGGACGAGAGGCTCCATATCGTGGCTCAGTCAGTTGGCGGGGGGGCAGTCGAGATTACACAGATCGCCGGTCGGGAAGTCCTTTTCGACGGAACCTCCCACGAAGTGCTCGCAGAATCTTCACCGGATAAGGCGCTCGCGACCCGAGACCTTCTTGACAGTCTGCCCTCTACCGCTCCTCTATCAGAGCTGACTAATACTGATATAGTTCGCTGGAAAGGCAGTTTAACGGAGTCCATTCCTCCTGCAGCGCTGGACCAATTCTCTTCCCTTGGAACCCAACTCTGGCAGTCCGACCCCGTCTACTTCGTCAACAAAGGAGCCCCCCTCTTCAGCAGTGCTTCTGAAATGGTGTCTCTCGCAAAGGATCGTGATGTCGGGCTCGGTGAAATCGCATTAGCCCACGAGTCCCAGCTACTCGGTCTGAGCGAAAGCGATGTCGTTACTGAGATTCTGCGTCGTTATGACATCATGGTTGATTCGGTGGAGCAGGGACTGGATCCCAATCACACAGGCTTACAACTCCTCCCGAGCTGTGCTGGGGCCATTTTTGAAGCAGAATCCAAGGGAAAGTTGAGCGTTCCGAGTTTCAGCACCCGAGCTGCAGCCCGCGCCCTTGCCGTCATGCACGTCGACGGCTCCATGGGTGTTGTTTGTGCGGCGCCTACGGGAGGTTCTGCCGGCGTCATTCCCGGCACCATTGTCACTCTCGCTGAGGAACGAGAATTATCCCGTGAGCAAATTGCCAAAGCATTGCTAGCAGCCGGAGCCATCGGTATGATTCTTTCAATTCGCGGTACCTTTGCCGCAGAGGTTGCTGGCTGTCAGGTAGAAATTGGAGCATCGGGCGCCATGGCTGCCGCCGGCGTCGTCGATGCGGTAGGTGGCAACGCACAACAAGCCTGTGATGCAGCCGCCATCGGCTTTCAGAATACGATGGGCACCGTTTGCGATCTACTTCACGGTATGGTCGAGATCCCTTGTCACACCCGAAACGGAGCTGCCGCGGCAGGCGCATTCGTCAACGCCGACTTGATTCTTGGCGGATATACCAACTATATCCCACTCGACGAAACCATCGATGCCGTCTATGCCGTTGGCCTCGCCATGCCAAAAGAACTTAGGTGTACTTCAAAAGGCGGGTTAGCGGTGACGCCTTCAGCAATGGCCCTGAAACCCAAGTTGTGCTGTGGCTCGGGGTGTTCCAGTTGCGGGTAAGTCTACTCCCCGCAGAGTTCGACCCCTCCCTAGTCTTCCTTTACCTCACGCAACTTGGCATGAACCTGAGCTGTCCTGCCCATATAGTGCTCCATGGCATAATCGAATGCCGCGAGACGAATATGCTTCTTCATTTTCTCCGTCTCTCCTATCGCTTCGAAGTAAAGCGCCAGGTAAAAATTCGCGTAACAAAGGTGGTTCCGCTCTCGCTCCGAAAGATTGTCTGAATCCTGCGGCTGCGCTGCCTTTAACACTGCCTCAATCGAGCCCCAACCGCCGAACAAATCGTGCACCTCTTTCATCGGCACCCGCGAATCCCGCTCGATAGGTATGAATCTCTTCCTCGCTAACCTCAGGCTGCCTCCGGGAGCCCGAACGGAGCAGAGAAAATGCCAGACTGCGTTCTCCACATCCTGAGTATTAACAGTCTGGTGACGCTCAAACTGCGCCTTACCTTTCTCGTACTCCCCAGCATAGTAGTAAGATAGACCCCGCTGCCAGTGATGCGGATCCTCCTGAGGCTTCATCTTAAGGAAGGCGTTAAAGTCATCAATCGACCCGTCAATATCTGCACCGAAGAATCTCTCTTCCCCGCGACGTTGCATGGCTCCGACACGGGCGCGCCACCACTTACTGTCGTCTTCGAGTCTATCCGTCATTCGGATCACCGTATCGTAATCACCCGACTGGATCGCGCCCATCAACTCAGCCTGTTCATCAAAGGTTAACTCCTCCGCTGAGACGAATGATAATCCAATTAAAATCCAAGCGTGTAAGAGAGTTCGTTTAATCTTCAGAAACCTGCCAACCCAATTCATTACTTTGAAAGAAATCATCTCATTTCTGTCTCTAACAAGACCTTATTCATTTAGAGTATTGTTAAAGAAGAGGGCAGCTTGCTCACGTCCCACTAACCTCAGGCACGTCTTCTTTCCAGTCCTCCAGCACATTTTCTCCCTCGGACTTGGCGACGACAATTGCTCCACAAGAATCGCTAAACACATTGACCGCCGTGCGAGTCATATCCAAGGGTCGATCGACTGCGAGTATTAATCCAATGACCGCTTCCGCATTCGGAATACCCACGTTGTAGACAATGATTGTAATCGCGACAAGGCTCGCTGAGGGCACCCCAGCGACACCGACACTCGTCAGGAGCGCCAGCATCACGACAGTAAACTGCGTGCCAAAACTCATTTCGAAGCCCAGCACCTGGGCTACAAACATTACCGCGACACACTCATAGAGAGCGGTTCCGTCCATGTTAACTGTGGCACCCAGCGGCAAGACAAAACTGGTGACTCGCTCAGAGACACCAGCATTCTCGCGAAGCGCTGACATTGTCACCGGCAATGTTGCCGAACTGGAAGCCGTTGAGAAAGCCGTCAGAATGGCGCTGCGCATCGCGTAGAAGTGTTTCACCGGGCTAACTTTTGCCACAAATTTGAGGATTAATGGCATCACAACAAAGAGATGAATCAGCAGCGCCGAAGCTACGACGAGGAAATACTTTGCCAATAGTGCAAGAATCGGTAGGCCCGTCTGCGCCGTGGTCTCGGCAACAAGGCCAAACACACCAATCGGAGCGAGCCACATAATCCAATGCGTGATCAACAACGTCAACTCGTTGAGCCCTTTGAAGAGTCCGAAAACTGGCGATCGCCCATCCTTCGAAATAAAGATCAGTCCAATTCCCGTCAGGAGACTGACAAAGATCAAGGACAACATTTTGTTGTTGGCACCAAAGGCCTCAAAAATATTTTCGGGAATCATCCGAAGGAAAAGCCCGGTGACGGCATCAAAGCCACCGTCCTGACCCGTCAACTTTGTTGCCAGCTTGCCGGCATAATCTTCTTCATTATCTTCAATCTGCTTGAGAATAGCCTCGTTAGGTTTTCCGTCCGTGAGCCCGGGCTTAAACACGTTAACCACGGTCAACCCAACGAGGATTGCGATTAGGCTGGTGAATGCGTAATAGCCAATCGTTTTGCCGCCGAGTCGGGCAAAACCCGAGGTTTTACCCAGCCCAGCGATTCCAACGACAATCGAAGTGAACACCAGCGGAACGATGATCATCTTCAACAACTTCATGAAGATGGTTCCGATATAGTCAAAAATTGAAATAAAGGTATGACCCACCGCATTAAATTCGACATTCGGCTCCACCGAAACCACGCAAGTCATGTGGATGAACGCTCCGACGAAAATCGCCAGGACCATTGAAGATAGAATCCATTGCCAAGCCTTCATATTGGATGCTGTTTAGCACTTACGGGGCTAGCTGTCTAGCTCTTCGCCGGAATGATGCGGGGGCGAGACTAATCCCCATCAGTATGCGCACGAGTTTCGAATCGCATGAATTCTTTCTGGAAAGTCAGAGGCACGTCGCCCGTCGGACCGTTACGCTGCTTTGCAATGATGAACTCAGCTTCCCCAAGCTTGCTCTCACGATCTTCTTCATCGTCAGCATAGACTTCGGGGCGCATCAAAAGGCCAACGAGGTCAGCGTCCTGCTCAATCGCACCGGACTCGCGAAGGTCGCTCATGCGGGGCTTACCACCCCGGCCATCTGGATTTCGATTCAGCTGAGCCAACACAATGACCGGAATGTTCAGCTCCTTGGCAATATTTTTGATTCCCCCCGAAATCTCAGCCACCTCTTTTTCACGGCCGTCGCGACCAGCGGTATCGGGCGCTTTCAATAACTGGAGATAATCGATCGCAATCATACGGATTCCGTGCTCAGCATGGAGTCGGCGGGCTTTAGCCTGCAGTTCGTTGATTGTAATACCCGGCGTATCGTCGATCCAGATCGGAGCTTGGGCTAACTTTCCGGCCGCATCCATCAACTTGGGTAGGTCAGACTTTGAGAGAAACCCACCTCGCAGCTTCTGCATCGGCACCTTAGCTCGAGAGCAAAGAACTCGTTGCACCAGTGACTGGCTGCTCATTTCCAGAGAAAAGACTGCCACCGGCGTAGGATTTTCAGTGTCGATCGCCATGTTTTCGACAATATTCATGACAAATGAAGTCTTGCCCATCGAGGGGCGAGCCGCGACGACAATCATCTCACCACCATGCAGACCATTGGTCATCTTGTCGATATCATCAAACCCCGTCATGAGCCCACCAGCGTCCCCTTTTCCTTCGTAAGCATCTTGAATTTGTTGGATCACACTGAGCACATGAACCTTCATCTCCTCGATTCCTTTCTCTTGTTCCGTCTCATTCCGGATTTTAAGAACGCGCTTTTCAACCGTATCTAGGAAGTCGGGTACATTTTCCGGTCCATCGTAGGCGCCAGTTACGCACTCTGTGCAGTCTTGAATGACCCGACGCAGGACGAACTTTTCCTTTAGAAAACCAGCGTAGTCCTCGAAAAGCGCGGTTGTCGGCACATCGGAAAGCAGTTCTGCGAGCGCCGCAGCACCACCGACTGCTTCCAGTTGCTCCTTATTGGAAAGCTCTGTCGTAAGAACAACGAGGTCCATTGTTCCGCCGGGCCGATTCTTGTAAAGATCGAGTAGCGTTTCGTAAATAATACGATGAGCCGGCACATAAAAGAACTGGCTCGACATCTTCTCAATGGCCTTCGGAATGATCCCACTTGGATCGAGAAGCATGCAACTGAGTGCGGCGCGCTCAGCATCAGCATTCAGTGGCATCGAACGCAGAGCTGAATCGGCCTTGCCGAAGCCCTTTTCTACTTTGCTTCCTTTACCTCCCTCATTAACGGGTCCTTTCTTAAATGAGGGTTCGGAGACGGCAGAGGACTCTGAGCCCGAATAAGGGGATGAGGGAGGATTGTCAAAATGAGGCATTTGCACACGTTTGATGTTGAGGGATGCGGGAGCCCTTGCGATTTCCAATCATGATGACTGGGCATAAAAAAAGGGCGCAGCTGCTATCTAAGCAACGCGCCCGACTTTCGCAAAGCGATTTGATTCAAAATCGCTCTTTTTTGTTCCACTGATTAATCTGCGGCCTTTTCCGAGGACTCTTCACTCTCTGGCGCTTTAACACGCAAGGTGACAGAAGCTTCCACGTCAGCATGAAGCTTCACGGGAATATCGTAACTTCCTAGGGATTTGATCGGCTTGTTTAGCTTGAGCTGGTGGCGGTCAACACCCAACTTGCTTTTCTCGTTGATGAGATCGGCGATGTCCGCAGTAGTGACCGAACCGAAAGCCTTACCTCCCTGCCCGATGGATAGCTCAATGGAAAGGCGGAGCTTCTTGAGCTTGGTCGCTGCATTCTCTGCGTCGGCGAGTTCATCAGCTTCGCGTTTTGCACGGTCTGCTTTCAGTTGCTCCACGTGACGAAGATTAGCAGGAGTCGCTTCATAAGCACGATCCTGTGGAAGGAGGAAGTTTCGGGCAAACCCACGCTTTACCTTAACGACATCCGCTTCCGCACCGAGTCCGTCGATCTTTTCCTTTAAAATAACTTCTACAGTTGCCATAGCCAGCCAGGTGTTTGTCTGTTGGGGCTTTCCGAATTGGAGAAACCGTGTCAAAAACTGGGCGGGACAAGTAGTCGCTTTAGTCTTGATTGTCAACTCAGACTGCTCAAGTTTTGTAAACCAATTCAAAATTCTGTAAATCCTCATCCAACATGGCCGAAGTTCCCTCCACCTTTCACCTCAAAACAGGGCAGTCTGCGCCCGATTTCACCCTACCTGACGGCAAAGGCACCTCCACCACCCTATCCAGCCTCATTGAGGGCCGGATGGGCCTGATCGTCGCCTTCGTCTGCAACCATTGCCCCTTTGTGGTCCATCTGGCAGACGCCTTGGGCACATTCGCCAAAGAATGCGAGAAGAGAGGCGTCAGCTTTGTCGCAATCAGTTCCAATGACGCCGAAAACTATCCAGCCGATTCACCCGAGAATATGGTCAGATTTGCCCAATCGAGTGGTTGGGAGTTTCCATATCTCTACGACGGTAGCCAGATGGTGGCCAAATCTTATGCGGCGGCGTGTACACCTGACTTCTATCTATTCAACGGGGATGGCCGATTGACCTACGCCGGTCAATTCGACGCTACGCGCCCCGGCCGCGGAGGCAGCCCAACCGGGGACGACCTTCGCGGAGCTGTTGATGACCTCCTCGCCAGCCGCCCAACTCCCGAACCGTGGTATCCCAGCAGCGGGTGCAACATCAAGTGGAAGCCCGGAGAATCTCCCGACTATTTTGATTAATATTTCAGGATCGCAACCGCCTTCTCCTCTTTTAGATTCCCCTGGTTATGTTCGCACGGCAACTACACGCCTCTGCCTTCCTCGGCTTCACCCTACTGACGAGCACTCTCCTCAAGGCCCAACCGCCGAATATAGTCTTTATCGTCGCTGACGATATGGGCTATGCGGACCTCTCGAGCTTCGGCGCTCCCGACGTCAAGACACCCAATATCGACCGCATCGGCGAGGAAGGGATTAAGTTCACAAACATCTATGCTATGGGGCCGGAGTGCACCCCTTCGCGGGTTTCTTTTCTCACCGGACGTTACCCTCAGCGCGTCGGCGGAATGGAATGTGCCATTGGCACTGGCAATGTAGGCCGCTATGATGACGCAACCCGGTTGGCACAGGCCGGTGACCTCGGCCTTCCACCTTCACACGCCGTTCTAGCGCCCAAACTAAAAAAGGCCGGTTATCATAACGCCATTTTCGGGAAGTGGCACTTAGGATATGAGGAGAAATTCTCTCCGCTAGATCAAGGGTTTGATACGTTCATTGGTTTTCTTGGCGGTAATGTGGACTACTTCCGACACCGGGAGTTGTCCGATATTGACGTTTATCTCTCAGGCCGTGACATTCTCAAGAGCCGCGAAGGCTACACGACCGACCTCATCACCGAGGACGCTATCAAGTATCTCAACGAACGCCGCAACGACCCACATACCCCGTTTTTCCTCTACCTGCCGCACGCAGCGCCACACTTCCCTTTCCAGGGTCCAAAAGACGACGATGGGACGATGCCATCATCCAAAGATTGGACAAAGGGTAGTCGGGAGACCTATCTGAAAATGATGGAGAGCCTTGATCAATCTGTCGGAGCAGTTCTTGAAGGAATTGAGGCTATCGGAATCGCTGACAACACCATGATTGTGTTTACCAGTGATCACGGTGCGATGAAGCCCGGGCTGAACACCCCGTGGCGGGATTACAAGGGTACGCTTTTTGAGGGCGGCATCCGCGTGCCTCTTCTCGTGCGCTGGCCAGCTAAAATCGCGGCTGGCTCCACCTCAGACCAAGTTGGTAGCCTCATGGACCTAACCAGAAGCTTTCTTGAGGCCGCCGGAACCGAAACCGGTGAACTTAACCTCGATGGCGAAGACCTCTTCACCCTAGCCCTCGACGGAGAATCCCTGATTGAGCGTAGCCTCCACTGGCGGGCAAAACGATCACCGCAGGTCTGGAGCGCCACCCGAAACGGAAAATGGAAATGGATTCGAAATGAAAACGACGGTCAGGTCTCGGAATGGCTCTTCAATCTTGATGACGATCCGCACGAAAAAGACAATCTGCTTGGGGAGGGAATGACGCCCCGACAAAGTGCAATCTATGCCATGCTGAGACTCAACCATGAAGCATGGGAGACGAATGTGGCGCCGAACCGCTAGATCACAAAATTGGTCGGATTTTGCGGTTGTTGTATCAGCCTCCGCGAAGCATCAACTTTTCAGTCGAAACTACGGCAAGTTGGTCAACATTACCGCGTGAGTTCTCCATCCAATAGCGAGTCCGCCCCCAGGCAAGAACGTCCCACCTGGGTCGTCGGCCATAAAAACCCAGATACTGACGCGATCTGCTCTGCAATTGCCTATGCCGATTTGCTGAGGCAAACCCGCATTCCTGACGCTGAAGCCGCTTGCTGCGGGCCTCCAAACCAGCGCACGGAATGGGTTCTCGGTCAGGCTGGAGTTGGGCGCCCAAAACTAATGCCCGATGTTTATCTCCGCGCCGAAGATGTCTGCAGAAGTGACGTTTCTACCGCGAAAGTCACCGACACAGTGATCGAGGCCTACCGTCAAATGACGGCGCTAAACTATCGCAGCCTTCCCGTCTCCGACGAGAATGGCACCCTAGTCGGCATGGTGGCGCTTCAGGATCTGCTCGCTCTACTCATTCCGGAAACAGGACAGGGTGAAGACGCACGAACAGTCAACGCGTCGACGCGTAACATCAGCCGAATTCTCGGTGGTGACTTCGTCAATGAGACCGAATACTGCGATGAAGAAAAAGACTACCTCATGATGGTGGCCGGCTCGTCTGAGCCTGTTATGTCTGAGCGGATCGCACGATTCCCGAGAGAGCAACTCATCATCATCACGGGCGACCGGGTTGGCGTTCAACTCCACGCCGTGGAAGCCGGTGTGCGATGCCTCGTAATTACGAGCGGCTTCAGTCCATCCTCTGCCATTATTGCAGCTGCTAAGGCGGCTAACACAGCCATCATTGTTACTGATCACGATACTGCATCGACTACACAGCTCATTCGAGGCGCTCGATCAATCCACGGAGCCGTATCAGACGACTATGTAGATTTTTATCCAGAAGTACGCCTCCAAGTCATCAAAGAAAAGATCAAGTCACTCCGCAAACAGGCGCTCTTCCCCGTTTGCGACCCAGAGACCAAAGAACTGATTGGCGTTTTCTCAAGAACCGACCTGGTTAACCCCGACCGACCAAAGTTGGTTCTCGTTGATCACAACGAATTCTCGCAAGCGGTCGCTGGTGCTGATGAAGCGGAAATCATCGAGGTGATGGATCACCATCGTCTCAGCGGGAATCTCGTCACTAAGGAACCCGTTCAATTCATCAACCTTGCCGTCGGATCAACATGTACTATTGTCGGTAATTCTTTCCGCATAAACAAACTTTCACCGGGCAAGAGCACTGCCTTGTGCATCTGTGCCGGGATTATTTCCGACACACTCAATCTTACCTCACCGACCACCACCGAACTCGACGCAGAAATTTTAGCCTGGGCCAGTAAGATTGCAGATATCGATGTTGATAAATTCAAGGAGTTATTCTTTGCTGCCGGCTCTGTGCTGCGCGGTAGTGATATCAAGCAGGCTGTCGGATCTGACCGAAAGGAGTTTGAGGAGAACGGCTACAAACTCAGTATCTCTCAGGTCGAGGAGATTGGCTTTGATTATTTTTGGCCTTGCCGAGATGCCCTGCAGGAGGAACTTCGCAACCTTGTTGCAGAACGTAGGCTCGACTTTGCATGCCTCATGGTGACGGATATCACGCTGAGTGACAGCCTGCTTCTGATTGAGGCGAGCGCTGACATACGCAGCCGCATTTCATATCCGAAAAAGGATCCCCACCTCTTTAATCTTCGAGGTGTAGTCAGCCGCAAAAAACAGCTCTTCCCCTACATTAGCTCGATCCTCGCAGAAATTCCAGATACGGAGAGCGACTAGAAAGTCGCTTCCTCTCGCTCACTACCATCAGAGGCGCTTCAACAGCGAAGCTCAGTGGGAATAGCCCTTTCTCGTATCGAACTGGCGCGGATCGCAGGGCCGCGCAATCTTCAATTCCATACAAACGTGCCGGGATCAGCAACGCTCATTGGATTTTTTGGCTATTGAGTTAGTGGGACTGCTAGGATATCGCGTCGACCTGCCGCATACACCTGAAGAAGGAGCACATCAGAACCAAAATCTTCAAGGATATCGTAGGCTTCTGTAACATCACTGACGTTCTTTTGATCGATCTGAGTGATCACCATCCCCGGACGGAGTCCAGCTTCAGCAGCTGAAGCGTTGTCCTTCACGCTTTCGACAATCACACCGAGAACACTGTCATCGAGGCTTAGGGCGGCGCGGGTTTCATCGTCCAGATTTTTGATACGCACCCCTTCGATTAGCTCCTCGGGCTTATCTGGCTTGGGGTTACTTCCTTGAACCCCAGCCAAAGAATTAGAGTCGGAATCAAGATCGCCGAGCACCACGTCAAGCGAACGTTCTTTGCCGTTACGGATTAGTTCAAACTCAACTGCCTTGCCGGGGCTAGTGTTGGAAATATCAAGACGCAGAGTCTGCATATCATCAACCTTTCTGCCATTGTAGCCCACAATAAGGTCGCCAGGCTTTATCCCCGCATCTTCTGCCGGGGTATCTGCGCCAACTTCAGTGACGAGAACACCGGAAGAGTCTTTTCGTCCAAGGGCTTTAGCGTAGTTTCCATCAAGCTCACGAAGGAACACTCCGAGGAATCCCCGCTTCACTACGCCGCCATCATCAAGAAGACGTTGTACAATGTTTAGCGCCATATTAGCAGGTATGGCAAAACCGATTCCAATATTCCCCCCGGAGAACCCCGACTGGATAGCTGTGTTGATCCCAATAAGTCGACCATTTGCATCTACGAGAGCACCGCCGGAGTTCCCACGATTGATGGCCGCATCTGTCTGGATGAAGTTTTCATAACCTCCGTTGGTAATGTTCAATTCGTTTCGTCCCAGACCACTAATGATCCCTACGGTAGCAGTCTGCTCTAAACCAAGCGGATTACCAACCGCTAGGGCAACGTCGCCAATACGAAGGTTTGTGCTGTCACCGATCGTGATCGCTTTCAAGCCCTCGGCGTCAATCTTGATCAGTGCCACGTCCGTGCGAGGATCTGCTCCAACCAGCGTTGCTTTATACTCCCTATTATTTGTTGAGAGGGAAACTGTAATAGTGTCGGCGGCGCCGACGACATGGTCGTTGGTTAGTATATACCCGTCAGGTGAAACGATTACGCCCGAACCAAGACCTTCCTCACTTCTCTCGGGCGTGCCCTGCTCCTCTTCGAAACGCTCAAAGAAGTTATCGGGCAAATCTGGGAACATCCGTCGAAATAACTCTTCCTGCATCGGGTTCCGCGCGTTTGTGAGTTGCACTGATTTATTAGCCAAAATGGTGACAACAGCGGGCATCACATTTTCAAGTGCTGGGGCGTAACTCGAGGGTGCAGCACCGACTGATTCAAGCGGAGATCGGTCGATCGAAAGCTTCTTTTCCAGTTCCGAGTATTTGATTGTCTCGGCTTGGATGCCCTGCGGGCCGAGAGCAAGAACGCTGGCCAGGACAACCATTGAACAGAAGAGGTTGAGGTGTCTTTTCATGGATTTGAGTATTTGTTGTCGGACGAGTTTCGTAGCTAACAGGATTATTGCCCAATTTTCGTTGCTTAATAGAGCGAAGTGTTCAAATTTTTCTGTCTAAGTTTTCCAAAGTTTTTAAGCATGCCTTCGCTGATCTCACAAGACCGTTACGCTGACCAATGCTTATCGAGAGAAGAAAAACAGAGATATGCCCGGCACCTTACCATCCCCGATGTCGGTATAGAGGGCCAAAAACGCCTCAAAGCCGCTAAGGTGCTTTGCGTTGGAGCTGGAGGACTTGGATCTCCTGTCATGATGTACCTAGCCGCCGCCGGAATCGGCGAGATCGGATTGGTTGACTTTGATCGGGTCGAATTTTCAAACCTTCAACGCCAATTACTCCATGATACTGAAGATGTCGGCAGACTTAAGACAGAATCGGCGACTGAACGTATCTCCCACATCAATCCCGGAGTAAAGGTTACTACCTACGAGGAAGCGCTGACTAGCGAAAATGCTGAGGCAATCTCAGAACCATACGATCTTATTATTGACGGCTCAGACAACTTCACAACCCGCTACCTCACGAACGATCTGGCCACCCTGACAGGAAAACCAAACATTTACGGCTCCATTTATCGATTCGAGGGCCAGGTTTCAGTCTTCGCATCTCATCTTGGCGGTCCCTGCTACCGCTGCCTCTTTCCTGAGCCACCCGAACCGGGACAAATACCAAGCTGTGCAGAAGGCGGAGTCCTTGGCGTACTGCCGGGCATCGTCGGCTGTCTGCAAGCAAATGAAGCGATCAAGTTGATCCTTGGGATTGGCGACTCTTTAGTAGGTCGTCTTCTCCACTTCGATGCCCTAGCTTTCCGCTTCCGTGAAATCAAGCTCAGACGTGATTCCGAGTGCGCCGTGTGCGGTGATCGCGCTACCATTAAAGAGCTAAAAGAAATCACCTTCGCCTGCAATATGAGCACCCCAAACCTTCTCGAAATTGATGTTCAGCAACTCAAGACGCGGTTGGATCAACCTAGTCCTTTTATCCTCCTCGACGTGCGCGAGCCTTCCGAGATTGAAATCGGAAACATCGAACAATCCATTTTCATCCCGCTAGGCGATCTGTCAGAGAGGATTGGCGAACTCGATCCTGGCGCCGAAATAGTCGTTCTCTGCAAGACTGGCGGCCGCAGCGCTAAGGCGCTTAGCATTCTCAATGAATCCGGCTTCACCAACGCCTGCCACGTAAAAGGCGGCATCTCAGCTTGGGCTGAGGACATTGATTCAACTATCGAAGTCTTATGAGTCAGCATGGGCTATCCCACGAAACCTCTAGGTTGCTGCGTTGCCCCGTAACGCAACAGCCTCTTCACTTTGCCGAAGGTGACGAACTTTCAGGCTTTGAAGCCGAGTTCCCAGAGGGCGCCTATCTTACGAAGGACCGAAAGCGAGCCTACCCAGTCGAAAACGGCTTTCTTAATCTTGTCCCCGAAAGAGGCGAAACCTCGGCTGACTAAATGGCACTGCCGGCCCACCCCATCTTGCGGTGCAATACGGTGTAGAAATCCTGATCAGGCAGGGAAATCAGCGGAAGGGTAAAGCTTGCCAACTCCAGTTTGACTTCGGCGGGATCGGAGAACTCGACTAACAACCGACCATCGACGTAGAGAGCGAGATCATCCCTTTGTTCCGGAGCCTTTAGGGAGACCTGACTGCTGGCGCCCACAACCAATGGTCGATCAGCAAGAGTGTGGGGACAGATTGGAGTGACGACAAAAACATCAGCGCCGGGCTGCACCAGAGGGCCGCCGGCAGATAGCGAGTAAGCGGTAGAGCCCGTAGGGGTCGCTACGATGAGACCATCACCCGTGTAACGATTTGCCATACGCCCGTTCACCCAAGCTTCCACATGGATAACCCGTGAACCAACTCCCCGAGAGAAGGTTACCTCATTGAGAGCGACAAATTCTTCTCTCTTCTCTCCATTGAGGAGAAAACTGCCCGAGAGAATGATCCGATCGGTCTGCTGATATTCTCCCGTCGCAAGAGCATTAACGAGTTTACCGCTCTCCTCCTCAGTGGCACAAGTGAGGAATCCCAGCGTTCCGGTATTGATTGCGGCCATTGGCTTTACCTTTTCCCGCAGTTGTCTTAGCAGCCAGAGAATCGTGCCATCACCACCAAGGACAACGATCACATCAACCACCTCGATGAACTCCTCTAATTGGAGCCCACCCGATTGCCCTGCAAGGTCGGCCGTCCTTAGATCGAGGCTCACCTCGATCTTGGCCGTTTCAAAACGCAGCAACAAATCCGCCAACAATTCCTTGGCGCCAGATTTGGACAGGTTGGCGATAATGCCTACTCGGGGTGCTTTAGCCATGCGAGAAATTCGATATTTCCGTCTGTTCCACTGATAGGCGACTGTGTCAGGCCATGCCAGCTTTTTCCGAGGTCGTCGCATACGAAAGAAGAGATCTTTTCCACTGCCTCTTCATGCAATTCAGGTTCACGGACAATGCCTCCTTTACCAATTTGCTCCTTTTTTAGCTCAAACTGAGGCTTGATAAGACAAATGACTGTTCCGTCCGGCTTCAATACCTGAAATACCCGAGGTAAGATCAAAGTTAAAGAGATAAATGATACATCAATGACGACGAGATCAACTTCTTCACCGATATCACCGGGCTGCAAGTAGCGGATATTAATCCCTTCGCGGGAGACCACACGCTCGTCATTGCGGATCTTCCAAGCCAGTTGGTTCTTCCCAACATCATAGGCGAACACTTTTGTGGCCCCTCGCTGTAGCACGCAATCAGTAAAACCGCCAGTTGAGGCACCGGCATCCAATACCACCATTCCCCTAACGTCGATGCCGAACTCATCCAACGCTTTCTCAATCTTCAGACCTCCACGGCTGACGAATTTCGGGCGACTTTTGACAAGAATCTGCGCGTCTTCTTCGACCTTGCTCCCTGGCTTCAGCAACCCGTCCATGCCTTCAACCCTCACTTCACCAGCCAGAATGAGCCGCTTGGCCATTTCGCGGGATTCAGAGAGTCCGCGGCGAGCCAATGCTTGATCAAGTCGTTCCTTACTCATTTAGGTCCAAGGCAACTCGATCGTTTCGATCAATTTGCCGTTCTTAATTAGTGAAGGTGCATTCAGCTATTTTTTCAAGCGTCCAGGCTTCGGCGATCCTGCTTCAGCCCCTGAAGTTCCAAAGAAATCCTGACACAACCTAAGAATTAGTGATCAGAGAAATTATCCGCGTCGCGCCCATTCCTAAGCTGCCTAAACCGTGTCAAAGGACCCATGCCCCGCAAGCTCCTAGCTCTTTTCCGAGGCCAACGCCAATTTAAAGACTTTTTTCGAGGGTAGTGACAGAAAGGACTCGATGTTAAGCTCCCTCGGGAATCATAGTGCCGACACCCGTCGCCTAAAGCAAAGTCGAGCAAAAATGACTTAGTTCAGCTCTGAAAATTTAATCCAGACGGCGAACTTTCACATTTTGAAAGTGAACGACGTTACCGTGGTCTTGAAGACAGATATGCCCCTCGGTCGGTTTCCCAAAATCCGCATACTTTGAGAACTTGCTCGCCGCGACTCGCTTGTTCCAGTCCTCTGATCCCTTGACGTATTCGAAGTATTTGGTGCCGTTCATATAGTGAACGCACTTTTCGGGGGTTATGATGATATGGACCGAATTCCATTCGCCAGCAGGCTTTGCTGCATCGACATCCGCCCGGTATAGTTGATAGAGCCACCCTGCTTTCTGAGGATCTTTCCCGTGATCATTGTCCTGAATCTGAATTTCTGGACCAGTACGCCAGGCCTTGGCTTCGGTCTCTTGGACGTGGAACATAATCCCACTATTACCCTGAGGAGAGATCTTGAAGTCGAGTTTCAGTTCAAATGCTCCATACTGCTCCTTCGTAATAATATCTCCCCCTCCTTTGCCCGTGAGAGTGAACGCATCCCCTTCAATCTTCCATTTCTCGTTCACTTCCTGAGTCATAGATTGGGAAAGCATGTAGTTGCGCCAGGAAGAGAGGTCCTTACCATTGAACAGCAGTTGCCATTCACCCGCTTTCTCCTTTGCAGTCAGGGTATTATTTTTCTTCCCATGATGGTCGGCTACAGCGTAGTGCGTTAGACTGGAAACCAGAAAAATTGCGCCAAAAAAATGCATCGATGATCTCATTAAGTTGGGATAACACTCTTTTCTGATTCAATCAACGCCATGAAAACGTCTATTTTCCTCCTTTTTACTGTTCTATTTTCAGGTCCCGCCTTCACTGACGAGCCTCCTCACATTGTCTTTGTCATGGCGGATGACCAGGGTTGGGGCCAGACCAGCTACAATGGTCATCCACACCTAAAAACTCCACACTTGGATGCCATGGCTTCCAATGGTCTTCGATTCGATCGTTTCTATGCCGGAGCATCCAACTGTTCACCGAGTCGCGCGACAGTTTTGACTGGTCGCAGCAACGATCGCACGGGAGTTCAGACCCACGGATATCCGCTCCGCTTGCAGGAAAAAACAATTGCCCAAGCTCTGAGCTCCGCAGGCTACGCCACCGGACACTTCGGAAAATGGCACCTCAATGGCCTCCGCGGACCAGGCGTTCCCGTGCTGGCTGACGACTCTCATCATCCGGGTGCCTTCGGATTTCAGCACTGGCTCACCACCACCAATTTCTTCGATATGGATCCACTGCTTGGTCGCATGGGCGAATTTGAGGAATTCGAAGGAGACTCTTCAGAGGTTGTTGTCGAAGAGGCACTGAAGTTCATTAAGGACAACGCAGGTAACAAACCGACATTCACCGTAATCTGGTATGGCACTCCCCATGACCCCATGAAAGCTTCTGACGAAGATCGTGCCCCTTTCGCAGAACTCCCTGAGGAATACCAGCATCAGTATGGTGAGATCGTCGCTATGGATCGCAGTGTTGGAGCCCTGCGCAAAGGACTTCGCGAACTTGGCATCGCCGACAACACCCTCCTATGGTTCACGAGTGACAATGGGGGGCTGTCAAAGTTCGGTCCGGAAACAATGGGAGGCCTTCGTGGCTCCAAGAACACGATGTATGAAGGTGGCTTGAGAGTGCCGGGAGTTATAGAGTGGCCCGACAGAATCCCGAAAAAACGCACCACTACTTTCCCGGCGGGAACGATTGATATGTTTCCGACGATCGCCGAGATCGTTGACCTTCCGGACGACAGCTTTCTGCAGCCACAAGATGGCCTTAGCCTCCTGCCTCTCATTGACGGGAAGCAGAAAACACGGAACGGCTACCTTCCATTTCGTCACTCTGGTCGAGGGGTCTTGACCGGAGACCGCTATAAGATCGTTCGTCAAAAAGGTGAGTATGAGCTTTACGATCTTATCGAAGATCGGAATGAGACCACCAATCTCATCAATACCAAACCCAACATTGCCAAGAAACTGATCGCGAAATACGAAGCATTTGATGCTTCGCTCGAAGAGTCCGTCGCCGGCAAAGACTATCCGGGGGGTCGAGTTGATCCAGCTCAACCTGAACGGCGCTTCTGGCACGAGGACGAGGCTTATCAGCCACACTTTCCCACGTTTCTAGGACGATGGGAATATGAACGGTATCGTAAGCAGCTAGACGAAACGACGGGAAAGCAACGGAGAGGGCAAAAGAAAAAAACAGTGGGTAAGTCCTTCTAACGACCTATTCTATCTTTGCGAATCACAGGGAACTTCTTCTTGAAGGGTTGCCAATACAGTGTGTGTTTCGAAAAGAAAACGCGACCTAATGGCCCACTCCCTGACTATCCCAAAATGGTATGACCTCCACACCCACTTCCGGCAGGGAGAGAACGTGGGCATCTATCTATCAGATCATTTGCAAATGGGCTGCGCAGGTGCGCTGGCCATGCCGAATACTAAGCCACCTGTTTCCCGCGTGACAGGACCAAAGTCTGACTCCGCATGGTCGATCGAGGCTTATCGGGCTGAATTACTTGAAGCAGGGGCCGAGGCCTTTGACCACCTCATCACTCCACTTTACCTGACTGCTGAGACGACTCCTTCGATGATCGACGAGGGAGCCGCCACCGGCCTTCTTCGCGCAGCCAAATACTACCCACCCCATGGCACTACCAACGCCGACTACGGGATTCCCATGGATGAATGGATTGGCAGCGATGTCTTCAAGGCGATGGAGGCAAACCAGATTGCACTTTGCATCCACGGAGAACAACACGCTCTGCATGGCGCGGAGTATTTTGACGAGAAGCAAACAGCTGAGTCCGAATTTTACACTCATCGCATTCCAAGAATTCTCAACGAGCACCCCAATCTTCGCATCATTTGCGAGCATATCACGACAGCAACGGCGGCGAAATTTGTCGCCTCAGCACCCGATCACATCGGCGCTACCATTACCCCGCAGCACCTGCTCTACACAGTTGGTCACCTAATTCAGGGCCTCAAGTATCATCTCTATTGCCTGCCCATGGTCAAGTTTGAGCGTGACCGCGAAGAGCTACGCAAAGCTCTACTTACTCCGGGACAGTCGAAGTTTTTCGCCGGAACCGACAGCGCTCCGCACACCACCAAAGCAACAGAGTGCGGTTGCGCTGCTGGATGCTATACAGGCGGCTGTGCACCTCAGCTTTATGCAATGGCTTTCGAGGAAGCAGGCGCCAACCTTTTCAGTGACGAGGGCAGAGAAGCGTTCACTCGATTCCTATGCAGTAACGGCCCGTCGTTTTATGGCTTCCAGCCGACACAAGAGACGTTTGAACTGGTCAAATCGCCATCCTCATGCGTGACGCATGAGACACCTGATGGCCCGGTTGTCCCCTTGCCTGTCGGTATGCAACTCGAACTGACGTGGTCCATCGCCTGACCCCTTCCTCCGATTTTTTCATGAACAGATATCGACTGTTTTTATCGCAGTTAGCCGGCAAAAGTCCCGCAGGCCCTCCGAGGATTGTTTCTGTTTTTGAGTCATTCGCCGCGCCCTATTTAATGTATGGTAGAAGATAAGCTCTATGATGGCGAAGATGTCATTAAGAAGCTAAGGAGCCGAAACCAAAACACCTTTTGATTGTCGTCTTCATTCCCCTCAGGTGGCTCGTTCAGCTCATTTAAATCTGGTCATCTGAGCTTTTAGCACCGCTGCGATTTAAAACACGATCATGAAAATACCGGTTGCCCGGTAACAGTTTCTCAACTACAATCACCGCCCGTCAGTCTGGCGGTTTCCGCAAAAAGGGGCATTAGCTCAGTTGGTAGAGCACCTGCATGGCATGCAGGGGGTCAGCGGTTCAAATCCGCTATGCTCCACTTTTGCCCCTATAGGGGCTACTATACCGAAGGGTAAGTGTATACCGAAGGGTAAGTGAATTTTCTCTCGAGGTGGCTTGATAATGTTCCAAAGGAACGCTCCATTGCATGCTCATGGATCGCGCCTCAAATCTCTCCAAGTTTCTTCAGTCGGATGGACGCACTGTCATCCTCCCAATCGACCACGGTAGCGTCATTCCAGTGGCGGGATTGAAACCACTCGAGATCATTGAAGATCTCAATCCGTTTGTCGATGGATTCGTCGTGAATCTTGGTGTCGCCAAGGCGGCTGCGGATCTGTTTGGAGATAAAGGAGTTTGTCTGCGAACCGACTGCTACAAACCGGTCTACGGAGAGAATGTCGACGAAGGCAGCTACAGGCTCTACGGGGCAGATGATGCTCTAAGTGTCGGCGCGCAAGCGATGATGAACATGCTTTACTCGCACCACCCGAACGAAGCGGACAACGCCCGCGAGGTAGCAGAACTCATCAGTGAAAGCCTGGAAACCGATATCCCAATCATTTTGGAAGCATTGCCTTTCAGCATCGGGCGCCCGGATGACTACACCGTCGAAAATATCGGTTTCACCGTCCGGGCCGCAGCGGAACTCGGTGCAGACATCGTAAAAACTGCCTTCCCCGCCAACGGGACGGTCGACGATTTCCGAGCTATCGTCGAATCCTGCTTCGTTCCCGTAATCGTTCTCGGCGGTGCAGCAATGGGTGATGATAAAGCCCTGCTTGCTATGATTAAAAAGGCAATGGATGCGGGAGCGATCGGGACCGCTGTTGGCCGGAATATTTTCCAACATGCTCAGCCCGCGAAAATTGCGGCAGCGATCAGCGCGATTGTTCACGAAGAAGCCTCGGTCGACTCTGCCCTGAAACTTCTTTGAGGGTGCGCATCTACGCTCCGTAAAAGCAGTGAAATTACTTGGGGTCGGTCTACTTTTGTGTGGTTGGCGTAGACTTTTTGTTGGTTTCCCCGTATTCAATAACGAGCCTCGGCTCGAATGCTCCCATGATCGTTCCCTCTCTCCAGTATGCCGCTCGCATCATGCGCAGCGCTGACAAACGCCACCTCGGAAAGTTCATGTGGAACTTCGGCGTCAAGGGCATACGCTCAGTGAACCTCTACAAGAAGAGGATGAAAGAAGGGATCTACTTCCCTCCCTTCCTCTACCTCTCTATTCTCAACAGCTGCAATCTGCGCTGTCAGGGATGCTGGGTCGACGTTGATAAGCCACGCGAGAGCCTCAATCTCGAGGAACTCAATAAAGTCGTCAATGACGCCAAGGCTCATGGCAACGCTTTCTTCGGCATCCTCGGCGGAGAGCCTTTCATGCACCCCGAACTGCTAGATTTCCTCGCTCAGCACCCAGACTGTTTTTTTCAGGTCTTCACCAACGGGCAAATGATCACAGAAAAAAAGGCCAAGCAGCTGCGACAGATCGGCAACGCAACGCCACTTATTTCGATCGAAGGCACTGAAATTGTCGCGAACGAACGTCGCGGAGGCAAAGATGTTTTGAACCGCACCCTGAGGGGCCTCGACAACTGCCTAAATAATAGGCTGCTTACAGGTGTAGCGACGAGCCTTTGTCAGACCAACATCGATGACCTTCTTACCGAAAAATGGTTGAGGAAGCTCATTGACCGTGGTGTTCATTACGCCTGGTATCACACCTATCGCCCTGTTGGCCCGCAACCTAACGAGGGCCTCGCTTTAACACCGGATCAGGCGCGCAGAGTCCGGGACTTCATTGTCACCATGCGCACTAAACTTCCGCTCGGAATTATTGATGCCTACTACGATGGCGAAGGTCGTGCCCTTTGCCCAATGGCTAACGGCATTTCACACCACATTTCGCCGACTGGAGCCATCGAACCCTGCCCTATCATCCAGTTTGCGACTGAAAACGTGCGCGATGGCTCAGTATACAAAACCTTGACTCAGTCGGCTTTTATGAAGGATTTCCGAGAAACCGCTGCCAGCCACACTCGGGGGTGCATCGTTCTGGAACGCCCTGACCTTGTTAAAGACCTCGTCGTGAAACACGGGGCCACAGATACCACCATCAGGAAAACTGCGATCGCAGAACTCGATGCCATGACTCCACGCAACAGTCAATGGCTGCCAACCGGCGAAGAAATCCCTGAAAAGCACCCCGTCTATCGGTGGGCCAAGAGAATTTGGTTCAACGACTTCGGTGCTTACGATGACCTCGATGCTAAGGCTGCTGAAAAAGAATTGGCTCGAGGTAAGCCGAAGGCGCGGGCACTTTGTGATTGAGAGAAGAGCCATTCGGCTCCCCGAGGCCAAACTTTCTGAAACAACAACCCGATCGGACAAACTCTCGGGAAACTTTTTCCTGCCTCGTCATCGAGGCTTAGAAACTACGTTGCCGCGGCCCCCTACCCCCGTCTTTCTATTGTCAAAATCACCCAGTCACCGACGAAGTTGATCGGTAGAGTCCGCCGGTGGATCAAAGTTCAACAAGGCTCATATGATTATTCTTAATTCGCCACAAATAATTGTATATTAGATGCTTATATGTTATTTTTATACTACACGGCTTATTCGCTAATCTTCGCAAAAACTTGAGTTTTCGCCTCCGTATCTTTGCTCTATTAACGTTTCGCGATTAGGCTCACCTTTTGAGCCAGTTACCAGGCCCCAACAAGATTTCACTTCTAGCATGCTCCCCTGGTTCCAAGACAACAAATTTCCGCTCTTCCTTGCGCCGATGGCAGGAGTGACCGACCTCGTGTTTCGTCGCATATGCAAGGAACAGGGAGCAGACGTCATGGTGACTGAGTTCGTTTCAGCCGAGGGGATCATCCAAGCCGATGAGCGCACCCGCGTCTATACGGAATTTGAAGACGGTCAACGCCCAGTCGGCGTCCAACTTTTCGGCGCAGATGGCCCGCGCATGGCGGAAGCTGCCAAAAAGATAATCGACTGGAAGCAGCCGGATTTCATCGATATTAATTTTGGCTGCCCAGTAAAAAAGGTCGTTTCCCGAAACGGGGGCTCCTCTCTGCTCAGGGACTGCCCCGTCCTTGCTCAGGTCGCTGAGTCAATTGCCAAGGGCGTTGGCGATCAAGTTCCAGTAACTGCCAAGATTCGAATTGGTTGGGATCAAATGATGATTAACGCCCCCGAGGTATGCCGAATTCTCGAGGAATGCGGTATGCAAACCATTGCTATTCACGGGCGCACCCGGGCCCAAGGCTACACAGGAGAGGCTGATTGGGACATCATAGACGAATGCTCTCAAACGGTAAATGTGCCAATCGTTGGCAACGGAGACATTAACTCCGGTGCTGATGTCAAGAAGCGCAGGGATACAACAGGAGTTAGCGGGGTAATGATTGGCCGATCAGCCATGCAACACCCATGGGTGTTCCGAGACGCCAAGCATTTTCTGGAGACCGGCGAAAAACCCGAGGCAATCAGCACCGAGGAACGATGGAAACTCGTTCTCCGTCACGCTAAAATGCTTCTTGAATGGGGAAAGTTCCCAAACGAAAAATTCGCTATGCAATCCCTTCGTTCGCGGCTTATGGCCTATTCCAAAGGCCTTCCGGGCGGGAAGGCACTGCGCGTCCGCTTTTCATCCGTAGCAACCTTGAGTGAACTTGAGGATATCGCCGCAGACCATCTCAAGAAACAGCAGGAGCAACGTGCACCTCGAGAACCCAGCATGACAGCACCCTCCTAAGCTCCAATCACGTTCACAGGATTCTCAATTCAACCCAGAGCAATCCAGCAATGACCGCTTAAAACATCGTTCGCGAGCCATAGTAAGGTTAAAGTCTAGTTTGACCCGCCTGATCGCGGCCATCAGGCCAGCGCAAGCGATCAAAAGAAACGAAAGCGCTCCGCTGTCGACTCAAGGAAGGCCCACGTAAACTAAGGAGGCCATAAATTTTAACAAAGTTTAAATAAATTTTAACAAAGTTTAAATAAATTAAAATTTATTTTGAAGCATTCGTGAGATTATTGTCAGCTATCGCGAAATTGCATTCGGGTCCGTCCACCTGCAAAGCATCACCCCTCAAGACTATGTTAGCCGTTATCTCTCCTGCCAAGACCCTCGATTACGACTCGTCATGTCCCAGTCACTGTCCCACCCAGCCAGCTTTCTTGACTGAGGCTTCTGAACTCGTCGCTGTTCTCAAGGCAAAGACTCAGCCCCAACTTCGGGAACTCATGACCATAAGCGAGAAACTTGCGGATGAGAATCTGGAGCGCTACAAGGCGTGGTCGCAGCCTTTTACCGAAGACAACGCTAGGGCGGCTCTATTCGCTTTCAAGGGCGACGTCTACAGCGGCTTCGAAACCTCCGCTTACGGGAAATCCGAGCTTCGATACGCTCAGAAGCACCTTCGGATTCTTTCGGGTTTATACGGAGTTCTTCGTCCCCTCGACCTAATGCAGCCATACCGTCTGGAAATGGGGACTCAACTAGAGAACGCTTCCGGAAAAAATCTCTACACTTTCTGGGCGGGTCGACTCACTGAGAATATCAACAAATCCCTCAAAAGCTCCGGCTCAAATACTTTTGTGAATTTGGCTTCGAACGAGTATTTCTCGGCTCTTCAGCAAGACGACATTAAGGGCGAAATCATTACCCCACAGTTTAAGGATCTGAAGAATGGGGTCTACAAGTTCATTACCTTCTATGGGAAGAAAGCACGCGGAATGATGTGTGATTTCATGATCAGGAATGAGGTTAGAACTACCGATGACCTCAAGCAATTCAACGCCGCAGGCTATCGCTTTAACAATGAATTGAGTGAAGGGCCAAACTGGGTCTTCACCCGTGATAAAGTTCCGGTAAGCTGAGCCTCCCAAACCAAGAGATGACCTGCAGCAGGCCAAAAATTCTTCTGACCTCACTCATGATAATTGGCTGTGGAGTAGGGCACATCTGGGCTCAAGAGACCCCCAGTCTCGAAGTCGAGACACCGTCTTCACTCTCGGTTCCGCTGCTCCTAGATATCTCGCGCCGTTCTCTCAAGAACTTCCTCGAAGACGGACCGGCCCTAGAAGCCTATCGGCGGCCTGATGAAACCATCGATGATCTAGAAGACGCCTTCACCATCGGGGCCCTGCGTGGAGGCTACACTCTGATCTGGGATGCCACCGCTTGCCGCCTTGTTGGCGTAGTCGATTTGAAACTCTCGGAACCGAATGATGAGGCCTCTCCTCGGAGCATCCCGAACCAACCGAAATCACCCTATCTTCTTTTGGCTGAAGGGTATCATCCTCTCACAGGTTCGCTGGGGGCATTTGGAAAGCCACTCTACTTCGGATTTCGCATCGTCGACGGGATTCCAGAATTCCTCTACAATCATGGCGCCCTGCAGGTCGAGGAACGCCTTTGGCTTGAAGGCGATGGATATATTTTGAAACACCGGTTTACCGTTAAGGATCCGAAAAACGCTATCCTCTTGCGTTTCCCAGAATCCTGGAAAGCACTGATTACAGATGCCAGTGCAGGCACTTGGAACGGCCAGACCCTATCTGTGTCCGTTGAAGATACTGCGAAGGTTGTCCTAACCTACGATCTTCTGCCCAAATCCGAACGCGAAGAGGCTGATTGATGGCGCGTTGGCTTCTCATCTTTGTCCCTTTATTTAGGGTGACGCTTCTAATCGGGTTCGCACAAGAATTTGATCCGTTAGATGCTGATACACCACTAAGCCAGCGGCGGCCTTTTGTTGAAATCGTCGAGCAGGACATAAAGCCAAGCATTAAAGCGATCGCCCCGATCGACAACACCAACGTCTTTTTCTTGAACAAAGAAGGACAAGCGGGAGTCGCTAAGTTCTCCCCGGGGTTAAGTCTGATTGGTTGGGAGCTTTACTCAAAAGTAAAACTTAACGCTCTCAAGACGCTGGGATTAGGCCCTGGCAACTCTCTAGTTACTGCGTCACCCTTCGAGGTGACTCAGGCCTTCGATACCCTCGGGGATGGGAACCTCGACTATTTCCAGGGAATCGTCCGGACCTGGCCAGGGCGCAAGCAGGGAGTCACGATCACAGCCGGACCAGTTCCAGATGCTGGAGGTCGCTTACTCTTCGCCCTCTCTCCTCATGCAACAGAAGATGGTGAGACGCCTCTAGCACGACTTGTCGCTTGGCATCCAGACCAAGACGAACTTGAGACCGTGACTGAGAGCCAACTTCTAATTTCCTCCTTCGCGATTGGCCCCAACGGCCTATTAGCTGCTAGGCTTTCGATGCCAAACTATAACGAAGGCTTTTATATTTCACTGACAGAACTCAACTCATCCAGCTCAAAGGCTAAGGAGCCAGCCAAAGCGAGTCTACCCCGAACTTTACCCTCGCTCCTTATCCCGGCGGAACTGACCGGAGGGGAAGAGCCCACCCAGATCTGTTTTTTCACCGAGGGAGGAGTCACGAAATTGATCTTAACATGTCCTGACTCCAGAGAACTGATTGAAGTCGTCCCGGAAAAGGAGGAAAACCTCTGGCAGGGAGCCATCCTTCTCCGATCGCTAGCTCCCTCCCCCATCGAGTCCGTCGTGGAAATGAGCACTGGATCGCTGCTCGGAGGCGGGCCCGACGGCTTCTTTCCTCTCGAAATACCCGATGATGAATTTCGAATCGAGAAGGTAGCGGTCGCGGAGGATGGTGTTGTGCTTAATTTCTCGAAAGAAGTCAGTCGTGAACAGGCAGTTATAAATACTTTTTATTCTGTAGACTCAATCTCTTTTCGGGGGCTCAATAAGACTTTAGAGGTGACTCCGGTGATTGAATCAGACGGAAAAACAGTGATCCTCAAGACCGACGAGATCGGAAAAGGTGTTGTCCTCAAAGTTTCCTGTGAGAATCTAGCCTCTGCCTCCGGAGATCCCCTCTTCAGTGAGACTGTGTTCTACACGATCCATGAAGGCTAATTTCGAGTAAGGATGCCGTAGGGCAATCTTTCATCTGATTGGGCAGAAGGGAGTTCCATCATCCGTGCTTCGTCATTTTCTTAGGAGTTCGAAATTCGCAGGATTCGTTGCGGTTTGCTGCAAAAGCATTAGTCTAATTCGCGTGGCTCACATGATTCGTTTTCCGCTCATAACTGCGTTTTTCATTGGTTTGGCCGTCTTCCTGCCGCAGGAAATTAGCGCCCAGTTTAAACTTTTCAAAGCTGCGCCTCATGCCTCGGTTTACCGAGCTGCCAAGCGCTACAATCTGGCAGCGGTCGAGAAGGTGGACCCGAGCATCTACATCGACCTGCGCTACGCGGTTACTTCTGCTACCGGGAAACCGATCTATCCATCAGACATGCCATGCCTGTTGCACAAATCTACAGCGGAAAAGCTAAAAAAGGTAAACGCAGAGCTCAAGCCACTTGGTTATGCACTAATGATTTGGGACGCTTGGCGTCCGCCTGAAGCACACCTCGCTCTCTGGAATGCAGTTCAGGACCCACGCTTCGTGGTTCCACCCAGCAAGGGGCTTTCGTGGCATTGCTACGGGGTTTCGGTAGACGTGACATTGGTGAACCTCGATGGCACTCCCGTGAAGATGCCCACTCCGTTCGATGAATTCTCTGACAGAGCAGCCTCGAATCACCAAGGGGCGGACTTACAGGTTGCCAAACGCTTAACCCTACTCCAAACCTCGATGAAAAAAGTTGGCTTTCGAACTATTAAGTCTGAGTGGTGGCACTTCGATGATATGAAAGTCAGTGGCAGGGTTCGTAAAGTTAGTGCCGAAGACTTGGGGATTCGCTTGCCTTAATGCTCTATGCAGGACACCGCTCAGGAAATCGTTCAAAATCTCCAAGAAGCCGGATACGAGGCACTTTTCGCGGGAGGCTGCGTTAGGGATTTTCTTCGCGCCGTTCTGCCAAAGGACTTTGATATTGCGACTAGCGCCCGCCCCGACCAGATTTTGGAGCTTTTTCCCGAAGGTGACACGATCGGCGCACATTTCGGAGTAATTCTGGTGAGAAGAGCCGGGCAACACTTCGAGATCGCTTCCTTCCGGGAGGACGGAGACTACAGAGACGGCCGTCGCCCCGAATCGGTCTCTTTCTCAACTGCCAAAAAAGATGCTCGGCGTCGGGACTTCACCATCAATGGACTCTTCTACGATCCTGTGAAGGAAGAGTTGATCGACTACGTCGGGGGAAAAGCTGATATCGAATCGAAAATCATTAGGGCTATCGGCGACCCAGCGGCGCGTCTCGGCGAGGACTACTTGCGACTCCTGAGAGCGATCCGCTTTGCCACCGTCCTCGACTTTGAGATTGAAGAGTCCACATGGTCAGCCATTCAGGCTGAGGCAGATAACATCTCCCAAATCGCACCGGAGCGAATCCGTGAAGAACTGGATCGCATCTGGGTTCACGAAAACAGGTTACGAGGATTTGACCTCCTCGCAAAAAGCGGCCTCATGAAGGCAATTTATCCAGAAATTCTTGATCTACAGGGCTGCGAACAACCACCCCAATGGCATCCGGAAGGAGACGTCTTCGTCCACACACGCCTGATGGTGAGCCTCCTTCCCTCCGACGCCAGCCTGCCGCTTGTCCTCTCTGTTCTGTTTCATGACATCGGCAAACCTGCGACGTTTTCCTATGATCCCGATGAGGACCGCATTCGCTTCAACGGGCACGATAAGCTTGGCACAGAAATGACTGAAGCCATTCTCAGCCGACTGCGCTACTCGAACGCCATAATTGATGCAACAAAAGCTGGAGTGAGCAATCATATGGCATTTAAAGACGTTCAGAGGATGCGGACATCAAAGCTCAAGCGCTTCATGGCGCGTGAAACCTTTTGCGATGAGCTCGAACTCCATCGGGTTGACTGCGAAAGCAGTAACGGAAATCTTGAGAACTATCATTTCCTAAGAGCGAAAGCAGAAGAATTTGCCTCCGAGCCACTCATTCCTCCTCCCATTATCACCGGCCACGATCTGATCGAACGAGATATTCCCAGCGGTCCTCGCTACAGCGAAATACTGCGTCGTGCTCAGGATCTGCAGCTCGAGGGAACACTGACAAGTCGAGACGAGGCCCTGCAGTGGCTCGAAACGGAATTGTTGTAAAGATATTCGCCAATCTCGGTTGACGGAGGGATACCTTTCGCTCCATTGGTCTGCTCGTTTGTTCGACCCTCCGGAATGAAAAACCGTCTTCGTTGCGCTGCACTCCCCCTGATTCTCTCAGGAGCGACAATTCTTTATCCATCGAGTTCGTTCACTGAGGAGGAGGAGTTGGGCATTAGCTGGCACAACGGCAGTGAATTGCACATTGAGGGACGGCCCTGGCCCATCGAAGAGCTTAAATCTCACTATGACCGCCTTCCTGCTAAAGCCGAGAAGATCGTAAGAAATCATGTTTGGCATCTCAGCCGCACAAGCGCGGGAATGGCTTGTCGCTTTAACACCGACGCTACGGAAATAAGTATTAAGTATACATTGGGCAATAAAGCGTTGGCACTTCCCCACATGCCTGCCACAGGAGTAAGCGGCGTTGACCTCTATGCTCTCGATTCAGACGGAGCATGGAAATGGGTCAGTTGCTCGAAACCAAACGGGGTAAAAATGGTTCACAAGATCACGGGAATCGATCCGGGAATGCGAAGCTACATGGCCTACTTCCCCTTGCGAAACTCACTTTTGGACATTTCATTTGGAGTTCCAAAAGGAAAATCGTTCCTACCGGTCGCTCCACGAAAAGACAAGCCGATCGTTTTTTATGGCACTTCGATCACCCACGGAGCCTGCGCGTCACGCCCTGGAATGTCTCACGTTGCCATCCTCGGACGACGTTTCGACCGACCCGTGATTAATCTTGGGTTTGCCGGGAACGGAACGATGGACCCTGAAGTAGGCGCCCTCCTAGCAGAACTTGATGCGGCTGTCTACATTGTCGACTGCCTCCCGAATATGAACGGGGACCAAGTCGCTGAGCGCACCGAACCGCTCGTGAAACAGTTGCGACAGGCTCGGCCTCGCACTCCCATCATTCTGGTCGAAGACCGATCCTTCACAAATTCATGGCTGTTCAAGAGCCTCCGTGACCACCACGAAAAAAGTCGTAGCGCTCTCGTCCAAGCGTATGACAAACTCGTAATCTCGGGAGTGGAGAATCTCTTTTATCTCGCAGGAGACCATCTCCTCGGTCATGATACCGAAGGAGCCACAGACGGCTCGCATCCGAGCGACCTTGGTTTTCTCCGGCAAGCTAATGCGTTTGAGCCAGTCCTTAGGCAGGCTCTCGAAACCCAATAACAGTTACGACTTCATAAACATCAACAATCCTCACCCCCTCTTAACAAATGACTGATTTTATCATTATCGGGATCATCGCATTGGTCGCCATCATCATCTTTCTAGTGTTGGCAAAATTTATCGGTATCTGGATTCGCGCCCGCGTCTCAAATGCCCCGGTTGGACTGCTCAACCTTGTTGCTATGTGGATTCGTAAAGTGCCGCCCTCATTGATTGTCGACAGCCGGATCACCGCGGCTAAGGCCGGTCTTGATTTCTCAACTGACCAACTCGAAGCGCACTACTTGGCCGGCGGGCATGTTGACGATGTTGTCCTTTCAATGATTGCTGCTGACAAGGCTGCTATTCCACTAATTTTCGATCGTGCCTGCGCTATCGACCTTGCCGTTAAGGGAACGACAAAAACCGTCCTCGAGGCGGTCCGCACCTCCATCAACCCAGCGGTGATCGACTGTCCAGGTGGCGGTAAGAAAATCGACGCCGTCGCACGCGACGGAATCCAGCTTCGAGCACGTGCACGAGTCACCGTGAGGACAAACCTAGACCGTTTTGTCGGTGGGGCCACCGAGGAGACGATTGTGGCACGCGTGAATGAAGGCATTGTGACTTCTATCGGTTCGGCGCAGTCCCACAAAGACGTGTTGGAGAATCCGGACCACATATCACACCGAGTCCTCGAAAGAGGCCTCGATGCCAATACGCAGTTTGAAATCCTCTCCATTGATATCGCCGACGTGGATGTTGGCCAAAACATCGGAGCTACCCTGCAGGCTAGTCAGGCAGAAGCCGATAAACAGGTTGCTCAGGCAAAAGCAGAAGTTCGACGCGCTGCCGCTGTTGCCACCGAGCAGGAGATGTCCGCCCGTACTCAGGAAATGCGAGCCAAGCTTGTCGAATCCGAGGCTCAGGTTCCCATGGCTATTGCTGAGGCTTTCCGTAGTGGAAATCTAGGCGTGATGGACTACACAAACTACCGCAATGTCGTTGCTGACACTGACATGCGCCAAAGCATTGCCACCGAAGTGAGTGACAACGAGGAGGACGGAGCTGACGATTAACACCAAATCTCGCTGAAATAGCCGACGCTTTCATTTCCAATTATGGACGATATTCCATGGATCTATGTAGCGATGATATTCATCGCTTTCATCAGCTGGCTTCGCGGCCGGATCCAGGAAGCGTCTGCAACCCGGCGCCAGCGCGCTTTAGACCGAAAGGCAAAACAGCGCGAGCGTCGGACCACCGAACCAGCTTACGAATCCCCTTATTCCGCTCGACGCGAGAAAGCTGCTGCCAGGAATGATAAAGAGCCCGAGACCTTTCGTGATATTTTCAGAGAGATTGAAAGACAGATCAAAACGGCCGACGAGGACCCAGAACTGGCCCCTGAACTAGAGTCCTCCGGTCCTCCCCCTCTCCCTCCGACAAGCACTCAGCCGCAAGAAAGTCCTGAGCCAGTAACTTCAACCCCGCTAGCCACGGAGGTTAGGCGGGCAAGGAGGAAGCCATCAAAGAACCCCTCTCAAACTGGCTCTCTCGCCTCAATACTCGGAAATCAAAACCACTTGAGGACGGCACTGATCCTCAGCGAGGTTCTCGATAAACCTAGGGCTCTCCAGCAACATCGCCCCCGGCAATCCTAGCCGAGTAGAGACCCGATCAGCACCGGAGCTATCTGATCAATCACCAGCAGCCCAACTCCACTCAGGAGCAAGCTGAAAGCGATAACAAATCCAGCTTCGAAAGCAACAAGTGCCCGAAGGGTCCAAACATCAGCGCCCAAGCGTCTCAGGTGGCTGAACTCTTCGCATCTTAATCGGTAGGATAAGAGAAATACAAGACCTCCAATCAAAAGTGTGGCCGCCCCTACCAGTCCAAGAAGCCAGACTACCAGTGTCTGAACGTTGAATACCGTATCGAATAGCTCATCCATCTCTTCCTCAGGCGAAATCAATTGTAGCTGCTCATTAGGTGCGTAGCGCCCTTTGATAATTGCCCGGCTCTTAACCGAATCGGGGAGCACAATCACGGCAGTTAGAGGATAGTCCTCTGTATCGCCGTGAAAATGGAAACTCGTCGCGTTCTCTTCAGTGATCTCGTTATAGTACACAACAGCGGCATTTAGGTTGACTGACTCCGAGTTATCCAAAGCGGCCAACCGCTGCTCAGCAGGAGCGTCTTTTGCATCAACATGACCATGCCCAAGCCCTTCGATTATCCACGCTGTCTTCGGATCGACGAAAACCGCATTATCATCAGGAGTATCCGCGGGAGCGAGAACACCTACCACTTGCATTTTAAGAGGGTAGACACCCGCCAAATCAAAGAACGTCTCTGGAGAAGAGATCAAGTAGTCTCCCTCACCCAAGCCCTCGGAGACTGCCACGCCTGCACCGATTACACATTCCCCAAGGCGCAGGAGAGCTCGACCCTCCGCCAATTCCAACCCGCGGAATTTAAAATAGTCTAGGGACGTCCCGACAATACGATGTCCCGATGCCAAAAATCTGGCGTAAAGAGGAATCGCCTCGGCGATTTCCATATCGAAGACATCTTCCACAACTCGGAAGGGAAGCGTCGTAACTCCCGGCTTGGTGAAATAGAGCCCATTAAAAGTCAGTTCCAAGGCACTTCCAGTATGCCCCAGAAGCAAGGGGGTATCGATCGCCCGCGACCTCAACTCCGTTTCCGCACGCTTAACTACCAACCCGATTGAAAGTGGCAGAAGCCAAACGAGGGTGAACGCCGCTATCAGAAGCACCACCTTACCGCGGTTTCTCTCCACGTAACGAAACCCCAAAAAGACGAGTCCACTCCAGTTCATTTCGAGGCCCCCCGTCTAAGAGCGAGAAGGTCAAGACTACGATCGAAGCGATCGCAAAGCACGCGTTCATGAGTGATCATCATCACCGTTGCTCCGATCCGCGATGCCTCTTCCAGAAGAAGTGAAATGATTCGATCCTGATTCTCAGAATCAAGATTGCCAGTCGGCTCATCCGCAAGAATGAGTTCCGGCTGATTAACAAGACCCCGACAAACAGCCACCCGCTGCCGTTCACCGGTGGAAAGCTGAGCCGGCAACTTCTCTAGGTGTTGAACGATCCCTGTTCTCTCGGCCATAGCTTCACAAACCTTCTTGACCGCTCGATTCATTTTAAGTGCTCCACTGACTCGATACGGTAGGGTGATATTTTCGCGCACTGTCAGGTAATCCAATAGATCAAAGCTTTGGGAGATCATTCCGATTTTTTGAATGCGAAACTTCTGACGCTCTCCCAACTTCAAACTTCCGATCTCAACATCAGCTACCGAGATCGTACCGGTCTGAGGAAGGAGGTTTCCCGCAATCAAATTGAGTAACGTTGTTTTGCCGCACCCACTCGGCCCGACGACGGCAATGGTTTCTGACTTTCTGACTTCGAGCGAATCAATCCGCAGATCAAACGCCGCGTTTGGGTAGGCAAATCGAATCTTATCGCACCGGATCATTTGCTGGAAGCCGACTTGTTACGTGAAACCTTCTGCTCTCTCTCTTCGCTTAGTAACTCGAGGCCACTAAGTTTCCAGACATCCTCCACGGGTGTCAACCGAAGTCGAGCCTCGTATTTATTGGTGCGTTCGTGGGTGTGCCCCCAATGGGTCACTTCACCGATCGTGACCCATTCAGCTACACTCCAAAACTCATCGCTGCCAGCCACGCTTACAGACTTACACTCTCTTAAGGCAACTTCATACACTCGCACTCGAGGTCCGCCGACACTCTCAAGCTCGAGTGATTCTCTTATCTCAAGATAGACCGTCTCAAGAAGATCGCCCTCGATACTTTTATCAAGGGCATCATAGATGGCCGACTCCTGACCAAACTCAAATGCGCGGTAAATATTCTTCAAGAGCCCGTAGGCGGCATCTTCGAGCTCTTCTCCCGCAAGAGGTTTAATCGAGTCTCTTTCCACCCGGCTCACAAAGAGCATCACCGCCCCAGCTAGAAAAAACAACGCAACCCGTGCAGAGCTCTTTATCCCTTTACGAAGCAGGACGACAATACCAATCATAAAGAATAACAACACGGCAACGTTCAGACTTTGAAATGGCAGGGTAGCCACTCGCTTTACGGGTGGCACCGGGCTCTCAGGCGTAGCCTTGGATCCACCCTCGCTTTTCCAAGTTACCCTAGATTGCTCTGAAGTTACGAAACGCCCCGCAGCTTCGCCGCTACTTGAAATTTCTATGGCGACACGGTCTTGTCCCGGTCCCATCCAGTGCCAATCGAGCTCGATAGCTTGAATCAAAGAACGATCGAACCTCAACGATAATCCAATCACTGCCTCCTCGATCGGTATTACTTTCCGCTCATCTTCGAGAAAGCCCTTCTCCGCGTCGAACGTTATAAAACGAGCGTCGAGGTCACCTGCCTCATGAGTAAGTTTTGGCTCGATCAGATCGAAGCCTGCCATCATTGCCTCACTCGCCTCAGAAATCACTACCTCTCGACTGATCTCATCAAGCCCCGCTTCGGGTAACTCCCAAATTTCTCGAAAAGCTGCTATCTCAACCAGTGCCTCAATCCTCAATTCATGAGGTCCGATACTGAGAAAGCCCGTCACTGGCTCCGTATTCCGGGTCATTCCGGAAACAGGCGTCAGCAGTCCCATAAGGAAAATGTAGAAACATTTAAATTTCACGAATTAACAAAACGTAATGATCGTCTGGGTCAACTGATTCAGCAGCTTGTCCGAATTAACCGCAGACGCGCCCGACCTGAGCACCTCAACATGCACCTTGAATACTGGAAAATCGGTGGTTTTTTACTGCCCGATTCGATCCCGATCATGCGAAAAATCAGTATCCTTCTTGCGACCGTAGTAGTTAGCGCGTCATTCGTCCGTGCGGAAAATGTCGATTTTATGAGCGAGGTGAAGCCGCTTTTTGAAGCCACCTGCCTTCAGTGTCATAACCCTGATGATGCCGATGATGAAGGCGCAGAGTATGACATGAGCACTATGAAAGCTGCCTTCAAAGGCGGTGAATCGTATGGCAGAGATGTGATTCGGCCCGGCGACAGCAATGACAGTCCCGTCTACTGGATGACTACTATCCACTATGATGATCCGGAAGATCCAGAGGCCATGCCCCCCAAGAAACCGCTCACCGAAGCTCAACAAAATGTAATCCGCGACTGGATCGATCAAGGAGCACCGTGGCCTGAGGGCGCAGTACTATCTGAACAACCACGAATGAATTTCAAGGTCAATATCCTTCCCCTTCTGAGTAAGGGAGGCCCATTCAGCAAGCAGGAAAAGACACTTCTTCGCCTCTGGGTGGAGCAAGGATCGGTCTGGCCTGACGGATTCACTCTCAACGACGCAAAAAAGGACGAAGACGAACTCGGGGATAATTTGGCTCTCGTTGAAACCATCCGAGGAAAAATCCTCAAAACATCGACGGTGACTGCCGAGGACCAAATGAAGGAATACACCGAGACCGTTTTGAAGACAGGAGTGAAGTTCGAAATGGTTCCAATCAAGGGAGGTGAGTTTCTCATGGGAAGTCCCCCTAACGAGACTGGACGCCTTGAAGATGAAGGGCCTCAGCACAACGTTGCTGTTGAACCATTTTGGATGGGAAAATTTGAGGTCACTTGGGCCGAGTACGAGCCCTTTATGATCACTGGCGTTGCTCGGAACAAAGACGGTTCTCCCGAAAGCATCCCTGCCGATGCCCTCTCCGTCGATGTTGTCTCCAGCCCCACAACTCCCTATACCGAGATGAGTTTTGGCATGGGCACCGATGGCTATCCCGCTATCTGCATGACCCAGCACGCTGCCAACAAGTATTGTCAGTGGCTCAGCGCCCAGACAGGTCACTACTATCGCCTACCCACCGAAGCCGAATGGGAATACGCCTGTCGTGCTGGCACGACTGGTCCGTTCTCTTGTCCCGAAGAAGAACTCGCTGACTACGCAGTCATGGATCCCGAAGCCGTGCGCGTTGGCTACGAAAAAATAGGGACCAAGAAGCCAAATCCGTGGGGACTCTACGACATGCACGGCAACGTAATGGAGTGGGTTCTCGATCAGTTCATCGCCGACGCCTACAGTACACGAAAAGAGGAACTCAATATGAATCCTCTCGCGATACCCACGTCTCTCTACCCGCGCATCGCCCGCGGAGGTTCATGGTATGATCCGCCAGAAGAACTTCGTTCTGCCCGCCGTATCTGGTCTGATGAAAGCTGGAAAACCCAAGACCCCCAGTTGCCAAAGTCTATCTGGTATCACACGGATGCACACTGGCTTGGTTTCCGAGTCGTGCGACCTCTTGCTGTTCCCGAAGCAAAGAAAATGGACGAGCTTTGGAACCTCGGCCGTAACGGAGATTGATCACATCCTTCGGCAACAAACTCAGATTAGATGAAGACCTCTAGGAAGACCGTTCCTCTCGGCCGTCTTTCTTGTGTTCTTATCCTCTTCTCCTCCGCAACGGCAGCCGCGGATATGCGGCTCTATACCGCATCTCAGCCCCACATGGGCACAGAGTTCACCCTGCGCACTTATGCCCCGGAGAAAGAAGGCAAAGCCGTCGCTAGGGCGTTTAAGAAGGCTTTTGCTCGCGTGGAAACGCTCAACCAGATCTGCTCCGACTATTTGCCGGAATCAGAGATCAACCAGTTCGCCAAAGCTCCCGTCGGCGAACGAATCGCCTTGAGCGCTGATCTTTTCAATATTCTGCGACAGGCTGAGGGCATTGCCGCCGATTCTGAGGGTGCTTTTGATATTACGGCCGGCCCTTTCGTGCGTCTCTGGCGGTTGAGCAAAAAGAATCGTCGTCTTCCAACCGAAGCCCAGATCATCGCCGCTCGCTCCCGCTCCGGCTTTCATCTGCTTTCGCTTGATCCCCTCGATCGCACGGCAACCAAGCTAAGCGAGGGAATGCTCTTCGACCTTGGAGGCATCGCAAAAGGCGTTGCTGCTGACGAAGCTTTAGGTATTCTGAAAGAGTCGGGATTCCCACGCGCTCTCGTTGCCGCCAGCGGTGATATTGTTGTCGGCGACCCACCTCCGGGGAAACCAAACTGGACTGTTCAAATCGAAGCAGTCGCGGGAATCAACGAACACCTTCCACCGATCTTCATCCACCTCAACAAGGCCGCAGTCTCGACCTCAGGCGATACTAGGCAGTACGTAGAAATCGATGGAAACCGCTATTCCCACATCGTATCGACCCATACCGGTCTTGGCATCAGCGAAGGAATCGCGGCTAGCGTGATTGCCCCCAGCGCAATGCTTTCCGATGCTTACGCTACGACAGTCGCGCTGCTGGGTGAAAAGGAAGGCTTGCAATTCATCGAGAATAAACGAGAAATCGAATGCCGAATTGTCGCCCTTCGCAATGGTCAAGAGGTCGCCATCACATCCCATGGATTCAGCCAGTTCCAGGAAGAAGAACGCCAAGAAAAAAGCGCCCTCACCTCGCCGTGACGGGCGCGAGGCGGCGGTGCAATATCTCTACGGTAACGAAATTCAAGGAGAGTCTGAGATTACTGATGGGAAATTGGAAGAATTCTGGGAGCTTCGCTTGACGAAAACTTTCGCACGTGATTTTGCCACAGAACTCGTCAAAGGCATCGCCCGCGAATTGACTTTAATAGACGAGGTGATCGAAAACAGCCTCGAAAACTACTCATTCGGGCGCCTCGCCAATGTGGATCGTAATATCCTCCGGCTTGGCACCTACGAAATTCTCTTCGCTGATCACATTCCGGGTCAAGCCGCCATCAACGAGGCCATTGAAGTGGCGAAGCGCCTCGGCAACGAGGACTCCCCCTCTTTCATCAACGGAATCCTCGATCGCATTTTTCAGAATAGCCAAAATTAAGTCAGGATGGGTCTTTTCAAGAATATCATCGACCGCTTTCGAGGCAGTGAGGTCGACTGGGACGATTTGGAAGAGACTCTTATCGCAGGTGATTTAGGTATCCGCCTGACGACCGACTTAGTGGACAGACTTCGTGAAACCAAGGGACTCACGGACGCAGATAAGGTTGTCGAGGCTTGTCGCAAAGAAATTAGCTCCATCATTGGAGATGAATCGATAGAAATTCCTTCACCCCGAAAAGACGGGAAGCCGACAGTTATCCTTGTTGCCGGTGTCAACGGAGTGGGAAAGACAACTTCGGTCGCCAAGCTGGCTTCATTTCTCAAGGCGCGCGGTAGCAGCGTAGTTCTCGCCGCCGCCGACACCTTCCGGGCGGCTGCGATCGAGCAGCTCAAGATCTGGGCAGAACGCGTGGATGTTCCCATCGTGACCACCCAATATCAGGGCGATCCATCAGCGGTTTGCTTTGACGCACACCAAAAGGCGATTTCGACTGGTGCAGACTACCTTATCTGCGATACCGCCGGCCGCTTGCACACCCGTCACAACCTGATGGAGGAATTGAAAAAGATCAGCCGCACTCTTGCCAAGAATGACGAGACAGCCCCCCACGAGCGCTTGATTGTGGTCGACGCAACCACAGGCTCCAACGCTCTCTCACAAACGAAAGAGTTCGGCACAGCCCTCGATCTTACCGGGGTAATCGTCACCAAACTAGACGGCTCAGGCAAGGCCGGAAGCATCGTCGCAATCAAGCACGAACTAGATGTCCCCGCTCGATTCATTGGTACCGGGGAAAAGGAGGAAGACTTCTCAGTTTTTAACCCGCGTGCCTTTATCGATACAATCCTCTAGCGAAGCGAGTTTGGCGGGCTTGCCCTCCCTAGGCCACGCCAGACTGGGATTCTGGACAAAGAGTAGCCAAATTGAGACTCAAAGGCGGCTCAATCGGACATTGACCCCCCGATGAGCAGAATGTAAAAAAAGACTCCTTAAAACATACTAAAATTTATCATGGCAGACCTAGACGACATCAGAGACGGAGACAACTTCGGCCTCAATACACCAGCTGATACCGATTCCTTTTACCTCAAGGGCATCAATAGCACTGACTGGGGCATCAAGAACCGCATGTCGCGGATCTTTAATCGTAAATCGGGTCGCACCGTAATGCTGGCCTTTGACCACGGCTTTCTTATGGGACCAACTTCAGGTCTCGAGCGAATTGACCTCAGCATCGCTCCCCTCGCAGAACACGCCGACTGCCTCATGGGCACACGCGGAATGATCCGTTCGTGCATTCCCGCAGACAACACCAAGCCGGTCTGTCTCCGCACTGACACGGGCACTACGATTCTTACAGAGATGAATCATAACGTATTGCTCGATGAGGCTGAGGCCATCTCAATGAACGCTTCCGCAATGGCGGCAATGATCGCCGTAGGTGATGCGGCCACCGAGGCATCAACAATCGCTAACATCAGCCGACTGGTTGATATTGGCAACAAATACAGTATCCCCGTCATGGGCGTGACTGCTGTCGGAAAAGATATGGCTCGTGATGCCCGTTATTTCAGCCTTGCCTCCCGTGTCTGCGCCGAAAACGGAGCCAGTATTGTAAAGACCTACTACACCGAAGGTTTCGAGAACGTCGTAGCCTGCACTCCGGTTCCAGTGGTCATCGCCGGCGGTAAAAAACTTCCTGAACTCGAAGCTCTCGAGCTTGCCTACAACGCGATCCAGTGCGGTGCTGCTGGTGTTGATATGGGACGAAACGTTTTTCAGTCTGCCGCCCCTCTCGCTATGATTAAGGCGGTCGCTGGAGTTGTTCACGACGGTCTCAAGCCCGCCGAAGCCCTCGACCTCTTCGAGACGATCAAAAACGGGAATGGGTGTTCCTAGCTCAGCGCGGTAACCAGCTTCAGTCGGCCTCTTCTGTCCAACCAGGAGAGGCCTTCTTCGTTTCCATATCACGATTAGGCCGGCAATCCCATGTTTCCGCTGGTGACTTCAAACTCCGAAAACTGGTCCAATACCCGCCGCGAACGTTGCGCCTGCTCCTCGCTAAGAGGCTTCACCGGTAGCGATATCTCGATTGCATTACGACCATCACGAGTGCGTCTTGCTTTGATCGTTCCACCGTGGTGATACACCGTGAGATAGCATGCCATAAGATTCGTACCAAGGTCTTCAGGGCGTTCGTTACGAACGAAAAATGGATCAAACAAGTGCTTGAGATCTTCCTCAGCAATCGCATCGCCACTGTCAACGATCACGATCTGAACATTACCACTGGACCCACTGGATAAGCGAACTTCAATGGACCCCTCGCTTCCGACCGCAGACTTAGATTCCTGAAAGAGCAGACGCGCCATCTGACTTATGTTTTGAGCGTCCCCTGCGATACTGGGAATCACACCATTGACTTGGAAGTCGACTTCGATTCCTAGATCTTTACCCAGCGTTAGCTCGGACGCCTTTTTGAACGCCTCAAGCAGATCAATCTCGTCTTCAACTTTTAACACACTGGCTCTAGCTCCTTCAGAAAGGTTGGTGAGCATCGATGTCATTCGTTTGATCTGACTCCCCACTTCTCCGTAGTAGTCGCACCAGAAAGAAGAATCCTTGGGTTCCCGCCCAAGCTCCTCCTCCATTTGGTAGGGAAGCATATCGTAGAAGGTTCGCATCACCGTGAGTGCATTTCTTAGGTGGTGGTTCAATCCGGCGGAAAGGATACCTATGCTAGAAGCCTTGTCAGCCATCACCAACTGATCGAACACTTCCGCCTTTTCGCAGATGAGCTGATCCCTCTCTCGCGAAAGGGCGAAATGCTTCATCGCTTTGACCATTCGATGCTCAAGATCATTGGGATCCCAAGGCTTTGACAAATATGAATAGAGAAGGCCGCTGTTCAGGGCTTCAACTGCCACATCAAGCTCAGCGTAGGCGGTGACGAGAAAACGCAGTGGTTTTGGATTCACCTCACGAACGCGCTGAAGAAAACTGAGCCCAGACTCGTTAGGCATCTTGTTGTCACTCAAAACCAATCCGATGTTCTCGTGGTTCTCCTTGAATATCCGGTAACCTATTTCCGGTGATGTTGCGGTGTAAATCGGTGCCACATCTTCGAAGATCGCTTCGAAATACTTCAGGGATTTCTCTTCGTCATCGACGTAGAGAATCCCAAAATCAGTAAACTTTTTGTCCATATTCGCTGAGGATAGGTTTGGAATGATGAAAAGCTGCCCGCGACGGAGTTTGCGCGAGCGGGAGGAAAATAGAGAACTCAGTATATTGACCCACTTGAGAATCGACTAAAATCTTGCCTCCGTGGGATTCCACGATTCGATAGCAGATACTCAACCCAAGTCCCGTCCCCTCACCGGCCTCCTTGGTGGTATAGAACGGATCGAAAATTCGGCTAAGATTTTCACTCGCAATCCCCGGACCGTTATCTCGCACGGTGATAAGTGCGTTACTTTCATCAGAGGTCGCCTTGAGCTCGACGCGATTAGGGTTTTCACTATCGTCGCATTCCATGGCCTGAATCGAATTGTGAATCAGATTGATCAGAACCTGCGTGATCGGATTCTTTAATCCCTCGATTCGAATTTCGTTATCCAGCTCAGTCGTTACCGTCGTCTGAGAGGATTCTATTTCTTTACCAAGCATTCTCAGTGCAATTTGAACCGAATCGCTAATGAGATGATCACCCTTCGTTTCACCAGTCTTGTGGGAAAATTCACGCAATTCCCTAACGATCTCCTTCATACGATCCATGCTGTCCTGAATATCATCAATTGCCTCAACTACTCTGGTGTTCTGATTTTCGCTGCGCAGGAGTTTGCGAAGCAAGAAAAGAGCCTGATTTGAGTAGTTCAGCGGATTACCAATCTCATGAATCACCCCGGCACTAAGTTGTCCGAGCGATGCCATTTTTTCTGATTGAATCAATAAATGCTCTGTCTCACGCAGCTCCCCCATAGTGCGTGCCAGTTCGCTATTTTTATTCTCTAGTTTCGCCTGCTGTTTCCTGACGTTCTCCCGAGAAACGAACTCGTTCATTCGTATCTTCTGATGAAGGAAAGTTCCGATCGTAATCACTCCCCCGTAGGCAACTGCAAAAATACAATTACTCAGGAGGTAGATACTGCCTCGCGCATCAACGCCACTGAATACCGCGGGGAAGATAGCTATGAAGTAGAACAGGATAACGAGCGCGGAAGCGATTAAAGCTTCAGTACACGTCCAGTGAGAAACGAATCCGATCACAACGAGACACAGCAACATACCAACGTAATAGGTAGTCTGAGCGTCAGCCGAGAGGAAAATCATCAAGGCAATGAAAAAAGCTGGGATTAAAGGGATAACCACCGTGAACAGTCGGTAGTAGCGTTTGCCAAAACGGGTTCTAGCACACATGAAAAGCGCCCCCAGAACGAATCCGACGCAGATAAAACGGAGAATAAGGAAATCAACGAAGAGTTCCTGATACATAAAATAGTCAAGAACCGCAAAAAGTGGAATCACAATTGCAGCCATGTAGGACAGGGCACGGACCGAATTCATGACCTTCCTCCTATTCTCGGCAGCGAGACGCTTCTTAGCGTAGGCGGAAAGGCCTAAACCTTCGCCTTCCGACTGAAACGGACGATAATCAATGATTGATTCTTGTGGCATCTACTTGAGAAGGATACCGCAAAAAATACAGTTTATCTAATTTTTATGGAAATTAGATAAGAAAATTTGGTCAATGGCCGGCAATTCCGTAGACTTCAACCCCGTTTTTATCGGTCTTGAGCTGATAATTACCCTTTCCGAGCGCCTTTCGCATCAGGCCGTCGAAGTGACTTTCACTTCGATAGACCAGCTCCCAATCGAGAACGAGCCCCATGAAGTGAGCAAATGGATTCTGCGTCGTATAATTACTCACTAGTAATACACCACCGTCGGCGACTAAAGTGTCAAGGTAGCGGGTAACGCTGATCACCATTCGGTCGGAAAGGTAATCAAAAAGCCCGGCACAATAAACGACGTCGTACTTTCCGTCGGGAGCCCAACCGCCTCCCGTGGAGGCTCCGCTGCGTGAACTGTTCGCCAATTCAATCACGGAGCTTTGTTCGAAACTCACCGATGCTGATTCCGGCAGCTCTCCGAGACCTGTGAATTGATTTCTCGCCTCAACCAAGGTGTCCTCACTGAAGTCAACGAGCGTGAATTCGACTTCGCACTCTGGCTCTGGATTCTGCATATAGCGCTGTACTTCATAGGCAACTCCACTGGCCATACTCATCACTTTGGCTCTACGACCTGAGAACGAACAGTCCTTCACCACAGCTCGCGTGTGATCTTCTAACAATCGAACGCGGTGACGATAAGCGTCGGTAGCAGGGTTGCTCAAAATCCATTCATTAATGAGTCGGCCAAAAAGCGACTCTCCACGGAACCGTGTCCCAAGAATCTGACCAAGCATATCGAAATCCCCAGGCACGCCGATAGGTCGCTCTACGATTCTTGACATAAAAGGCGAAGAAAGAACGTGGGGGTAGAGCAGTTTGCGGGAAAAGCCCTGAAACGCTCCCTCGCAGCCCATTGAGCACGCGAGTTCAGATGCCTCCTCAAATTGAATAACCGCTTCGGTCAGCCGCTGGTATAGAGTCTTCTTAGCATAACTAAGGAACTTCCCTTCGACTTTAACCCTTTCAGCGGGTGGGTAACGGTCGAGCGACACTTCAAACGCAGTCACGTCATCATGAATCTCACGAAAAACGGCGGCAAGGTCGATCGCCGCAAGCCTTAAATTACCCGGAAGTTCTCCACGGTCACGATCCCCTTTTTCTGAGTGGACGCAGTAATAGACACTCTCGAGCTTTTTCTCGTCACGATCGACCACTAGCCATTCACGAGTTAGTTGGACTTTTAAAACCTCTTCATCGCCATCGGGAATTACCTGCTCCACTCTTCCCGTCGTGAAATCGATTTTTGACGAACCAAAAAGAACACTGGCTGCAGAGAGCACGTCGCCCACCTCAAAGCGACCTGCGCCTTCGACTCGAACAACAGCAGAGCGCGCCTCAAACGCCTCCAACTGCGCTTCGAAAAAATCTCCGTTTTGGTCAGTAGCCTGAAAGACTCTCGCCCTCTGCTCTCCTGGCAATTTCGGCAGTTCTGATCGTCCGGTATCGCTTTTGGCCCTGACAAGACGGTTTACCACCCGCCGCAACACAACGGGCTCAAAAGGCTTCGCCACATACTCACTCGCTCCAAGTTCGATAGCCTTGCTAGCGATATTACCATCGCCATATCCGGTCATAAAAATTACCGGCAAATCCTCGCTAACGTTTCTGATTTCCTGAAGCCGCACCAATCCATTTCGGCTTGGCAAGACATAGTCCAACATCACCAAGTCAACCCCTGTAAGATCAAGCTCTCCCTCTTTCGGAAAATCAAACCATTGAAGCACCCTCGCATCGTCTTCCATCGACCGTTCGATAAGACGTCCAAGTGACGGATCGTCGTCAATTACCAAAACAGTCAGGTTAGCCAACTCATCAACAATCGAGTCCGACCCAACCGAAAGGCCGCGCATTCCCTGATTTTTGAAATCGTCGGTAATGAATCGCATCTGCTCGAAAACTTTTCGCATAAATGATTCATTAATTTTAAACTATTCTTAATATTAAGCAAGTAAATCGCTTAATATTTTAGAAAAATAAACAAACTTTTAAAAAAAAGCCGGCCGCTTATGCCTTTGAATTAAAGCATATCATATTTTAACTGACTACCGCTCAACGGCTTACCGATTCTAAAATCGTTTTAATGCGGTTCTCTATGTTCTAGAGTGTCTTTCTCTAAGATTCCTAGATCCTCTCCCACACCATTGATCGCGCTCACAAAAAAGGGCAGCCTTCATCGGCTGCCCTAACTCGGAAGGAGATCTCACCTCCGTTGAATTCTGTTAACTTTCCTCCTATCACCCTTTGGCCAAGTCAGGAAAACTCTCAGTCAGGTCAAGTTCGTCGTCGGTTTCTTCCTGCAGTTTCTGAAATTCCTTGAACAGATATCGAATTTTCTCGGGATTCTCGGCGGAAATATCATTCATTTCCAGTGGATCGGCATTGAGGTCGAAGAGAAGCACCTTCGGGACGTTGGGATAGAGAACAAGCTTGAAATGATCTTTCACTACACTGCGCTGACTTTTTAAATAGGCCCCATAGATCGAATCATAGCCATTCGATTGCCCCTCCACGACCGGCATCAAAGACTGAAACTCAACGTGATCGGGAACAGGAACTCCACCCAACTCCAGCGAGGTCGTCATGATGTCTTGCAGATACACCGGAGCGTTTGAGGTCTTCCCTTTTTCGATATTGGGACCGCTCACAATAAGCGGAACTCGCACGCTGTGGTCGAACAGGTTCTGTTTTCCAATGAGTCCGTGGTGCCCTACTGACAATCCGTGATCTGACGAATAGAAGACATAGGTGTTGTCGATCTCACCACTCGCTTCCAGTGCATCGAGAATACGGCCGATCTGCTCATCCATATGCGTGATGATGGCATAATACTCTTGCCGATGGACCTGCACAGCAAACTCACTTCGGGGAAAGGGAGCCAACTTTTCATCGCGCAGTTTTTCGCTGTTATCGATTTGATCTTTATACGGATATTCAGGCAGAAAGTTTTCAGGCACCTCGATGCGATCGAGGGGGTATCGGTCAATATATTCCTTGGGCGCTTGCCGCGGATCGTGAGGAGCGTTGAAGGCGATATACATGAAAAAGGGTTCCTCCTTATCTTGCTCCATCTCAAAGAACTCGATGGCATCGTCAGCTACAATCTCGCTCCAATGAACTCCCCCTTTCCAAAACCCTTCGAAAGATTCGTCGTAGGGGCTCCAGGGATCAGGCTGCCCCTGAATGGGACGATTATATCCCTCCGGGGTCTGATTCGGCATGCCTGGACGAATATGGCGAGCCACGTCGAAAATCTCCTCGGCATTCGCTTTCACATGCCATTTCCCGGTGAAATAGGTGTTGTAGCCGCCGGATTTCATTAACTGCGACCACATCAGATTCTCGGCAGGAAAGTTAGGAATCCCTTCATGGGTGGGTTTTGCCTTCCCTATATTGTCGGAGATCTTTTGTGCTCTCCAAACAAACGTTCCAGTGTTGAGCATATGTCGACTCGCAACGCAGACGGCCCCAGACCAGCTCCCCATATTGTATGCGTGACTGAAGGTAGTCCCGTCTCCAACCAGTCGATCCAGATTTGGAGTATCGATATCCGTGTAACCGTGTGCTCGAATTGTCTCGTAGCACTGGTCATCAGAGAAGATGAATAATATATTTGGTTTCTCGGCATAAGCGGCCGGACCAGTCACGCTTAAGAGGATAATTAGAGCTTGGTGAATTCGATGCATCACCGTTCTTTAACTCGCCCCCCGCGTCTTGTAAAGCATCGTGAGATGGCAGCTACAGGCATAAATGTAGAGTCCCCGCCAAGGCATAACTTCTCGCCAACGGCGTAGTCACATGTATCGAAATACTCCTCCTCGCAACGATCGCCACCAATTTCACTATGTGAATTTTACAGGCTAGGCTGGCAATAGTTTTATTATCTAGCACCAGCAAGTTTCTTCGCCTGCTCAACACTATCAGAATCGAGCCGTGAGAAAGGAATCGTAAAACTGCGCCCATCCTTCATCACGATCTTCACAGCTTCTCCACTGAGAGAATGGAATCGAGCTTCGACCGCTTTTCCGTCCGAACTGGTCCAGGTCACATATTTTTGCAGTAAAGCAACGCCCGTGGTCGGCGTATCAGACAACCACTCTTTTTCATCCTCGGCTGGATTCTCTGAGTCGACCACCGCCCCTAGTTTGATCCAGTTTTCGATCACAGTGATTTGCCTTTCAGGAAGCGACTCTCCTTTCCTCGGCATGAAGTCAGAATGACTGGAATCCAGCTTCAACACCTCCAGGAAATTACTTCCCTCCGGATTACCTGGTCGGATGATATTATATTTCCCTATCTGATAGTCCCGCACTTCATCGATATCGTCCAGCGCGAGGCTGCCTTTAACCTGATTTTCATTACTGTGACACTTCCAACAATGTTCCCGCATAATGGGAAGGACATCTTCGACGTAATCTAATGCCTGCACCTGAGTTGATAGGAGAAACGAGGCTAGGAGGAGGGGCATCCGCGGGCGCATCATCAAGGAATAACTGCTCACTCGGCCTCTGTTACCCAAATTTCTACGTCTTCTTCCATGTAAACACTCTCAAGCGCTTCCCTCGCCCATGCTTCGCTCGCCTCTATGCGCTTCAAAAGACGCCCCGCTAAGACCTGCACTGCGGGAAGTTCGCTCCAGACCGATTGAGCGAGGAATCGCCACTGCTCGCCCGGTGAAAATCGCTTTTGATCTTCGACCGCTAGGCGACAACTTTCACAGAGCATGACGCAGCGTTCGTAGGCGGGCTCACAAAATATGGGCGGCACTTCAACAATACTGAGTGCTTCTCCGGCCCTCTCGCACAGCTCACACTTCGATTTAGAGCGACGAGCGAGATCCTTTCCGAAACATTGCAAGGCTGCGACGCGCGCAAGGTGGACTTCCCTCCCCTTTGCCATTTAGCTTATCGGGTGATCTCTGGAATTGGTGCTCCCTTAGGGATGTCTTTACCCTCCCAGTTTACCCTGCCGTTATCATAGATCAGGACACGTGCCGCACTGTTGGGTGCAGGCGGCAAATCCGATTGGGGAACGAATTTTTTATGTTCAGCGATGACATCCGCATACTCCGGATTAGCGGCCAAGTTAGTCCATTCGTTAGGATCTTCCACCATGTTGTAGAGTTCCTCTGATCCATCGGCATAAACGATGTATCTCCATTTCTCCGATCGGATGCCATGGTTTCCAGCGTTGTGGGTCGTGATTGCCGGTTGGATCCGCTCTGCTGAGGCGTCATGCAGCTGAGGAAGGAGCGAATTTCCCTCGAGCTGATCAGTCTTCTCGGCTCCGATCAAGTCAACCAATGTCGGATAGACGTCGAGCAGTTCAGCCGGCTTAGCGCAGACCTGACCCGCCTCGACTCCAGGCCCGGCGAATAAAAGCGGAACGCGCGTTCCATCATCCCACAGGGTGTTCTTTCCGGTGATCTCCTTCTCCCCAATGTGCCACCCATGATCGGACCACAACACAATGATCGTATTGTCGCGGAGTCCATTACGGTCTAGGGCATCGAGAACTCGTTTCACCTGACTGTCGACAAAAGTCGTGCAGGCGAGATAAGAGCGGGTGAGGTTCATCCACTCTCCGGTATCTTCAAGAAACTCAAGACGCGGCTCCGGCAAACTCCAGTGGATATACCAGGAAAACCTCGGCGTGTCCTTCCTGTCGTCGCGCTTGATGAGAGGAAGCTGAGTGGTTTCCTCGGGGTGCATATCAAACCACTTCTGAGTGGCATAACACGGCACATGAGGCAGGAAAAATCCGCACGCCATAAAAAAAGGCTCGTCCTTGGGCATCTTGTCGAGTTGCTGCTCGGTCCAGTCAGCCACGAGCCAGTCCCCCTTTTCCTCATCCTTGTGATCGAAGGTTCCCCAATCCACCAGCCTGTGAGGTTGAGGAGTATTCACCAGTTTTTTCGGAGGAAAGGGTTTCCCGCTTGCTCCCGGCCCAACAACGTCCCATTCACCGCCTTCTCTACCGTATCTGCCATGATAGATTTTACCTGCCGTGTATGTCTTGTAGCCTTGCCTCATAAAAAATTGAGGAAGGGTTTCGAGATCTGCTAGCTCAGAAACATCGCGGAACCAAGGCTGCAACCCGTAAATTCCGGTCGAGCCGGGCCGCTTAGAAACCATGAGGCTGGTCCGGGAAGGATTGCAGAGTGGTGACTGGCAATGCGCGTTTGTAAACGCAGTACCGGTCGCAGCGAGTGAGTCTATATGAGGAGTCTTGGCATTGGGGTGCCCCCCCATGAATCCGATCCAATCATTCTGATCGTCGATTGCGATCATGAGAATGTTAGGTTTGTCGGCTGCACTCGCGATCAGGCTTATCGTCGCAACGCAAATGATTAAACAATGTTTTATGAGTAGCATAGCAGGCTTGTGTCGTTGACTAAATCGAACGTTTCAAGACTAATAGTTCAACTCATGGTATCAAGCCCCCTATCGCGCCAGAGAATCAGCAACACAGCAACCTCTGTATTTCTTCTCGCAAGCGTTCTCTTCACAGCAAGCGCAAGATCTAGCGAGACTAAACCTGTCGCGACTTTTTCTATTGTCGCGATCGATCCCGAAACCGGTGAGATCGGTGTCGCCGTTCAATCAAAGATCGTCGGGGTCGGCGCTATTGTTCCTTTCGCCAAAGCGGGAGTCGGAGCGGTTGCGACCCAATCCTACGCGAATACCGGATATGGGCCTCTTGGCCTTCTCGCCTTTGAATCCGACCTCGATGCCGCAGCCACCATCGAACTCCTGACACGTGACGACCCTCTCAAATCCACCCGGCAGGTCGGAGTGATCAGCGCCAACGGAGATGCCGCTAGCTTCACAGGGGCTGATTGCCACGAGTGGGCTGGAGGAAAGACCGGCGAGAACTACGCGGTGCAAGGCAACATCCTCGCCGGCCCCGAGGTCATTGAGGCCATGACCGAAGCTTTCGAAAATGCGAAGGGAGTCTTGGCTGAGCGGCTCCTTGCTGCACTCGCTGCTGGCCAGGAAGCCGGCGGGGATCAGCGAGGACGACAGTCCGCTTCTCTCCTAATCGTTCGCAGTAACTGGGGCTACGGAGGCGTGAGCGATCGCTTCCGCGACGTGCGAGTCGATGACCATCCCACTCCGATCGCTGAACTAGAACGCGTCTACCGCCTCCATCGGGATCTGTTCCCACGGCCGAAGTAGAGTCACTCTGTCATTGCTTCAACCGCAATGCTGGAGGTATCCTAACGGCATGCTTGAATTCTCTGATGCCCCTTATCAGTTCTTTGAAGCGAAACCAAGCCCACCACTCATCTGGCTGGGACGAAAGCTCAATCAGCGTTGGGTGGTTCCGGGATCAAACCACCTTATCAAGGAGTTGAAAATCCAAGGAGAGACCGAGGCCACTCAAGACTGTTTATCTCGCGGTGAGAGAATCGTTTTTGTCTTTAATCCCCCGAGCCACAGCGATCCCCAAGTCGTCACCGAAATTCATCACCGATTAGGAATTCCGTCCTGCTTCATGGCCGCTTATGATGTATTTCTTCGAAGAAAATTTGCCGCTTGGGCCATGCAGAGGCTTGGGAATTTTTCCATCGACCGTGAAGGCAGCGACAGAAAGGCGATGGCCGCTGCGAGCGGAGTGATCAGCAACGGGGATTTCGCTCTCAACATTTTCCCGGAAGGGAACGTGTATCTTACCAACGATCGCGCGACACCTTTTCTCGACGGAACTGCCTTCATCGCCTTGCAAGCTCAAAAGAAATTGAAGAATACCCCAGTCAAGGTCATCCCGATCAGCCTGAAGTTTTCACACCTCACTCTGCCTCGTGACACAGTCACCAAACGACTCGTCCAACTAGGCAGAGCAAGCGGCCACACCTACACCCCAGGAGTTGATCCAATCGGCGCCGTCACCAGTCTTGGCGCTCACATCGTCAGAGACTACCTTGCCGCCCATGGTTTCGGAGTCACCGTTGATGCCAATCCAGAGGAATTGGCCGGAGCGCTCAAGTTGTTTGCTAACGACTTGGTATCCGATCTGGAATCAAATCTTAACCTTGAAGCCAAGCCTGATCAGCCACTGGTCGATCGTATTCGTCGCATCCGCTCCACCATCCACCAGATGAAAACAAGCGGATCCGACGAGCGTGTTTGTGAGGATATCGATGCGCTTTCTAATAAAGCGATCCTTGCTTTTCGAATCCACGGCTACTTGACGCCCTATCTCTTTGAAAAGCCGACTGTTGATCGATTCGATGAAACTGTTGAGCGCATCGCTGAGGATTTTTACTCCAAATTGATGCCCCGTACCGGCCCAAGACGAGGATACGCCCACCTTCATTCCCCCCTCGATGTTTCCGACTACCTCGAACAGGCTGGAGGAAAGCTACGAGGCGCGGTGAGTTCGTTGACCCGGGACATGGAGCAACGGGTTCAACATGGCATCGACTTGATCAACGAACAGAATGACGCTCCCGGAGGCACTCCGATCAGCGAGCTTCAAGATTGATCAAGGTTTTGTCAGGTAAGCAAAAAAATCGCGCAACTGTTGAGGATCTAAATCTTGCAGCAACGCGGGTGGCATCAGCGACATAGGCGACGCGGTCAGGCTCTCCATTCCACCACGATTCAAGACTTCCACTTCACCGTTCATATCCCGCAGGGAAACTGTCTTGGGGTTCTGTTCCTTCATCAATCCCATGACAGTTCGACCATCCTTCATCAGGGCAACATAATTCAGGTAGCCCTCCCTCAACTCAAGGCTTGGATTCACCATGGCGTGGATCCAGAAGTCGAGGTTCTGTCGCTCGTATCCAGTCAACTCCGGCCCAATCTCCCTGCCCTCGTCGAACAACTGATGACAACTCGCACAGCGGGTCGAATAGATGACCTTGCCTGCCGAGGGTTCTCCGTCTCCTTCTCGCAAAATGCCCCTGATCCTCTCTGACTCCGCCGCCAAGTCGACACCCCCGCCTCCGGCAACAATCCCGGGCCAATGATGCTCAACCCTCCTTGCCAACGATGGATTTTGATGTTGCATCAACAACATCACCACCTCAGGTGACACATCACGATTTTTAATCACCGCTCGATCAACCTGATCCATCATCATGGCTGCCCAGTCTTCCCTACTGGCAAGAACTCGTTCGGCCATGGCGCGAATCCCGTGTTCATCAGGCAGCGTGGATCCATATCGCTTGATGATTCCTTCGGCTACCCTCACATCGTCAAATCTCGCCAGAGTCTGCAGCGCCACGCGCTTCACCGCGCTGACTTCATTGACGCCGAAGAGTTTGAAGAGCGTCGGCACCACATCAACATCGTCGACTTCGCCCAGTTGACGTATCAGTTCAGTTCGAACCCCCGTAGCCGACGAAGGGTTCGTCACTGCTTTCAAGGCACCCGGGATCGCTGCTTTGTCTCCATTCCGTAATCGAATCACGAGACCGTTTTCTCCAAGGTCAGCAGCGTATGCTTCCAGTGCCTCCGATAGTCCATCCGGCAACTCCGGCATTGTCACCCCCTCGTAGGCCAACTGCAACGCATCCAACAGGTCGCTCTGTGCTTTTTCATCGGGGGCCGTTGCAAGAAGTCGTTCACAACTGGTGAGATCTTGCGGGTTCCCACTCATTGCGTAACGCCGCATGAGTCGACCCGCTATTTCGTTTCGAAAGAGTATCCGATCCCAAGCATCACTCCCTTCGACCCATTCAAGAAGTTCATCGCGCCCCGTCTCGGCGTGAGCTTCCAGAGCCCACCAAATCATTAAAGGTTGATGCAAATCCTCAAGGTCATCTTTGTGCCTAAGCAGTCCATCGATAACGGGCAACGCCAGACCAGAAGAAAGCCGCTTCGCAGACGCCGCCAATTGCACTCTCACTTGGATATCCGGTTCGTTCTCTGATAGGGCCTTTAGCGGTTCTTTTAAAACCGCGGCGGAAGACCGCCGGTCACCGGCCAGTCGCACACACCATCGGCGAATGTCAGGGTCTTCGTGGGTAAGCCACCCTGCCAATCGATCTTCATCTAGGACTCCCAGAAGATTCAACGCCCACAGAGCCTCAAGTGAGACCTGCCCCCTACTCTCCTCTACAAGTGTTTCGAGGCGCGGTCTGATACTTTGATCGTGACTCCAACCCAATTCGAGGAGGGCGCGTCTTCTCACCGAACGGTTCCGATGAGAAAGCAAATCAACCAGTTCTTCCGCTGACTTATCGCGAAGGTCACCCTCCACATACTCGGCCTTCGCCCCTTTCGGTAGCAACCGATAAACACGCCCGCTCGACTTGTGCCAGTCATCAGTCGGACTAACATGACTCAAACGAGTGTCATACCAATCGGCAAGGTATACAGCGCCATCAGGCCCCAGGCCGGCGTAGACCGGGCGGAACCAGCGATCGTCCGTCTCGACGAGGTTGGTTTCGTCAATCGTTTGATAGGTCGATCCATTCCTCTCGAGCCGACTCGACCAAACCACGTTGTGGAGGGAATTCGGTGCAATAATCCGTCCCGCTGTCTCTGCCTCGAACAAGCCCCCTTCCTCTATCGTGAAGGCCTGCGCGAATCGTCGGTCGTCTCCATCGTGAGCCATGTGATGAAAATAGCCAAACGCATAGGGATTAGTGAGCGGCCCGTGCTTACCCCAAGACTTCTTTCCATAGCTTCCCTGCGGGTAAAACATTCCCCGGGTCTTACCGTTATTTGTTCCTGAAAAGACATGCCCCTTGGCATCGATATCAAGACTGAAGGTGTTTCCTCCCCCTTCGGCATAGATTTCAAACTCCTCCGTTTCGGGATGAAACCGCCAGATCATCTGGCCCTGCCATTCAACCACTTCCCCTGTCGCCGGACTCTCTACTTTTCCCGTCGTTGTGCTGCCATTCGCGCCATAGAGCCACCCATCCGGCCCCCACGTTAGACTATTCATTACCGAGTGCGTATCTTCGATCCCAAATCCAGACAGTTTTACGATAGGATCACTGTCCGGAACGTCGTCACCATCGCTATCAGGATAGAACAGGAGATAAGGCGGATTCGCGACCCAAAGACCCCCGGCGCCGATCGCTACGGAAGTCGCGATATTCAGACCGGCAACGACGTCCTTCTTGGAATCCAGTTTTCCGTCACCATTGGTATCTTCAAATACTGAAATCACATCAGCGCCGCGCACTCCGTCGGGTGGCGGCAAAGGGACTTTATCGAATCTGGCTCGCAGGTAATTGTCATATTCAACAATCTTCAGCCCTGCCGGAAACTGATATTGACGATACTGCACCACCCAAAGCCTCCCCTTCGAATCCCAGGCGAGTGACAAGGGTTGCTCGATCTGAGGCTCTGCCAAAACCAGATCAATTTGAATGTCATCGCGAGGGATCAAACGATCTGAAGCCGCCATCGGAGGAGTGGGTTCAGAACCGTCGGCCAAGGTCCCCCGCCCTTCAAAGCTACGCATCACTTCCGCCACCTGCTCACTGCCGATCACGTCACTTTCTTTCGACTCCTGAGCCACTGAGACGAGACAAAGTAGGAGGCTGGCGCCGCAACCTATCGCAAATAACTCCCTCATTTGGCAATCACGGTCACATACCCCCCACCTAGTGCCTACCAAAAACTCGGCGCGAACAAGTAGAGGGGGGGGGGCGCACGATCTGAGAACGCCAACTCGGAACACAACACGAATCGAAATTTGTGACCGCTGGCTTTTTCACACTTACCAGATAACGTTCACAACTTGTTGGTTATTGTGATGGCAGACAGAGTGGGATTATCTGCGTCGCGCAACGTTTTCGCATTTCACTTTGGCAGCTCTTCCCAGTCGCTTGGCGCTCCCTCGTAGTCGACCCACAGGTTTGAACCCCGGTCTTGATGAATGGCGGACAGAGTGGGATTCGAACCCACGGTAGAGTTTCCCCTACACACGCTTTCCAAGCGTGCTCCTTAAACCACTCAGACATCTGTCCTTAAATCCTTGAACGGAAAGGGCGTCTACCTTGGTTGATTTCCGCCCTTTCGCAAGGAAAAATCCTCATCAACCCTTAAACACCACCCGAAAACAACCGACCTTATTTACGGGTGATTGGAACAGCAAACTTGGCCAATAGAACACCGATCAAGGAGCCGCTGGGGCTAAATTATAAAGCACCCATCGATTCATTTCTGACACCAAGAATTCGTGTAGAGCGAAAAAAACGCTACAACCTCCACCCCGACTTTCTCGTCTGATGACTAGGAGTTAAGCGACTCAACGTAAACCTGCTCGGCAACATGGACACCAAGTTGGATGTTGTCGCCACTGCCCCGGTCAATTTCAAGCACTCCGGCAGCCTGATTGGGGTGAGTCAGCGCAAACTTTTTTCCAATGGTCAATCCATTCTCATCAAGCCAACCTAGCAGATCCGAATTGTCATCCGAAACCCGCACAACCCTGTATTCGCCGGCCTCAACCTCAGCAAGCGATGTCGCGTGAACTATGGCCAAATTGCCGTCGCGATCAGGGATCGGATCGCCGTGAGGATCATGCGTCGGTTCGCCCAACATCTTATCGATTTGTCCCAAAAGGCGATCGGACACAACGTGTTCCAAGATCTCGGCCTCCTCGTGGACTTCAGACCAGTCAAACTTCATGATCTGGACCAAAAACAACTCGATAAGACGATGACGTCTGACCACCTTAAGGGCTGCCTTTCTGCCTGACGGCATCAGACAAAGACTTTTGCGTGGCTGGTAATTCACCAGCCCCTGCTCGCCTAGCTGCTTCATCATGATGGTCACCGTACCCGGTGTCACACCAAGGTCCTTCGCTATCTCCCCAACAGTGGTTGAACCGGACGGTCCCTCCAAGTGGAGTATCGCTTTTAGATAGTTTTCAACCGTACTCGACGCCATTGTGATTCAAATGTATCAACCTTTTCTTGTTTTACCAACTCTTTTATCTTGACTACTCAAGTAGCCGCAACGACATAGTTCAATATCTCTACCTTGAGAGCTCAACTATGACGCCCAAAAGTAACTTACTGACCTTCCTCGCAGGATTCGCAATTTGCCTCGCCTCCTGCGCCAAGAATGATTCGACGGCCACATTAGAAGGCCCTGCTAGCCCGTACACCGTCGCTGCAACCGTCGGAATGATAGCGGACATTGTGTCTTTAGTTGCCGGAGACAATGCAGAGGTTTCTGGAATCATTGGTGAAGGGGTTGATCCCCACCTTTACAAACCAACCAGCACCGACGTTAAGACCATGCAGTCCGCCAATATGGTCTTTTACAATGGTCTCATGCTAGAAGGAAAAATGGGGGATATTCTCGTTCGTCTCGCCCGCTCAGGTAAGCCAGTCTACGCTGTGACCGAGGAAATCCTCAACGACAGCGACTACATCCTAACCGACGAAGAAGACCACCAA